>Ga0207691_10000569_pt1 | contig 36992 bp, 30 predicted proteins | sample KBSM13metaG_FD_184327 | JGI IMG/M metagenome (GOLD analysis project Ga0207691, IMG submission 184327) | Miscanthus rhizosphere microbial communities from Kellogg Biological Station, Michigan, USA - KBS M1-3 metaG (SPAdes) (version 2) | ecosystem: Host-associated > Plants > Roots > Rhizosphere >...
GCCGTGGCTGCCGTTTTCGTTGGTGTAGCGCTCCGAGCCGACGCGCAATGATCCGCTGTCGAGCATCCGAAAGGCGGCCGCCAGCACGCGTTCCCGCGGCAGCCCTTCGGAGCGCAGGTCCATGGTCACCAGGCGGCGTGCGGCCGGCAGGGTCTCAGCCAGCTGGAGCGAACGGTCGAACTTCAGCCGGTCCTTCCGTTCCCGCCAGCTCGGATGGTAGATGTACTGCCGCCGGCCCACCGCGTCGACGCCCGTGGCCTGGATATGCCCGTTGTCGTACGGGGCAATCCAGACGTCGGTCCAGGCCGGCGGGATCCCGATGCCCTCGAGCCGTTCCCGCACGGGGCCCGGCGGCAGGGTGGAACCGTCCAGGTCCTTGTAACTGAACCCAGTCCCTGCGGGGACCCTGCGGTATCCGCGGCCGGACGCGTTGCTGTGGCGGAGCCTCATTGGCCGGCCCCGGGCGAGTGTTCATCCATGACGGTAAGCCTACTGACTACCACCCGGGTTTCCACGCCCTTTGAGGCCATGAAAACGACGCGGGGCCACTTCGCGACCCTCTTCCTGTCTGGAATGGGCGCGAAGCGACCCCGCCTTGCTCTGTGTTGCTCTGCGTCGTTGCTCTGCGTCGAGGCTAGACCTCGACGGCGGCGCCGCGGGAGATCTCCACCATGTCCTCGCGGGGCACCACCTTGATGCGCTCGCGCTGGACGGCGACGCCGTGCGACCCGCCGGCAGCGGTGGCCTTTTCACCGAGGGCGCGCTCGTGCTCGTCCAGGGCCAGCCAGCCTTCCCAGCTCGTGTACTCGACGCCGCGGCCCGCCAGGAGCTCGACGATCGCCTCGGGGGCGGGCGCCGCGGCCAGCGGCAGGTTTTCGCGGTCCTCAAGCAGGTAGGTCACGGTTTCGAGGGCGTCACCCTTGGTGTGGCCGATCAGTCCCACCGGGCCGCGCTTGATCCAGCCTGTCGCGTAGATCCCCGGCACGTGGGTGCCGGCGGCGTCCAGGACCCGGCCGCCGTCGTTCGGGACGACTCCCTTGCTGTGGTCGAACTCGACCTCGGGGAGGGCGGAGCCGAAGTAGCCGATGGCGCGGTACACGGCCTGGACCGGGTACTCGACAAACTCGCCCGTGCCGCGGGCGTTGCCGGTGCCGTCCAGTTCGGTGCGCTCGAACTTGATCCCGGCGACGCGGCCGGGCGCGTCGGCGCCGTCTGTGGTTTCTGCGTAGATCTCGACGGGGCTGTGCAGGAAGTGCAGGTGCAGCCGGCGGGACGCGGTGAGCTCGGAGAGGTCCTCGGGCTGTTCGGCGATCCAGTTGGTGAGCGTGCCCACCATGGTCTTGGTCTGGTTGTTGCTCTGGATCTGCCGGTCCGATTCGGCGTCGAACTCGAAGTCCTCGGCGTAGAGGATGATGTCCACGTCCTTGGAGTGGGAGAGTTCGCGCAGTTCCAGGGGCGTGAACTTGACCTGGGCGGGTCCGCGCCGGCCGAACACGTGCACGTCCGTGACCGGCGAGGACTTCAGCCCGGCGTAGACGTTGTCCGGGATTTCGGAGACCAGGAGGTCGTCGGCGTGCTTGGAGAGCATGCGGGCCACGTCGAGGGCCACGTTGCCGTTGCCGATCACGGCGATTTCCTTGGCCTCCAGCGGCCATTCGCGGGACACGTCGGGGTGCCCGTCGTACCAGGACACGAAGTCGGCGCCGCCGTAGGAGCCCTCGAGCTCGATGCCGGGGATGTTGAGGTCCGCGTCCTTGATGGCGCCGGTGGCGAAGATGACGGCGTCGTAGTGGGTGCGGAGGTCATCGATGGACAAGTCCGTGCCGTAGTCCACGTTGCCGAAGAACCGGATGTCGCCGCGGTCCAGGACCTTGTGCAGGGCGTTGACGATGCCCTTGATGCGGGGGTGGTCGGGGGCCACGCCGTAGCGGATCAGACCGTAGGGTGCCGGGTAGCGGTCGAAGAGGTCGATGCTGACGGTGAGCTCGCCGCTCTTGACGGCCTCGCTCTTGGTCAGGATGTCCGCGGCGTAGACGCCGGCGGGACCGGAGCCGACGACGGCGACGCGCAGCGGGCGGGCGGCGGTTCCTACGGGGGTGCTAGTTGACACGGCTGTGTTCCTTTTTTCTTCTGCATCCGTTGCTCCACAAACGCCCTTTTGGGGCTTGAAAACGGCAGTTGTGGAGCAATCGACGGGTGTTAGGGGGTCAGTACGCGGGTCTTGGTGGTGCGGGGAGCGTTCGGGGAGGTGGTGCTGTAGTCCGCGGTCTTGAAGTGCGACGGCGCGAACGGGCTGACGCGGACCACGTCGCCGATCACGATCACGGCGGGATTCGCTACGCCTGCGGCCTCCGCCTGGTCCGCGATGGTCCCGAGGGTTCCGATGGTCACCCGCTGGTTTGGCAGGTATCCATTCTCTACGATGCCAACAGGCGTCTGAAGAGGCAAACCGGCGCGGCCCAGGGAGGCTGCGGAATCGCGCAGCTGGCCCACACCCATGAGCAGGATCACAGTGTGGTCGGCACGGGCCGGGACTTCCGAGAGTTCCTCATGGCCGGTGACCACACTGAAGCCTTTGGCCAGCCCGCGGTGCGTGACCGGGATGCCGGCGGCGGCGGGGACGGAAATGGCCGACGTGACGCCGGAAACCACTTCGACCTCGACGCCGTGCTGCCGGCAGAATTCGGCTTCCTCGCCGCCGCGGCCCAGCACGTAGGGGTCGCCGCCCTTGAGCCGGACCACACGGTGGCCCTGCAGGGCTTCCTCGACCAGGATCCGGTTGATTTCGGACTGCGGCACCGGGTGGTGGCCGGGGGTCTTGCCGACCTCCACCACGCGGACATCGGGGGCCAGTTCGGCCAGGAGTTCACGCGGGCCGAGCCGGTCCGCCACCACGACGTCGGCCTGGCCAAGGAGCCGGCGGCCGCGGACGGTGATGAGTCCGGTGTCGCCGGGACCGCCGCCCACGAGGGCCACGGATCCGGGAGTTGCCCCCGTGCCGGGAACCCGGTGGCGGCGCAGCGGCAGGTCTCCGGTGGCCAGGGCCGTGGCGACGGCGTCGCGCAGGGCCATGGCGCGGCGCGGGTCTCCGCCGGCGTTGACGGCGATCTTGACGTCGTCCACCACGGCGACGGCGGGCGTCCAGGCGGCGGAGGCTTCGTGGTCGGAGGCGTTGACGCACCAGATGCGCTGCGCCTCGGCGTCGGCGGAGACCTGGGCGTCCACGGCGGCGTCGCCGGTGGCGGTCTGGACGAACCAGACGCCGTCGACGTCGGACGCACGGTACGGGCGGGGCTCCCAGTTCAGGAGGCCGGCGCCGGCAAGTTCAGCGAGCGCCGGGCAGGCGGCCGGTGCCACGACGGTGACGCGGGCTCCGGCGTCGAGCAGCCCTTTGGTGCGCCGGGCGGCCACCGGGCCGGCGCCGACCACCAGCACGGGACGGCCGAGGAGGCGCAGCGCCGTGGGGTAAATGTCCTGAATTGCCATGCATCGACGATAGGGCGGCGTCACATAGCGGAACAACGGTGCGGCAACACCAGTTCACGCAAGGTAACGCCGCGTCACATAATGGCAATCGCCGCTCCTGATCTGCGGCGGCCGGGGGCACCCCTATTTCACGGCGATGAGTTCGATCAGCTTGATGTCGGGATCCTTGGCGAGCAGGGCCGGACCGTGTTCGCCGAGGGCGGCGGGGATGGCGCCGCTGAGGTGGGCCTGACGGTCCTCCTCGGTATCGAAGGTGTCGAAGATGCCGAAGGTGTTCTCGTTGACCCGGAAGGCATACCAGGTGCGCGTTCCGGGCTCGTTGAGCACGATTTCGCGCCCTCCGTTCAGGAAGTCCCAGACGTCCTGTTCTTTCCCCGCTTTGGCTTCGACCAGGGCCAGCACGCCAAATTTTGCTGCCACAGCGACCTCCTAGGAATCGGGCTTGCATCAGCCGTGGAAGGGGCCGCAATCCGGCCTCTAGGCGTGAGTGTAGGCCCGTGTCTGTACCCGGGCAAGGAGCCATCGAAAAAGCAATGCGGGGTCACTTACGGCCCATAAACCAATGGAATATGGGCCGTAGGTGACCCCGCGTTGCTTTGGAGGGGCTGGGGGCTGGCCTAGCGGGTGCTGCCGGCCAGGAGGCCGCGGCGGCGGAGCAGCCGCTTTTCAACCGGCGCGAACACGAGCAGCTCGATCAGGATTCCGACGGCGAGGATCAGCAGGATGGCGGACATGACGATGGTCATGTCGGACAGGACGCGGCCCTGGTCCAGCATGGAGCCCAGACCGAAGCCGATGGTGCCGCCGACGGCGATGATTTCCGCCGCCATGAGCGAGCGCCAGGAGAACGCCCAGCCCTGCTTGAGGCCGCCGAGGTACCCGGGCAGGGCCGCCGGCAGGATGATCTGCAGGGCCAGCTGGAGACGGGACGCACCCAGGACCTTCCCGACGCTGCGGTACTGCGGCGGAATCTGGTCCACACCGGAGATCAGGCCGTTGATGATCGAGGGAATCGCACCCATGAACACCACGAAATACACGGTGGCATCCGTGATCCCAAACCAGAGAATAGCGGCCGGCACCCAGGCCACCGACGGCAGGACCTGCAGCCCGGAGATCAGCGGCCCGAAAGCGCGCCGCAGCGGTGCCACCTGGGCCAGCACCAGACCCACCGGCGTCGCGATCACCACGCTGATCAGGAAGCCCACGACGCCGCGCTGCAGCGAGGTCCAGACGGCCTCTTGAAGCTTGCCCTCGCCCCACAGGATTCCGACCTGGCCGATGACATCCAGGGGGCCGGGCACGACGTCGCGCCGCTTGAAGCCGAGGGAGACGTACAACTGCCAGAGGATGATCAGCACCGCGAGCGCGGCCACCGGCAGCAGGATCCGGCTCCAGTCGATGCGGACCTTGCGGATGGAGTCAGACTGCAGGGAGTCGAGGCCCGCTTCGAGCTCGCGGAGATCTTCCTTGCCGGTGGAGGAACGGGTCAGGGCGGCGTGGACCTTGCGGGTCTCGGCCGGTGCTTCCGCCACGGGAAGCTGGTTACTTGGCATGGCGGCGGATCTCCTCGCGTAGCCGGGTGGTGATTTCGCCGGTGAGCTGGCCGGCCAGCCCGGCGTCGGTGCGGTGCTCTTCGCTGACGTGCCATTCCCGCACCACGCGGCCGGGCCGGGAGGAGAGCAGCAGGACGCGCTGGCCAAGCCGGACGGCCTCGCGGACGTTGTGGGTGACAAAGACGATGGTCCGGCCGGTTTCCTTCCAGATCCGCTCCAGCTCGTCATGGAGCAGGTCCCGCGTAATCGCGTCCAGGGCCGCGAACGGCTCGTCCATGAGCAGCAGCTGGCGGTCCTGGGCCAGCGACCGGGCCAGGGAGACGCGCTGGCGCATCCCGCCGGAGAGTTCGTGGGGCCGTTTGTCCCCCGCACCGCCCAGGTGCACCAGGTCCAGCAGCTCCCCCGCCCGGACCCGGCGGTCGGCTTTCCCGACGCCGCGCAGCTTCAGGGCCAGCTCGATGTTCTCCCGCGCGGTCAGCCAGGGAAACAGTGCCGCGTCCTGGAACATGAAGGCGGCGCCGTCGCTGGGCACTTCCAGGGCGCCCGACGTCGGGGCCTCCAGTCCCGCCATGATGTTGAGCAGGGTGGACTTGCCGCAGCCGGAGGCACCGAGCAGGGCGACGAACTCGCCCTGCCCGATGGTGGCGTTGACGTCGTCCAGCACCGGGGCGCCGGCGCCGAAGCGCTTGCCCAGGTGTTCCAGTACGACTGGCATGGTCTGGTCCTTACTGTTGTGGCGGATGGCTGGGGGCCCGGGCGCTAGTCCTTGCCGAGCCCCTCGGCGGAGATCTTCTTGCCGGCCGCACTCTCGCTCAGAACGCTGTTGAGCGCCGTGAGGTCGAAGATGCCGTTGATGTCGGCCTGCTTGGTGGTGCCGGCGTCGACGCCGTCCTGGAGCAGTTTCCTGTACGTCCCTGCGAGCGGGTCGGTGGTGAAGACGATGTTCTTCAGGGACCTGTCGATGACGTCGGCCGGCAACGCCTTGCCGGCGGCTGCCTTGAGTCCGTCGTTGAGGACGGTGGCTTTCTCGGCGGCGGGCGCCGCGTTGAGCCAGTCCACGGATTCGACGTGGCCCTTCAGCAGCGCCTGCACCGTGGCGGGGTGCTCGGCCGCGAACGTCTTGTTGACGATCAGGACGGTGGTGACGAACTCGCCCTTCTCCCACAGGTCCTTCTCGTCGACCAGGACCTTAGCGCCGGCCTGGAGCACCAGGCGGGAGGCCCAGGGCTCGGGCAGCCACGCGCCGTCGAGCTTGCCGTCCTGGAACAGCTTGAGGGTCTGGGCGTTCTCGGTCGGGTTGATCGAGACGTCGCCGCTGCCGTCCGTGGAGGTCTTGAAGCCCTGCTTGCCGAGCCAGGCGCGGAGGGCCACGTCCTGGGTGCCGCCGAGCTGCGGCGACGCGAGCGTCTTGCCCTTGAGGTCGGCGGCCGAGTTGATGCCGGGCTTGACCACCAGCTGCGCTCCGCCGGCCGCGGCGCCGGCGATGATGCTGATGGACTGGCCGTTGCTCTTGACATAGGAGTTGATGGCCGGGTTGGGGCCGATGTAGGTGGCGTCGATGGCGCCGGCGTTCAGGGCCTCGATCGCGGCCGGGCCGGCGTTGAACACCTGCGTGCTGAGCTTGGTCGCCCCGAGGTCCTTGGCGATGAACCCCTTGTTGACACCCACCAGGGCCGGGGCGTGGGTGATGTTGCCAAAGTAGCCGAGCCTGAGTTCCGTGGCCGGGCCGGCGTCCGCCGCTGCCGCTGCGGGGGCGGTTTCGGGGCTGCGGGACAGCGAGGATGCAACGGCTGCTCCGGCGCCGATCAGGAGCACGAGGCCCGCGACCAGGGCGATTTCCAGGGTGCGCTTGCGTTTGGGTTTGCCGGTCTCGCCGGCGACGATCCGGGTGGTGCCGGGCTGTGAGCCGGGCCCGGGGTTTTCGGGGATGTGTGACATGGGTGAAGTCCTGTTCTGGGGTGTGTGCGGAAGGGCCGGGCGGATGGTCAGCGCCGGCGACATCGCCCCTGGAAGTCCCTGCGGGGGAGGCCGGGGAACCGTTCCTGTGTCTTCATTCATTCACCATAGGGAGTGTCATATTCGGGGTTCAACGGCCCGGAAACCGGGGGTCACGCGGGTTCACGCAGCGTCACATTCGGCCCCAAAAGACGGCAGCTTGTTTCCCGGACCGCCGCCCAGGGCGACCGGCCGGGAAACAAGCTGCGCCCGTGTGACACGTGGCCTAGATCGAGTAGCGCTCGTCCTCGTGGTCGCCGGGGTGGTCGTTGACCAGGCCTGCGGCGAGGGTGTTGCCGTCGAGCGGGTCGATCACGAGGAACGCCCCGGTGCGGCGGTGGTGCAGGTAGTTCTCCAGCGGCAGCGGCGCGGCGAGCCGGAGCTGCGCGTGCCCGATGTCGTTGAGCTCCAGGGTGGTGGTCGGCTCCAGGCCGAAGCTGGCGAGGTCGAGCCTGCCTGTCACGTTCCGGACCAGGGCCTGGACCGTGCGGGTGCCGTGCTTGACCAGGACCTTGGAGCCCTCCCGGAGCGGCTTGGGCGAGAGCCAGCACAGGGCGGCGTAGAGGTCTGCACTGCTTTCACGCACGGTCCCCGCCGCCGCGATCGTGTCACCGCGGGCGACGTCGAACTCATCGGCCAGGCGCAGGGACACGGACTGCGGGGCGGCCGCCTCGGCGAGCTCGCGGCCCGCGAAGTCGATCCCGGTGATGGTGGTGGTGCGCGGGGCCTGGCCCGGGGTCAGGATGCTGACCTGGTCCCCCAGTTTCACGGAGCCTTCGGTGATCTGGCCGGCGTAGGCACGGTAGTCGCGGTAGGCCTCGGGATCGAGGCCGCCGGCGATGGCGTCCGGAGCCAGCGCGCCCTGCGGCCGGATCACCAGCTGGACCGGGAAACGGAAGCTTTCGAGGTGGCTTTCGAGTTCGTCGGCGGCCGGCAGCGTCTCCAGGACCTCCAGGAGCGCCGGGCCGTCGTACCACGGGGTCCGTTCCGAGCGGTCCACCACGTTGTCGCCGTCGAGGGCCGAGACGGGGATGACGCGGAGATCGGCGACGCCGTCGGAACCGAGCCCGAGTTCGCGCCCGACCTGCTGGACGTCCGCCTCGATCCCGCGGAACACGTCCTCGCTGAAATCCACGAGGTCGATCTTGTTCACGGCGACGATCACGTGTGCCACGCGCAGCAGCTGCAGCACGGACAGGTGCCGCCGGGTCTGCTCGAGGACACCCTTGCGGGCGTCGATGAGCACGACGACGGCGTCCGCGGTGGACGCGCCGGTCACCGTGTTCTTGGTGTACTGCACGTGCCCGGGGCAGTCCGCGAGGATGAAGCTGCGCCGGTCCGTGGCGAAGTAGCGGTAGGCGACGTCGATTGTGATGCCCTGCTCGCGCTCCGCGCGCAGGCCGTCGGTCAGCAGGGCGAGATCGATCGCTTTTGTGCCGGTGGCCCCTTCACCACCGAACCCGCGGTCCGCCGAGGTGCGGGCGACGGCGTCGAGCTGGTCGGCGAGGATCGCCTTCGAGTCGTGCAGGAGCCGGCCCACCAGGGTGGACTTGCCGTCGTCGACGGAGCCTGCGGTGGCGAAGCGGAACAGCGTGGTGGGCAGCGCCGCGGCAACGAGGTCCGGGCCCGGGAGAAACGTTTCCGTGCTCATTAGAAATAGCCGTCCTTCTTGCGGTCTTCCATGGCGGCCTCGGAGATGCGGTCATCGGCCCGGGTGGCGCCACGTTCGGTGATGGTCGAGGCGGCAACCTCAATGACGACGTCGCGCACCGTGGCGGCGGCCGATTCCACGGCGCCGGTGCAGGACATGTCGCCGACGGTCCGGTAGCGGACGGTCTTGGTGATGACTTCCTCGTGCTCGCGCGGCTGGGAGACCTCGCCGACGGCGCGCCACATGCCGTCGCGGGCGAAGACCTCGCGGTCGTGGGCGTAGTACAGGCCCGGCAGCTCGATGTTCTCGCGCTCGATGTAGCGCCACACGTCCAGTTCGGTCCAGTTGCTGATGGGGAACGCGCGGACGTGCTGGCCCACCGTGTGCCGGCCGTTGTAGAGGTTCCACAGCTCGGGCCGCTGGTTGCGGGGGTCCCACTGGCCGAACTCGTCGCGCAGGCTCAGGATCCGCTCCTTGGCCCGGGCCTTGTCCTCGTCCCGGCGGCCGCCGCCGAAGACGGCGTCGAACTTGTTGCGCTGGATCGCATCCAGCAGCGGGACGGTCTGCAGCGGGTTCCGGGTCCCGTCGGCACGCTCGGCCAGCTCACCGGAGTCGATGAACTCCTGGACGGAGCCGACGACGAGCTTCAGGCCCAGCCGTTCCACAGTGCGGTCGCGGAAGTCGATGACCTCGGGAAAGTTGTGGCCGGTGTCCACGTGCAGCACCGGGAAGGGCACCTTGCCGGGCCAGAAGGCCTTCGTGGCCAGGTGCAGCATCACCACGGAATCCTTGCCGCCGGAGAACAGCAGCGCAGGCTTCTCAAACTCGGCGACCACCTCGCGGATGATGTGAATGGCCTCGGACTCAAGGGTGTCGAGGCTCGAGAGGCGTGAACCTGCGACGCCGATTGCCGCCCCCGCCCCTGCGCCGCGCGGCTGATCTTCGATCAGCCCAGCGCGCGGCTCCGACAGGCCCGATGCCACTCCCTGGGCGGCAATCGGCGTCTCAGCTGCATCGTTGTCCAGCACCGACAGCTCCAGGTCCTCGTTGGTGATTTGAGTTCTCATACGTGTAGTCCGCATTCTGTCTTGTCGGTTCCTGCCCAGCGTCCGGCGCGGGGGTCGTCGCCGGGCGCCACCTTGCGGGTGCAGGGCTGGCAGCCAATGGACGGGTAGCCCTGTGAAAGCAGCGGGTTGACGGGAAGAAGGTTGTCGTCGGAATACTGCACCAGCTGGTCGAAGGTCCAGGCCGCCACCGGGTTGACCTTGACCAGGCCGTTGGCCTCGTCCCAGGTGATCAGCGGCGTGTTGGTGCGGGTGGGCGCCTCGTCGCGGCGGACTCCGGTGAACCAGAGCTCGTAGCCTGCCAGGGTGCGGCGCAGCGGAGCCACTTTGCGCAGGGCGCAGCACTGCGCGGGGTCGCGGGCGAAGAGGTCCTTGCCCAGGAGCCGGTCCTGCTGTTCCACGGTGTTCTCCGGCAGCACGTCCACGACGTTGACGCGCAGGTTGGCCGCGACCTCGTCGCGCGTCGCGTGCGTCTCCGGGAAGTGGTAGCCGGTCTCCAGGAACAGGACGTCGACGCCGGGGAGCTCGTCCGCGACCAGCGCCGGGAGGACCGCATCCGCCATGGAGCAGGCGACGGCGACAGTCGGCAGTTCGAAATTGCGGGCCACCCAGGCAATGACGTCGCGGGCCGGGGCGTCCCAGCCGAGCTCGGCGGCGCCGGCCTCGGCGAGGGCCTTGAGCTCGTCGTGGGAGCGGAGCGCTGCGGTCACTGCAGATCACCCTCTTCCGCGGCGAAGGCCCACTCGGCGAAGCTTTGGCCCTCGGAGCGGTCGGCGACGAACTTGCGGACCACGCGTTCGACGTAGTCGGGCAGCTCCCCGGCCGTGACCTTCAGGCCGCGGACGGTGCGGCCCAGGCCTGCCTCCTCGCGGCTGTCGGACGCGAGCCCGCCGCCGAGGTGGACCTGGAATCCCGGGGTGGGGTCGCCGTCGGGCGTTGGCAGCATCATGCCCTTGAGGCCGATGTCCGCCGTCTGGATCCGGGCGCAGGAGTTGGGGCAGCCGTTGATGTGCAGGGACAGCGCCTGGGGCAGCTGCTTGCTCTCGGCGAGGTCGGCCAGCCGGCGCTCCAGCTCGGCAACCGCCGTCGCCGCGGTCACCTTCGTTTCCACGATGGCGAGCTTGCAGAACTCGATGCCGGTGCAGGCGATGGTGCCGCGCCGGAACACGGACGGGCGGGCGGACAGGCCCAGCGCGTCGAGCTCGGCCACGAGCGGGTCCACCTCATCCTTGGGCACGTCGAGGACCACGAGCTTCTGGTGCGGGGTGGTGCGCAGGCGCTGCGAGCCGCGGGCCTCCAGGGTGTCCGCGAGCTTGACCAGCTGGCTGCCGGAGAGGCGGCCGGCCAGCGGGGTGGCGCCGATGAAGAACTTGCCGTCCTTTTGTTCGTGCACGCCGATGTGGTCGCCGGGCGTGGAGGGCTTCGGGGCGGCCGGGCCGTCGGCGAGCTTGTAGCCGAGGTATTCGTCCTCGAGGACCTGGCGGAACTTCACCGGCCCCCAGTCGGCCAGCAGGAACTTCAGGCGGGCCTTGGTGCGCATGCGCCGGTAGCCGTAATCGCGGAAGATGCTGGTGACGCCGAGCCACACGTCGGCGGCCTGGTCCGGCCGGACGAAGGCGCCGAGGCGCTTGCCCAGCATGGGGTTGGTGGAGAGCGCGCCGCCCACCCAGAGGTCGTAGCCGATGCCGAGTTCGGGGTGGACCAGGCCCACCAGGGCGACGTCGTTGATCTCGTGCACCACGTCCTGGCTGGGGTGGCCGGTGATGGCGGTCTTGAATTTGCGCGGCAGGTTGGCCAGTTCCGGGTCGCCGATGAACCGCTCGGCGAGTTCCTGGATCAGCGGCGTGGGGTCGATGATCTCGTCCTTGGCGATGCCCGCCACCGGGGAGCCGAGGATGACGCGGGGCACGTCGCCGCAGGCTTCCGTGGTGGACAGTCCCACGCCTTCGAGCCGGCGCCAGATTTCGGGCATGTCTTCGACCCGGATCCAGTGCAGCTGGATGTTCTGGCGGTCCGTGAGGTCGGCCGAGTCGCGGGCGAAGTCCACGGAGATCTGGCCGATGACGCGCAACTGCCCGGTGGTGAGCGCACCGCCGTCGATCCTGACGCGGAGCATGAAGTATTTGTCTTCGAGCTCGTGCGGCTCAAGCGTGGCGGTCTTGCCGCCGTCGATCCCGGGTTTGCGCTGGGTGTAGAGCCCCCACCAGCGGAAGCGGCCGTGCAGGTCGGTGCCGTCGATCGAGTCGAAGCCGTGCTTGGAGTAGACGGACTCAATACGCTCGCGGACGTTGAGGCCGTTGTCTTCCTGTTTCCAGGTCTCGTTGGCGTTCAGCGGCGTGGTGCCGTCCACTTTCCACTGGCCGTGCGGCTTTGCGGCCGGGCGGGGAGGGCGCTTGGTGCGGCCGGCGGCAGCCTCGTCCGTGGACGCTCCGGCTAGAGCTGTATCAGTCATGCATCGACTGTAGGGGCGGCCGTAATCCCGTCACAAAGGGTCAGAAACGGGGAGTCACCTAGGGCAACATTTCGTCACGAACCGCCGAAAACCCTTGAAGTCGCCCTGCAGCTGTGCATCTGCGCGGAACGTCAGGGCCGGGGCTGCCGGGCCCCGGCCAGCGCCGCGTCGTAGCGTTCCAGAGCAATTTCGGCGAGTACCGGGGAGGGCAGCAGCGGCGCCGTCACCAGGTCCGCGCCGGCCTTGGCCAGCTGGTCATGGAAGAAGCCGGGCGCCAGGAGATACGAGGCGATGACGACGCGGCCGCCAAGGTCCACCGCTCCGGCCGACTCCCCCGCGCCGGCACCGCCGGCGGCCTCCTCGCGGAGCATGGCGACGGCGTCGGGAACCGAGGGTTTGGCGGAGGCGCCGTAGGCGGCCACGATCCGGTTGGAACGCAGGGCACGGAGCTGGTCCGTGAGTTCCTCGACATTCTGTGCGGCGCTGGGATCGGAGGACCCGGCGGCGGCGAGGACCACGGCGTCGTTGTCCGTTACCCCGGCCTCGCGCAGCCGCGCATCGAGCAGCGCCGCGAGCCGCGGATCCGGCCCCAGCGGCGCCGCGGCCAGGGTGTCCGGCCGGCTCTTCACGGCGCGGGCGATGTCCACCTTGACGTGGTATCCGACGCTGAGCAGCAACGGAACCACGACGGCGGTTACCCCCGCCGGGAGGCCCGCCACGACGGCCGGCAGGTCCGGATCCTGCACGTCGACGTAGGCCTCGCGGACGTCCAGCCCGGGACGGAGCCCGGCGATGCCGTCCCGGAGCGCGTTGACCTCCGCGGCCCCGTGCGGGCTCGACGTGCCGTGGGCGCAGGCGATCAGGATGGGGGTATTCATAGCCGTTAGCGTAACCTTGGAGCCGCCCTATCCGCCCCCTTGCAACCGACCGGGACGCTTCATGACCTTCTCCTTCAGCCTTGTCCTGGTCTGGCTTGACCTCGCCGGCGTGTTCTTCTTTGCGGTCTCCGGCTCGCTGCTCGCTGCGCGGAAGCAGTTCGACATCATCGGCTCGCTGCTCCTGGCCTCGGTGGTGAGCCTGGGCGGGGGCGTCATCCGCGACATCATCATCAACGCGGGCCCGCCCGCCGCGTTCACCAACCCGGCATACCTGGCACCGCCCCTGTTTGCCACGGTGCTGGTGTATTTTCTGTTCTCCAGCGTCCAGCGCTTCACGTCGCTGCTGATGCTGTTCGACGCCGGCGGGCTGGCCCTGTTCTGCATCACCGGCACACTGAAGGCGCTGGCCGCCGGGATGAATCCTGTGGCCGCCGTCCTGCTGGGTGTCACGACGGCGGTGGGTGGCGGCCTGCTGCGGGATATCACCGCCAACGAGGTCCCACAGCTCTTCGACCCCAAGGATCTGTACGCTCTGCCGGCGTTCGCCGGGTCGGCGTTGACCGTGATCCTGTCCCTCACGGGGACCTTCACCGCGGTGAGCGCCTGCGCCGTCGCCGGGCTTGTCTTCGCCTTCCGGGTCACGGCCTGGCGGCGCCACTGGTACGTTCCGCTGGCGGTGCGCGGCTGGCACCGGCCGGGCCTGGACACCGCGGAAAACGACCGCTGAGGATTAGCTAGGATAAGACCATGACTGACATGTTCCTCGAGAAATTCCGCGCGCTTGTCCCGAAGTATCTCGAAGACGAATGGCAGGAAGAAGATGGCCTCCCGGCCGAGGAGCTCGACGCCGCCCTCGCCGAACACCAGTTCCAGGTCCCGATGGTCCTGCGCGAGTTCTACCTGGCAGTCGGCGGCTGCGAGGACATCATGGAGGCCTACCACTACTTCTGGGACCCCGAAGAGCTCGAAGTGGATGATGAGGGCTTCCTCATGTTCCTTGAGGACGAGGAAGAGCAGTTCACCTGGGGCTTCCGTGTCGGGGACCTCAGCATCCCGGATCCCATCGTGTACCGCCGCAACAACGCCCGCGGCCAGTGGAAGAGCGAGGAAGGGACCTTCTCCGAATTCGTCTTCGACATGTTCGAGTGGGCCTTCAACGACGAGGACGAAGAGTAGGCTCCACGGCCTCTCCTCCCCTCTCCGGCCGCCCTCTCTCGCGTCCCTCCCCGGCCGTTCTCTCCGATCTCTCCCCCCTCTCTCCTGCGGCCGCCGATTCTCCCCTTGTTTGGCGTCCCCGCCGGCGTGTCCGGCGGAACCGCCGGCATTCTGTGGCAACGGGATTCCATACATGGGGAAATTCAGCGGATGACCCTGCCGCGCAGGACCTGCCCCACCTCATCGATCACCTTCTGCGGGTTGTAAACGACGTCGTGATATCCGTACCGGAGGACGGCGTAGCCGGTCAGGATGCTGGCGTTGTTCCGGCCCCGGTCCTTCTTGACCTGCGCGCGCTCAAGATGGGTGCTCCCGTCGATCTCCACGATCAGGAATCCTTCAAGCAGGAAGTCCACGACGCCGATCCCCGGCAGGTGCACCTGCGTCTGGGTGTAGATTCCCCGGCTCCTGAAGAGCAGCCTGGCAACGACCTCGATCGCCGAGTCCGCCGTGCCGTCGACCAGGGCCAGGACCGCGCGGGCGGCCCCGTTCCGGTTTCCCGGCAGCCGCCGGCGCAGATAGTCCAGCGAGGTGCGGCCCTGCAGCAGGGCACTTTCCACCATGACCGCAGCATCCACCGGGGGCAGGCAGCGCAGCGCGTGGAGCAGAGTGTCGGTGAGTCCGGCCACGGGGCGCGGGTATTCCGGTGGCACCAGGCTGCCGCGGTGGATGACCATTCCGGGCGCTGAGCCGTGCGCGCACAGCAGGTGCAGCCGTGCGGGCTCGTGGAGGCGCCATATGCCGTGGAACGGCGCGGCGGAGGCACAGGTGAGCATGCCGTTCGCGAGCACGGCGGCCACGAAATCCGCCCGCGCCCCGGGCAGCGCCACCACCCCATGGCGGAGGCGGCGAATTTCCCCGGCAGCCACGGCAGCGCGGATCCTGTTCGGCGTAAAACCGGCCTGCAGCAGCGTGGCCGTGCGGGCAACCGAGCCGGCGTATTCCAGATAACCCGTAACGTCCATGGGGCAAGCACACACGCGGCATGACAGCCCCGGGGGCCACAACATCGGTTATGTGGACAACTCCGCACCATCCGCGCCGCTGGTATTCCCCGCTTTTGACCGTGTCCGACGGCGTGTCCCGCCAACGGCCGGCGTGCCCCGAAGCTGTCCGGCCAAAGGTGGGGAAACTCAGCGCGACAACGTCCGGCAATGAATTGCAATCTTATGACAAGAAATTTACAGATAGGTCTGGACGCTATGACATAACTGTCATAGACTTGTTTCTGGGTTCACCAAATGCCTCCGGTGGATCTGATGCGAACGGAGAAATGGCCCCGGTTCGGCACAACGGAAGACTCGAACGTTGTGAGGAACCGGGGCCATTCCGTTTAAGCCGGAAGCCAGGCTATTCGGCAGGCTGCGCCCAGCCGAAAGAACCGGCCGGGGAGCGACTCCGGCCCGGCTGTACCGCCGGGCCTGACCCAGCTGGTGTGGCCGGAGGCCGGGCTCAGCGGCCGGAGGCCGGGGACTTAGCTGCTGCGGTCCACTACGGCGTGGGCGAAGCTGGTCAGCGAGGCCTTTACGACGCCCTCAGGCAGCGGGGCAAGGGCGGCAATGGCCTCATCGGCCCAAGTGCGTGCCACCACCCAGGACTGTGCAGTGACGGGGTGCTCCCGGAGTCCGGCCACGGCGGCGGCCAGGGCCTCATCCGAGCTGAGGTCACCGTCGATCAGTGTCAGCAGTTCGACGGCGGCCAGGTCGCCGTCGCGGGCCGCGTTGCGCAGCAGCAGCACGGGCAGGGTGGGCACGCCCTCGCGCAGGTCGGTTCCCGGCGACTTGCCGGACTTGACCTTGATCCCGGTGACGTCGATGACGTCGTCGGCGAGCTGGAAGGCCACGCCCACCTTCTCGCCGTACTCGACCAGGATCGGCTCGTAGGCTTCGTCGGCGCCGGAGAAGATCGCACCCAGCTGCCCGGAGGCGGCCACGAGCGAGCCGGTCTTGTCCGCGATGACGGAGAGGTAGTGCGCCAAGGGGTCCTCGTCCGGGCGCGGTCCCACGGTCTCGTGCAGCTGGCCCAGGCAGAGCCGTTCAAAGGTGCGGGCCTGGATGCCAAGCGCCCGGGACCCGAGCTCCGAGACCAGGATGGAGGCGCGCGCAAAGATGAGGTCGCCGGTCAGGACCGCGACGGAGTTGCCCCAGACCTCGTGGGCCGTCGGCGCCCCCCGGCGGAACGGCGCGGAGTCCATGACGTCGTCGTGGTAGAGGGTGGCGAGGTGCGTCAGTTCGACGACGACGGCGGCCTGCACCACTGCGGGCAGGGAGGCGTCGCCAAGGTGGGCGCACAGCAGGGTCAGCAGCGGGCGGATCCGCTTGCCTCCGGCTTCCACGAGGTGGCGCGACGTTGCGTCAGCCAGGGGATCGGAGTTGGCAATGGCTTCGCGCAGCTTCTTCTCGACGCGCGCCAGGTTGGTGGTGAGCGCCGGGCCCAGCTCGGGGTCGCCCGCGATGGCCGAGAAGCCTGCCGGCAGCTGGAGCCCGGTGGCGATCGCGGTGGTGTTGAGGCTGGGTTCAGCGCTCGGCAGGCCGTGTCCGGCGTGCGTCCAGCTTTGGTCTGCAGAGTTGGTCACGGGTTAACCCTAACTTTTTGTTGCGGAAACCGCGGAGTTGGCGCCGGAGTGCGGAACGCTGTCCGTGGTGGACGCGGCCTTGTTGGACGTTGCCTGATTGGACGTGGCCTGATTGGACGTGGCGGGAACCAGGGATTCCAGGACCCGGATGACCCGGTCCTCGAAGCCCTTGGCGGCGGGATCGGTGAGGTTGGCCAGCATCCGCACCACGAAACGCATGAGCACGGGGACAGGCATACCCGTCCGTAGGGCCAGTTTCATAACGGCCGGCTTGCCGATCAGGGCGGCGAACGCCCGTCCCAGTGTGAAGTGTGAGCCCCACTGCTGGCGCACGTAGTCGGCGTACCGGGCAAGGTGCGCGTCGGCGTCGGCCGCGCTCCAGCCTGCCGACGCGGACCGGGCGGCGCCGTCGGCGATGAATTCGGCCGCGAAGCGGGCGGACTCCATGGCGTAGGAGATGCCCTCGCCGTTGAACGGGGAGACCATCCCGCCGGCGTCGCCGAGGAGCAGCAGGCCGGGAGAATAGTGCGGGGTGCGGTTGAAGCCCATGGGCAGCGCGGCGCCACGGATTTCGCCCACCTGGTTGTCCGGGGTGAAGCCCCAGTCGGCGGGCATGCCGGCGGTCCATTCGCGCAGCACCTGCTTGTAGTCCAGCTTGCCGAAGTCCTTCGAGGAGTTCAGGATGCCCAGGCCCACGTTGGAGGTGCCGTCGCCGACGCCGAACACCCAGCCGTAGCCGGGCAGGAGTTTGCCGTCGCGGCCGGGAAGCTCGAGCCAGCCTTCCATCCAGTCGTCGTCGTGCCGCGGCGAGGTGAAGTAGGTCCGCACAGCCACGCCGAGCGGCCGGTCGTCGCGCTTGCCGATGCCCAGTGAGACGGCGGTGCGCGTCGAGTTCCCGTCGGCGGCGAGGACGACGTCGGCGCTGAAGTCGCGCGTCTCGCCGGTCTTGCGCCCGGAGTTGTCCAGCAGCGCGGCGCGCACGCCGGTGACCCGGCCATCCTCGGAGCGCAGCGCCTCGGTGACGCTGTGGCGTTCCAGCACGACGGCGCCCGCGGACTGGGCATGCCGGGCGAGCTGTTCGTCGAAGCCGAGCCGGGTGCGGATCAGCCCGTACTGCGGGAAGTCGGCAACCTCCGGCCAGGGCAGTTCGATCGTGCGGCCGCCGGCGATCAGGCGCAGGCCCTTGTTCCGCCGCCAGCCGTCGGTTTCGGGGTGCGCGAGTCCCAGCTTCTGGATCTCGCGGACCGCGCGCGGGGTGAGTCCGTCGCCGCAGACCTTCTCGCGGGGAAAGCTGGTTTTCTCCAGCACCGTGACGTCAATGCCGGCTTTGGCAAGGTAGTAGGCGGCGGTGGATCCGGCCGGGCCCGCCCCGACGATCAGTACATTCACAGCAGGGATCGGCTATCGGCCGGGCCGGGTGATGTTGCGGCGCAGCTTGGCCACGGGTCCGGTGTGGGCGGCCAGCGCCGCAGCGCCGGCGGCAGGGCCGGTTGAGGGGTCTGCCGGTTTCTGGGCCCGGTGCACGGCGACGATGCCGCCGCTGAGGTTGCGGTAGGTGACGGATTCCCAGCCGGCCTCCTGCAGCCAGGCCGCAAGGTGGTCCTGGTCCGGCCAGGCGCGGATGGACTCGGCGAGGTAGACGTAGGCGTCGGGGTTGGAGGAGGCCTTGACGGCGATGGCCGGCAGGGCCCGCATGAGGTATTCGGTGTACATGGTGCGCCACAGCGGCACCACGGGCTGGGAGAACTCCGCGATGACCAGCCGGCCGCCGGGCTTGGTGACCCGCAGCATCTCGGCCAGGGCCTTCTTCGGCTCGTTGACGTTGCGCAGGCCAAAGGAGATCGTGCTGGCGTCGAAGGTGTTGTCCGCGAACGGCAGGCGGGTGGCATCCCCGGCGATGAAGTCGATGTCCGGGCGGCGGCGCTTGCCGACCTTGAGCATGCCGAGGGAGAAATCGCAGGCGATGACGTTGATGCCTGCGTCGGCGTACGGCTCGCTGGAGGTGCCGGTGCCGGCGGCGAGGTCCAGGACGTGCTGGCCGGCCGATACGCCCATGGCCTCCACCACCACCTTGCGCCAACGCCGTGTCTGCCCCAAGGACAGGACATCGTTGACGACGTCGTATTTGGGGGCGACGTCGTCAAACATCGTGGCTACTTCGTCCGGACGCTTATCCAAGGATGCTCGGTTCACCCTGACATTGTCTCAAATGATCGGCGCTCCCACGAACGGGCCGCCAATTGACGCGGCTTTCACCTGCGGCAACGGCCGCCGCGGCCCCGTGCAGGCCCGGCCGGCTCGTGTATATCCACCCAATGGGCGATCACGGGCTAGTGTTATGCCATCATGACGAGCACGTTCCGCACCTTGACAGTCCCCCTCGATGCCGAAACTTTCCCCGGGGGCCTGCCGTCGTTTCTGGTCCGGGACGATGTCCTCTGCTGGACCCGCCGCGAGGCCGGTCTCGTGGGCTTCGGCGAGATAGCCCGTTTCACCGCCACCGGGCCCGAGCGCTTCCTTGAAGCGGACATCTGGTGGCGCCACCAGGTCCTGGAGGCAGACATCCAGGACAGTGTTTGCTGCCCCGGCACCGGCCCGGTCGCCTTCGGCTCCTTCGCCTTCTCCAAGGCCTCCGCCCATGAGTCCCGGCTGCTGGTCCCGGAAATCGTTGTCGGGCTCCGTGACGGCCAGGCCTGGCTGACCCAGCTCACGTTCGACGACGGCGACCTCACCGAAGCCGGTGCCCGCGCCGCCCTGGAGCGCTGGCTTCACAGCGCCAGCGCCAATCCCGGGACCGGCGCCAATCCCGGGACCAGCGCGACCGTGGTGGACGACCCGGTGCCGGCGGCCGCGCAGGCCGGTGGCGCCGTCGTCCGTCCTTTGCCATTGGCCGCCGGGGCAACGTTGCACACCGGCTCGCTCAGCGAGGAAGGCTGGATGGCCGCCGTTGCCGCCGGCGTCGCGGAGATCCGGACCGGCGCCCTGGAAAAGCTGGTGCTGGCGCGGGACGTCGTGGCCACCGTCCCCACCGGCGTCAAGGCCGCCGAGGTGCTGCGCGAACTGTCGGCCCGGTACCGCGAATGCTGGACGTACGGGGTGGACGGGCTGGTGGGGGCTACTCCGGAAATGCTGATCCAGGTGGAGGGCCGCACCGCGCAGGCGCGCGTCCTGGCCGGCACCCTGGACCGCCGCGACGCCGATGGCATGGCGGGCTCGCCGCTGGAATTCGCCGAACGGGTGCTGGCCGGCTCCGAGAAGCAGCGGCACGAACACGACATCGCAATCCAGTCCCTGACCACGCAGCTGGCCCCGTTTTCCGAGGCCATGAACGCGCACAGCGAGCCCTTCATCCTCGAACTGCCCAACGTGTGGCATCTGGCCTCGGACGTCAAGGCTGAACTGGCCGAGGTGGAAGGCCACGTCCCCACGTGCCTGGCCCTGATCAACGCGCTGCATCCGACCGCCGCCGTCTGCGGTACCCCCACCACCGTGGCCGGGGCGCTCATCCGCAAGCTCGAGCACCTGGACCGCGGCCCGTATGCCGGGCCGGTCGGCTGGCTCGACGCGGCCGGCAACGGCGAGTGGGGCATCGCCCTGCGTGGCGCCGTCATCGAATCCCCGCACACGGTCCGGCTCTATGCGGGCTGCGGCGTGGTGGACGGCTCGGTTCCCGAGACTGAGCTCGCCGAGACGTGGGCGAAGTTCCGGCCGATGCTGGAGTCGCTCGGCATCAGCAGCTAGGCCGCGGGGCCGGTGACGCCGGCCGGGCCGGCGAATCGGCCGTCGGACTTGCACCGCAGGAACTGGCGAAACGGACAGGAATCCGGGATCACAGACAGATCGGGCATTAAAGATATTGCATTCGGGTCTGGTTTAGTTATCCAATAGTGAAACTTAGTTTTCTGTGACGTACATCTCTTGTTCGGCGATACACTATAAATCGGCCTCGTTACGCATCCCTCCGGCAACAAAAGGTAAGAAAATGCAGATCTCCCCTTCGCTCCTGAGCAACCCCGCAATGAAGGTCGCCACGGTGCTCGCCGTCGGCGCATTGGCCTTGACGGCCTGCACGAACGCCTCCGAGACCGGCCCCTCCGGCGCGGCTTCCGCTTCGGGCAGTGCCGCGGCCAGCTTTGACCCCAGCACGGTCCAGAAGGACGATGCCCTGGCGGCCATGTTGCCCGAGGCGATCAAGGCTAAAGGCACCCTGACCGTGGGCTCGGATACCTCCTACGCCCCCGCGGAATTCCTCGGCACCGACGGCCAGACCCCCGTGGGCTACGACGTCGACATCGCCAAGGCGATCGGTGCGGCGCTCGGCCTGAAGGTCCAGGTCCAGACGGCCGAATTCACCGGCATCCTTCCGGCTCTCGGCCCGAAGTACGACCTCGGGGTCTCTTCCTTCACGATCAACCCGGAGCGGCTTGCCGCGGTGAACATGGTCAGCTACTACCAGGCAGGTACCGGCTGGGCCGTTCAGAAGGGCAACCCCAAGAAGATCTCCCTCGATGACCTCTGCGGCAAGTCCATCGGCGTGCAGACCGGCACCATCCAGGAAGATCCGGACCTCTCGGACCGCAACAAGAAGTGCACCGCCGAGGGCAAGCAGCCCATTAACATCGTGACCCTCAAGACCCAGACGGACATCACCACCCGACTGGTCAACGGCAGCATCGATGCCATGGCCGCTGACTCCCCCATCATCGGCTACGCACTGACCCAGACCAACGGCCAGCTCGAGAAGCTCGGCGAAGTCTACGATTCTGCTCCCCAGGGCATCGCCGTCGCCAAGTCGGACACGGCCCTGGCGGACGTCGTCCAGAAGACCATGACCAAACTGATGGAAGACGGTTCCTACAAGAAGATCCTTGAGGGCTGGGGCGTCACCGACGGTGCCATCACCAAGTCCGAGGTCAACCCGGCGGTCGCGTCTTGAGCCTCCCCACAACCGGATCCGCAGCAGGGGCAGAGATGGACAGCCATCAGGACCCTCACGCCGCACCGGTACTGAACAATGCAGTACCGGTACGGCACCCCGGCCGCTGGATCAGCGCCATCATCATCGTCGGCTTCCTGCTTGCCTTCCTGCAGAGCCTGTTCACGAACCCCAACTTCCGCTGGGACGTCGTCGGCACCTACATCCTGGACACCAAGGTGGTCCAGGGCGTCGTCTGGACCCTGTTCCTGACATTTGCGTCCATGGTCCTGGCCATCGTCCTGGCCATCCTCCTGGCGTTCATGCGGCAGTCCGACAACCCGGTGTTCCGCTGGTCCAGCTGGACCTGGGTCTGGTTCTTCCGCGGCACACCGATCTACACCCAGCTGCTGTTCTGGGGGCTCGCCACGGTTCTCTATCCGACGATCGTCCTCGGAATCCCGTTTGGTCCTGCAACCTTCACCTGGGTGACCTCGGACCCCACCCACGGCCTGATCCCGGCCATCCTGGGCCTGGGCCTGAATGAGTCCGCGTATCTCGCAGAGATTTTCCGGGCCGGCCTGAAGTCCGTGGACCAGGGCCAAAGTGAGGCCGCCGAGGCCCTGGGCATGACGAAGGGCAAGATCATGCGGCGGATCATCCTGCCGCAGGCCATGCGCGTCATCGTGCCGCCCACCGGCAACGAGACCATCGGCATGCTGAAGACCACGTCGCTGGTCCTGGCGGTGCCGTTCACACTGGACCTGACCTTCGCGACGAACGCCCTGGCCAACCGAATTTACCTTCCCATTCCGCTCCTGATTGTCGCCGCATTCTGGTACCTCGTCATCACCAGCATCCTGATGGTGGGCCAGCACTTCATTGAGGCGCACTACGGCAAGGGCGTGGACAACCGGGTTCCGGCAGCGATCAACCCCGCCGCCGCCAAGGCGTCCGCAGCCGTGGCCCCCAGCGCCAACGCCGAGCCGGACCTCAAGATGGACTTCCCCGAGGAGGAGGCGAAATGACGATCACCACAGAGCAGCCCCTGGTCAAGATCGAGGGCCTTCACAAGTACTACGGCACTCACCACGTGCTGCGCGGCATCGACCTGACCGTCAACCAGGGCGAGGTGTCGGTTGTGATCGGCCCGTCCGGTTCGGGCAAGTCCACCATGCTGCGCTGCGTGAACCTGCTGGAGACCATCAGTGCCGGGCGCATTTCGGTGGGCGGCGACCTGATCGGCTACCGCGAGGTCAAGGGCAGGCTCCATGACCTGAAGACCAAGGAAATCGCCGCCCAGCGCCGCGAGATCGGCATGGTCTTCCAGCGCTTCAACCTGTTCCCGCACAAGACCGCGCTGCAGAACATCATGGAGGCCCCGGTCCAGGTCAAGGGCCAGTCAAAGGCCGTCGCCCGCAAACGGGCACTGGAGCTCCTGGACCGGGTGGGGCTCGGCGACCGCGCCGGACACTACCCCTCCCAGCTCTCCGGCGGCCAGCAGCAGCGCGTCGCGATTGCCCGGGCCCTGGCCATGGACCCCGAGCTCATGCTGTTCGATGAGCCCACGTCCGCGCTCGACCCTGAGCTCGTGGGCGATGTCCTGAACGTGATGAAGGACCTCGCCAAGTCGGGCATGACCATGATCGTGGTGACCCACGAGATCGGCTTTGCCCGGGAGGTCGGCGACCGCCTGACCTTCATGGACGGCGGCATCGTCGTGGAGTCGGGCGACCCGCGGGAGGTCCTGGCCAATCCCCAGCACCCCCGCACCAAGGAGTTCCTCAGCCGGGTGCTCTAGCCCGGACAATTCCGCACCGATTTCGGACAGCCGCTACGTGGATCCACGTAGCGGCTGTCCTTTTTCGTAGCGAAAACGGGCGCTACGTCTGCGGGAGGCCTTCCACGGCCGTGGCCACCGCGGCCCGGATGGCGCGGTGCAGTTCCCCGAGCCGGTGCCGGTCCGTGCGCACCTCGATGATGCTGCGGCCCACCAGCGGACCGGACAGCGCCTCGGCGAGTTCCGCCGTCGTGCCGACCTGGCGGTGCGGGACGCCGTATGCCGCGGCCAGCGCGGCGAGGTCCACCCGCTGCGGGGTGGCGAAGAGGCGTTCGACGGCGTCGCCGTAGCGCCCCGCCGCGGCGACTGTGCCGTGCTCCAGGAGCCCGAAGATGGCACCGCCGGCGTCATTGAGCACCACGATCCGCAGCTGCGGTTCGGTCTCGCCGGCGCCGAGCAGCAGTCCCCCGGCGTCGTGCAGGAACGTCACATCCCCCATGAGAACGGTGGTTTCCTGGCCGCCGCCAAGCGCGATCCCGGTGGCGGTGGACGTGGTGCCGTCGATCCCGGCCAGGCCCCGGTTGGCGAACATGGTGGCCTGGGGTTCCGCGGGCGGCGCCCCGGCGAGGTCGACGTCGCGGATTCCGTTCGAGGAGCCCAGGACCAGCTGCCCGCGGGCGTGTTTCCAGACTTCGGCACCCACCGACGGGCCGGTCGCGGCCGGGGATGCGGCCAGGATCAGGTCCACGGCATGCTGCGCGGCGGCTCCTGCCAGCAGCCAGGCATCGAGCCAGGCGGCAGATCCGCGGCCGGCGAATTCCGCCAGGTCCGCCAGGGTTTCCAGCGGCAGTTCGGTGCGGCGGCCGGGTTCGTACCAGGCCACCGGAACGGGCTGGTACAGGGCCGACGGGACATCCGCCCGCTCCAGCAGCGCGCTCACCGGCCGGGAGAGCGTCGGCCGGCCGAAGAGGACCACGCGTTCGATCGGCTGTGCCGCGTCCGCGCCGAAGTGCTCGATCAGCAGCCGGTAGGGCCCCACCGCGTTGGGGCCGAAGCGGGCGTTGGAAGACGGCTCGGCCAGCAGCGGCAGGCCGTGCGCGCGGGCGAAAGCCTCGGCGACCGGGCCGGCGTCGTGCCCGGCCAGCACCACGGTGCGCCGCTCCGGCAGCGCCCCCGACGCGGCCGGAAAGTCCAGGGCCAGGGGGTTCCGGGCGGCCCGGTAGATGCCGCGTCCGGCGGCCGCGGGCAGCCCGTCGCCCACGGCCGGGACCAGCGGGTCGCGGAAGGCAAGGTTCAGCTGCACCGGCCCGGGCGGGGCGTCCTCGAACGCTCCGGTGGCGGCACTGAGGGCCGTGTCCACGGCGCGCTGCGGATCGCTGCCGGCGGGCACGTCGACGGCGAAGCGGACGTGGTCGCCAAAGAGGTCCAGCTGCACGGTGGTCTGGTTGGCGCCGGTCCCCCGCAGCTCCTCGGGCCGGTCGGCGGAGATGACCACGAGCGGCACCGCGGCGTGGTTGGCCTCCATGACGGCCGGGAGGAGATTGCCGACGGCGGTCCCGGACGTGGTCAGGACGGCGGCGGGCGCACCGGCGGACAGGGCCAGGCCCAGGGCCGTGAAGCCGGCGGACCTTTCGTCGATCCGGACCAGCAGCTCCACCCGTCCGGCGGCTTCGGCCTCGGCCAGGGCGTAGGCCATGGGCGCCGAGCGCGATCCCGGGGACACCACCACCTGGCGCACACCGGCGGCGAGCAACGTGTCGACGGCGATGCGCGCAGCCTCCACCGCGGTGAGGCCGCCAGGAGCGGACGGGCCGGCAGCGGAATCCGCCGGACTCACATGTTCTCCGGCGTTTCGATGCCCAGCAGTTCCAGGCCGCCGGAGAGGCGGCGCAGCGCCAGCGCGCACAAGGCCAGCCGCGAGTCACGGACCGATTCCTCGGCTTTGAGCACCGGGCACTGGTCGTAGAACGTGGTGAAGAGCTGTGCGAGCTCAAAGAGGTAGCCGCAGAGCCGGTGCGGCTCAAGCGCGTCGCGCACCTTGTTCAGCGTCGCGTCGAACTCCAGCAGGTGCAGGGCCAGCGCGCGTTCTGCGGGTTCGACGACGGCGATCGCCGTGGCGGGGCCGCCGGATGCTTCGGCTGCCGGGGTGCCGGCCGCCGGAGTTCCCGCGGCGCCGGCTGCCGGCCTGCCGCCGTCGCCGGTGATCCTTTCCAGTACCCCGGCTTTGCGCAGGATGGAGCGGATCCGCGCCGCAGCGTACTGCACGTAGGGTCCGGTGTTGCCGCTGAGGGCGAGCATGCGGTCGAAGTCGAAGACATACTCGGTGTCGTGGCCGGTGGAGAGGTCGGCGTACTTGACGGCGCCGATGCCCACCTGGCGGGCGGTCACGGCGCGCTCCGCCTCGCTGAGCTCGGGCCGGCTCGCGTCGATGACGGCGCGGGCACGGTCCACCGCCTCTTCGAGCAGGGCCATGAGCTTCACCGGGGCGCCGGAACGGGATTTGAGGATCTTCCCGTCCTCGCCGAGCACGTTGCCGATCTGCACATGCACGGCCTCGACCGTCTCCGGAAGCCACCCGGCGTCCCGGGCACTGGCCATGACCATGCGCAGGTGCACGTTCTGCGGGGCGCCCACGACGTAGAGGATCCGGTTGGCCGCCAGGTCGCGGACCCGGTAGCGGATGGTGGCGAGGTCCGTGGTGCCGTAGCCGTAGCCGCCGTCGGACTTGCGGATAATCAGCGGCAGCGGCTGCCCGTCGCGGCCGGTAAATCCTGCGGGGAAGGTGCACAGGGCGCCGTCGCTGATCCGGGCCAGGCCGCGTTCCTCGAGTTCCTGGCACAGCTGTGCCAGATGCGCGTCGTAGGAGCTTTCGCCGGCGATGTGGTCATCGGTAAGGCTGATGCCGAGGGTGGAGTAGATGGCGTTGAAGTAGCGCTTGGACTGGGCGACCAGCCGCTGCCAGACGGCGAAGGTCTCCTGGTCGCCGCCCTGCAGGGCAACGACGCGGAGCCGGGCCCGGGTGGCGAAGCCGTCCTCGTCGGTGGCGGATGCATCGAACTTGGCCCGGGCGGCCTGGTAGAACGCGCTGGGGTCCTCCACCAGCAGCGCCGCCTCCGGGGAGTCCTCGCCGATCTCCAGCCAGTGTTCGATCAGCATCCCGAACGGGGTGCCCCAGTCACCGATGTGGTTCTGCCGGATCACGGTGTCGCCGAGGGCTTCGAGCACCTTGACGAGGCTGTCCCCCACCACGGTGGTGCGCAGGTGGCCGACGTGCATTTCCTTGGCGACGTTCGGGGAGGAATAGTCGACGACGACACGCTGCGGTGTCGCGGCGGGCGTGACGGCCGTGGCCGGGGACGCGGCCTGGACCGACTCTGCATTGAGCAGTTCCTCGATCCAGGTGCCGTCAAAGCTCAGGTTGATGAAGCCGGGCCCGGAGATTTCCACACTGGTGCAGATGCCGTCCAGGTTCAGGGCGTCCACGATCCTGGCGGCGGCGTCCCGCGGCGGCAGGCCGGCCTTTTTGGCCAGGGCCATGGCGGCATTGATCTGGATGTCGGCGAACTGGGAGGGCCTGACCACCGGATCCGTCTGCCGGAACTCTTCGCCAAACGCGGTGGCAATTGCAGCCTGGACTCTGGGGACAACCAATTCGGCCGGATTATTCACAGTCCCAAATTATCAGTAGGAGCCCTCCCCGATGCCCGCCCGTCCTCCGAAGCAACGCCCTCAGATGCAACGCGGGGTCATTTCCAGCCCATGCCGGGCGCCGACACGGGCGGGAAATGACCCCGCGTTGCTTTGACCGGAGGCGGCTAGGCGCCGGTGCGGAACACCTGGACCACGGACGGACGCGGGGCACGCACCTGGCCGGGCTTCGGTGTGGCGCCGGCCGCGACGTAGTCCGGGAAGTAGGAGTGCTGTTCGGCGAAGGTGCCTTCCTCGCCCGGGTGCTGAACGGCAACGAAGACGGTGCGCTCCTCGTCGTGGATGACCGGGCCGCAGGTCTCGGCGTCGCGCGGGACGGCGAGGAACTGCTCCACCCTGCCGCGTTCGGCACCGTCCAGGGTCACCTTGAAGAGCCCGTCGGCGTAGCCGATGCTGGAGGGCGCGCCGTCGGTGGAGATCCAGAGGTTGCCCACGGAATCGAAGGCCACGTTGTCCGGGCAGGAGATCGGTGAGACCTGGCTGGCAGGGAACCCGGCGAAGTAGGTGGCGGAGTTCTTGGCCGGATCGCCGCAGACCATCAGCAGGTTCCAGCCAAACGTTGTGGAGCTTTGGTCCCCGGTCTCGGTGATTTCGACGATGTGGCCGTCGCGGTTGAGGGTACGGGGGTTGACCTCGGTGGCCCCTTCCTTGCCGGGCTTGCCGCGGTCCGCGTTGTTGGTGCAGACCACGTAGACCTTGCCGGTGTGCGGGCTGGGCTGGACGTCCTCGCAGCGGTCCATCTTGGTGGGGCCCACCTTGTCGGCGGCGAGCCGGGTGTACACCAGCACCTCGTCCACGGACATTCCGGCCACCTTGGACTGGCCGCCCACCACGAGGGGCAGCCAAACACCGGCGCCGTCGAAGGCGCCGTCGGCCGGAAGCTTGCCCGCGCCGTCGAACCCGTCGGCCGGGGAATTGCCGGTGAACTTCGCGACGTACAGGTCGCCTTCCGAGAGCAGCGTGAGGTTGTTCTTGCGGTCCTCCGCCGTCTTTCCGGGCCGGTAGATGCCGGCCGAGACGAACTTGTACAGGTAGTCGAAGCGCTCGTCGTCGCCCATGTAGGCCACCACGTGGCCGGACTTGGCGACGATCACGTTGGCGCCCTCGTGCTTGAAGCGGCCCATCGCGGAGTGCTTGCGGGGCGTGGAGGAGGGATCGAAGGGATCCACTTCCACGATCCAGCCGAAGCGGTTGGCCTCGTTCTGGTATCCGGGGTTGCGGGTGTCGAAGCGCGGGTCATCGAGTTCCCACTGGCGGGCGGTGGGCTTGCTGGTCAGTCCGTAACGCTTGTCGGCGTCGGAGGTTCCGGGCGCGGCGAAGTAGCCGTTGAAGTTTTCCTCGCCGGAGAGGATCGTGCCCCACGGGGTGGTGCCGCCGGAGCAGTTGCCCAGGGTGCCCTGGATGGCCCGGCCGGAGGGATCGGCGGCGGTCTTCAGCAGCGGGGACCCGGCGGCGGGGCCGTCGAGCTCGTAGGTGGTGTCGGTCAGGAAGCGGCGGTTCAGCCCGGCGCCCCGGACGTAGCTCCAGGGCTTGTTCTTGTTCGCACGCTCCAACTCGACCACCGTGAGGCCGTGGGCTGCACGGCCGATCGCGCGGGCCTCGGCGGCGTCGAATCCGGCCGGCAGCATGATGGACTCGTTGGTGTATTCGTGGTTGGTGAAGAGCACGGCCCGGCGGTCCTTGGAGCCATCGATCGGCAGGATGTCGGTGTAGTCGTTGTTATAGCCGAACTGGCGGGCCTGCGCCGCCGCGCTCTGGTGATCCAGGTCGAAGGCCGGCGAGTCGTTGAAGAGCGGGTCGCCCCAGCGGATGACCGGCTGCCAGGTGAACCCGGCGGGGACGGTCAGCTTGTCCACGCTGGCGTCCACCGGTGCGATGGCGGTGAACTGCAGCTTGGATTTTCCAAACCCGTCCTTGGCCGCGGCGGCGAGGCCCGGGCCGCCGTCGGCCACTGCCGTATCGGCTGACGTCACGGCGTTGCCGAGGACGACGGCGAGCGCGCCGGCGGCGCCGAAGCCCAGGGCGGCGCGGCGGGACATCGTGGCGGAGGCGATGTCCCGGAAGTAGCTGTTGGTGCTGGTGTTGCAGACCTCGCCCGAGCAGGCGTTGTCGCACTTCAGCGCGCAGGTGACGGGGCTTCGCTTGCCTTTGGTGTGGCCGAGCATGGGGAGCAGGGAAAATTTGCGTCCGGAGGTGACAGACATGGAGAGACCTTCCATGGGGGTGAGTTGCGGTCGCGCCCACCCTTCCAGCCGCTGGCTACCGAGAGGCGTCTGTCAGATGAAGTCCCGGTGAATGCTCGTGGTGCCGCCGAACCCATCGGTTGCTCCGTAAACGCCGTTTTCGAGGTCCTGAAGGGCCGTTACGGAGCAGTCGATGCGGCCAGCACCGCGTGCACCCGACTCAGCCGGTCCAGCCACCAGTCCCGGCGTTCCGGCGAGGCTGCGTGCGCGGCCAACAGCTCGGGTGCCGGGCGGACGTCGCGGAGGGCGATCTCGCCGTCGTCGGGTACCAGCGGATCGTGCGTGACATCGGCGGCGAGCAGGGACACCGTGCCCAGGCCGCAGGCATACGGCAGCTCGGGCAGGGCGGCGGCCAGGGCCAGTCCGGCCCGGATCCCCACCGAGGTGTCCAGCGCCGAACTCACGACGGCGGGCAGCCCGGCCTGCGCCACGATCCGCAGGGCGCGCCGCACTCCCCCGAGCGGGGCCACCTTGACGACGATCAGGTCCGCGGCGCCGGCCCGCGCCACTTTTAGGGGGTCGTCCTCCTTGCGTACGCTCTCATCCGCGGCGATCAGCACGGGGACGCCGGCGGCCCGGAGCTGCCGCCTGACCTCGGCGAGGCCCGCGATCTCCGGCACGGGCTGTTCGGCATATTCGAGCCCGACGGCGGCGAGCCGGGTCAGTGCCGCGACGGCCTCCGGCACGTCCCAGCCGCCGTTCGCGTCCACCCGGATCGCGGCGTCCGGCAGCGCCGCCCGGACGGCCGCCACCCGGGCGGCGTCGTCGTCAAGGCTCTGGCCGGGCTCCGCGACCTTGACTTTGACCGCGTCCACGCGGCCGAAGCGGGCCAGGATCTCGGGCACCCGGTGCGCCGGCACGGCAGGAACCGTGGCGTTGACCGGGATGCTGTCCCGCAGCGGCGCGGGGAACCCTTCCCAGCCGGCCTCGATGGCGGCCGTAAGCCAGCGGGAGGCCTCGGGGTCGCCGTACTCGGGAAAGGGACAGAATTCGCCCCAGCCCAGCGGCCCGCGGAGCAGCAGGGCCTCCCGCTGCAGGATGCCCCGGAATTTCACGCGCATCGGCAGGCTCACGACATGGGCGCCGGCCAGGAGTTCGTCGAGGCCGGGCAGGGGCGCGGCGGGACGTGCCGGGGGGTCCAGGGGGAGGGCAGGCATGGAGCCACTTTACTGGGAATGCACTGCGGGGAATGTACCGAGGAGAATGTGGAAGGAATGTACTGCGGAGCTTTCCCGGACACCGGTCTCGGACGCGGGGCGCGGGAACGCGGCACCGGGAGCCGGGCATGGATCCTTGATTGGGCCGGCGTCGACTGGGGGTGAGCCCCTGGACCAGGAAACTCGTCTCCGCCGGCCCCGCTCAAGGAGCGCCGTGCCGGGGACAAGCCGCGCCGGCACACACACGACTCTACAAATCCCGGTCCGGCGGCGCACCAGTAGTGAGTACTCGTCTATTGGCGGGCACTACCCTCCGCGCCGCGCGCCGGCCCTTCAGCTGGCGCGCAGGGTTCTATGGGACTCTTAATGGCATGACTTTTCGGCAGGAACGCACCCCTTGGGACCCGTCTGCCCCGGTCTATGAAACAGAGGCCCCGAAAACCCAGGTCCGGGAGATACCGGTCCAGGAAACACAGGTTGTGGAAACACAGGCTGAGGAAACACAAGTCCTCCCGGCGAGTGCGCCCGAGACGCCAGAGCGCAGCGCGCGGGACCTCGCCACGCCGGATCCGCAGGCGCGGTGGTCCCCCGGCAAGGCCACCGCAGCCTTGTTCGTGTTGGCCACGGTTGCCTGCGTCGCCGCCCTGGCCGTCACCTATGTCTTCTTTGTCCGTACCACAACGGGCCAGTTCATTGACGAATCCGCCCTCGTGGAAGCCGTGGAGCTCAGCGGGACCGCGGGCAAGGCCGCCACCAAGCTGTTGGACTGGCTGCCGGCGCTCTCCGTGGTGATCGCGTCGGTTGTGGTCGTGTTCGTCACCATCCTGCGGCGCCGCTGGTCGGCGGCGGTGATTGCGATTGCGGCGTGCGTCGGCGCCAACCTTGCCACCCAGATCCTGAAGGACTGGCTTCCGGTCCGGCCGTACCGCGGGGTTGAGACGCTGGAACTGAATTCGCTGCCCTCGGGCCACACCACCATGGCGGCCTCGGCCGCCGCCGCCGTGTTCCTCATGGTTTCGCCGCGCTGGCGGCCGTTGGCCGGCTATCTGGGCGGCAGCTTCGCCGTCGCCACGGGCGTGTCCACGCTGATCAACCAGTGGCACCGGCCCGCCGATGTGATCGCGGCCTTCCTGGTGGTCGGGGCTTTCATGATCCCGGCCGGCTGGCTGATCATCCGCCGGGGTCCGGGCTGGAACGTCTGGAACGGCTACAACGAACACTGGGCCTCGGCCAGGGTGTGGGTGGCGCTTCCCGTGCTCACCGGTCTTGCCGCCGCCGGGGTGGCGGCCGTCGCCTTGCTGAGCATCGGCCCGGGCGGCCAGGAGGTCAGCACCACCAGCTACTTTTGGGCCGGCACGTCCCTGATCGTCATTGCCGGCTACCTCGCAACGGTGGCCGGCGTGTGGCTGTTCGGCCTGGCCGCCCGGCAGCCGGACCCACGACGGCGGGACAGGCCCCTGCACCAGGAACGCTAGCGCGGCGCACGTAGGCCCGGGAACAACAGCGCGCCCGGGCCCGCGCGGATCCTGCGATTGCTACCTGAGAAGGGCGCAGATGTCCACGGCTTTGCCTGCGCTGGCGTCCACGGATATCACGTTATTGCCACCCGGATTGTCCACGGTGAGCACCACCCGTCCGGTGTACTGGAAGGCCCCGGGGCCTCCGGTGTCCGTCGAGAAGAAGATAAACCCGTTGTGGCCAGTGAGGGTAAGCGTATAGGTCTCTCCGCCCGGGTTCTTGACATACCTGGCCACGGAGCCGGAGGTTTTCACCGCGTACGTCTTCCCGTTGCTCCCAGAACCGTTGAGGCCCTGGTTGGACCAGGTCAGGACGACTCCTGTGCCCACCCTGTAGAGGTTGCCGTTGCTGAACTGGATTTCCCTGATCGTGCCGCCCGTGGCCGTGAGACCAAGATCGAAGTCCCCGCACGAATCCACGGCGGGAATGGTCACAGCCGGCTCGGTGACTGCACTTGCGGGCGAAGCGACAAGCAGCAGGGCTGCTGTTGCAGCCAGGGGCGCGAACCAGCGGGACTGTTTTCCTAACATGAGCATCTCCTCATTTTTTTGCGTCGAAACGCATCACCCATCCGGGCGGAGACCATGCGCTGCAAATAATCACGGGCGGACCCTGACTGCGGCACTCGTGCCGCCCCACTAAGGGCCGGTCTCGATGCACCGGCGCGGTTCCCCGACCTTACTGAGCCCACGCAGGCGTCGCCCGAGTAGTCGCTACCTGTTAATCACTGCCTGCTTGGGCGCTCCGGTGCCCCGGCCGGTCAGTAGTTCCGACGGTGCTTGAGCCGCGGAATGGTCACGGCGAACACGGCCGCGGCGGCGAAGCCGATCACACCGGTCGCGGCCACACCGGCCCCCAGGGACACGGCGGCGGTGACGGCGGAGAGCAGCACGGGCCCGCCGGTCGCGCCGGCGTCGGCCATGAAGCGCCAGATGCCGAGGAACTGGCCGCGGCCGTTGTCCGGCGAGAAGTCGGCCCCGAGAGTCATGTTCAGGCCCGAGCTGATCCCGTTGCCGAAGCCGATCAGGAGCGCCGCCAGCATGAGCGAGACGAAGCCCGTGCTGAGCGGAATCAGCACCATGGCCGTCCCCATGATCAGTGTGGACGGCACGGCCACCCATTGCCGGCCCTTGCGGTCCATCAGCTTTCCTGCCGGATAGAACACCAGCATGTCGATCGCTCCGGAGATCCCGTAGATCAGCGAGGCCTGGGTGGGGTCCAGGCCCAGGTGATCGGCCCACAGCGGGATGACCACCTGGCGGGAGGCGCGCAGCCCGCTCAGCAGCAGCACCCCGGCCCCCACGCTCAGGAAGACGCCGGCGTGGGACACCGCGACGCTGCGCAAGGTGGGCTGCTGCACCGGAACGCCGTCGACCGGTTGCGGCTTCGCCTCAAGGTCGGGGATGGTGACTGACACGGCCGCCGCGGCGGCCATCGCCACGACGCCGGCCCAGTAGGCCCCGCTGATGCCGGCAAACTGCATCACGGCGGCGCCAACGAACGGGCCGATGAAGATCCCGATCCGGTTGACGCCGCCGAGGGTGGACAGGGCCCGGGCACGGAGCATGACCGGCACGGCCTCGGTCAGGTATTTCTGCCGGGCAAGGCTGAATACGCTGGCGGCCATGCCGACCACCACCATCGCCGCCGCCAGCACCCAGAGGCCGCCGGAAAACAGCGGAGCGACGGCCGCCGCGGCGAGGGCGAACGCGCTGGCGGCCGCGGCCCCCACAATCGCCCAGCGTTCCCCGAATTTCAGGGTGATCAGTGACGCCGGCAGGTTGAAGAACCACGATCCGAGGCCGATCAGCGTCACAATCAGCGCGGCCCCGGGCACGGAGGCGCCAAGATCACGGGCGGACAGGGCGACCACGGGCAGGATCGCGCCCTCCCCCAGGCTGAACATGAGGGCCGGCCCGAACGCGGGAACGGCGATGCTGCGGAGGCTGAAGGGCGCGAGGCGTGTGGTGGTCATCCCCTTCATCCTAGGCACCCGCCGCGGCCGTCCCTGCCCTACGCGTCGAAGTGGGTGCGGACTTCCTCGCTGGTGAGGTGCCGGAGCACGTCCTCGGCGACTTCCCGGAGCTTTTGGTTCCGGTTGCTGGAGACCCTGGTGAGGATGGCCATGGCCTGGTCCTGGGAGCAGCGGTTCTGGGCCATGATCACGCCGCAGGCCAGATCGATGGAAGTGCGGTGTTCCATGGCCGACTTGAGATCTTCGGCCCGGGATTGGAAGGTTCCGAGCCGCACGGCCAGCCGGAGGGCGCGGCCGGCGAGGTCGGCGAATCCGGCCGCCTCCGCAATGATGTCGTCCGTGAACAGCCCGGTGTCCGCCCCGAAGAAGTTCAGGGCCGCGGCGGCGTCGTCGCCGATTTCCAGCGGAACGCCGAGCGTGCTGCGGCACCCGTTGGCGGCAAGTTGCCGCTGGTAGTCGGGCCAGCGGGGATCGGCGTCGACATCCGCCAGCAGGACCACGGACCTGGTCCGCAGCGCCTCGATGCAGGGGCCGTCACCGAGGGTTTGTTCGATGCGGTCCAGGGTGACCGCCCGCGCGCTGCTGCCCGCGACCGTCATGGTCCGCTTGCGGCGCTGCAAAGTCACGCCGCACTCAATCTCGGCGCCGGTCGTACGGCTCAGCGTGGCGGCCGAGAACTCCGCGAGGCGGCCCAGGAAGTCCTCGACGTTGTCGGTCCCCAAAAGCAGGTCCTGGAGGTGGCGGGCGGCGTCGACCCCGAGTGAGTTGTTGGCCATGCTCAAATGTACCGCGGAGGTCGGCACGGGTCGCGCTTAGACGTATCCGTCGACGATTGCCGCGGCGATCTCCCGGTACGCGCGCCGCGTTTCGGGGCGAAGCACATCGAGGGTGACGAGGTCGCCGTCGGCCACCCCGCGGTCATGCGGAACCGCGATCAGCTGGCGGCAGATGCCGGACAGGTGTTCCTCGATGGCGTCCTTGTCCACCCTGGTGGACACCTCGTCCTTGTCGGTGATGACCACGACGGCGTTGCGGGCCAGGTCTTCGTAGCCGTGGCTGGCCAGCCAGTGAAGCGTGCTGCGGGCCCGCTTGGCGCCGCTGACGGCATAGCCGGCCGCGATGATCAGGTTGTCCGCGGACTGCAGGATGCCGCTCATGGCATTGTGGGTCACGCCCGTGCCGCAGTCGATCAGCGCCACGGAGTAGTAGGCGGAGATGAGCTTGCGGATCCGCAGGTATTCCTCGGCCGTCAGCGAATCTGAGACCTCGGGGTCCTGCTCGCCGGCAATGAGGTGGAGCCTGCCGGCGTGGTGCATGTAGCGGGCCAGGGCGGTGAGGGAATCGACTGACTCGATGTTCCTGAGCAGGTCCGTGATGGTGCGCGGGCTCTGCTGCTGGTAGATCCCCTCGCCGAGGGCGCGCTCGACGAGATCGCCGGAATCGGGGTTGGCGTCGATGGCGCACGGAGGATCGCCGCGGAACTCGGCCAGGGTCAGTCCGACGCCGACCGTCGTGGAGGTCTTCCCGATGCCGCCCTTGAGGCTCAGGACGGCCGTGTTGTAGCTGCCCTGGAGCTGGCGGGAGATGCGCCGGGCCAGTTCGTCTTCCTCACGCTGCCTGGCACTCGGGCCAAGGTTCAGCCCGCCGCCGGTCAGGTTGTAGAGGGCACCGCGGAAACCGCCGACGGGCCGGGGCTTCTGCTCGCGGACAAACAGACCCGGTGAGCTGATGAAGTCGGGCAGCGGGGCGTCGGCCAGGGCCGCGGCTTTGCTGGCCGAACGGGTGGAACGGGTGGGCTGGGCGGGCACGGCAGGAGCGGCCTCGGGGGCAGGCGGCTTCAGCACGGGATCCTTGGACGGTTTGGCAGGCTGCGGGCGCGCCGGCGCGTCAGCGGCAGCGGCGGCCTCCGCCCAGGAACTGCTGGGGGCTGTTGGGCGCTGTTCGGCCTGGTTGCTCGAAATGATGGGCATGGTTCCTGTCCAGGCGTCGGAGTCGTCGCCGCGGCGGCGGTCTCTCCGACGCGGGAGTTGGGCCTGCTCTTCAGCTGTTTCAGCTTCAGCGAGGGCGTTGGCGGTCTTGTTTTCGACCGGTTCTGGCATGTTCGTTCCCCCCAGGGATCACAGCGCAGACCGCTGCAGTGCTCGATTGACATCGTTCAAGGAACAAGTCTAGGGGCAGTAATGAGCACACTTACCATTACCGCCATTTTCCCGGCCCTAGCGGTGGGCCCGCGTGTCCTGCAGGCGCTTGATGAACCAGCGCGACTGTTCGGGGCCGTACGGCAGGATCGGGATGGCCTTGGTGGCGTCGTCCGGGGTTTCCCGGGTGGCCTGGATCGCCTGCCGGACCGCGGTGGTCATGGTGTTGGCCATGGTCTTGACGAACTGGTCCGAGCACGGTTCGCCGTGGCCTGGAATCAGGAATTCGTAGCGGTGCCGCAGCGCGGAGAGGTGCCGGAGGGCGTCGGCCCAGTCTTCCGGGAACGAGTCCTCGAAGGACGGGTGGGAACCCTGTTCGACGAGGTCGCCGGCGAAGAGGGTGCTTGCCGTGCCGACCAGGAGGTCGCCGTCGGTGTGGCCGCGGCCCAGATAGAACAAGGTGGCGGTCTGCCCGCCAAGATCGACCAGGACCGGCTGGTCCTTCACGATGGCGTTGGGAACCACCAACTCAGCGTCGGAGCCCTGACCGGCCGCCATTTCGGGTTCCTCGGAGGCCACCAGCCGGCGCTGCTCGTCACCGTTCTCTTCGATTTCCGCGGCGCAGTTCTCGTGTGCCCAGAATTCCGTAACGCCCTCACTGGCGAAGACGGCGTTGCCGAAGAAGT
>Ga0207691_10000571_pt1 | contig 36937 bp, 26 predicted proteins | sample KBSM13metaG_FD_184327 | JGI IMG/M metagenome (GOLD analysis project Ga0207691, IMG submission 184327) | Miscanthus rhizosphere microbial communities from Kellogg Biological Station, Michigan, USA - KBS M1-3 metaG (SPAdes) (version 2) | ecosystem: Host-associated > Plants > Roots > Rhizosphere >...
CTCATCCGGCGGTCGCGTACGCGGTGCGAGGATCAGGTAGAACGCCGGCACCACGAACAGCGACAGCAAGGTCGACAACGCCACGCCGAACACAACCACGACGCCGATCGTCGTCCGGCTGCCGGCTCCCGCGCCGGTGGCGAGCATCAGCGGCATCGCGCCGGCGATCGTCGCGATCGAAGTCATCAGGATCGGCCGCATGCGCGTGGCTGCGGCGTCGAGGATCGCCTGCTGCACCGTCAGGCCCGAATCACGCCGCTGGTTGGCGAATTCCACGATCAGGATGCCGTTCTTCGCGGCCAGCCCGACCAGCATCACGATGCCGATCTGGCTGAAGAGGTTGAGCGACTTTCCGAACAGGTACAGGCCGAGCAGCGCGCCTAGCACCGCCAGCGGCACCGTCAGCATGATCACGAGCGGATGCAGGAAGCTCTCGAACTGCGCCGACAGCACCAGGAACACGATCAGGAGGGCCATTGCGAAGGTAAACAGCACGGCGCTGCCCGACTGCAGGTATTCGCGCGACTGCCCACTGAAGTCCACCTGTGCCGTTGCGGGCAGTTCTGTCCGTGCCGTGTTGCGCACCCAGTCGATCGCCTCGCCCAGCGGATAACCCGGTGCGAGGCCGGCCGACAGCGTGATCGCACGCAGGCGGTTGAAGCGCCCTAGGCTGCCGGCCTCGGCGCGCTCCTGCAGCGTCACCACACTGGCCAGCGGGACGAGCGCACCGCTGCGGCTGCGCACGTAGAGATTGCTCAGGTCGGTCGGTGTCGCGCGTTCGCCGGTTTCCGCCTGGAGCACGACATCGTATTCCTGGCCCTGCCGCACGAACGTCGTCACGCGGCTCGACCCGAGCATCGCCTGCAGGGTGTCGCCGATGGCCTGCTCGGTGACGCCCAGGTCGGCGGCCTTGGCTTCGTCGACGATGACATGCAGCTGCGGCCGGGTTTCCTTGTAGTCGGCATCGGCGCCGTACAAGCCGGGGTTCTCGTCCATCTTCGCCAGCATGCGGTCGCGCCATTGCACCAGCTGCGCGTATTCCGGACCCTCCAGCACGACCTGCAGGGGTTGGCCGGTGCTGCGCACCAGACCTTGCCGCGTCTGCGGAATCGCGCGCACGCCGGGGATCTTCGCCAGGTCGCGCCGCACCTGTTCGACGACTTCGTCCGTACTGACGTCGCGCTCGTCCCACGGCTTGAGGATCATGATCCCGCGGCCGCTGTTCATGTTTTCCGATGCGCCGTAGCTGCCGGGGACGCGACTGAGAATGCGCATGCCCGGCTGGTCGTTGCCGGTGTAACGCAGCATCGTCTGCTCGACCTTGTGCATCTGCGAAACGGTGTAGTCGAAGCCCGCACCCTCGGGCCCAGTGACGTTGACGCTGAAGGAACCGCGATCCTCATTCGGCGCCAGTTCGCGCGGCACCAGCTTGAACAGGCCGAAGGTCAGCAGCAGCGCAAGCACCATCGCCAGGCCGAACCACAACGGATAGGCGATGAAGCGTTGCAGCACGCGCCGGTACCCGCCCGCCAATGCGCGCAGGCGCGACTCCATCCATGCGCTGATGCCGCGTGGGTTGGTATGCGGACGTACCAGCAGCGAGCACATCATCGGGGTCAGGCTCAATGCGACGAAGCACGAGATCGCGACGGCACCCGCAAGCGCGACCGCCAGCTCCCGGAAGAGCCGGCCGTTGTTGCCCTGCAGGAATGCGATCGGCAGGAACACCGCCACCAGCACCGCCGTCGTCGCAATGACGGCGAAGGCCACCTGACGCGTGCCGCGCAACGCCGCCAGCGGCGGCGGCTCGCCGAGATCGGCGCGCCGCTGGATGTTTTCCAGCACCACGATGGCGTCGTCCACCACCAGTCCGATCGACAGCACCAGCGCGAGCAGCGTCAGCAGGTTGATCGAGAAGCCGAACACCAGCAGCGGCACGAAGGCCGCCATCACGCACACCGGCACCGTCACCGCCGGCACCAGCGCCGAACGCGCACTGCCGAGGAACAGCCAGATCACCACCAGCACCAGCACGATCGCTTCGACGAGGGTCTTGTAGACCTCGTGCACGGCGACGTCGATGAAGACCGTGGCGTCGTAGGTCACGGCGATCTTCATGCCCTTGGGCAGGGTGCGGTTGATGTCCGCAACTTCCTTCTTCGCTGCCTCGGCGACCGCCAGGTCGTTCGCGGTCGATGTCTTGACGATGCCCAGGCCGACCTGATCCTTGCCGTTGGTGCGGTAATACGCGCGGCGTTCGAGCGAGCCGAGCTCGACCCGCGCGACTTCGGACAGGCGGATCACGTGCCCGTCGGCGCCGTGTCCGATCGGCAGCTGCTCGAAGTCGGTTTTGTCGGCGAAGCTGCGATCCAGCTGCAGGGTGAAATCGCGCGCGGTCGACTCCAGCCGTCCCGCGGGGATGTCGACGTTGCGCGCGCGCAGTGCCGCGGTGATGTCGTCGATCGTCAGGCTGCGTGCAGCCAGCGCGTTGCGGTCGATCCAGATCCGCATCGCGTAGTCCTGTGCGCCTCCGAGCTGGATCTGGGCAACACCGTCGACCGTCGACAGGCGATCGACGAGGTAGCGCTCGGCGTAATCCGTCAGCGCCAGCGTGTCCATGCCCGGACCACTGAGGTTGAACCAGACGATCACGTCGGAATCGCTGGACACCTTGCGGATCTGCGGGGCCTCGGCGTCGTCGGGAAGCTTGTCGAGGTTGCGGCTGACCGCATCGCGCACGTCGTTGGCCGCGCTCTCGATGTCGCGCTGCAGGGTGAACTCGATGTTGATCCGCGAGGTGCCGTTCTCGCTGCTCGACTGGATCGTGTCGACGCCTTCGATGCCGGACACCGCGTCCTCGAGCACCTTGGTCACGCGCGTTTCCATCACCGCCGCGGAGGCGCCCGTATAGGTCGTGTTGATGGAGACGACAGGCGGATCGATGTCCGGCAATTCGCGCAGCGGCAGGCGCGTGAACGAGATCACGCCCAGCACGATGAGCAACAGGCTGACGACCGTCGCGAAGACCGGCCGATGGATCGAGATGTCGGAAAGCTTCATCGGCCTGGCGTCGCCGCCGGCGTGCTCGTCTCGGGCATGTTCGTCGCGCCAGCCTCGACGATGTGGTCACCGGGATGCAGCTTGACGGTGCCTTCGACGACGACGCGGTCGCCGGGTTTCAGGCCCGACACGACTTCGACGACGCCTTCGCGGCGCGTGCCGAGTCTCACCGGCACCTGCTGGACCGTATCGTCCGCACCCACCCGGAGCACGGAGCTTAGTTCGGCTTCCTGCTGCACCGCGAGCTCCGGCAGGACCAGCGCCTGGCGTGTCGGCAACTGCACCTGCACGCGTAGCAGCATGCCCTGCCGCAGCTTGCCGTCGGGATTCGGCAATTCGGCGCGCACGCGCACGGCGCGCGTCTCCGGATCGATGCGACTGTCGATGTCTGCGATATGGCCGTCGAAGGTTTCGCCCGGCCATGCGTCGCTGGTCGCGGTGATCGCCTGGCCACCCGACAGCGCGGACAACGCGGCTTCGGGCAAGGTGAAATCGAGCTTCATGGTGCGGTCGTCGTCAAGCGTGGTGATGACCGTGCCCGGCGCCACCAGCGCACCGAGGCTGACCTGGCGCAGCCCTAACACACCGGCGAACGGCGCGGTGATCGTGCGGTCGGCGACGGACGCGCGCCTGGCCTGGACGCTCGCCGCGGCGGCATCGCGGTTGGCGCGCAGGGTGTCGTACTGTCCGCGCGCGATGAGCTGCGCCTTGTCGAGTTCGGCGCCGCGACGCAGTTGCTGGTCGGCGTCGCGCAATGCGGCTTCGGCGGCGGCGACGTCGGCCTGCTGCGCACGACTGTTCATGTCGGCGAGCAGCTGTCCGGCGTGCACGCGCTGGCCGCTGTCGAATGCCAGCCGTGTCACCACGTCGCTGACCTTGGCGGTGATGGTCACCGACTCGTTCGCCTGTGCAGTGCCCAGCGCCTGCAACGCGTCGTTGAAAGGACGCGGCTGCACGACGGTCGTGGTGACCGTGACCGGTCGCCCCGCTCCCGGCGGCTTCCCGGCAGCGCCTTCGTGCTTGCCGCAAGCCGCCAGTACCAGCAGCGACAGGCACGCAAACGCGGGGCCCAGGAATCGTAGTGGCGCTTTTTTCGACATCGACGGCATTCACTCAAGACAACCGTCGGAGTTTAGCGGCTGGTTCGTGAGGCCGGCCTGTGCCGTCGGGCCTGCCTGGGCGCGGTCAACCGACCTCGATGTGATGCGTTACGCACATCCCCGTCAGATCGCGCCGATCGCCGTGAGCAACGTGCGCGTAGCCAACCCGACCACAAGCAGGCCGACGAGCAGCAGCAACGGACGCGGCTGCACGCGCTTGCCCAGCCACGCACCGAGCGGGGCAGCCAGCACGCCGCCGGCCATAAACTTCGCGGCATGTGCCGTGCCGATGTCAAAGCGCGGTTCGTGATGCTGTGCGGCCAGGGTTGGGGTCGTCAGCGACCCCCAGCCGCCGGTGACGGCATCCAGGAATCCCGCGACCAGACACCCAGCGGGACCAGGGCGTGGCGAGTGGAGGCGCCGCGCTTGCGGCGTCGGAAGGTGCATGCCAGGGTCCGCGGGGCGACCCGCAGGCTCGCGGAATGAATGCGCGATTGTAGGTGGCGCCGCCACGCAACGCCCATCGGCCGTTGTCGCGGCCGCGGCGGTGGGTCTTTCGCGTTGACCACTCGACGCTTCCAACACGAGCCCGCCATGACCATCCACGACAGCATCCTCGACACCATCGGCCACACCCCGGTGGTCCGCCTGCATCGCATCGCGCCACGCAATGTGACGCTTTTCGCCAAGGCCGAGTCGTTCAATCCGGGCGGATCCGTGAAGGACCGGCTTGCGATCGCCATCGTGCTCGATGCCGAAGCCAAGGGGCTGCTGAAGCCTGGCGATACGATCATAGAAGCGACTTCCGGCAATACCGGCGTGGCGCTGGCGATGGTGGCCGCGGCGCGCGGCTACAAGTTCGTGGCGGTGATGACCGAAACGTTTTCGATCGAACGCCGCAAGCTCATGCGCGCCTATGGCGCGAAAGTGATCCTGACGCCTGCCGCCGAGCGCGGCACCGGCATGGTCCGGCGCGCAGAGGAACTGGCGAAACAACACGGATGGTTCCTCGCCCGCCAGTTCACGAATCCGGCCAATCCGGCCTATCACCGGCAGACGACGGCGGCAGAAATCCTGCGCGATTTCGCCGGCCGGCGACTCGACCACTTCGTCACCGGCTGGGGCACGGGCGGGACGCTGACCGGCGTCGGCGAGGTGCTTGCGGTGGCGCGCCCGGAAGTGAAGGTCACGACCTGCGAACCCGCGGTCGCGTCGCTGCTGGCGGGCAAGGAGTGGACGCCGCACAAGATCCAGGGCTGGACGCCCGATTTCGTGCCCGAGGTGCTCAACCGGAGCGTCGCCTCGCAGATCCTGCCGATCGACGACGTGCTCGCACGAGATACCGCGCGCAGGTTGGCGCAGGAGGAAGGCATCTTCGTCGGCATCTCGTCAGGCGCGACCGTCGCGGCGGCACTGCAGGTCGCGCAATCGGCCCGCGATGGCGACGTCATCCTCGCGATGCTGCCCGATACCGGCGAGCGGTATCTGTCGACCTTCCTTTTCGAGGGTGTGAACGAGGGGTCCGACGACGAGTGGCTCGCGAGCCTTTAGGGGGTCTCAGGCGAGTGCACTTGGCGCGCGGCGGCGCGTCAAGGCGAGTCGCGGGCGAGGGCAGTCGCGGCGCGGAGGATGATTGGTTGGGGAGTCCGCAAAGTTCGCAAGCGAGTGCACTCAGCGCGCGGCGGCGCGGCGAGGCGAGTCGTTGGCGCAAGCAGTCGCGGCGCGAATCAGGCGGCCAGCACGTCGTCGTTGGCGTGCGGATCGAGCCGGCTGCCGCAGATCAGCAGCACGCGGTCGTGCAGGCGCCTGGGATTGTCGACCGACTGGATCACCAGCGCGGCCATGCTGAACATCACCGTCAGTTGCGCATAGAACGTCGCACCCGATGACGCCAGCATGCTTGGCGTGAGCGCCGCGGCGGCGGTCAGGACCACCGACACGACGACATAGGTCCGCATCGCCGCCCAGGCATTGAGGTCGCTGCCCTGCGCGCGCGCGACGCGGCGTCGTGGCATGCCCATCACCTGCCGGAGCACTTTGGCCAGCCGGATTTCGCGCAGCGTGCCAGCGGCCTTGATGACGAACGCCAAGCCCGTCGCCAGGAGCCCGGCGAGCTGCATCCATCGCGGCATGCCCGCCTGTGGCAGCGACACGCAGACGCATGCGAGCACGAACAGCAGCAGTCCAAGTCGGTGGAGGCGGGTGGCCGAGTCGATCGTCGAATGCAGTTTGTCGACGATGGCAAGGGTGATGCGAGGTTTCATGTGCAGTGGTCGGTTGAGCGACGGGTGCGGCATGCTGTGAACACCGGCAACCGCGTGCATATGTAAATACCGGCCGTCGGCCGGCTCGCGCAGCCATTGTCGCTTTCGCGCAGTCGCCGGGAACGGTCGCCAATCACGATTTTTTCACTGCGCCGATGAACGCCGGCGCCCCATAGAATCGCCCCGTTGCTCCGCCTCAGCATGAATGCGGGGCGCTCCCCAAGCGGTCCGCGTGGTCTGCTCGCCTGCGGAAAAGGCCCGAATGCAAAACGCCGGCATCGCCGGCGTTTCGTTGCAGCAGATGGCCCTTGCGTTACGCGGCCTTGGACCACTTGCCCAGCGCAGCCAGTCCGTTGTCGCGTGCGCGCTCGTGGACGATGGCCTGCGCGCTGCGGATGTTGCCGGCCAGGTCCTGCGACCAGAGCTTCAGTGCGGCGGACTGCATGGCGCGGCCATAGGAAAACGACAACGGCCACGGGTTGGGACCCATCCGGTTCATCGCGTCCAGGTGCGCGGTTGCGTCTTCATCGCTCTGCCCGCCGGAAAGGAACACGATCCCGGGCAGGATCGCCGGCACGGTGGTCTTCAGGCACATCAGCGTGGACTCGGCGACTTCCTGGATCGATGCCTGCTCGCTGCAGCCCTTGCCCGACACGACCATCGACGCCTTGAGGATGGTGCCTTCCAGCATCACGCTCTGCTGGTACAGCGCGTCGAACAGCGACCGCAGAACGACCTCGGTGACTTCGTAGCAGGTCTCGATGTCGTGGTTGCCATCCATCAGCACCTCGGGCTCGACCATCGGCACCAGGCCCTGCTCCTGGCACAGCGCCGCATAGCGCGCGAGCGCGTGGCTGTTGGCCTCGATGCAGCTGCCCGACGGGATGTCCTCGCCGATGTTGATCACCGCGCGCCACTTGGCGAAGCGTGCGCCCAGGCCGTAGTACTCCTTGAGCCGGTCGCGCAGGCCATCGAGGCCTTCAGTGACCACCTCACCCGGGAAGCCGGCCAGCGGCTGCGGACCCTTGTCGACCTTGATGCCGGGGATGATGCCGTTGTCGCGCATGACCTTGGTGAACGGCACGCCGGCTTTGGTCGACTGGCGGATCGTCTCGTCGTACAGGATCGCGCCGGAAATGTGTTCGCCGAGGTTCGGCGTGGTCAACAGCAGCTCGCGATAGGCGCGGCGGTTCTCTTCGCTGTTCGGGATGCCAACCGCCTCGAAGCGTTTGGCAATGGTGTTGTTGGACTCGTCGATCGCGATGATGCCCTTGCCCGCGGCGACCATCGCCTGGGCGGTTTCGGCAAGCTGTTCGATGCTCATGTGCAGGGTCGTGTCCCGTATTGGCTGGCAGCCGGAAAGGGGCGGAATTATAGCCGCCCCGTGCGTAAGTCGCTGTTTTTCACGCAATCCCCGGCGCGCCAGTGCGCAGTGATTCGCACCGCGCAGGACGGCCCCGTCAAAGGCGCCAGCCGGCGCCTGCCCGGCGGCGATCAGAAGCGGTAAACGGCGCCCAGCCGGATCCCGCTGTCCAGGAAGTCGAAATTGCCGTCAAAGTCGGTCTTGCTGCTGTCGGCCGTGATCTTGCGCGCCGTGTAGTCGAGCGAGAATCCCCAGCGTTCCCAGGGAAACCACTCGACGCCGAAGCGGCCGAACCACACATCGGCGTTGACGTCATTGATATTGGCGGAGAACCACCCGGCATCGGCCGACAGGCGCCAGTCGGAATTGCCGGCCGGAACCCAGCGCCAGCTGCCGCCCAGACTCGGGACCGGCAGGTCTGCGGAGACCTCCCTGCGCTGGCTGTCGCTGACCACGTTGCCATTGGCGTCCAGCGTGCGCTCCATGGTCAGGTCCATGCGGTACCACACCAGGCCCAAGCGGGGGCCGAGCGCCCAGTTCTCGTTTGCGCCCGCCCACCAGACGTAATAGGCCTCGTAGGTGTCGATGCCCGATTCGGCGTGGAGGGTGGTCTGGGTGGGGTACGTGGTGCCGTTGAAGGTGATGTCCCGCTGTATCCGCCGCGTCGCGCTGCTGTCGTTCTGGTAATAGCCCAAGCCGAATTCGTGCCGATCCCAGGGCCGCCAGGTCAAGCCGACGTAAGCGATGGCGTTACCTTGCGAAAGATCCAGGTCGCGATCCAGGTCGATCTCCGTGCCGCGCGTGGTTTCGCCGTCGGCGCGCACCTGCGTATCGAACTGGGTGATGTAGCCGCCGATCCGCGCGCTGAAGACATCCAGCGGCTCCACCGCGTGGGACTCGAGCGGCACCAGCGACAAGGTCGCTGCGGCAAGCCAGGTTGCGAAATGGATCTTCATCGGCCCCTCCGGGGGAAGTGACGGATCGATCAGGCTGCGCTGTAAGGCATGTTGCCGCAGGAGTCGGTGCAAGTGTGTTACAGCTTCGCTGGTAGCAACGGCGTCCGTACGCCGGTGCGGCCGTCGAGCTCGGCATCGGCCAATCCGGGCACCGCCTCGCCCCTGACAGACCCATCGCGGGTGGGCCGGCGCCCTCCGTGGCAGACGCGGCTCCCGGCATGTGGTGTCTGGCGCGGGGCGCGACCCATGCCGGTCACAGTTCGCCAAGACCCGCCGCCCTGCCCTCCGCGCCCACCTGCAACAGCCGCAACGTATTCGTCGCCCCATGCCGCTCCATGTGGTCGCCGCTGGTGATGATCACGCGGTCGCCTTCGGCGAGCAGGCCCTGGTCGAACAGCTGTTTCAGCGCTTCGCGCGCGGCTTCGCGGGTGGCGAGGCCGCGGCTGTCGAAGTCGATGGGGAAGACGTCGCGCATCAGCGCCATGCGTCGGCGCGCGCCCACGTGGCGCGAAAGGCCGAAGATCGGCACGTTGGAGCGGAAACGCGACAGATACCGCGCGGTGCCGCCGGATTCGGTCATTGCCACGATGGCGCGCACGCCGATGTGTTCGGACAGGAACATCGCCGACATCGCGATCGCCTGGTCGGTGTGTTGCAGGTCACGCTGGGCGAGTTCGAAATTGGTGTTGGCCTCGAACTGCTTTTCGGCGCCGGTGCAGATGCGTGCCATCGCCTCGACTGCCTTCAGCGGGTATTTTCCGGCCGCCGACTCCTGCGAAAGCATCACCGCGTCGGTACCGTCGATCACGGCATTGGCGACATCCAGCACTTCGGCACGCGTGGGGATCGGGCTGTCGACCATCGACTGCAGCATCTGGGTCGCGGTGATCACGACCTTCCCGCGCGCCAGCGACTCGCGGATGATCTTCTTCTGCAGGCCCGGCAGTTCCGCGTCGCCGATCTCGACGCCCAGGTCGCCGCGCGCGACCATCACCGCGTCGCTGGCGTCGATGATCTCGGCCAGGTTCTCGATCGCCTCGGTGCGCTCGATCTTGGCCATCAGCGCGGCGTCGCAACCGTGGCGGCGCGCGATGGCGCGGGCTTCCTCCATGTCGGCGGCGTTGCGGCAGAACGACACCGCGATGAATTCCGCGCCGATCTGGGCGGCAATGCCGATCAGTTCGCGGTCGCGGTCGGTGAGTGCGCCGAGGGACAGTCCGCCACCGAGCCGGTTGAGTCCCTTGCGGTCGGACAGGGCGCCGTCGTTCAGCACCGTGGTACTGATGCGCTCGCCGTCGATGCGCTCGACCCGCAGCTGCATCAGGCCGTCGTCGAGCAGCAGCGTATCGCCGGTCTGCACGTCGTTGGGCAGGCCGAGATAGCTGATGCCCACCTCGCGCTCGTTACCCGGTGGTGCATCGCTGCTTGCCACCAGGTCGAAGCGATTCCCGGCCTGCAACTGCACCCGGCCTTGCGCGAAGCGTTCGATGCGCAGCTTCGGGCCGGGCAGGTCCACCAGCACGCCGACCTCCACGCCCGCGCGTTCGGCCGCTTCGCGCACGGTCTGCGCGCGAGCGACCTGCGCCGACGGATCGCCGTGCGAAAAGTTCAGGCGGACCACGTCGACACCCGCGCGCAACAACGCGTCGAGCATGCCGGGCGCATCGGTCGCCGGACCGAGCGTGGCGAGGATCTTGGTGCGACGGCGATGGTCGGTCATGGCAAGCTCTCTCCTCCGCGCCACGCTAGCACAGCGTCGCGACCCTGCCCTGACTGCGTCCATGACCACTCGCATCGACACCGGCCATCGCATCGACATCGCTTCGGTCCTCGCCGCCCTGCCCGCCTTTCCGCAACTGCAGGGCAAGCGCGTGCGCCTGCGCGGGCCTCGGGAATCGGATGCCGATGCGTTGTTCGCGCTGTTCGCCGATCCGGACGTGATGCGGTACTGGAGCCGGCCGCCGATGACCACGCGCGGCGAAGCCGAAGGACTGATTACCGAAATCGACGAGGGCTTCGCCCGCCGCACCCATCTCAACTGGGTGGTGACCCTGCGCCAGGACGATGCGGTCATCGGGACCTGCACGTTGTTCCGTTTCGAGCCGCGCCATCGTCGCGCCGAGATCGGCTATTCGCTCCGCTCCGACCACTGGGGCCGCGGGCTCGCGTCCGAAGCCGTATCGCTGATGCTCGAGTGGGCCTTCCGCACGCTGGGCCTGCATCGCATCGAGGCGGACATCGACCCGCGCAACGACGGTTCGCGCCGGTTGCTGCAACGGCTTGGATTCGCCAGCGAAGGCGTGTTGCGCGAACGCTACTTCGTCGGCGACGAGGTCAGCGACACAGAGCTGCTTGGTTTGTTGGCGAGCGATTGGACGGCAAGGTCCTAGCTTCGCGCCCTGAGCGCCGTGACCGCCGGTAATTCCTTGCCTTCGAGGAATTCGAGGAACGCGCCGCCGCCGGTGGAGATGTAATCGATCTTCGACTCGACGCCGTACTTGTCGATCGCGGCGAGGGTGTCGCCTCCGCCGGCGATGGAGAACGCATCCGAGTCGGCAATGGCCTGCGCCAGGGTTTTGGTTCCCCTGCCGAAGGCATCGAATTCGAACACGCCGACCGGGCCATTCCACACCACGGTGCCGGCCTTGCCGATCATCGTCGCGTAGCGCCGCGCGGTGTCCGGGCCGATATCGAGGATCATGTCGTCCGCGCCGACCGCGTCGACCGTTTTCACCGTTGCCGAAGCGTCCGCAGCGAAGCGCGGAGCGACGACCACGTCGGTCGGCACGGGAATGTCCGCTCCGCGCGCTTTCGCGTCGCGCATGATCTGCTTCGCGGTGTCGACGAGGTCCATTTCCACCAGCGACTTGCCGATGCCGAAGCCTTCGGCGGCGATGAACGTGTTGGCGATGCCGCCACCGACGATCAGCTGGTCGACCTTGCCCACCAGCGACGAGAGCAGTTCCAGCTTGGTGCTGACCTTGGAGCCGGCGACGATCGCGAGCAGCGGGCGCTTCGGATTGTCGAGCGCCTTGGCCAGTGCGTCGAGTTCGGCCATCAGCAAGGGGCCGCCGCAGGCCGACTTCGCGAAGCGGATCACACCATGCGTCGAGGCCTGTGCACGGTGCGCGGTGCCGAAGGCGTCCATGACGAACACGTCGCACAGCGCGGCGTATTGCTTCGCCAGCGCTTCGTCGTCCTTGCCCTCGCCCACGTTCATGCGGCAGTTCTCGAGCAGCACGATCTGTCCGGGCTGCACGTCGACGCCGTGGAGGTAGTCCCGCACCAGCGGCACGTCGCGACCGAGCAGTTCCGAGAGGCGCGCAGCGACGGGGGCCAGCGAATCCCCTTCGCTCCATGTCCCTTCCTTCGGCCGACCGAGGTGCGACGTGACCATGACCGCCGCACCCTGCGCCAGCGCCCGTTCCATCGTCGGCAGCGCGGCGGTGATGCGTTGCTCGGACGTGATTCGGCCGCCCTCGACCGGTACGTTCAGGTCTTCGCGGATCAAGACGCGCTTGCCGGCTAGGTCGAGGTCGGTCATGCGGAGGATGGTCATGGCGCTTCCTGGCGGGGGGTACAGCCGTGCATTGTCCCGCCCGGCCCGGGGCACGGGCAAACCACGCGGTCGTCGGCGGTTTGCGGCGATGGCTTCCGGCGCGGCGCGATAGCACGCCTCCTGGGCCGGGCATGCCGTTGCCTGCCGCACTTGCCCATCGCCTACCATCTCGATTTCCTGGGGGAATCCGCGATGTCCACGCCATCCAAGGCCGCCAGGCGCACGCTCTGCTGGCTGCTCCTCCTCGCCGGCGCGCGACTGCTGCTGCATGTCGTGCTCAACCGGAATTACGGTTTCCACCGCGACGAACTGGCGGTGCTCGACGACGCGCGCCGGCTCGCGTGGGGCTATGTCGCCTATCCGCCGCTGACGCCGGCGCTGGGCCACCTCGAGCTGCTGCTGTTGGGCCCCTCGCTGGCTGGATTTCGCTTTTTCGCGGCGCTGGCGCAGTGCGCGGCGATGGTGTTCGCCGGGCTGATCGCGCGCGAACTCGGTGGGCAGCGCGGCGCGCAGCTGCTCGCGGCGCTGGCGGTGGCTGCGACGCCGTTCTCGCTGCTCACCGGCAGCGAGTTCATGTACACCGCCTTCGACGGACTGTGGTGGGTAGTGCTTGCGTGGATGACGGTGCGCCTCGCCAACAACCGTGATCCGCGGTGGTGGCTCGCGATCGGACTGGTGGTCGGGCTCGGCATGCTCACCCGCTACACCATGCTGTTCTGCGTCGCCGGGTTGCTCGCCGGCGTGTTTGCGACGCCACTGCGGCAGCAACTGCGCACGCCGTGGCCGTGGGTGGGGGCCGCGCTGTCGCTGTTGGTGTTCGCGCCCAACGCGTGGTGGCAGTTCCGCCACGGCTTCATCTCCTACGAGTTCCTGCAGCAGATCCACGCCCGCGACCTGCGCATCGGTCGCACCGACGGTTTCCTGCTGGCGCAGCTCTATGCCAACGCCGGCCCGCTGCTGCTCCCGCTGTGGCTGGCCGGGTTGTGGTTCGTGGCGTTCGCCCGCGCCGGCGCGCGCTGGCGGGTGCTGGCCTGGCTGTACGTGCTGCCGCTGCTGCTGTTCTGGCTGGCTCGCGGGCGCAGCTACTACCTCGCCCCGGCCTACCCGATGCTGCTCGCCGCCGGAGCAGTCGTCTGCGAACACGCCCTGGCGCGCCTGCGGCCGCGCGCCGCGCGCTGGTCGCGCCTTGCGATCGGGGCCGGCATGGCCTGCGCGTTGGCGATGGCGGCGGCGATCGCGTTGCCGTGGGCGCCAGTGAACTCGCCAGGCTGGCGACTCAGTCGCGCAGCGCACGACAACTTCGCCGAGCAGATCGGCTGGCCGCAGTACGTCGCGCAGGTGGCCGCGGTATATCGGGCGCTACCCGCGGCCGAGCGCGCGCGCGCCGGCATCTACGCCAACAACTACGGCGAAGCCGGCGCGATCGACCTGTACGGCCCGGCCCTCGGCCTGCCGCGCGCGATCAGCCCGGTCAACTCCTACTGGTACCGCGGCTACGGCCCGCTGCCGCCGACGACGGTGATCGTGCTCGGCGACGATGCCGAAGGCATTGCCGACACCCCGGCGCACTGCACCCTTGCCGCGCGCATGCGTAACCGCGAAGGCGTCGCCAACGAGGAGACCGGGCACCCCGACATTTACGTCTGCCGCGAGTTGCGCGTGCCGTGGTCGCGACTGTGGCCGGCGCGGCCCGACTTCGGCTGAGCGCGAACCGGTGAGCGAGGACCGGCTGAGCGCAAACGTGAAGCCCCGCTTGCGCGGGGCCTCTGGGGAACCGCTCGTAGCGGCGGCTTATTTCGCCGCGACCACGCGCACCATTTCCAGGCACTTGTTGGAGTAGCCCCACTCGTTGTCGTACCAGCTCACGAGCTTGACGAACGTCGGATCCAGCGCGATGCCGGCGTCGGCGTCGAAGATCGAAGTGCGCGCGTCGCCGCGAAAATCGGTGGCGACGACCTTGTCTTCGGTGTAGCCGAGGATGCCCTTCAGCGCGCCTTCGCTCTGCGCCTTCATCTCAGCGCAGATCTCGGCGTAGGTCGCCGGCTTCTCGAGTTCGCACGTGAGATCGACGACCGACACGTCGGACGTCGGCACGCGGAACGACATGCCGGTGAGCTTCTTGTTGAGCTCGGGGATCACCACGCCGACCGCCTTGGCCGCGCCCGTGCTCGACGGGATGATGTTCTCGAGGATGCCGCGGCCGCCGCGCCAGTCCTTGTTGGATGGGCCGTCGACGGTCTTCTGGGTCGCGGTCGCCGCATGCACGGTCGTCATCAGTCCGCGCTTGATGCCCCACTTGTCATTGATCACTTTCGCCAGCGGCGCGAGGCAGTTGGTCGTGCACGAAGCGTTGGAAATGATCGCCTCGCCCTTGTAGCTCTTGTCGTTGACGCCGAACACGAACATCGGCGTGTCGTCCTTCGACGGCGCCGACAGGATCACCTTCTTCGCGCCCGCATCCAGGTGCTTCTGCGCGCTGGCCTTGTCGAGGAAAAGGCCCGTGGACTCGATCACGACATCGGCGCCGACGTCGCCCCACTTGAGGTTGGCCGGGTCGCGTTCCTGGGTGAGGCGGATCCTGCTGCCGTTGACGACGAGGTGGCCGCCGTCGATGGAGACGTCGCCCTTGAAGCGCCCGTGCACGGAGTCGTACTGCAGCATGTAGGCGAGGTAGTCGGGCTCGAGCAGGTCGTTGATGGCGACGATCTGGATGTCGCCGCCGAAATTCTGCAGGGCCGAGCGCAGGACATTGCGCCCGATGCGGCCGAAGCCGTTGATGCCCACCTTGATCGCCATGAACTGCTCCTGCGCGTAACGGGGAAGCCGGGTATTTTAGCGGTTCCTTGGTGACGGCCCCACCCCACAGATGCTCCGTGCGCGTGTCCTGCCGGTCGTGGCCCTGCTCTGCCTCGCCAGCCCCACGGCGTTGGCCTGGAGCGCGCTCGGTCATCGGCTGGTCGGGGAGATCGCAGGGAGGCACCTGCAGCCGTCGACGGAACGCCAGGTCCGCCGCCTGCTCGCGGACGAATCCGAGGCGACCCTGGCCGGCAGCGGCGATTGGGCCGACCACCTGCGTGACCTCGATCCGGCGTATTTCCGCCGCACCGCGCGCTGGCATTACGTCAACCTCGATGCACGGACCTGCTCTTACGATGCCGCGCGCGATTGTCCCGGCGGGCAATGCGTCGTGGGCGCGATCCAGGCCCAGCAGGCGATCCTCGCCGATCGCGGACGGCCGCTGGCGGAGCGGCGCGATGCCTTGAAATTCCTGGTGCACCTGGTCGCTGACCTGCACCAGCCGCTGCACGCAAGCGATCGCAACGACAAGGGCGGCAACCGTTATCAGGTCAGCCTGCGCACCGACCTCGTGCCGACGACCTATGGACGGGATCGCTACGCCGATGGGGTGATGGGCACCAACCTGCATGCGGTCTGGGATTACTACCTTTTGGCCTCACCCAGGCTCGACGCGAAGGACTACGCCGACCGCATCGATGCGGTCCACTCGCCGGCCATCGCGAAGACACGCGACCCCGCCGCCTGGGCCGAGGAATCCTGCCGGCTTGCACGAGGCGTCTATCCGCAAGGCCACACGCTGGATCGCGGTTATCTCGACGCCGAGCGTCCGCTGGCGGAGCGACGCATCCGAGATGCCGCTTATCGACTCGCACACCTGCTCGATTCCACGCTGGGAGGCGCCCGATGAGCCGCAATCCCGAGGTCGCGTCGTTCCTGCACGCGCCGAGCAACACCTGGAGTTACGTCGTAAGCGACCCGACGACGCGCACGGCGGCGATCATCGATCCGGTGCTGGATTTCGATGCGTCCTCCGGACGGATCGGCACGACGTCGGCGACCGCACTGCTCGACCATGTCGAGCGCAATGCGCTGCAGGTGCGGTGGGTGCTGGAAACCCATGCGCATGCCGATCACCTCAGCGCCGGACAATGGCTCAAGGACAGGCTGCCCGATGCCGCGCTCGCGATCGGCGCGGGCATCCGCGAGGTGCAGGCGCGGTTCCGGGCGCTGTTCAACGCGGACTTCGCGACCGACGGCTCGCAGTTCGACCGCCTGTTTGCAGACGGCGAGACATTCCAGGTCGGGACGCTGGCGGCGCGTGTCATCGCGGTTCCCGGCCACACGCCGGACAGCGTCGCCTATCTCATCGGCGATGCACTGTTCACCGGCGACTCGTTGTTCATGCCCGACGGCGGCAGCGCGCGCTGCGACTTCCCCGGTGGCGATGCGGCCGTGTTGTACCGGTCGATACGCAGGCTGTTCGCGGAACTCGCCGACGACACCCGCGTGTTCGTCTGCCACGACTACGGCCCGGGCGGACGCGCGTTGGGCAACGAAACCACGCTCGGCGAGCAGAAACGAAACAACATCCATGTGCGCGACGGCAACGACGAGGCCGCCTTCGTCGCATTGCGTACCGCGCGCGATGCCACGCTGCCGGTCCCGGCGCTGCTGCTGCCCGCCCTGCAGGTGAACCTGCGCGGCGGGGGTCTACCCGAGCCGGAAAACAACGGGGTGCGTTACTTGAAGATCCCTTTGACGTTGTAGAACGGCCAGCCCTTGCTTTGCATTGCGACATCAAAGAGTTCGCGGCCATAAGCCGTTCCTGCGAAAAGCGCACATGACCGAAACCGACCTGCTGCTCGGCGTCCTCTTTTTTCTCGTCGCCGTGCTGTATTCCTCGGTCGGCCATGCCGGCGCGAGCGGCTACATCGCGTCCATGGCGCTGCTCGGCTTCGCGCCCGAAGCGGTGCGTCCGACGGCGCTCGCGCTCAACCTGCTCGTCGGCGGCATCGGCTTGTTCCGCTGGTGGCGCGGGGGCCACGTGCACTGGCGCAACGTGCTGCCCTTCGTGATTGCGTCGGCGCCGGCGGCGTTCTTCGCCGCGCAGGTCCAGTTGGCGAAGGAAAATTATTCGCTCCTGCTCGGCGTCATCCTGTTCGTCGCTGCGTTGGGCGTCTTTCGCGGCGCGCGGCGCGCGGAGCTCATCGATGCTGAGGTCGCCGGACGAAAGGTGCCATGGCCCATCGGCCTGCTGGTCGGCGCGGCGATCGGCGTGCTGTCGGGTCTCACCGGCACCGGCGGCGCGATCTTCCTGACGCCGCTGCTGCTGTTCGCGCGCTGGATGCCGACCCGCGACGCCAGCGGAACATCGGTTGCCTTCGTCTGGATCAATTCACTGACCGGCCTGGCCGGACTACTGCATGCCAGTGGCACCCTGCCGCGCGCATTGCCAGCATGGCTGGCGATCGTTGCGATCGGCGCCCTGCTCGGCAGCCAACTCGGGTTGCGCTGGCTGCCGGTGAAGGGGCTGCGCTATGCCTTGTCGCTGGTATTGCTGGTGGCGGCGGCGAAATTGCTGTTTGCGTAACGATTCACGACATCCCTCGCGTCAGCGCTTCGACACATTCGGATTGCCCGGTACATACCAGCGCCAGAGTTCCTCAGCGGCGTGCCGAATGCCGACGCGCGAGGTGACGACGGGATCGTCGGGTGGCGGGACGCCGTCGTCGATGATGCTCAGTCCGCCGGTGCCGCTCACGAGGTCCACGCCATCCTGCGTTCGTGCGATGTCGAACGCCTGGCACAGTCGCGCGGGACCACTGCAGAGGTCGCGGTCGCGCTTGGCCGCCGGGCGCGCGGCGCGCATGCGGTCGAGGCCCGCGAGCGGTTCGGCGGCGCGAAGCAGCACGGCCACGCCCTCGCCTTCTTCCCCGCAGACGGCGTTGCAGCAGTAATGCATGCCGTAGGTGAAGTAGACATACAGCAACCCCGGCGCGCCGAACATCACCGCATTGCGCGGCGTCTTGCCGCGATAGGTGTGCGCGGCGGCGTCGAACGCGCCGCAATACGCCTCGGTCTCCACGATGCGCGCACGGCGGCCGTCGGCCGCGACCAGGATCTTGTTGAGGAGGTCCGGCGCGACCTCGCGCGGATCGCGCCGGTAGAACGCGCGCGGCAAGCGCTTTCCCGCGCGCACGCTCGCACTGGCCATGCGTCAGACCAGCGACCGCGCCGTCGCGACCACGTTGTCGACGGTGAAGCCGAAATGCGGCATCAGCGCCTCGATCGGCGCCGACGCGCCGAAGCTGTCGATGCCGACCACGGCGCCGTCGAGGCCGACGTACTTGCGCCAGAAGTCTGTGACGCCGGCTTCGATCGCGATGCGCTTGCGGCATGCGTTCGGTAGCACCGACTCGCGATAGGCCGCGTCCTGCCGGTCGAACACGTCGGTCGACGGCATCGACACGACGCGTACGCCGTCACCCAGCTGCCCGGCCGCCTGCATTGCGATGCCGACTTCCGAGCCGGTGGCGATGAGGACCAGGCTTGGCGTTCCGACGCTTTCGCGAAGGATGTAGCCGCCACGCTTGATGTCATGCAACTGCGCGTCGGTGCGCGGCTGGTGCGCGAGGTTCTGGCGCGAGAACACCAGGCAGCTTGGGCCGTCGCGACGTTCGATCGCCGCACGCCACGCCACCGCCGACTCGACCGCATCGCAGGGGCGCCAGACGTCGTTGTGCGGGATGTAGCGCAGCGACGCCAGGTGCTCGACCGGCTGGTGGGTCGGCCCGTCTTCGCCAAGACCGATCGAATCGTGCGTGTAGACGTGGATCGCGCGTGCGCCCATCAGTGCGCTCATTCGTACCGCGTTGCGCGCGTAGTCGCTGAAGACCAGGAATGTCGCGTCGTAGGGGATGAAGCAGCCGTGCAGCGCCAGGCCGTTGCTGATCGCGGTCATCGCGAATTCGCGCACGCCGTAATAGACGTAGTTGGCGTCCGCGTCGTCGCTGGCGACCGACTTGCTGCCCTTCCACAACGTCAGGTTCGAATGGGCCAGGTCGGCCGAACCGCCGACCAGTTCCGGCAGCAGCGGCGCGAACGCCTCGATCGCCATCTGCGATGCCTTGCGCGAAGCCACGACCGGGCCGTCGGACTGCAGTTTCGCGATGTAGGCGTCCGCATCGGCGGCAAATCCTTCGGGCAGTTCGCCACGCGAGCGACGCACGAGTTCGTCGGCAATCTCCGGATAACGCTCTGCGTACGCGTCGAACAGCTGACCCCACTGGTGCTCGCGCACCAGACCGGCATCGCGCGCACGCCACGCCAGGCGGATGTCGTCCGGAATCTCGAACGGCGCATGCGGCCAGTTCAATGCCGCGCGCGTCGCGGCGACTTCGTCCTTGCCCAGTGGTGCACCATGGCTGGACTCCTTGCCCGCCTTGCCGGGCGAGCCGAAGCCGATCGTCGTGCGGCAGCACACCAGCGTCGGCTTGTCCTGCGATTGCAGCGCCGATTCGATCGCGGCCTTGATCGCACCGGCATCGTGGCCGTCGACGGCGCGGATCACGTTCCATCCGTACGCCTCGAAGCGCGCCGGCGTGTCGTCGGTGAACCAGCCTTCGACGTTGCCGTCGATGCTGATGTGGTTGTCGTCCCAGAAGGCGACGAGCTTGTTCAGCCCCCAGGTGCCGGCCAGCGACGCGGCCTCATGCGAGATGCCTTCCATCAGGCAGCCGTCGCCCATGAATACCCATGTGCGGTGGTCGACGACGGCGTATTCGGGCCGGTTGAAGCGCTGCGCCAGCAGCTTTTCGGCGAGCGCCATGCCGACGGCGTTGGCGAAGCCCTGGCCGAGTGGTCCGGTCGTGGTTTCCACGCCGGGCGTCATGAAGTTTTCCGGATGCCCGGGCGTCTTCGACTCGAGTTGGCGGAAGCGTTTCAGGTCTTCCAGCGGCAGGTCGTAGCCGGACAGGTGCAGCAGCGCGTACTGCAACATCGAGCCATGACCGTTGGACAGCACGAAGCGGTCGCGGTTGAACCACGTCGGATTGTTCGGGTTGTGGTTGAGGTAGTCGTTCCAGAGCACCTCGGCGATGTCGGCCATGCCCATGGGCATGCCCGGATGGCCGGACTTCGCGGCCTCGACCGCATCGATGGCGAGGAAACGGATGGCGTTGGCGAGGTCGCGGCGGCTGGGCGTCGTCATTGGCGGCGTGGGATTCGGGGAGGCGCCCGGCGAACTGCGGGCGCGCCTATTGTCCCATCCGACCCGGAGCCTGTCGCCCCGGAACATCGCTGGGCGGGTCCTGACCCGCCGGGGAGTCGCGCAGGCGGCGCGGCGGCGGCGGTCGGTCCCGCCCTACAGGTCTTCCTGCGCCTCGGCGCGCTCGAGGTCGACCTGCTGCATGACGCCCGCCGGAATCTCGAACTCGCCGCTGCGCGCGGAAACGACGACGGCGGTCGCAAGATCGCCGGTGACGTTGAGCGAAGTCCGGCACATGTCGAGGAAGGTGTTCACCCCGAGGATGATCGCGATGCCCTCGGGTTTGAGCCCGATGATCCCGCAGATCATGGCGATCACCGGCAGCGAGCCCGACGGGATGCCGGCGGTGCCGATGCCCCCGAGGATGCACAGCAGCAGCACCATCACCTGCTCCAGGAACGGCAGGTGCATGCCGAACACCTGCGCGAGGAACAGCACGGTCACCCCCTCGAACAGCGCGGTGCCATGGTGGTTGGCCGACGCGCCGACGGTCAGCACGAAGCGGGACACCTTGCGCGGCAGGCCGAGGTTTTCTTCCGCCACGCGCAACGTCACCGGCAAGGTCGCCGTCGAGGATGCGGTCGCGAACGCGGTCAACGTCGCCTCCTGGCTGCCGCGGAAGAACGTGCGGACCGGCATCCCGCCCATGAACCGGACCCACAGCGGGAGCACCACGAACATGTGCAGCGCCAGCGCCAGCACCACCGTCACCACGAACCAGCTCAGCCCGACGATCACGTCCCAGCCCAGCTGCGCGCACAACGTGAACATGAAGCACGCCACGGCGTAGGGCGCCAGGCGGATGAACAATCCGATCAGCCGCATGCTGATCTCGAACAGGCCCTGCAGCGCGTGCTTGAACGCCTCGGTCGCCTTGCTCGGCGTCAGCACCAGGCCGATCCCGATCATCAGCGCGAAGAACACGATCCCGAGCATCTGCTTGTCGTCGGCAGCGGCGGCGACGACGTTGTGCGGAACGATGTTCACCAGCAACTGCATCGCATCCAGCTGATGGCCGGTGGTGACGATGTCGCTGGCCTTGACCGCGTTGTTGGCCATCGCCTGCTGCGCCAGCGCCGGATCCAGGTGCAGCCCCGGCTTGATCAGGTTGACCATCACCAGGCCGATTCCGACCGCCATGCCGGTCACCGCGGCGGTGTACATCAATGTCTTCCAGCCGAGCCGGCCCAGGCTTGCGATGTCGCCGAGTTCGCCGACGCCAAGCACCAGCGCCGAGAACATCAGCGGGATCACCAGCATGAACAACAGGTTGAGGAAGATCTGGCCGAGCGGCTTGGTGACGTAGGCGATGACGTGTTGCGTCAGCGGCGCATCGACAGCGTAGAAATGTGCGGCAAGTCCCAGTAATCCACCGAGGACGAATCCAAGAAGCACTTTGATGTGCAACGGTAAACGCTTGCGTGCGGTCGGCGGGGAGGAATTCAGCATCGGATTGGTAGTCTCGGCCGGCCCATACGAGTAGATTCACGCAGCTTACACGACGGCCTTGCGGGTCTTTCCAGTGAAGGGCGCGTGTACGCCAGTTGCAGGACCCATCGGATACTTTTGTCCAATTCCGGCATCGCGCCGTGAGGCATCAGGGGCCACGCTTGAACGAAACGCCAGCTCGTCGCAGCCGCCGCGCTGCAGTCCCCGCCATTTCCAGTGACGCCGTCGAATCCGGCGATCCGCTGCTCGCGCTGCTCGCCGCAATGCAGGACGTGGAAGCCGGCGATTTTTCGGTGCGGCTCCCGCTGCATTGGGACGGCGTCCCCGGCAAGCTCGCGACGGTTTTCAACAAGATCGTGTCGCACAACCGTCGCCTGGCCGAAGAACTGGCACGCGTCGGACAGAAGGTCGGCCGCGAAGGACAGACCCGCCAGCGCGTGGTCCCAGCCGACCGCCAGGGTGCGTGGGCCGGAATGGAGCACTCGGTCAACTGGCTGATCGATGACCTGGTGCGACCGGTCGAGACCATGACCGAGGCGATGGCCGGCGTCGCGAAGGGCGACCTGACGCGCACCGTGCCGCTCGAAGCCGATGGCCGTCCGTTGCAGGGAGAGTTCCTGCGATCGGCCAACATCGTCAACCGCATGATCGAGCAGATGGGCGAGTTCTCGTCCGAGGTCACGCGCGTCGCGCTGGAGGTGGGCACCGCTGGCCTGCTCGGCGGCCAGGCGAAGGTGAAGGGCGTGTCCGGCGTCTGGAAGGACCTGACCGACTCGGTCAACCAGATGGCCAACAACCTCACGGCCCAGGTCCGGAATATTTCGGAAGTGACGATCGCGGTCGCCAACGGAGACCTGTCGCGCAAGATCACCGTGGACGTGCGCGGCGAAATCCTGCAGCTCAAGGAAGCCATCAACACGATGGTGGACCAGCTGCGCGGCTTCGCCTCGGAAGTGACGCGCGTGGCCCGCGAAGTCGGTACCGAAGGCAAGCTCGGCGGCCAGGCGATCGTGCCGGGTGTCGCCGGCACCTGGAAGGACCTGACCGACTCGGTGAACTCGCTCGCCTCGAACCTGACGTCGCAGGTCCGCAACATCGCGGAAGTGACGACGGCGGTGGCCAAGGGCGACCTGTCGCGCAAGATCACCGTGGACGTGCGCGGCGAAATCCTGCAGCTGAAGGAAACCATCAACACGATGGTCGACCAGCTCAACGGCTTCGCCGCGGAAGTGACGCGCGTGGCGCGCGAGGTGGGTTCGGAAGGCAAGCTCGGTGGCCAGGCGGTCGTGCCGGGCGTCGCCGGTACCTGGGCCGACCTGACCGACTCGGTCAACTCGATGGCGTCCAACCTCACCACGCAGGTGCGCAACATCGCCGAGGTTGCGACCGCCGTGGCGCGCGGCGACCTGTCGCGCAAGATCACGGTGGACGTGCGCGGCGAAATCCTCGCACTGAAAGACACGCTCAATACGATGGTGGACCAGTTGCGCGGGTTCGCTTCGGAAGTGACGCGCGTGGCGCGCGAAGTGGGCACCGAGGGCAAGCTGGGCGGCCAGGCGCAGGTGCCGGGCGTCGCGGGCACATGGAAGGACCTCACCGACAACGTCAACTCGATGGCATCCAACCTCACGGCGCAGGTGCGCAACATCGCCGAAGTGACGACCGCGGTCGCGAAGGGCGACCTCTCCCGCAAGATCGGCGTGGACGTCAAGGGCGAAATCCTTGAACTCAAGGACACCATCAACACGATGGTGGACCAGCTCAACGGCTTCGCCGCGGAAGTGACGCGCGTGGCGCGCGAAGTGGGCACCGAGGGCAAGCTCGGCGGCCAGGCACAGGTGCCTGGCGTGGCGGGTACGTGGAAAGACCTCACCGACAACGTCAATTCGATGGCGTCCAACCTCACCACGCAGGTGCGCAACATCGCCGAAGTGGCGACGTCGGTGGCCAAGGGCGACCTCTCGCGCAAGATTGCGGTCGACGCGCAGGGCGAAATCCTGCAGCTGAAAAACACCCTCAACACGATGGTGGACCAGCTCAACGGCTTCGCCGCGGAAGTGACACGCGTGGCGCGAGAAGTCGGCACCGAAGGCAAGCTCGGCGGCCAGGCGCAGGTGCCAGGTGTCGCCGGTACGTGGAAGGACCTCACCGACAACGTCAACTGGATGGCGGCCAACCTGACCACGCAGGTGCGCGGCATCGCGAAGGTGGTGACCGCGGTCGCCAACGGCGACCTGCACCAGAAGCTCACGGTGGAAGCGAAGGGCGAGATCGCCGCTCTCGCCGACACCATCAACTCGATGACCGACACGCTCGGCATCTTCGCCGACCAGGTGACGACGGTGGCGCGCGAAGTCGGCGTCGAAGGCCGACTCGGCGGCCAGGCCAACGTGCCGGGCACCGCCGGCATCTGGGAAGACCTGACCGCCAACGTCAACCAGCTCGCGGCCAACCTCACCACGCAGGTGCGCGCGATCGCCGAGGTGGCGACGGCGGTGACGCAGGGCGACTTGACGCGTTCGATCCAGGTCGACGTACGCGGAGAGGTCGCGGACCTCAAGAACAACATCAACGCGATGATCGGCACGCTGCGCGCGACGACCGAGTCCAACCGCGAGCAGGACTGGCTGAAGACCAACCTCGCCAAGTTCTCGGGAATGATGCAGGGCCAGCGCGACCTCATCACGCTCGGCCACATGCTGTTGTCGGAGCTCGCCCCGCTGGTCAACGCGCAGCAGGGCCTGATGTACATGGTCGAGACGGTCGGCGACGATTCCGCCGATCGCCGCCTGCGCCAGCTCGCTGGCTACGCGGACGCCAATCGTTCGCCCATGACGCGCACCCTGCACTTCGGCGAAGGCCTGATCGGACAGTGCGCCGCCCAGGCGCAACTGATCCTCATCAACGACGTGCCACCGGGAACCGCGCAGATCGAATCGGGCTTGCTCAATGCCATCCCGCGCAGCGTCATCGTGTTCCCGGTGCTGTTCGAGGACCAGGTCAAGGCGGTCATCGAACTAGCCTCGCTGTCGGAATTCTCGCAGGCCGAACGTACGTTCCTCGAGCAGTTGAGCCGAAGCATCGGCATCGTGCTCAACACCATCGAAGCGACGATGCGGACCGAGCACCTGCTTGCGCAGTCGCAGCAGCTGGCGGTGGAACTGCAGACGCAGCAGAACGAACTGCAGGAAACCAACGAGGAGATCGCGCAGAAGGCGGCACTGCTGGCCGAACAGAAGGCCGAGGTGGAACACAAGAACCAGCAGATCGAGCATGCCCGTCGCGCACTGGAAGACAAGGCCGCCGAGCTCGCACTCACCTCGCGCTACAAGTCCGAGTTCCTCGCGAACATGTCCCATGAGCTGCGCACGCCGCTGAACTCGATCCTGATCCTCGGCCAGCAGCTGGCCGAGAACCCGGACACCAACCTCAGCCCGCGCCAGGTCGAGTTCGCGAAAACCATCCACGCCGCGGGCACCGACCTGCTGCACCTGATCAGCGACATCCTCGACCTGTCGAAGATCGAGTCGGGCACGGTGACGGTCGACAGCGAGGAAATCCCGTTCTCGCATCTGCGCGAGAACATCGAACGCGGCTTCCGCCACGACGCCGAGCGTCGCCGCCTCGACTTCTCGGTCGATTTCGCGCCCGACCTCGGCCGTGCGCTCAACACCGATCCCAAGCGCCTGCAGCAGATCCTCAAGAACCTGCTCTCGAACGCGCTGAAGTTCACCGAGCACGGCAGCGTGCGGCTTTCCGCACGCGTGGCCCGCAGCGGCTGGACGATGGGGCACAAGATCCTCGACCAGGCGCCGACGGTCGTCGCGTTCGAGGTCACCGACACCGGCATCGGCATCTCGGCGGAGAAACAGAAGATCGTGTTCGAGGCGTTCCAGCAGGCCGACGCCGGCACGTCGCGCAAGTACGGCGGCACAGGCCTGGGGCTGGCGATCAGTCGCGAAATCGCGGGCCTGCTCGGCGGCGAACTGCGGCTGGTCAGCGCGCCGGGCAAGGGAAGCACGTTCACCCTGTACCTGCCGCTCAACTACATCGGGGCCGACAGTACGCAGGAGAAGGCGCGGCATATTCCCGCGCAGCTCGCGCACGCCGTCGCCACGGAAGCCAGTTCGCAGGCGCTCGAGGAAATCCCGGACGATCGCGCTGAACTCGTGCCAGGGGAGCCGTCGCTGCTGGTGATCGAGGACGACCCGCGGTATGCGAGCGTGCTGCGCGACCATGCGCGCTCGCAGGGCTTCAAGGTGCTCGTCGCCAACCGCGGCAGCGAAGCGCTGCGCCTGGTGCGCGAATACAAGCCAAGCGCGATCTCGCTGGACATCTTCCTGCCCGACATGCTCGGCTGGACAGTGCTGGCGCGACTCAAGCAGGACTCGACGACGCGCCATATTCCCGTGCAGATCGTCACGGTGGAGGAAGAGCGCCACCACAGCATCGAACGCGGCGCGTTCTCGTACCTCGCGAAACCGGCGACGACCGAAACGATTTCCGCAGCGCTCGATCGCATCAAGCAATACACGCTGCCGCGTGTGAAGCGCCTGCTGGTGGTCGAGGACGACGCGAACGAGCGCATGAGCATCGAAGAGCTGATCCGCCACGACGACGTCGAGATCAAGACCGTTGGCTCGGGCGAGGACGCGATCGCGGCACTGGCCGCCGAGCAGTTCGACTGCGTGGTCCTGGACCTGCGACTGCCCGACATGACCGGCTTCGACCTGCTTGACCGGATCCAGGACATGCCGGAACTGCGCGAGCTTCCGATCGTGGTGTTCACCGGCAAGGATTTGAGCACCGCCGAAAACGAGCGCCTGAAGAAGGCCGCGAAGTCAGTGGTCATCAAGGGTGTGGAATCACCTGAGCGCCTGCTCGACGAAACCGCGCTGTTCCTCCATCGGGTCATCGCCGAACTGCCGCCGGCCAAGCGCCGCATGGTCCAGCGCCTGCACGAGTCCGACGAAGCGCTGCGCGACAAGCGCGTGCTGGTGGTCGATGACGACGTGCGCAACATCTTTGCCTTGTCGAGCGTGCTCGAGCGCCACGGCATGGATGTCGTCACCGCGGGTACCGGACAGGAGGCGATCGAGAAGGTCGCCGAGGACGCCGACATCGACCTGGTGCTGATGGACATCATGATGCCAGGCATGGATGGCTACGATACGATGCGCACCATCCGCTCGGATCCCGACTCGCGCGCACTGCCGATCGTGGCGCTCACCGCCAAGGCGATGAAGGGCGACCGCGAAAAGTGCCTGGAAGCCGGCGCGTCCGATTACCTCGCCAAACCCGTCGTCACCGACCAGTTGCTGGGAGTGTTGCGACAGTGGCTGCATCGTTGAGCCGATCCGGAATTACCGAACCGCCGTCCGCCGAGCAGCGGCCGACACCGGTCAACATCCTGCTGGTCGACGACCAGCCGGGACGGTTACTGACTTACCGCGCGATCCTCGAGCCCCTCGGGGAGAACCTCGTCGAGGCCACGTCGGGCATGGAAGCCTTGCGACGGCTGATGGACAACGAATTCGCCGTCATCCTGCTCGACGTCAACATGCCCGGCATGGACGGCTTCGAAACGGCGACGCTCATCCACCAGCATCCCCGCTACGAAAACACGCCGATCATCTTCGTCACCGCCGTCAACGTCACCGACATGGACCGGCTGCGCGGCTACAAGCTCGGCGCCGTCGATTACGTCATGGTGCCGGTGATCCCGGAAATCCTGCGCAGCAAGGTCGTGGTGCTGGCAGAGCTGTTCCGCAAACGGCGCGAACTGCAACAGGCCAACCTGGCGCTCAAGGCCGAGAAAGCGCGCGAGCTCGAGCGCCTGAACGAATCGCTGCGCAATGCCAACGACGAGCTGGCGACGCGCAACCGCGAGTTACGCGAGGAAGTCGCGGAGCGCGCGCGTGCCGAGGACCGGTTGCGTTTCCTTGCCGACACCATTCCTTCGATCGTCTGGACCTGCGCCCCCGACGGCACGATCACGTACGCCAACCGGAACTGGTTCCAGTACTACGGTCGGCCGGCAGAAGGAGAAGCCCCGAGCGATTTGACGCGCCTGATGCTTCATCCGGACGACAGCAAAGGCGTGCACGACCTCGTCGTCGCCTCGCTTGCGGCCGGCGACAACTTCGAATTCGAGGCGCGCCACCGGGCGCACGACGGCGAGTACTGCTGGTTCATGACCCGCGCGGTGCCGTGGCGCGATGCTTCCGGGGACGTCGCATCCTGGTTCGGCATCTCGACCAGCGTGCACGAGATGAAGCAGCTGATGGAACGCCTGCGCGAGGCCGACCAGCGCAAGGACGAATTCCTCGCGACGCTGGCACATGAGCTTCGCAATCCACTGGCGCCGCTGCTCAATGCGCTGAACGTCCGCCGGTTGACTTCCCCCGCCACTCCCGAGCCGTTGCAGGAGCTGATGGAACGTCAGCTCGCGCTGCTGGTGCGGCTGATCGACGACCTGCTCGACATCGCGCGCATCACCCGCGGCAAGCTCGACCTGCGCAAGAGCCCGACCACACTCCAGGCCATCCTGGATTCGGCGATCGAAACCGCACTGCCGCTGATCCAGCAGGGCAGCCACGTGTTGCGCGTGCAACTGCCGCCGCAAACAATTCCGATGCACGCGGACGCCATGCGCCTGTCGCAGGTGTTCGCGAACCTGCTCAACAACGCCGCCAAGTATTCCGACGCTGGCGGCTCGATCGAGCTCATCGCTGAAGTCGACGACGATGTCGTCCATGTGCGCGTGCGCGACCAGGGCATCGGCCTGAGCGCCGAACAGGCCCGCGATGTCTTCGAACTGTTCTCGCAGGCCGACACCGCGATCGAGCGCGCCCGGGGCGGGCTCGGCATCGGACTGACGCTGGTGCGACGCCTTGCCGAAATGCATGGCGGCGAGGTCAGCGTGCATAGCGACGGCATCGGCCACGGCAGCGAATTCGTCGTGCGCCTGCCGCGCGGGACTGCACCTGCGCCCAGCGCGGAGGCGCCGCGACGACTTCCGGCGCCCTCGGTACGAGCCGGCCACACAGCCAATCGCCGTCGCGCCCTCGTCGTCGACGACAACCGCGATGCGGCCGACACGCTGGCGATGATGCTCGAACTGCTGGGACTGGAAGTGCGCTGCCTGTACGAGCCGTCGGAGTTCGAGCGGAGTTTCGCTGCGTTCCAACCCGGGGTGGTGTTCCTTGACGTCGGAATGCCGGGCCGCAGCGGCTACGACGTCGCGCAGGCGCTTCGGTCCACGCCCCAGGGCGAAGGCGTGATGCTGGTCGCCGTCACCGGCTGGGGTCAGCCGGAAGATCGTCGCCGCACGCAGGAAGCAGGCTTCGACCACCACCTGGTCAAGCCGCCGGAACTGCCCGCGATCCAGGCCATCTGCGCCCTGCTCGACGTTGCCGACCAACCCGCGTGACGGATCCGGTGCCATGGCTCGACCGTCTCGCCCATGACCTGCGCGGTCCGCTCACGCCCTTGCAGACGGCCGTGTATCTCTTGCGCAGCGGCCAGGTCACACCGGAACGTCAACAGGAATTGTTCATCCTGATCGAGCGCCAGACGCGGCAACTGGTTGCGATGATCGATGAGCTCGGCGACTGGACGCGCGTCACCCAGCATCGCCTGGTCGGCCCCAGCGAACCCTGCGACCTCGCGTTGCTGCTCGACTACGCGCGTGCCAACAGCGGCCCCGTGGGCGCGTCGGCCATCCTCGAGCAACATGCCGACGGCGTGATGGTTCCGGGCGACCCAGTGCGCCTGACCCAGATGTTGCGCATCCTGCTCGAGTACCTGGGTACGCGCAGCCAGGCGCCGGTGACGGTCTCGATGCGCGCCGACGACATGCGATTCCAGATCGGGATGCACGGCGACGCGACGGCGGATCCCCAGCAGGTCCCGGCGCTGTTCGAACAACCGGAAAGCGATCCATTCGACCATGGCCTGGGCTTGCGCCTGCTCGTGGCCAAGGCGATCGCGGAAGCGCACCACGGCACGCTGGTCGCCAACGTGGAAGACGAACGGCTCGTCTTTCGCTGCGAGCTTCCATTGCGTGCAGGCTGACCGCCACCGGTGCGCCATCGTGCAATGCGGGCCAAGCGCTACCCGCGCGGATAGAGAGGTGGCAAGAGATCGGGCGATGCAGCCTTGGGCGGCACCTTCCACTCCGGGCCCGACTTGAACGCCTCGCGTAGCGCGCTTCGCGCCGCGACGCCATCACCGCCGCCCCAACGCGCACGTTGCAACATGTCGATCGCGGCCACCTGCCGCGGCTCGGCCAGCTGTGGACGCAGTGCATCCAGGCCGGCCGCCGGTGGCACGCAGAGAGCGCACAGCACGTCGGCCACCTCCGACAGATCGCCGTGTTGCAGTACGCGCTTGAGATCCGGCATGGTCGCTTTCGCGCCCGCCGGACTCTCCACTTCGTACGCAGCCGCATCACGCGGATGCACGGTGCGGCGCTGCAATGCCCACGCCAGCGTGATCAGCCACAACGCGGCAAACGAGGCGGCCGCCAGCGCCCACCGTTGCACCGGCTGCTGCACGCCGGGGATGCGGACATCACCATCATCAGGACCCCTCCCGACCGCGGGCGCCGCTGGTGTCGAGCCCACGCCCGCGCCATTCATGCCCGGCGCAACCTGCAGCACGAGATCCGGAAGCGATGCGGACCGCGCCATGCCCGCACGCACGTCCCACCATCGCAGGCGTGGACCGCGGATGCGCAGGCCGCCCGCACGCGCCGGAACGACGGAAAACCTGCGCGTCAGTCGTACCTGGGGACGCCCGTCGCTGAACGTGTCGTCGCTTTGCGGCGCATCGGCGAACACCTGCGCTCCGTCCTCGCCGGCCAGCTGCAGTTCCGGTAACTGCGCCGCGGTAGCCCCGTCGGCGGTGACCTGGATCGTGGCCGTCGCCGCTTCGCCCGCACGCGCGATCTGCGGCGTGTCGAGATATTGCAGGGTCAGTCCGCGCAGCGGAAGCCATGGCTGCGGGGCATTCGCGGGCGCTGGGCGCACGCTGAGCACGCGCGGTGCGCTGACCGCGTGCAGGTCGCGTTGCCCGTCGCCGAGCAAGTCGTCGAAAAAGCCACCCGCCGCTTTTCCCCGGAAGCGCGCGCCGGGGATCGTCAGGGTGCCGCTGCGCTCGGGAATCAGCAGGAAATGGCGCTCGACCACGGTGTACGAACGGCCGCCGACTTCTCGCGCGTACTGCGCGTCCTCGCCCACGCGTTGCAGCGACGCGCCCTCCGGCGGATCCTGGTCGAGCTGGCCGGAGATCAGCGCCGCCGTGTAGTAGAGACGCACGGTGTAACCGACCGACTGCTGCACATACGGCGCCTGGGCGTCGGCTTCGGTATCGATGAACACAGCCGCATCGCCATGCGCCGGCGCCGCAGCCTGCGGCGATACCGTCAGCGTCAGGGGCTGCGTACGCTGGTTGCCGATCCGCAATGATGGAATCGCCAGCAGGCCTTCGCGTTTGGGCTGCAGTGCGACGGCGAACAACATGTGCTGGCTGGCCACGCCGTTGACGAGTTCGAACTGCCGGCTGCTGCTGTTGCCGCTGACATCGAAGTCGCGCAGCAACGGTGAATAATCCGGCCCCGTCGCCGGCGCCTGGTCGGCCTGGATGTTGAGCGTGGTGGTTTCGCCCAGCGCGATCCGGTCGCGATCCAGCCATGCGCGCGTCTGCGCATTGGCGGCCAGGACAAACAGCGTCAGCAAAGATGCAACACCGAAACGGGCCCACCGACGCATCACTCGCCTTCTCCCTGCTGCCGGCGTTCGTATTCCAAGCGGAAGCGCGCGCGCAGCAGCCCACCCGGATCATCGGGCACGCGTCGCAACCAGGCTTCGTTCGCCAATCGTCGCTCGCGGTCGGCTGGCGTTTCCGCCCCTTGCGCCTGCGATCGTTTCACGTCGCCTTGGCTGACGGCCTGCGCCTTCTTCAACGCCTGTTGCATGCGTTGCCGCTCGGCCGCATCGGCGCGGCGCTGCGCGTCGGCGTCCGCGGGCGTTTCCTGGGCTTGTTCTTGCGGCGGTTTCCCGGAAGGCTGCGCGGCCCGTTGATCCTGCGGCGACGGTTGCGCCTGCGGCTGGCCACTGCCGCTGCCGGCGTCGCCTTGGCCTTGCTGTCGTTGTTCCGGCGGCTGCTGGTTCGATTTCGACTGGCCCTTGCCGCCTCCCTCCTGCCGTCCTGGCGACTGGTTTCCCTGCGGCGGACGGCGCCGCTTCGCGGCTTCCACTGCTTTCCTGTTCGCGATCGCATCGTCCATGCCCGGGTGCAGCCGCAGGGCTTCGTCGTACGCGGCGATCGCCGCGTCGTAATCCCCTTGCCTGGCGAGCGAATTACCGCGGTTGTAGGCCGCGTCGGCACCGGGCACGCCGGTCCATCGCTGCGTGGCGCGCGCGTAGTCCCCGTGTCGGTACGCATCGACACCATCGAGCAGACGTGCGTGGGCCTGCTGGTCGGGTCGTCGCCACCAATCCTGCGTCGCCGCATTGGCCGGTTGCCAAGGCAGGAATGCGCACAGCACCAGGACACCCAGCGCACCACCGCGTCGAAACGCGAATAGTGCGAGCAGGAGCAGCGGCGGCAGCAGCCAGTAACCCTGGTCCTGCCAGACACTTGTCTTCGCGCCGCGCGTCGCCAGCGACGCCTCCCGGGCCGGATCAAGTACGCCGACGGACGCCAGGTCGCCATCGCCGGCACTTAGCACCGCGTAGTCGCCCCGCCCTGCTGTCGCCAGCGCGCGTAACGACGATGCATCCAGCTGCGCCGTGTCGAAATGCCCGTCCGTATCGCGGTACGCGGCGCCCGCGACCGTGCCAAGGCCGATGGCCGAAACGCGATAGCCGTCGCCCGCAGCGGCCGCTGCCGCGCGGAGCGCATCCGCGTCGGCATGATCGGTCAGCACCAGGATGTCGCCGCGATCGAATCCGCCCTGGCGCAACAGGCGCGCGGACCATGCAATCGCGCGATCGGCACGACTACCGTCCACCGGCATTATGTCCGGTGCCAGTGCATCGAGGAACACCGCCAGGTTCGCGGCGTCGTCCGTCAATGGCGCCACCGTATGCGCGTCGTCGGCGAAGACGACCAGGCCGATCTGTCCGCCCGCGCGCGCCTGCAGGAGTCGGGCGACCTTGGCACGCGCCTGCGCCAGCCGCGATGGAGGCAGATCATTGGCCAACATTGCACTCGACAAATCGAGCGCGATCACCAGTGGTGCGCGGCTTTGCCACGACGGTTGCGCACTGCGGTGCCATGACGGTCCGGCAAGCGCGCAGATTCCCAACGCAGCGCCCAACAGCGCCGCCCACAATCCGGCGCGCGCACGTACGGTTGGCGCGGCGTCCAGCAGGTACGGCAGGAGATGCGGATCGACGGCGTCGCGCCATGCGCCCTGCCGTCGCCGACGTACATTCCACCAGGACGCAAGCAACGGAAGCGCCGCGAGCAGCCACAACGCGTGTGGACGCAGCCAATGCACGGACGCCAAGGTCGTGAAGTCGATGCTGGCCCCGCCAATGCTCATGCGCGCACCCGCCTCGGCACCGCGAACGCGAGCACGCTACAGGCCAGCGCGAAAGTCAGCGGCCATGGATATCGTTCGATGCGCGGGCGCACCGCCTGGCCGGCGCGCCTGACGGGTTCCAGCCGGTCGATCTCGGCGTAGATGCCGGCGAGTTCTTCGGTATCCCGGGCGCGGAACGCCTTCCCCCCGGTAAGCGATGCAATGCGTTGCAACGTGGCGAGGTCGGTGTCGTCGTCGCCGCCAGGTAGGTGCAGTGGAATGCCGAACACCGACAGGTCCTCGCCTTCGCCGCCGAACGCAATGGCATGTATTCGGACGCCCTCGTCGCGCGCCAGTTCGGCCGCCTTGATCGGATCGAGCATGCCCGCATTGCTGACGCCGTCGGTCAACAGAATCAGGACATGCTGGCCCGAATCCGGCTGGATCGAAGCCGGCTGCCGCGCCTGCTGCGAGTGCAGCCGCTTGACCGCCAGGCCGATGGCGTCACCAATCGCGGTGGCGCGTCCGGCCAGCCCCACGACACTGTCGTTCAGTTGCGAACGCACCGAGTCCAGATCCGACGTCAGCGGCGTCAGCACGTAGGGCTTGTCGCCGAACACCAGCAATCCGACGCGGTCCCCGGTACGCCGATCGAGGAAGTCGGCGAGCACGGCCTTGGCAGCAGTCAGGCGGTCGACGCTCTGTCCGCCGAGCGCCATGTCCTCGTCGCTCATGCTTCCGGACAGGTCGACGGCGAGCATCAAGTCGCGCCCCGCCTGCGGCGGGCGGGTCACCGCACCGAGTTCCTGCGGGCGCGCGGCCGCGACGCATAGAAAGGCCCACGCAATCCATGCCAGCGCGCGGACGCCACCTACATGCGCGCCACCGGTTGCACCGGCGATCGCGTCGAGCCGTTCGCCGTACGGGACCTTCAATGCGGCAGCCGTACTGCGCGCAGGACGCAACAGCATGCGCGCAAGCCACGGCATCGGCAGTGCAAGGAGCAGCCATGGCCATGCAAAGCCATCGATCGACAACCAGGAGGCGAGCGCGGTCACCGCGCCATCCAGTCGAGGAACCGCGCACGCACGATGGAATGCAACGCGACGACTTCAAGCGGAGATATGTCGCGGCGATACGCTCCGTCGCGCAGAACTGCGCCTGCCCCAGCAGCGAACACCGGCTGCTCCAAGCCATGGTCGAGGAAATCGAGCCAGTCATCGCCGACCAGCTTGTCCGCCGCCGGATCGATCCGGCGCGCCGCGCGACGCAGCAGTTCCGACATGGCGGCGACCTTTTCGCTCGGCGCATCGGCGTGTTCGACCATCGTGTCGAACAGCCGCGCGTACGCACGACGTTGCGCATGCCGGCGCCAGCGGATCCACGCAAGGGCAGCCAACGCGAACGCGATGACCGCCATAACCAGCCACCATCCCGGCGCGGGCGGCCACAACGACGGCGCCATCGGCTGGTGGATGTCGCGCAGGACCAATGCATCGCTCGCGATGCTCATATCGCCAACGCCCGCGTCAGTCCCAGCAGCGGCAGCCACGATTCGCTCGGCGCGTCGCTGGACAACATGTGCACGCGCACGCCGCGCGCTGGCAGGTTCGCGATCGCGGAATCCACCGGCGCGACGAACGCTTTGCGCCAGCGCTGGCGTTGCGCGGCACTGGCCAGGTCGAGTTCGACGCGATGGCCGGACGTCGAAAACGGCAGCGCGGCTCGTGGCGGCTCGCGCTCGAGCGGATCGCTCATCAGCAGAAGGACGACTTCGTTGTGCATCGACAACGCCGGCCAACGCTGCGCGGGAACCGCAGCGACGCTGGCGGGATCGGCGAGCAGCACGAGGCGCGAGCCGGGCCGCAGGACACGGCGCGCGTGATCCAGCGCCACGAGCAGTCCCGCGTCATCGGGCGGGGCGGCCGTGTACCACCGCACGAGTGCGTCAAGCACGCGCAGTGCACCGCGCGGTCCGGCGGCTGGCGGCACCGGCGCTTCGCGCTCGCTTCCACGCAGCGCCGCCACGCGATCGCCGTCGCCGATCGCCGCCCACGCTGCGATGGCCCCCGCGCGCGCCGCCTGCACGGACTTGAATCGCACACGCGTGCCGAAATACAGCGACGGCGCGGTGTCGGCAACGATCAGCGTCAGTCGTTCGCGCTCGGCCTGGAACAGCTTCGTGTGCGGCTTGCCACTGCGCGCCGTTAGCCGCCAGTCGATGTGGCGCGCATCGTCGCCGATCGCATATTCGCGGGATTCGGCATATTCCATGCCGCGTCCGCGCAAAGGCGACAACGCATGCCCACTGACGCCGTGGCGTCCGCGGCGCGGCGGTCGTCGCCAGAGTGCGGCGTTGCGCAAACCGACGAGTTCCGCCAGCGTGGGGACGAGGCCGTCGACAGTCGCGGATGGCATCGTGTCCACCACGGCTTACGGCAACGGCACCTTGTCCAGCAGCGCGGCGGCGAGCCGTTCGCCGTCCCAGCCTTCGGCAGTCGCCTCGTAGCTCGGGAGGACGCGATGTCGGAGCACATCCGGCGCGATCGCGCGGATGTCTTCGGGCGTGACGTAGTCGCGTCCGGCCAGCCAGGCTCGCGCACGTGCGCAACGCTCCAGGGCGATGGAGCCGCGCGGGCTCGCGCCCCAGGCGATGCGACGAGCCAGGTCGCGGTCATAGCGGGCCGCGTTGCGCGAGGCGAGGACGATTTCGACGAGATAGCGCTCGAGCTGGGGCGCAACGTGCAGGTCGAGCACCGCCGCCCGCGCCGCAAAGACATCTTCCAGCGGCATGCGTGTGGACACGGGCACGGTTGACTGGATCGCCGCGCGCGCGCGTTCGCGGGCGAGGCGAAGGATTTCGGTTTCAGCCGCCGCCTCGGGATATCCGATGCGCACATACATGAGGAAGCGATCGAGCTGTGCCTCCGGCAACGGGAACGTGCCTTCCTGCTCGATCGGATTCTGCGTCGCCATGACCAGGAACAGCGCCGGTAGCGGATAGGTCTGCCGGCCGACCGTGACCTGCCGCTCGCCCATGGCTTCCAGCAACGCCGACTGCACCTTCGCCGGTGCGCGGTTGATCTCGTCGGCGAGCAGGACCGGATGGAAGATCGGGCCCGGCTGGAACTCGAAGCGCCCATCCTGCGGTCGCCACACCTCCGTGCCGGTGAGGTCGGCAGGCAGCAGGTCCGGCGTGAACTGCACGCGCGCGAAGTCGGCTTCCAAGCGGGCAGCCAAGGCGCGGACGGCAGTGGTCTTGGCCAGCCCCGGCGCCCCCTCCACCAGCAGGTGGCCGTCGGCAAGCAATGCGATCAGCAAGCGCTCGATCAGCGCAGACTGACCGACGATCTCGGCGGACAGGCTTTCGCGCAGCGCGGCAAAGGCATCGAACAGTCGGGGGACATCCCCCGTGCGGCTATCCATGTGGACGATCGCAGGCTCGGGTCAGGGCGCAGTTTGACCCACGCGGCGCCGGTTGGTTCAGCGACGCGTGGTGCTGTTCATGAATGCCAAAAAGAAGAAGGGGCCCGAAGGCCCCTTCCATCCTCTTGCGTTCGGGTCAGCGCTGGGCGACCCGCAATACCT
>Ga0207691_10000572_pt1 | contig 36827 bp, 34 predicted proteins | sample KBSM13metaG_FD_184327 | JGI IMG/M metagenome (GOLD analysis project Ga0207691, IMG submission 184327) | Miscanthus rhizosphere microbial communities from Kellogg Biological Station, Michigan, USA - KBS M1-3 metaG (SPAdes) (version 2) | ecosystem: Host-associated > Plants > Roots > Rhizosphere >...
TGCAGGTCGAGAATCCCGCGTGGATGTCGGGCGGCGTGCAGCTCTTCTCGAACGTCGTGCTGCCCTACAGCCGCATCGTCATCATCGGCTTCGCCGCGGCGGTGGTCGCGTTGATCGCGCTGCTGCTGACGCGCACGCGTCTTGGCCTCTTCGTCCGCGGCGTCACGCAGAACCGCTCGATGGCCGATGCGCTCGGCGTTCCGACGGGGCGCGTCGACACCTATGCGTTCGGCCTGGGCTCCGGCATTGCGGGCCTTGCGGGATGCGCGTTGTCGCAGATCGGCAACGTCGGCCCCGATCTCGGGCAAAGCTACATCGTCGATTCGTTCATGGTGGTCGTGCTGGGGGGTGTCGGCCAGCTCGCCGGGACCGTCTATGCGGCGATGGGCCTCGGCATCGCGAACAAGTTCCTGGAAGCTTGGTCGGGCGCCGTGCTCGCGAAGATCGCGCTGCTCGTGTTCATCATCGTCTTCATCCAGAAGCGCCCGCAGGGGCTGTTCGCGATCAAAGGGCGCATGGCGGACGCATGAGCGCGGATCTGCTCTTGTCGTGGGCAGCATGAACGCCTCTCTGCCTCCCCAGGTTGCTGCGCAACTGGAACGGCGGCGGCTGGTTGCGCCACAGCATCGGCTGTTGACCCGCGGCGGGTGGATCGTCTTCGCGCTCGCTGCGTACGTGCTGCTTGTGCTCGTGCCGGGGCTCAATATGCTGCTGCCGGCCGAGCACCCGCTGCATCTGTCCGACTACTGGGTCACGCTCGGCGGCAAGATCATGTGCTACGCGATCGTCGCGCTGGCCATGGACCTGATCTGGGGTTACGCCGGAATCCTGTCACTCGGGCATGGCCTCTTCTTCGCGCTCGGCGGCTACGCGATGGGGATGTACCTGATGCGCTCGATCGGTCGCGAAGGCGTCTATCACAGCGACCTGCCGGACTTCATGGTGTTCCTCGACTGGAAGGCCTATCCCTGGTACTGGAGCTTTACCGACCATTTTTGGTACGCAGCGCTCCTCGTCGTGCTCGTGCCCGCCGTGCTCGCGTTCGTATTCGGCTACTTCGCGTTCCGCTCGCGGATCAAAGGCGTCTACTTTTCGATCATCACGCAGGCACTCACCTACGCATTCATGCTGCTGTTCTTCCGCAACGACACGGGCTTCGGCGGCAACAACGGCTTCACCGACTTCAAGCGCATCCTGGGCTATCCGATGGCCGCGCCCGGGACGCGCATCGGACTGTTCATCGCGACGGGCGTCGCGCTGCTTGGCGCGTTGCTGCTCGCGCGCTACGTCGTGACGTCGAAGCTGGGACGTGTGCTGACCGCGATCCGCGACGCGGAAAGCCGCGTGATGTTCTGCGGCTACAGCCCGCTGCACTACAAGCTTTTCGTGTGGACACTGTCGGCGGTGCTGTGCGGGATTGCGGGCGCGCTGTACGTGCCGCAGGTCGGCATCATCAACCCGAGCGAGATGTCGCCGGCCAACTCGATCGAGATCGCCATCTGGGCGGCCGTGGGGGGCCGCGGCACGCTGATCGGACCCATCGTCGGCGCGTTCGTCGTCAACGGCGCGAAGAGCTGGTTCACGCAGGCGTTCCCCGAGTACTGGCTGTTCTTCCTCGGGCTGCTGTTCATTCTCGTGACGCTCTTCTTGCCCCACGGCGTCATCGGCGTTCTCCGCCGGCGCCGGGCGGCGGCCGCGACGAACCCCCGATGAGCGACGTCACCGTTCACAGCGTCGACAGCGGCTCGGCCGGCCTCGCGCAAGCCGGTATGCGCATCGCAGGAGAAGGCGTCGACACGACGCACGGCCCCATTCTTTACCTCGACGCGATCACGGTCAGCTTCGACGGCTTCAAGGCGCTGAACGATCTGTCGCTCACCGTCGAGGACGGCGAGCTTCGCTGCATCATCGGCCCGAACGGTGCCGGCAAGACGACGATGATGGACGTGATCACCGGCAAGACGCGGCCGGACGCAGGCACCGCGTTCTTCGGCCAGACGATCGATCTCACGACACTGACGGAAGCCGAAATCGCGCACTCCGGCATCGGCCGCAAGTTTCAGAAGCCCACCGTGTTCGAGCATCACTCGGTGTTCGAGAACCTCGAGCTCGCGATGAAGGCCGACAAGCGCGCGCGCAAATCGCTCAGTGCGTGGCTCGCGAGCGCCGACGTCGATCGGATCGCCGAAACCCTGGAGCTCATCCAGCTCGCCGACGCTTACCAACGGCCGGCGGGGCTCTTATCGCATGGAGAGAAGCAATGGCTGGAGATCGGGATGCTGTTGATGCAGGAGCCGCGGCTTCTGCTTCTGGACGAGCCGGTTGCAGGCATGACCGACGAGGAGACGATGCGCACCGCGGAGCTCTGCCTCTCGCTCGCCGGGCGGCATTCCGTGGTGGTCGTCGAGCACGACATGGATTTCATCGCCAAGATAGCCCGTACCGTTACGGTGCTTCACGAGGGGAGCGTACTTGCCGAAGGATCGATGGACGCCGTCCAAGCCGATCCGCGAGTCATCGAGGTCTACCTCGGCAGATAACCTAGAATCATGCTGACCGTCAGCGCGCTCAACCAGTACTACGGCGGAAGCCATACTTTGCGCAACGTCGCGTTCGAGGCGCCGTCGGGCGCGGTGACGGCGATCCTGGGGCGCAACGGCGTGGGCAAGACGACGCTCTTGAAATGCGTCGCCGGTCTGCTGCCTTCGCGCTCCGGCGGGATCGGCTTCAACGGCACTGACGTGACGAAGCTGCCGCCGCACGCGCGCGCTCGGCTAGGCCTGGGTTACGTGCCGCAGGGTCGAGAAATTTTCCCGCGGCTGACGGTCGAAGAAAACCTCAAACTCGGGCTCGCGACGCGGCCGCCTGGTACGCCGGTCCCGCGACGGATCTTCGAAATGTTTCCCGTGCTCGCGGAAATGCTCGGCCGCCGCGGGGGCGATCTCTCTGGCGGACAGCAGCAGCAACTCGCGATCGGCCGCGCGCTGGCGATGGAGCCGAAGCTCCTCGTGCTCGACGAGCCGACCGAAGGCATCCAGCCATCGATCATCAAGGACATCGAGCGCGCTATCCGCCGTCTCGCGGCCGAAGGCGAGATGGCGATTCTTCTGGTCGAGCAGTACTACGACTTCGCGCGCTCGCTCGCCGATCGCTACGTCGTGCTCTCGCGCGGCGAGGTGATCAAGGCGGGCAAGGGCGCCGACATGGAAGCCGACGGCGTGCGCGCGTGCCTGACCGTCTAAGCGCGTCGCAGCCGGATGGTGCGCAAATTACCCAGATAGCGACTGGCGGGTCGTCGTTGTACGTGTATAGTCCCGCGCAGGGCGCTTGCCCAGTAAAGGGGAACTGCCTGTGGATGCCCAGCAACTTCCGCGATTGAGTCGCGCTGACCTGACGCGCTTGACCACTCCGCGCATCCTGCCCAACCTCACCAAGATCCCCTTGTTTCTCGGCCTGATGGTCGTTGCGGGCGGGCTCGCGTGGACGATGGACTCCGCGATCGTGGATTGGACGATGTACGTCCTGCTTGGCTACCTGTGGATGAGCATCGTTACCTTCATGCACGACGCCACCCACAACACGCTATTCCGCCGTCGCTGGCTCAATCCCGCCTTTGGCATCGTGGCCATGATTCCGGTAGGGGTCTCGTTTGTTGCCTTCCGCAAGGATCACCTCGAGCACCATCGCCACAATCGTTCGCCCCGCGATCCCGACGCCTTCACGATGGGTCGGCGCGGGGTCGCCGACATGGTGCTTTTCTATGCGTACATGGTTGCCGGCGCGCTGCTGAGCTTCCTGCACTTCAATCTGCTCTACCCGATCAAGAGCTTCGACCGTCGCGAGTGGGCAATGCACCTGTTCGAAACGGCGCTCAAGGTGGCGGCCTGCGTCGCGCTGGTGTTTTGGGCGGGCAGTCACGACACCTTGGAGAAGACGTTGGCGCTCTGGCTAATCCCCATCTTCATTTTCTCGCTGTTCAATTCAATTCGCTTCATCGCCGAGCACTACAACACGCCTTGGGATCAAGGTCAGCTTCTGGGGACGCGCACCATCAGCTCGAATCCCGTGCACGCGTTTTTCTGGAACAACATCAACTGGCACATCGGTCATCACATCTATCCGAGGGTGCCTTGGTACAACCTCGTCGAGCTGCACCAGCTTCTGAAAGGCGGCATCGAAGATCGCGGCGGCATCATTGACAAGAGCTACACGGCCGTTTTCCTCGATGCGCTGCGCCACGGTCCGGAGACAACGCAGCGGCTGGCGGCGCGGCTCGCTTCCCGGCGCTGAGGCAGCGCCGGGCATGCGAGTTCGCAGCCTATCAGCGCCTTCGAGAAGTCGACGCCGTCTCGGAAAGCCACCGCGCGAGTCGTCGATGGACGGTGGGTGATCCGAGCAGATCGAGGTGACCGCATCCGCGGGCAATCCACTGCCGGGATTTCGGAATGTGCAGTGCCAGCTCCGGCTTGGGGTGCTCGCCGAGCGCGCTCGCGACCGGGACGAGTCCGTCGCCGGGAAGCTTGCGTTCGGGCAGCCGCGATTCCCGCGCGGCGGTCGCCGCGATGGCGTAGCAGCGCACGCCCTCCGGCAGCGGCACGAAGCGGCGCCGGTCGCCGCGCGCGAAGCGGTCGCGGCCCTGCCAGTCCTCATCCGTGAGATTGCCGTAGCGAAGGTCGGTAATGCCCGCGCTGCGGATCTTGCCGAGCCGGGCGAGCGGTGCGGAGAAGGGGCTGACGCCGAGCAGCAGATCGATCCAGTTGCCGCCGCGCTCCATGGGCGCGCCGTGATGCGGGGTCCCGAGGAATACGAGCTTGCGCAGCTGCCGCGGCCACGCATGGCCGCGTTCAGCACCATAATGACACGCGCTGCGGGCCACGAGGCCGCCCATGCTATGGGAGACGATCGCGAAATCGCGGACCGGCGTCGGCCATTGCCGCAGCAGCCTCTCCAGCGCGTCCGCGAGCTCCGCGCCGTTGGTGGAGATATGAAGACCCGTGTTGTAGTTGAGGTAGACCGGGGTGCAGCCGAGATCGCGCGCGAGCGCGGCGCCGTGGTCGTGACCCAGACGGTTCCACTGGAGGTCGTCGAGGCACAGGCCATGCACGAGCACGAGGAGCTTGCCGGAACACGACGGAATTGCCTCGGCGAGCGCATCGCGCTCCATCGGTAGTTGCACGCCGTCGCGCCGTAAGCGCAGCCGAATGGCGAGAGGGTTGCCCGTGTCCGCGAGGTAGTCGCCCAGCACTCCGTTGAGCGCGGCGACGAGCGCTTCGCGCGTTGCCGAAGGCGGGCTTGCGCCGAAGCGCAGGACGAGGCGGCCGAGGATCGCATCGATGCCGCCACCCACGAGGCCCGTAACGGCGCGGATGCTCCGGTAGACGAGGCCGGTAATGCCACTCGTGCGCCCCATCGGCGGGGAGCCGAGCACGCGGGGCGTACAGGCGATGGTGTGGTGCATCGCCTCGACGAGATCGGCAAGACCGCGCGTGGCCTCGACGGCGAGCCCGGTCGCCCCGCGCAGGTCGGACAGGTGGTTGCGGTGCGACGCGGGCCGGCCGCGCCATGGTTCAGCAGGTTTCGAAGGGATAGCGATCCTGCGCGAATCGACTATCGCCGACGTGCGGCTTTCCGGGCGGCGCCCGGCTTTCGCTTCGCGGGCGCGGCTTTCTTCTCCGCACGCTTGCCCGCCTTCTTCGCGGTTTTCTTCGCGGTCTTGGCTGCCGCCTTCTTCGTCGTCTTCCGCGCGGTCTTCTTTGCGGCTCTCTTCCGCGCCTTCGGCGCCGGAACCCTCGCCACAGCTTCACCCGAAACGGGGTCAGTGATCCCGAGGTCGCCGCCCAGGTCTTCGAGCATGTTCCGGTAAGCGTCGAGGAGCGCGATCATCTGCGGACGCGCCGCGACGATGCTCGGAAAGCTTTGCCACTCTCCGATCAGGCAGAACGTCTGGTCGCCCGTCTGGATCAAGCTGCCACCGAGGAAGCCCTCGAACTCGGGTCGCAGCTTGCGGTGCGATTCCACGAACTCATCCTCCATCCCCGGCTTGACCCTGAAGCGCACCACGTTGAATGCAGTCATGTGATCCCCTCCGTCGTTCATCCTGACGCGTTTAAAGCCTGCCAAGTTTCCGCCTGTAGCGGCCCTGAGCACGGCTTGGACTGGCGCGCTGTCAGTCTACGCCGTGCGGCGCCGGCAGGCGTTGGACAAAAAAACGGCGTGCCCCGAGGCCACGCCGTGATGGAGGGGCAGCCGATTCAGGTGGGGTTGGGATCCGAACCAGTACTGAGGATTATGCCCGTTTCAAGGCACGCGCTGGTCACTGCGTGCTCGTCTCGTACTGCGATCCGATCGTCAGCGTATTCTGCAGCGGGTCGGTCGCCTGCACCTGGCAGCTGAAGCTTGTCTGGTCGTTCGTAGGGCCGCCGACGTACACCGGTACGTTCGGATACATGCAGATCTTCCGCGTGCGGGTCGCTCCGCCGCCGAGGTTCTGCGAAGCCACGACGAAGTCCGGCGCTACGCTGTTCTCGACCCAGTTGACGAGCGTCGAGAACAACGCCGTCTCGTTGACCTGCGGGCCCGTTCCACCGCCGCAGTGGCCGTTCCCAGGAAATGGGAAGTAGCGGTAGAACGTCTGCGCGTCGGGATAATTGCCTTGGGCGATGGTGTTGTAGTAGTGATACGTCCCCCGCGGAAAGATCAGCGGATCGGCCAAGCCGTGGTACGTCATCATCTTGCCGCCGGACGCGCGGAACGCATTCAGATTGTCGTCCGTGCCGATCACATTGTTGAACTTTGAAATCGATGTGACGAAATCGCTGACGAACGTCGCTTCGTTGAGCGTGTGCCAGTCGAAGCTCGCGTCCTGATGAATCCAGTACCGGAAGTGATCGGTCGAGATGCTAAACGGATTTGTTCCCGCCAGGCTCGTCAGCGGCGTCCCGCGCTCGAGGCCATACCAGGCGCGGTTGTTCTGGGTGTCGCGAGGGCCATCCCAGATCTTGTTGACGACGATCGATTCGATAGGAGTGAGACAGTTTGGATCGTTCGTGAGACCGCAGGTGAAGTTCTTCGCGCTCCACGTGCACGCGCGCGGGTCCTGGATGAGACCGTCCCCGGGAATCGAATCCTGGGCGTCGCAAGCTGCAATCGCCGCGTTGGTGACTGCATTCAACTTCGCCGCGGAAATCGGGGCCCCGAGATATCGGTTCATCACGACTTGCGGGTACAGCTCGGAGGGGATGAATCGATCCCAGTTGTAGGCATTCGCGCCGGCGAGAATCCCGTCGTAGTAGTCCGGGAAGTTCTGCGCCAGGTAGTGCCCCTGGCGACCGCCGGTCGAGCAGCCCACCCAGTAGTTGTAGGTCGGCGCCGAGCCATAGTAGGTCTGCGCGAGCTGGACTCCCCAGAGATGTTGCTGGCTGATGCCGTCTTCCGCGAAGTCCTTGATCTGCCCGTTATTGAGGCTCCCGTCCGGGTTCAGTGCAAAGCTTCCACTTCCGCCGCTGTGGCCCGTGTCCGTCGATGTGCCGACGTAACCGAGATTCGTGGATGCGGTGACCCCGCCTACTGCGCCTGCAAAGCCACCGCCGCCGATGTCCCGATTGCGGCCGTTCCAGGCGCCCTGCACGCCGCCCGTGCCGCCGTCGACGGAGTTGAGCGGCATTCCGACACGTAGTGTTATCCGTTCGCTCTGGCCGTCGCGATACCCTGCGGACGGACCCGACTCGCCCGAATACACGAAATCCACTCGGCAATAGGCACTGTTTCCGCCGGCCGCAGCCTGGACCGCCGCCGTGAGGTTGCTGATTTTCGGGTTGCCCGCGAGACCGTTGGTGGGATCGGTTTGCAGCTGAGCGCACGACGGAAGCGCTGACGCCGCCCCCGATGCAACTGCGAAAATGCATCCGACGGCGGCGCCAAGTGCCAAGATGCGATGTCTCATGGTAAATCCTCCTGCGTTCGTGGAGTCGGAAGCCGACGCGACGTGCAATCGCTTGCTTACGCTTCTGCACGACGCCGCGCGCTTCGGAGAGCTCGCGTCCGGCGATTTTTAAGCGACCGCCTTGGCACGAAAGAAGAAACCGTTCAGATACTAGCGAGCGCAGTCGTCGCCTGCTTCCAGATTCTTGCTCAACTGTGCGGCGAACTTGCTGTCCTTGGGGTAGGCACGGCAGGTCATCTGCTGGAAGAACCGCCGGAATGGCGAGGCGTCACGCCGGTGATTCGACGATAGACCGCAGCGAAATGGCTGTGACTCGAGAAGCCCACCAGCATGGCGATGTCGCGGATCGCATGCTTGCCCGATACGAGCATGGCCTTGGCGGTGCTGATTCTCTGATTGGTCACGAACTGGTGCGGTGTCAAGCCTGTGGTGTTCTTGAAGCAGCGCGCGAAGTGAAACGCGCTCATGGTCGCGACCTTGGCGAGTGCATCGATGGAAAGGTCGCCTGTCAGATTGTTCTCGACGTAACGCGCAATGCTGAGCAGTCGCTTTTGCGACAGCGTCGCCGTGCCTTGAGGGGACAGTGCAGGAATGCTCTGGCAGAGCGACGCGATTCGCGAAGCCAAAGCAAGCGAAAGCGCCTCGCCGTGGATCGCCCCCGTCGCACAGCCGGATTCGATCTCGGCGGACATGAGCCGAATCAACGACGCTGCCGCCTCGTCTTTGAATCCGAGGAACACGTCGAACAGGGCGTCGGTCCCCCCGAAGGCATCGATCGGACTCGGCTCTGAATCGATGTCCGAGATGTCCACGACGGTGGCCTGGCACTGGGTGCTCTTCCACGCAATGCGGCTGAACACGTGCCGCCTGGTCACGAAACACAGCGAGCCCACGGACAGACGACGCTTCCCGCTTTGGCCGCGCGAGATATAGCGCACATCGCAGCTGCCTGCGGTTACCAGCAGCACACGATGGTGCGGCATCGCGACATCGTTGAGCGCGCCCGTTGCCGGCAGGCGGACTTGCTGCATCCGGTATCCACGCCAGAACTTCCCCGACTGCAGCAGCACCCGTCCTGGCGGGCAGAGCGGGCGACGCTCGCCGCCGACAATGAGCTCGAGGCCGTGCGCTTCGCCGTCCTTGTAGCGGCCGTGCCCATCGAGAGGGCGCGCGTCGCGCTCGTGCAACGCTTTCTGGGCCACGACTGTTCGCTGATCCATGATCGCGAGTAGGCAAGTACCGAGCGCGTCACTCCCTCGTGACCGTCAATACGTCTCCAGATGCAGTCGGCCGTCCCGCTTGAGAGCAGCGGCGACGGAGGCCCATTCGAGGCTGGCCTGCTCGGCGATGTCGCGCAGCGCGAGCACGACCCCTTCCTCCATCGCCTTCAACCCGCACACGTAGAAGTAGGCGTCCGGATCGGAGAGCAGCGGCGCAAGATCCGCGGCGCGATCGCGCATCGCATCCTGCACGTAGCGCTTCGGCTGGCTGGGCGTGCGGCTGAAGGCAAAATTGATGTCGATGAAATCTTCGGGGAGGCTCTTCAGCGGACCGAAGTACGGAAGCTCCTCTTTCGACCGCGCGCCGAAGAACAGCAGCAGCTTGCCGCCCTCGAATTTGCCGGACGCGCGAAGTCGCCGCCGCCACTCGGTCATCGCGCGCATCGGGGCCGAACCGGTGCCCGTGCAGATCATGACGATGTGGCTCTTGGGATGGTTGGGCATCAGGAAGCTCGCGCCGAACGGCCCGATCACCTCGACCTTGTCGCCCTGTTGCAGATCGCACATGTAATTGCTGGCAACACCGCGAACGGGATTGCCCTGGTGATCCTCGAGCACGCGCTTGATGGTCAAGGACAGGTTGTTGTAACCCGGCCGCTCGCCGTTGCGTGGGCTCGCCACGGAGTATTGGCGGGCAAAATGCGGACGGCCGTTGGCGTCCACACCCGGCGGAATGATCCCGATGCTCTGGCCCTCCAGCACCGGAAACGGCGTGGCACCGAACGCGAGGACGATGTGGTGCGTGTCGTATTCCTTGCCGACTTCGGTGACGCGGACGTTGCCTGCGACCGTAGCCGACACCGCCTTCTCGGGGGCACCGGGTCCGTAGAGATTCGTGTACGCCCGCGCGGCCGACCAGGGCGGAACCGTCGCGCCGAATGCAGAGCTTGGCTGCAGCGGTTGCCCGTTGAGCGGTGCAGCGCCGTCGGTCAGTGCGCCGGCGGCCGTCGATTCTTCCCCAAGCTCCGCCGGCATGAGCTCTTCGTCGGCGAGCTTCGGCGGAAGCGCGTCCCAGCCGAACTGCGCCTCTACGCTGTAGACGCCGACGCGCGGTACGTTCCGCCAGTTGTCGATGCTCCCGGTCGGGCACGGCGAGATGCAATCCATGCAGAAGTTGCACTTGCTCGCGTCGACGACGTAGTTGCGCGAGTCGTGCGTTATCGCGCCGACGGGGCAGGTCGCTTCGCACGTATTACAGCGGATGCAGATCTCGGGGTCGATCAGGTGCTGCTTGACGAACCTGATTTCGGATGGGTTCACAGTAACCTCCACCGCCGACTCCCGCGCAACGTCCGCCGTTTGGTGGCCGCGCGGATCAGTTGAACCGGACGTACTGGAGGTCGATGGGTTGGCGATTGATGCCCATGACCGGCGGCGCGATCCAGTTGGCGAACTTTCCCGGCTCCACGACGCGGCCCATCAGGCTCGCCACGAACGCGCGGTCGGCGGCGCTTGGAAGCCATTCGTCGACCCTCGCGTTCCACTCGGCGTCGCTGATCACCGCGCCATCCGGCGACACCTTCACACCGGCCAGCGAGCCGATGTTGCGGTGAAACGCCTTGTGCGGGGCCTTGAGGCGGAACGGGATGCCGGCCTTCTCGATGACCTTGTTCCACCTCCCGACGCCGCCGATGCTGTCGCGGATGAAGTCGTCGCGCAGGACTTCGTTCAACGCATTGCGCATCGGCACCTGCTTCTCCACGAGGCGTCCGTCGGCCACCTGCAGCACGGTGTAGGTCTCGTTCTTGAGCACGTGGTCGTCGGTGCGCTTTCCCTCCTCGAAGCGACCCTTGAGCCCGGTGCCGTAGAACGTGGCGGCATTGCTGCTTTCGTCGGCGCCGAACAGATCGATCGTCACGCTGAAGTGGAAATTGAGGTAGCGCTGAAGGGTCGGCAGGTCGATGACCCCGGCTGCGCGAAGCTTCGCCGGATCGTCGGTCTTCAAGTCGTTCATCACCTGGCACGTCCGCTGGATGACCCGGCTCACGCCGGCTTCGCCGACGAACATGTGGTGCGCTTCCTCGGTCAGCATGAACTTGGTCGTGCGCGCGAGCGGGTCGAAGCTCGACTCGGCCAATGCGCAAAGCTGGAACTTCCCGTCGCGGTCGGTGAAGTAGGTGAACATGAAGAACGACAGCCAGTCCGGCGTCGCCTCGTTGAACGCCTGCAGGATGCGCGGGTTGTCGGTTTGCCCGCTGCGCCTTTCGAGCAACGCCTCGGCTTCCTCGCGGCCGTCGCGACCGAAGTAGCGGTGGAGGAGATACACCATCGCCCAGAGGTGGCGTCCCTCTTCGACGTTGACCTGGAACAGGTTGCGCAGATCGTACTGGCTTGGGCACGTGAGGCCCAGTTGACGCTGCTGCTCGACCGACGCGGGCTCGGTGTCGCCTTGCGTGACGATGATGCGGCGAAGGTTCGCGCGATATTCGCCTGGGACGTCCTGCCAGGCGTCCTCGCCCTTGTGGTCGCCGAAATGAATCTTGCGATCCTTTTCGGCCGGGTTCAAAAAGATGCCCCAGCGGTAGTCGGGCATCTTCACGTAGCCGAACTGCGCCCATCCCTGAGGATCGACGCTCACCGCGGTGCGCAGATAGACGTCGAAAGACTGCGCGCCGTCCGGCCCCATGTCATGCCACCACTGGATGTAGTTCGGCTGCCATTGCTCGAGCGCGCGCTGCAGCGCGCGGTCGCTTGCGAGGTCCACGTTGTTCGGGATTTTCTCGGCGTAATCGATGCTCATCGGGTTGGCTCGCAGAAGACGGAAGTGAAGTCGGAAGAGTGACGTCGAAAATAAGGTCGGAAGGAAAGGTCAGACACGGTCCCAATTGAAGCGCGCCTTGTTGCCGGTGCCGAACACTTTCAGCGCACCCGTTTCGCCGACGGCATTCGGTCGGACGAAGATCCAGTTCTGCCAGGCGGAGAGCCGCCCGAACACGCGCGTCTCCATCGTTTCGGCGCCGCCAAATCGCAGGTTCGCTTCCATGCCGGTCAGCGCGTCGGGCGACAGGCTCGCCCGCTCCTCGAGCGCGACGCGGACTTCGTCGGCCCAGTCGAGCTCGTCGGGGGTGGCGGTGACGAGCCCAAGCTCGAGTGCGGCATCCGCGGGGAGCATGCGGCCGATCGTTTTTTTTGCATTGGCCAGCGGTTCCGTTTCACCGTAGAACCGCGCAACGATACGAGGGTGCCCATTCACCATCGGGTATGCGCCGAAATTCAGCGCGGACAAAGCGAGTTTCGGGACCTCGGCGTCGACGTCCGGCCGTGCCAGCATGTAGCTGCGATCGGCCGCGAGGGCCAGCTCGAAGAGCGTGCCGGCGAAGCAGGATCCGGGCTCGACCAGCGCGAACAGCGTGCGGGACGTCACGTCGAGCCGCGCAAGCGTTCGCCGCAACATGCCGATCGTCTCGCGGACGAACCAGTGCGCTTGATGTCGCAGCAGCGTTGCATCCACGGCGAACACGTGCGACGCGTCGCCCTCCGTCTTCAGCACCCAGGTTCCGATGTCGAGCTCGTTGGTGCGCAACAGCAGGATTGCATCGTCGAGCTCCCGCGCCATCGCGAGCGGCCACCACGACGCGCCCGCAGCGAGGATCGGGCCGAGCCCTTCGGCCGGAAGTGATTTCGGCGCCACTACTGTAAGCGTCGCGCAGCGCGCACGCCGGTCGATCGCAACCGTTACGTGTTCGTAACGGTAGCCCTTGTCGTCGACCGTTCGCGCGAGCGGGGTCAATGCGATGCCGGTTGCATCGTGCGGCCGGTCGCTCGACTCGGCGAGCGCCTGTGCACGTTCCCGTACGGCTTGCGGGAACTGCTGCGGCTTCGCGTGACCGTCGATCAACCGCCATTGCAGTGCGCGCTGTGCGCGGATGCCCTCGACCAGCGTGCAGAAGATGTCCGCGTGGTCCCGGCGCACGCGTCGCTTGTCCGTCAGACGGGTCAACCCGCCCGTTCCGGGAAGCACGCCGAGCAGCGGCACTTCGGGGAGGCTCACCGCCGCGGACCGGTCGTCGACCAGCACTATCTCGTCGCAGGCGAGCGCCAACTCGTAGCCGCCGCCGGCTGTCGTGCCGTTGCACGCGGCGACGAACTTCAACCCGGAGTGCCGACTGGAGTCCTCGATTCCATTGCGCGTTTCGTTCGTGAACTTGCAGAAGTTCACTTTCCACGCGTGCGTCGAGGTGCCGAGCATGAAGATGTTGGCGCCCGAACAAAAAACGCGGGGCTTCGCGCTGGTGACGATCACGCTGCGCACTTCCGGATGCTCGAAGCGGATCCGTTGCAGGGCGTCCGCGAGCTCGATGTCGACACCGAGGTCGTACGAATTGAGCTTGAGCTTGTAGCCCGGTCGGATGCCGCCGTCTTCGTCGACGTCCATCGTCAGCGTCGCGATCGGGCCGTCGAACGCGAGCTTCCAATGCGCGTAGCGGTCCGGATGCGTGTCGAACGTGACGAACGGCCGTGCGTCGGCGGAGGTGCCGGCCGAGAGGGCGGTTGCGGTCGCGTATGCCATGCGCTTCTCCTGTGGGTCGTCAGGCGAGCACGGCCTGGCGCAGCTTGCTAAGGCTTTGTTGCGGGTCGTCGCCCGCCGTGTCGAGCGTCAAATCGGCCTTGCGATACAGCGGCTCGCGCGCCTCGAGAATGCGCTTCAGGTCGTCCATCGCTTCCGAGTGTCCCTGCATCGGGCGCAGGTCGCCCTGCGCGGCGACACGCGACATGTGCTCGTCCGGCGACGCCTTGATCCAGATCGTGAAGCAGTGCTGCAGCAGCAGGTTGTAGGTTTCGGGCTCCGAGACGATGCCGCCGCCGACCGTCATCACCATGTCCTTCTGCGTGCGCACCAGCCGCTCGAGGCACCGCCGCTCGATGCGGCGGTATCCCGCTTGGCCGTAGAGCAAAAATATCTCGGACAAGCTGATCCCCGCGTCGAGCTCGATTTCACGATCGAGCTCGACGAACGGCGTTGCGAGCTCCGCCGCGAGCGCGCTTCCGAGCGTGGTCTTGCCAGCGCCGCGGAGGCCGACGAGCGCAAGTCGCTTGCGCCGCGCTGCGGCTTCCTCGCCGTAATCACGCATCAGCCGAAACACCACGTCCTCCAACCGGTGGGCCGGCAGCCCGTCCAGGAACCGGCGAATGAGGCGCTTCTCGACGCTGCCCTCGTGCGGATCGATGAGCTCGGTCAGCGGCATCGCGAGGGCGTTGGCGACGCTGCGCAGCAAGAGCACCGACGCGTTGCCTTCGCCCGCTTCGAGTTGCGCGAGATACCGCTCGGATACACCTGCGATTTGCGAAACCGCCTTTCGCGCAAGACCGCGCCGCTCCCGCGATTCCCGCACTTGCCGTCCGAGCGCCGCGAGGAACTCCGATTCCTGCGTGTCGGCTTCAGTCGGAGCGTTGGGCGGTTGGCGGCGGGGCAGCGCGGACATCGTGGTTTCAGTAAAGTCGGCCGACGTTTGGGTGGGGCCGAACGCTTCCATGCCCAACCTCGGGTTATGTTCATGCAATATATTTCATGTCGCAACCGACCGTCAAGCATTTGCATCGCCGTGGTTCTAGCCATAGGAGGACACAGGATCCACTTCCAAGGAGCAAGCGAATGCTGTTGGGTTAGGTCATCGATCATGACTTATTATGCTTGACGGGGCCGGGACCATGATTTAAATTGCGCCCGCAACGGCGAGAGGGGCGGAGTCCGCGGGCAAGCGTTTTCGGTCACCCAGTCACCGGTCGAAGGAGGAGGGTGCATGCCCTCGTTGAGCACGGCCAACCATCAGGGAAGCGCGCCGCAGATCCGCATTCCGCGCGACTACAACGCCGCGCACGACCTCGTCGAGCGCAATCTCGCCGCGGGCCGCGCCGGCAAGATCGCCTACATCGACGACGCCGGTTCGTACACCTTTGGCGATCTCGCCGAGCGCGTCAACCGCTGCGCCAATGCGCTGGCCGGGCTCGGCTTCCGAGCGGAAGAGCGCGTGCTGCTGTGCCATCTCGACACGATCGATTTTCCGGCCGTATTCCTCGGCGCGATCAAGGCCGGCATCGTGCCGATTGCCGTCAACACGCTCCTCACCACCGCCGATTACGACTACATGCTGCGCGACAGCCGTGCCCGTGGGCTCGTGGTGTCGGCGCCTCTCTTGCCCGCTTTCGCGCCGATCCTGTCCAAACACGCGCACCTGTCGCACGTCGTCGTCTCGGGCGGCGGAGAAGCGTTGTCCGGCGCCGGTGGCGAAGGAGCGGCGCGGGAGCATTCGTCGCTGGCTGCGTTGATGGCTGCTGCGTCGACCTCGTTCGCAGCCGCCGAAACGACCTGCGACGACGTCTGCTTCTGGCTCTACTCATCCGGGTCGACGGGTTCGCCGAAAGGGACCGTGCACTCGCACGCAAGCCTCATTCAGACGGCGGAGCTCTACGCGCGGCCGATCCTCGGCCTATCCGCCAATGACGTCGTGTTCTCCGCCGCGAAGCTCTTCTTCGCCTACGGCCTCGGCAACTCGCTCACCTTCCCGCTCGCGGTCGGCGCCACAACGGTGCTGATGGCGGAGCGTCCGACGCCGCCGGCCGTCTTCAGCCGGTTGAAAAAGCACCAGCCGACGATTTTTTACGGTGTGCCGACGCTGTACGCAGCGCTGCTTGCACATGCCGAGCTGCCGCGGCGCGACGAGCTTGCACTCCGCTGCTGCACGTCGGCAGGCGAAGCGCTGCCCGCGGAGATCGCCCGCCGCTGGAGCGAACGTTTCGGCGTCGACATCCTCGACGGCATCGGGTCGACGGAGATGCTGCACATTTTTCTGTCGAATCGTCCCGGCGCCGTCCGTGCCAGTACAACCGGGCAGCCGGTCCCCGGGTACGAGCTGCGAATCGTCGGCGACGACGGGGCCCCGGTGACGCGTGGTGAGGTGGGGGAGCTGCAGATCAAGGGACCGACAGCGGCCATGGGCTACTGGAACAATCGGGACAAGACGCGCGACATGTTCCAGGGCCCGTGGACGCGTAGCGGCGACAAGTACACCATCGATGCCGACGGTTACTACGTCTACTGCGGACGCAGCGACGACATGCTCAAGGTCGGCGGCATCTACGTGTCGCCGGTGGAGGTCGAATCCGCGCTCATCACGCACGCTGCAGTGCTCGAGGCCGCAGTGGTTGGTCGCGCCGACCACGAGAAGCTCGTCAAGCCGCAGGCGTACGTGGTGCTGAAAGCCGGGCATCAAGGCTCGCCCGCGCTCGCCGACGAGCTGCGCCAGCACGTGAAGGAGCGTCTCGCCCCGTACAAGTATCCGCGCTGGATCGAGTTCATCGACGAGCTTCCGAAGACGGCGACGGGTAAAATCCAGCGCTTCAAGCTTCGCTCGCGGACGTGAGGCCCAGCCAACGCGCGCGTTCGATTCCCACGCAAGACAACGTCAATCCAGAGGAGAGGATTTTCATGAGCCGAGTTCTGAAGAGTGCGCGCCTCGCCGGCGCAATCGCAGCAGCGGCGGGCCTCGTGCTGTGCGCCGGCGTCGCGCTGGCGCAGCCGCAAGGCAAGATCAAGGTCGGGCTGATGCTTCCCTACACGGGCACCTTTGCCGCGCTGGGCACGGCGATCACCAACGGCTTCAAGCTCGCAGTCGACGAGAATGGCGGAAAGATCGGCGGGCGCGAGATCGAATATTTCACTGTCGACGACGAATCGGATCCGGCGAAGGCGCCGGACAACGCGAACAAGCTGGTCAAGCGCGACCAGGTCGACGTGCTCGTCGGAACGGTTCACTCGGGTGTCGCGCTCGCGATGTCGAAAGTGGCGCGCGACAACAATACGCTGCTCATCATCCCCAACGCCGGCGCCGACGAGATCACCGGGCCGCTGTGCGCGGCGAATGTGTTCCGCGTGTCGTTCACCAATTCGCAGCCGGGCCTGGCGATGGGCCAGGTGATGGCCGAGCAGAAAAAGAAGACGGCCGTCACCATTACCTGGAAATATGCGGCGGGCGAAGAGTCGACGGGCGGCTTCAAGGAAGCGTTCGAAAAGGGTGGCGGCAAGGTCGTCAAGGAGCTGACGCTGCCGTTTCCGCAGGTCGAGTTCCAGCCGCTCCTGACCGAGATCGCTTCGCTCAAGCCGGACGTCGTCTACGCATTCTTCGCGGGCGGCGGCGCGGTCAAGTTCGTGAAGGACTACGCTGCGGCAGGCCTCAACAAGACGATTCCCTTGGTCGGCCCCGGCTTCCTCACGGATGGAACGCTCGAAGCGCAAGGCGAGTCGGCGCAAGGGATGCTCACGACGCTCCACTACGGCGATGGCGTCAACAACCCGAAGAACACGGCGTTCCGCGCTGCCTACGTGAAGGCGTACAAGGTCGAACCCGACGTGTACGCCGTGCAGGGCTACGACGCCGCGCAGCTCCTGATTGCCGGCGCCAACGCGGTCAAGGGCGACCTCTCCAAGCGCGCCGACCTCGTGAAGGCGATGGAATCGGCGAAGCTCGACAGCCCGCGCGGATCGCTTGCGCTCACCAAGGCGCACGCGCCGATCCACGACATGTACCTGCGCAAGGTGGAAGGCAAGGAGAACAAGGTGATCGGCGTCGCGGTGAAGAACATCACCGACCCGCCGCGCGGCTGCAAGCTCTGATTCGCCGTCGCGCGACGGCTCGTTCCTCGTGGTCGCGCGACACCGGGCACCCCTCGCCGTCCTCCATCACCCCAGTCGGACGTCGAGGGGTGCCCGGTATCGCGCTCCGACCGTGGCATCGTGAGCACGGCTGACGGCTTGCGGCGCGAATGCACCGTGCTTGATGATGCCCCAAGTGTGCGCCGTCCCCATGCCCCGACGTCCGCTGGGGTGGTGGAGGACGGCGGGGCATGGGGCGAGCGAGCATTACCTGCCGAAGAGGTGCGCGTGCACCCGACGTCGAGGGCGTGGGATGATGCCGACGCCATGGACCTCTACACGTTCCTGATCCAGCTATTGAACGGCGTCCAGTACGGCTTGTTGCTGTTCCTGGTCGCGAGCGGGCTCACGCTGATCTTCGGGATCATGGGCATCATCAATCTCGCCCATGGCAGCTTCTACATGGTGGGCGCGTACATGGCGTTCACGCTGTCGTCGCTGACGGGAAACCTGTTCGTGGCGATCATTGTCGGCATCGTGCTCTCGGTGCTGCTCGGCATCGTGCTCGAGTGGGCGCTCATGTCGCATCTCTACAAGCGCGATCATCTGGAGCAGGTGCTGCTGACGTACGGGCTCATCCTCGTGTTCGAGGAGCTGCGGAGCATCATCGTCGGCAACGACGTGCACGGCGTGGCGGTCCCCGCGATCCTCGGCAACTCGATACCGCTGACGGACACGCTCTCCTACCCGGTCTACCGGCTGTTCATGTCGGGGGTCTGCCTCGTGCTCGCGGGCCTCCTTTACCTGCTGATTCATCGTACGCGCGTGGGGATGATGATTCGCGCCGGTGCCTCGAATCGCGAGATGGTGTCGGCGTTGGGGCTCAACATCAATCTGGTCTACCGCCTCGTGTTCGCGCTCGGCGTTGCGCTCGCGGCTTTCGCGGGAATGATCGCGGCGCCGGTGTCGTCCGTGTACCCGGGCATGGGAACGCAGGTGCTCATCATCTGTTTCGTCGTCGTCGTTATCGGCGGCATCGGCTCCATCTGGGGCGCGCTCTGCGCAGCGCTCCTGATCGGGCTGGCCGACACGTTCGGCAAGATCCTCGTTCCCGAGGCGGCGGGGATCACGGTGTACCTGCTGATGGCGGCGATCCTGCTCTGGCGTCCGGAGGGAATGTTCAAGCGGGTCGGCGGATGACGTCTGCACACGCCGAAGCGGCGGCCTCGAAGTGGAGGCCGATCGCCATCGGCGGCGTTGTTATACTGCTGGCGCTGTTTCCGCTCGCCGGCTCCGCGTTCTACGTCGAGCTCGTCGCGAAGGTCATGATCCTCGCGATCTTCGCGCTGTCGCTCGATCTCCTCGTCGGTTACACGGGCCTCGTGTCGTTCGGCCACGCGGCGTTCTTCGGGATCGGCGCCTACACGCTGGGCCTCCTGTCGCCGAAATACGAAGCGGCGAACTTCTGGGTCACCCTGCCGGCGGCGATGCTGTTCGCGGGGCTCGCGGCATTCGTCGTCGGGCTCTTCGTCGTGCGCGTGAAGGGCATCTACTTCATCATGGTGACGCTAGCATTCGCGCAGATGTTCTACTTCGTTTTCCACGACACGAAGTTCGGCCGCGGCTCGGATGGCATCAGCATGAACTTCAAGCCCGTCGCTGCGATCGGCAGCTTCATGCCGTTCGACCTCGGCAACGCGTCGCACGTCTATTACTGCGTGCTCGTGCTGCTCGTCGCGGCGTTCGCGTTCCTGCAGGTCATGCTGCGCTCGTCGTTCGGCCGCGCGCTGCAGGGCATTCGCAGCAACGAGCATCGGATGCGCTCGCTCGGCTTTCCCGTCTACAAGTACAAGCTCGCGAGCTTCACGCTCGCGGGAGCGCTCGCCGGCCTTGCGGGCTACCTTTCGGCGCTGCAGTTCGGCTTCGTCAATCCGGAGCTCCTGTCGTGGCACCAGTCCGGCAACGTGCTGCTGATGCTGATCCTGGGCGGCTTCGGCAGCCTTTATGGCGCCGTCGTCGGAGCGTTCGCATTCGTTGCGCTGACGGAGATCTTCCAGGCGCTGACGAGGCACTGGCAGCTTCTGCTCGGCGCGGCAATCATCGTGCTGGTGATCTTCCTGCCGGGCGGCATCGCGAGCGTGGCCGGCCGTTTCCGCCGCACGCACGTCGGCGAGGGAAACGATGCCTGAGTCCCATCGTTCAGTCGGTTCCGCTGTGCAGGCGAAGCCAACGCACGAACGGAGTTCCGAAGCGATCCTGTCGACGCGCGGCCTCACGCGGCGCTTCGGCGGACTCGCTGCCGTGAACGGCGTGACCATCGAGATCGAGCACGCGCGGCTCCATGCAGTGGTCGGCCCGAACGGGGCGGGCAAGACTACGCTCATCAATCTCCTGTCCGGCGATCTTCCGGCGTCGAGCGGAAGCGTGCTCTACAAGGGCGACGACATCACGCGCTTTGCCGCCGATCGCCGCTCGCGGATCGGCATCGGGCGGAGCTACCAGAAGACCAACATCTTTCCCGGCTTCACCGCGTTCGAGAACTGCCGGCTGGCCGCTCAGTCGCGAGCGCCACGGGCATTGCATCTTCTCTCCGACGCCGCTTCCTTCCGCCCGGTCGCCAGCGCCGCGCAGAGCGCGCTCGACGCTGCGCGCCTCGGGTCGCGTGCCGGCCGTGTCGCATCGACGCTGTCGCACGGCGAGCAGCGGCAGCTCGAGATCGCAATGGTGCTCGCGACGCGACCCCAGGTGCTGCTGCTGGACGAGCCGCTCGCGGGCATGGGCGCCGAGGAAGCGTCGCTCATGGTGGATCTGTTGCACACTCTGAAGCCTTCGCATGCCTTCCTGCTGGTCGAGCACGACATGGACGCCGTGTTCGCCGTCGCCGACGTGATCACCGTGATGGTCAACGGCGAGGTGCTCGAAAGCGGACCTCCGGCGCAGATCCGCGCGAGCGTGGCGGTACGTGATGCGTACCTGGGCACGGAATGAACGAGGCGGGCGAGCGTAGCGAGCCAAGGCCCGAAGGGCGCGTCGCCGAGCGATTGACGGCGGCCGACTCGGAGAAGCAACAAGTCAGGCGGATAGTGCGGAGGCCGCAAATGAGCGCATCCCTGCTCGAGGCGCGGGGCCTGCACACCTATTACGGCGCCAGCCACATCCTGCACGGCGTCGACTTTTCGATCGGTGCCGGAGAGACCGTCGGCCTCATGGGTCGCAACGGCATGGGCAAGAGCACGCTGATCCGCAGCATGCTAGGACTCGTGAAGCCACGCGCCGGCGAAGTCCGTGTCCGCGGCACCGCGATGACCGGTGCCGACACCTTTCGTGTCGCGCGACAGGGAATCGCCTATGTTCCGGAGGGCCGCGGCATCTTTCCCAATTTGACCGTGCGCGAGAACCTCGTCATGGCGGCGCGCGCGGGCGTCGACGGACGACGCGACTGGACGTACGAGCGTGCTCTCGCGACATTTCCGCGCCTCGCCGAGCGCCTCGACCACGGCGGCGCGCAGCTCTCGGGCGGCGAGCAGCAGATGCTCACGATCGGCCGCGCCCTGATGACGAATCCGGATCTCCTGATCCTGGACGAAGCGACCGAAGGATTGGCGCCGCTGATCGCACGGGAAATCTGGCGGATCGTCGGCGACATCCGCGCGCATGGCATTGCCACGCTGATCGTCGACAAGAACTACCGCGCGGTGACGGCGATTGCCGACCGCAACGTGATCCTAGTGAAAGGGCGCGTCGTATTCGAGGGAGCGAGCAGCGACCTTCTCGCGCAGCCGGACGTCCTGCACCGCCACCTCGGTGTCTAGCATCGGTCTGCCGAGATGCCGTTCCTTACCCTCGCGTCCCAACGGCTCGAATATCGGCGGATCGGCATTGCACGAGCGGGACGGCCGACGCTCGTCTTCCTGCACGAGGGACTGGGCTCGATCTCGATGTGGCGCGGCTTTCCGGGGCGCGTTGCCGTCGCGACGGGATGCAGCGCGATCGTCTTTTCGCGCCGCGGTTATGGAAGGTCCGAACCGCTGACCGAGCCGCGAACGGTGTGCTACATGCACGACGAGGCGGAACGGGTGCTGCCGGAGTTTATGGAGCGCCTCGCGGTCGACCGGCCGATTCTGGTCGGGCACAGCGACGGCGGCTCGATCGCGCTCATCTACGCCGCGACTGCGCGGAAGCCGCCATTGGGCGTGGTCACGCTCGCCGCGCACGTGCTGGTCGAAGATATCTCGGTCGCCAGCATTGCCGAAGCGAAGGAGAAGTACCTCGCGACCGATCTGCCGAAAAAGCTCGTGCGGCATCACGCCGACGCCGATTCGGCCTTTTGGGGTTGGAACGACATCTGGCTCGCACCCGACTTTCGCTCGTGGAACATCGAGGAATACCTGCCGCGGATTGCTTGCCCGGTGCTCGCGATCCAGGGCGAACAGGACGAGTACGGTACGATCGAGCAGATGCGGCGCATCGGCGCCCAAGTCCCCAATGCCGAGCTTGTCATGCTCCGGGATTGCGGCCATTCGGCGCACAGGGATCAGCCCGGCGCCGTGATCGCCGCCATTGCGCGCTTTGTCGAGCGCGTCAACGAATGAGCGCCCGGCGATTGGCCGCGCCGCCCGATATCCGGAACCTCGCCCGATGAGCGCCGCCGCCCCTTTCGCCTCCGCTCCCTTCGTCACGCAGAAGCTGATCCGCTTCCATCACTGCGATCCTGCCGGCATCGTGTTCTATCCGCAGTACTTCGTGCTCATGAACGAGCTTGTCGAGGACTGGTTCAATCGCGGGCTCGGCGTTGACTTCGCACGCTTCCACACCGAAGCGCGGCGCGGCATCCCGATGGCGCATCTCGAATGTGACTTCCTGGCCCCGAGCTCGGTCGGCGAGACGCTCGACTGGACGCTTTGGGTCGAGAAGATCGGCGGCAGCTCCCTCACGCTCGCCGTCGAGGCGAAGAGTGGCGACGACGTGCGCGTGCGCGCCACGCTCGTGGTTGTGCAGGCTTCGCTCGACACCCGGAGGTCGGTGCCGTTCGCGGCGGAGTTCCGCGAGAAGCTCGCGCGCTTCGCGCGTTTAAAGACGCTTCGATAGAATGGGTCGTCGCTGACCAGGGAACCTGCATGACGCGCCTTTTTTCGCACTCGCTCGCGCTCGCCATGGCGCTCGCATCGGCCACGGCCGTTGCGCAGTTGAAAATCGGCGTGATCGCCTCGTCGACCGGCGCGACCGCAGTCGTCGGCATTCCGCAGAAGAACTCCGCGGCACTCTTGCCGAAAAAGATCGGCGATCTGAGCGTCGAGTACCTCGTGTTCGACGACGCGAGCGATGCGACGCAAACGGTGATCCTCGTGAAAAAGCTTCTCGCGGAGCAGAAGATCGACGCGCTGATCGGGCCGTCGGGGTCACCGAACTCCGTGAGTGTCGTTCCGCTCGTTGCGGAAGCGGGGACGCCGATGCTCGCCCCGGTCGGCGCCACGGCGGTCGTGCTGCCGATGGACGACAAGAAGCGCTGGGTGTTCAAGACCACCCAGAACGACGGCCTCATCTCGGAGGCGCTTATCGGTCACATGGTGAGACATGGCGTCAAGACCGTCGGGGTCATCGGCTTCAACGATCCCTACGGCGACAACTGGTACTCGGTATTCAGCGCGCAGGCGCAGCAAGCGGGGATCAAGGTGGTCGCCAACGAGAAATTCCTGCGCACGGATGCGTCGGTCACGGGTCAAGTGGCGAAGCTCATGTCCGCGAAGCCCGACGCCGTCCTCGTGGCGGCCGCGGGCGGCCCCACGGTGCTGCCGCATGCGACGCTCGTCGATGCCGGTTACAAAGGGCGCATCTATCAGACCCACGGCGCGGCGACCCCCGATTTCCTGCGCCTGGGCGGCGCCAAGGTCGAAGGCACGGTGCTGGCAGCGAGCCTGATGCTCGTGCTGCCGGAGATGCCGGACAACACTCCGTCGAAGGCGGTCGCGCTCGAATACATCGGCGCGTACGAGAAGTTGTACGGAAGCAAGCCCGCGACGTTCGGCGCGAACGTCTACGACGCCGGCCTGTTGCTCACTCGCGCCGTTCCCGAGGCCGCCCAGCGCGGCAAGCCCGGGACGCCGGAATTCCGCGCGGCACTGCGCGACGCACTGGAATCGACGCGCGAGCTCGTCGGCACGCAAGGCGTCTACAACATGACGCCCGCCGACCATTCAGGGTTCGATGAGCGCGGACGCGTGCTCATCACCGTCAAGGACGGCAACTGGCGGGTCGTGCGCGATTAGTTCACGAGGCCTGTCCGTAGTGGAGAAGGGTCCAATCCGTCGCTGTTTGCTCCCACGTATTGTTACAGTGTTCGCAAAGGCGCCCGCCGTGATCGCGTCGATCACTTCCAGCGTCACGGTGCCCTGATCCACTGCGCGCGACAGAAGCCCGACGGGTCGAAGCCTCTTGCCTCCAGCATCTGACGAACTCCCGGATCCGCGCATCTTTCCCGACGCCTCGTCGGCTTCCGAGCCGGCGCGCGCCGTCTACGCTTTGGCCGAGCGGGCGCTCTCCGCCGACGTCGCGCTCGAGGCCGACGCTTGCGAGCGCGAGCTTCGCATTCGCCTTCTTGCGCTGTTGCAGGGGCCGGGCACGGAGCTCGGGCAGCTGCTCGCCGAGTCGCCGTCGGTGAGCGTGACGCGCCAGGTCTGGCGCGTGCTCGATGCGCTATTGCGCGATGCAACGCGTGCCGACAATTCCGCGCTCGAGGTCACGATGTTCGCGATTCCGCTCGTCATCGTGGTCGGGCGCGAGGCAGGCGAGGGCGGCGAGGGCGGCGTGCTGCCGGGCATTCTGTCCCCCGGCGACGCGCTGGCCGCCATCCTGCGCGATCACGATGCGCTCGCCGGCAACAAGACGTTCGCATTGTCCAACGCGTTGATCGCTGCCGAGGCGATCGACGTGGCGCGGCTGCCGGAAATGGTCGCCTGGTGCAGGCTTCCCGATGCACTGGCTGCAGGCATGACGTTGCCCGCGCGCGCGCTGTCGCCCGCGCCCATGGCGTACCCTCCGGGCCACGAGGCCGTGCACCTGCGGTTCATCGCCGGTGCCGCAATCGCAAAGCCGGGTGCGGATGTCACCGCGGACGTCGACGTGAGAAAGTGGGGCGTTCCGTTTGCGCGCGAGCTCACGGCGCAGCTCACGCCCGCCGGCGCGTCCGTGCTCGTGCTGCCAAGGTCGCCGCGGCGGTTGCTCCCGGCGGTAGCGGAAGGTGAGGCGGCACGGCGCGACGTCGCTGCGCAGATCTACGCGAGCAATGCACTGCGCAAGTTCAGGAGCACGGTCGGCGAGCCCACGGCGGTCATCAGCGCGCATCGGTCGTCCGACGCGCCGGGCGGCGGTGAGCTTCGACTGTCGCTATCTTCGCCGTTCGACGCGGGAGCCGCCGAGGGTTTCCGCTGCCCGATTTTTGCGCTCGAGCGCGTGCACGAGGTCGTCTCGATGCTCGTTACGCTGCTCCGCGATTGCCGGGTGACCGACGTCCGCATTCTCGACGGCGTGCACGCGGACCGCGGCGACGGCGGCGCGACACTCATGTTCAAGCCGCAAACGATCGCGGATGCCGCGAAGTTCCGCGTTCATTGAACGGCAGCGGCTGCCCTGCGGAGACTATTCGGCAACCCTGCGGTGCACGCTCCCGACGCCGCGCACCTCTTGGGTGACCTTCGGATCGCCATAATACTCGACCGATCCCGCGCCGGAGACACCGATGTCGAGCGTCTTCTGCGCCCGGACGATGACCTTCCCGGCGCCGCTCACCGCGACCGTCGCCGTCTCGCTGTCCAGCCTTCCTGCCCGATATTCGCCGGCGCCGGAGATCCGCACTTTCTGCGTGACCGTGCGGCCCCCAACCTCCATCTTGAGCGCGCCCGATCCATTGACCACGAGTTCTTTGGCTTCCAGCGCGCCGATGCGCACCTCCGCGGCTCCCGTCGCGACCACCGTCAGGCGCTCGACGGGCAGACGCTCGGCGCGCAGCTTGGCCGCTCCCTCGACGGTGACCGTGTCGAGCGTGCGATACGTCACGGTGATGAGCGCGGGCTTCGCGTCGCCGGTGATGAAACTCTGCCACCAGTGCCCGGAACGGGGGTTTTCAATGGTGAGCTTTCGATCGGTCACGTCGAGGCGCAGGCTTCGCAGGTACGCGGGATCGCCATCCACGGCAATCGACTCGGCACTGCCCGGGACCAGCATCAATTCGGCGAAGCCTTCGACTGCCACGCGGTCGAACGGAGGAAGCTCCTGCCGCGCCGTCGCTGCCGCGGCCAGGCGAGCCGCCGAGGAGTCCTGCAGGAAGGCGATTCCCGTGGTCGCGGCAAGCAACAGCACAACGATGTCGAGCAGGGTGAAAGAGCGCTTCATGGGGCACCGGTGGCCGCTGTGGGGATTAGATGCGCGCGAAGCCCATCCTGGATTGGGTTTAACGAATTCGCAAGGCCGAAGCACCATTTCATCCTGCTAAACTCGGCTCGCGCCCTCCGCCCGCCCCTGCGGTTCCGCTCGAAGGCCTGGCGCACGGAGCCTCCGCCATGGATCCCGCCGGTCAACCCATTCGCGTTCTGATCGCCAAAGTCGGCCTCGACGGCCACGACCGCGGCGTGAAGGTCGTCGCCCGCACGCTGCGCGATGCGGGACTCGATGTCATCTACACCGGCCTTCACCGCACGCCGCAGGAAGTGGTCGACGCTGCGATCCAGGAGGACGTCGACGTCATCGGCATCAGCATCCTCTCCGGCGCGCACATGACGGTGTTTCCGCGCGTGCTCGATCTGCTGGCGGAAAAAGGCGCCACCGACATCCTGGTGGTGGGCGGCGGCGTCATTCCCGACGAGGACGTCGCGGCGCTCCACGCGCTCGGGGTCAAGGCCATCCTGCTGCAGGATACGCCGCCCGAGGCGATCGTCGCGATGATCCGGCGGGTCGTTGCGGAGCGGGGACCGCGCTAGGGCCGAAGCGCCCGGAAGGCGACGAATGGACGCCCTAAGGGCGAAGAATGGACGCCCTAAGGGCGAAGAATGGACGCCCCGAGGGCGAAGAATGGACGCCCTAAGGGCGAATTGTGATGGCGGCAGTACCTTCGCTTGACCTCGTCGCCGGTGTGCTCGCTGGAGAAACGCGGGCGATCGCGCGGCTTTTGACGCGCGCGGAGGCGGCCGACGACGAGGGCAAGCCGGCGCTCGAGGTGATCTTTCGCCACGCCGGCCGCGCGCACGTGATAGGCATCACCGGCGTGCCGGGCAGCGGCAAGTCGACGCTCGTGGCGAAGCTCGCGGCGGAAATCCGGCGCACCGGCCGCCGGGTGGCCATCGTCGCGATCGATCCCTCGTCGCCGTTCTCCGGCGGCGCGATACTCGGCGACCGCATCCGGATGGGCGACGTCGCGCGAGATCCCGGCGTGTTCGTGCGCAGCATGGCCACGCACGGCGCCATCGGCGGCCTCGCGCCGGGAACGCTCGATGCCGTCGACATCCTCGACGCCGCCGGCTTCGAGGCGGTCGTGATCGAGACGGTCGGCGTTGGTCAGGACGAGGTGGACGTTGCGCGCGCGGCGCACACGACGGTGGTCGTGTCGTCGCCGGGATTGGGCGACGACATCCAGGCGATCAAGGCGGGCATCCTCGAGATCGCCGACATTCACGTCGTCGGGAAATCCGACCGGCCGGATGCCGACAGGACGGCGGGCGACTTAAAGGCGATGCTCGCGCTCGGCGTGCCCTTAGAGCGCAGCGGATCGTGGCGTGCGCCCGTGCTCAAGATCTGCGCACTTTCCGGCGACGGCGTCGCCATACTGCGGGAGACGATCGACGGTCATCGGGCGGCGCTTGAAGAGAGCGGCGCCATCGTCGCGCGCCGCGCGGAAATCAACGAGCGCCGTCTCATCCTCGCGAGCGAGGAAGCCGTGCGGAAGGCGTTCTCGCGGCAGCGCGACGGGCGCGTCGCCGGGATCCTGCAAGAGCTCAACGCCCGGACGATCGGTCCGCACACGGCGGCAAGGCGGCTGCTCGAGAAACTGCACGAGGAGGATCACCGATGAAAGAGGACGCTTCCACGCTGGCTGCTCAGGTCGAGGCATGGGAGAAGAACGAGGTCGCTTCGTTCCTCGCGCGCCAACCCGAGCGCACGGCGGAGTTCCGCACGCACGGCGGGCTGCCGCTCAAGCGCGTCTACACCGCCCTCGACGTCGCCGATACGCCGCTCGCCGACATCGGCTTGCCGGGGCAGTACCCGTACACGCGTGGGCCGTACCCGACGATGTACCGCGGCCGGTTCTGGACGATGCGGCAGATCGCGGGGTTCGGCACTGCCGAGGACACGAACGGCCGCTTCAAGTACCTGATCGCGCAGGGGCAGACCGGCCTCTCCACCGACTTCGACATGCCGACGCTGATGGGCTACGACAGCGACCATCCGCTGTCCGAGGGCGAAGTCGGTCGCGAGGGGGTGGCGATCGACACGCTCGCGGACATGGAGCATCTCTTCGCCGGCATCGATCTCGAGCGAATCTCGGTGTCGATGACGATCAATCCCACGGCGTGGATCCTGCTCGCGATGTACGTCGCGCTCGCTCAGCAGCGCGGCTTCGACATGAACCGGCTGTCCGGCACGATCCAGGCCGACATCCTCAAGGAATACCAGGCCCAAAAGGAATGGATCTTTCCCATCGCGCCGTCGGTGCGGATCGTCCGCGATTGCATCACGTATTGCGCGCGCAACATGAAGCGCTACAACCCGATCAACATCTCGGGTTACCACATCTCGGAGGCGGGCTCCTCGCCGCTTGACGAGGCGGCCTTCACCATGTGCAACCTGGTCACGTACGTCGACGCGGTGACGAAGACCGGAATGCACGTCGACGAGTTCGCGCCGCGGCTCGCGTTCTACTACGTCGCGCAGGCGGATTTCTTCGAGGAGATCGCCAAGATGCGCGCGGTGCGGCGCGTTTACGCGAAGATCATGCGCGAGCGCTTCGGCGCCAGGAACCCGGAGTCGATGCGGCTGCGCTTCCATTGCCAGACGGCGGCGGCGTCGCTGACGCGGCCGCAGCCGCAGATCAATATCGTGCGCACCGGTTTGCAAGCGCTGGCGGCCGTGCTGGGCGGCGCGCAGAGCCTGCACACCAACGGAATGGATGAAGCGTTCGCGATTCCGACCGAGGAGGCAATGAAGATCGCGCTGCGGACCCAGCAGATCATCGCCGATGAAAGCGGCGTCGCCAATGTGGCCGACCCGCTCGGCGGCTCGTACCTCGTCGAAAGTTTGACGACCCGGTTCGAGCGCGGGATTTTTGAAGTCCTGGAAGAGGTCGAGCTCCGCGGCGGCACCGTCAAGCTGATCGAGGAAGGATGGTTCCAGCAGCGGATTGCGGATTTTGCCTACGAGACGGCGAAGCGGAAGGCGAGCGGCGAGAAGCCGGTGATCGGCGTCAACCGCTATACGGAACCGGACGAGCGCTTCGACGTCGAAACCCATCCCTACGATCCGACGACTGCCGAGCGCCAGATCGAACGCCTGAACCGCGTACGGCGCGAACGCGACAACGCCAGGGTCGCGACGCTGCTCGACCGCCTGATCGCCGTCGCGAAGGACGAGCGGGAGAACATCCTTCCCGTCACGATCGAGCTCGTTGCGGCGGGCGCTTCGATGGGCGACATCGTCGAGCGGCTCAAGGGATTGTGGGGAACGTATCGCGAGCGGCCGGTATTCTAGGGTGAACAGACCCTATGCAGATTCCCTATCTCGACTTCGTCCCCTCTATCGCACCGCCCAGCGACTGCGCGCCGACCGCGGCCATCGTCGGTCGCACCGCGGCAGGCCCGGGCCTCGTCATGCGCGACTGCGCGACGCTGCGGGGCGACGGTGAGTGGGTGCGCGTCGGCGCCAACGGCTACTTCGGCGAGCGCGCCACCGTGCACATCGCCGACGCCATGCTTTCGGCCACGATCGGAAACGACGTCACCGTCGGACGGTTTGCGCTGGTGCACGCTTGCACGGTCGAAGATCGCGTGGTGGTGGGCGATGCCGCGCTGGTGATGGACGACGCGCACGTCGGTCCGGGCTCGTTGATCACGGCGGGTAGCCTCGTGCCGCCGCGCAAGCGCCTACCCGGCGGATGGATCTACTCAGGGTATCCCGTGACGCCGGTGCGCGAGGTCGCTGCCGCCGAGCTCGTGGAAGCGGCCGCGGCGATACGGCATCGCACGCCTTCCGCGCTCGTCACGTCGAACGAGCTGCCTCCGCTCACGATGGATGCGTATTCGCGGGAAATCGACTTGGGTGCGGCAGCGATGCGCACCGGCCGTCGCTCGCCTAAATCGTATGTCGCGCCCAATGCCCTGGTCGCCGGCGAGGTCGACATCGCGGACGACGCGAGCGTCTATTTCGCGTGCGCGGTCGTCGCGGGAGACGGCAGGATCTCGATCGGGCCGCGCACCAACGTGCAGGACAATTCGCTGCTCGTCACCGATGCGGCCCGCGGCCCGCTGATCCTCGGCGCCGACGTCACCATCGGACACAACGTGCGGATGGGATCAGCAACGATCGGCGACCACGCGCTCGTCGGAATGGGCTCCCGGGTGGGCGACGGCGTCGTCGTCGAGGAAGGCGGATGCATCGGCGCGCGCGCCGAGGTCGCGCCGGGATCGGTCATCGAAGCTGGCTGGATCTGGGTCGGCAGTCCGGCGTTCCCGTTTCGGCGCATCAAGCCGGAGGAGCGCGAGATGTTCGCCGAGGGCGCACGCGTCTACGTGAGATATTGCGCCGCCTACCTCGGCGCAGGATAGGTTGCAAAGCCCGAGCGCCTGGGTTGCTTCCGCGGGGTTAACGCTCCGTGGTCTTGAACTGGATGTCGCCGTACCACGCTTCGACCGTGCCGCCGGTATTGTCGGTATCGGTCAGCACGCCGACGCCGGTCAAAATCCCCGGCTCTTCGTGGAACGCGTGCCGAAAATCGTCGTGCAGGTTTCGCGTCAGCGAGTGCCACCGTCCGACGCCGCCGGGTCCGCTCGCGACGACGAGCATCCTGACGCGACGCGTGTACGGATGCTCGACGATGGTGCCGACTGGTATCTCGCGGGCCCAGACGTATTGCAGCAGAGCGTACGGCAGCTCGCGGCCCGAAAGCTTCTCGGTGATGTAGAAGATCGACCGTTCGAAGAGCGGCAAGCTCGACTTGTCGCCGTCAAACGCGAAGATCAGGCGTGACGGCGAATCTTCTTTCGCGCCGACGCGATTGTCCGAGGCTTCGATCATCGCGCTCACCTTCCAGCGCCACTCGACGATCGGCGCAATGCGGATGTCGAAGCGGAAGAATTGCGCGAGACCGCTCGCCGCGCCGCTCGCTCGGGCGTGCAGCACGACATGGTCGCCGTCCTCGACGAGCGCATACGCGGTAGGACGCTTGCGATCGCTGAGCTTGACCGGCTCCCATGCCCGCGGGAGGCCGCCTGGCTTGCCCGACGAGAAGGGCACGGGGATGCGCGCGGATTCCATCTGCGATTGCGCGCCCACCAACAGCGAGAAGGTTGCGACGCACGCAGCCAGCAGTGCGCCGCCGAAGCGGTCGCGGTGGACCGCCGGCGGGCTGGGGCCTTTGATGTGGCCGGCGCGACGAGGCATTGTGAGGCGATGATACTGTGGGGCGCCCAAAGGGCGGTTGTGACTCGCCCAAAGGGCGGTTGTGGAGCGCCCAAAGGGCGGTTGTGGAGCGCCCAAAGGGCGGTTGTGGAGCGCCCAAAGGGCGGTTGTGGAGCGCCCAAAGCGCGGTTGTGGCGCCCAAGGACGGTGCTCGACGCGAAGTACGCTGCGCCGACGCCTCGCCCGTATAATCCGAAGCCCACTCCGTTCCGTCGATTCCGAGGGATGACTTTCGACCGCGTTCCTGCCGGCAAGGATGTTCCGAACGATTGCAACGTGATCATCGAGATCCCGATGCGGGCCGATCCGATCAAGTATGAAATCGACAAGGAGACCGGCGCCGTGTTCGTCGATCGTTTCATGTCGACCGCCATGCACTACCCATGCAACTACGGGTACATCCCGCGAACGCTGTCCGGTGACGGCGATCCCTGCGATGTGCTGGTGCTTTCCCCGATGCCGCTGATCGTCGGCGTGGTCGTCCGCTGCCGGCCGATCGGCATGCTCAGGATGGTCGATGAGGCGGGCAGCGATTCGAAGATTCTCGCGGTCCCCGTCGACAAGCTGACCGACCTGTATCGCAATGTCCACGCGCCGGAAGACATGCCCGAGCTTCGCACCAAGCAGATCGCCCACTTCTTCGAGCACTACAAGGACCTAGAGCCCGGCAAATGGGTCCGTGTGTCGTCATGGGTCGGCGCCGACGAAGCGAAGCGCGAAATCCTGGACGGCGTTGCGCGCTTCGCAGCAACGGAACGCGAGCCTTCGACCTGAACCAATGACGACGGCCGCGCACGCGCGGCGCCGGCTCGCGTTCCCGCTGCTGTTCGTCGTTCTCTGGAGCACCGGCTTCATTGCGGCGAAGTACGGGCTTCCGTATGCGCCGCCGCTCACGTTTCTCCTCTACCGGTTCGCGCTCGTCGCGGCGCTGATGGGCGTCGTAGCGCTGGCCTCGCGCGCGACGTGGCCGAACACACGTCGACAAGTCGCGCACATCGTGGTCGCCGGTTGGCTCGTGCACGGCGTCTATCTGGGCGGCGTGTTCGTGGCGATCGCGAACGGCATGTCGGCCGGGATGGCGGCCATGCTTGTCGGCCTGCAGCCGATCCTCACGGTGCTGCTTGCCCGCGGCTGGCTCGGCGAGCGCGTCGTGCCGCGCCAGTGGCTCGGTCTGGCTCTCGGGGTCGCGGGCGTCTGGCTCGTGGTGTGGCACAAAGTGGCTTTCACCGACAACGCAACGGCGCTGACCGCGGTCTTGCTGGCGCTCGTTGGCATCAGCATCGGCACGCTCTACCAGAAGCGCCACTGTTCGCACGTCGATCTGCGCTGCGGCGCCGTGATCCAGTTCACCGGGTGTGCGATCGTCTACGTGCCGCTCGTTTTCTTCTTCGAGCACGCGCCAGTGCGCTGGACGCCGCAGTTCGCGTTTGCGCTTGGCTGGGCCGTCGTCGTGCTGTCCGTCGGCGCAATCAGTCTCCTGTACTGGCTGCTGCGACATGGCGCCGCATCCAATGTGGCCGGACTCTTCTTTCTCGTGCCCGCCGTGACGGCGGTGATGGCGTGGCTGCTGTTCGACGAGACGCTCGGTGCGCTCGCCGTCGCGGGCATGGTGCTGATCAGTGCGGGCGTGGCGATGGCGCGGCAGACAAGGGATGCGCCGGCGCCATGACGAGGCGCGTTCTCGCCAGGCGGTCGTGGAGGAACTGGCGTTCCGGATCGAAAGCCGGCCAGGCGTATCCGAGCGCCAGCCACCACGCGGCGTGTGCGCCGAGGTTGTGCGGCTGCAGAAATTCGTACGCGATCAGCGCGATGAGAGGTCCGATCCATGCACTCAGGTAGCGCGTCACCGCGGCCCGCGCCTCGACGATCCGGCCGTCCGCGCCAACGAGCGCCATTCGCCACGTTTTCATCGGCAGCGTGTGCCGTCCGCCCGTCCAGCACCAGATGAAGTACAGGCCGGCGATGCCGAACACGAGGCAGAAGGTAAAAACCCGCGCTGGCAATGGCGGAAGCGTAAGGCCTCCGGACGCCATCGCGCGTGTAGCAGGCAGCGTAAGGAAGCCCGTCAGCAGCACCAGTGCCGTAAGCAGCAGGCCTTCGTAGGCAAGCGCGGCATAGCGGCGCTTCAATGAAGCGAGCGGGCGAGGCCGAGCGTCCGGCGTCAGCCGTACGGCAGTCCCTAAGGGACCATAGCTCACTTCACCGGGGCGGGCCGCCCGGCAATGGGCCCGAAGGTGCGCCCTGGGGAGGAGGCGGCGGAATCGGCCGGGTGTTGCGCGGCGGCTGTGCTTGAGGCGCCACGTTTCGAGGCTGCGTCTGGGGCGCCACACCTTGCGGGGGCGGCCGGCTCGCGAGCTCCTGCTTGCGCTCCGGCGGCAGGTTTTGGTAGCGCTCCCACTGCTGCCTCATTTCAACTTTCTTTTCCGGCGGCAGCGAGCGCAGAGACTTGTATTGCTCGCGGGCCACAGCCCGTTCGGCCGGCGTGAGTTGCGCCCAGGCGCCCATCTGCTGCTGGACGCGCTGCTGCTGCTCGCCCGTCATGCTGGGATACCGCTGGGCGATCCCGCGCCACTTCGCCTTGCGCTGAGCGTCGAGGTTGTCCCAATCCGACCTGATCGGGGCGAGGAACTGCTTCTCCGCAGGCGAAAGGCTATCCCACGAAGGCGAGCGGATTCCGATCGGCTGCGCAAGCACGCTCGTCGCGACGCACGCCGCGAACACGAGGGCCGACACGAGTGCGCGCGCTATTCCTGTTCGTAACTTGCGCGTTTCAGCCAATTCTGGAATCCCCGGTCCAGGTAGGCATCGATCGGCAGCTCCGAGGACAGGATCGCGGCGTCCGTTTCCTCGATGTCGGTGAGCTGCTGGTAGGCCTGCCACTGCTGATAGCCGAATCCGGCGGCCACGATCAACGCGATCCCGAGCCAGAGCCAGCCACGACCTCCTCCCATGCCACGGCCGCCGCTCATGGCGCCGGTGCCGTTGCCCGCGCCCGCAACCGCGGCGCTGGTAACCGCCTGCGCTGACGTCGCCCGCGCAGGATCAGCCAGGCGCGCCAAGGCTTCCGCCCGTGCGAGTTGCAGCCGGTAGGCGGTGCCGGCTTTTAGATCCGGCAGCCCATGGTCAAGGTAAGTAGTTATTTTATTTGCGAAAATGTCATCGGGGCTCATAGCGAGACTCCTTTGGCCTTGAGCATCTCGGCCAAGGCGTGCACCGCGCGAGAGCAGTGGGTTTTGACGCTTCCTTCGGAGCAACCCATGGCCTGCGCCGCTTCCGCCACATCGAGTTCTTCCCAGTAACGCAGCAGAAATGCTTCCCGTTGACGCGCCGGCAGACGCTCGAGCGCCTGCTCGATGACCCCGATAACTTGACGTTGCTCGAGCTGCGCGGCTGGATCGGCCGTTTGATTTGAGTCCGATTTTGCCGCCAAAGTCTCGAGCGGGTCGAAATCATCGTCTTTCTCATCACCTCTTCCAAGGGCCGACAGCAGTGTCGTCCACGTCGAGCGTACTTTCTGGCGCCGGAAATGGTCGTGGATCGTATTCTGCACGATCCGCTGGAAAAGCATCGGCAGCTCGGCGGCCGGCTTGTCCGAATATTTCTCGGTGAGCTTGAGCATCGCGTCCTGCACGATATCGACCGCGCTGTGCTCGTCGCGGACAGCGAACATGGCCTGCTTGAACGCCCGACGCTCGACTTCTGCCAGGAATGCCGAAATTTCTTGATAGGTGGCCAGAGGGCGTCCGTCCGATAGATACCGCGGCATTATAGAAGGACGTCGCCGATCGACCGTTGTGCACTGCAACCGCCCGAATGCCCTTGACCGCCACCGCGGCGGCAGGTAACGTTTACCGTTCGGCCCGGAACGGTCGATGTTGTGCTGCAATAACGGCAGTAACGAAAACCCTTCGCGTCCCCTTCGCGGTGCCACAAGCGCCGGCGAAGATCCCCCCGGGGTGCGGCGGGTGTTTCCTGAAAGCGCGGCTTTCTACCCGGAAAAGCCTTGGCAAGCGCGCCACCCTAAGCGCGCGGGATGCTGTGCCAGACGCCCGAGCCGTGTAGCTCCCTACAGGCGCGGGATTCCACCACTTTTGCAAAAGGCGTGGTCATGCAACTCACGGGTGCGGAAATCGTAATTCGCTGTCTCCAGGAAGAGGGCGTCGAGTACCTCTTCGGCTATCCCGGCGGCGCGGTGCTCAACATCTACGACGAGCTTTTCAAGCAGGACAAGGTGAAGCACGTGTTGGTCCGGCACGAGCAGGGAGCCGTGCATGCCGCTGACGGCTACTCGCGCTCGTCCACCAAGATCGGCGTGTGCCTCGTGACCTCGGGGCCTGGCGTGACGAACGCGGTCACCGGGATCGCGACGGCCTACATGGATTCGATCCCGATGGTCGTGCTGACTGGCCAGGTGCCCACGCACGCCATAGGGCAGGACGCTTTTCAGGAGTGCGACACCGTCGGCATCACGCGCCCATGCGTCAAGCACAACTTCCTCGTGAAGGAAGCGAAGGACATCGCTCCGACCATCAAGAAGGCGTTTTATCTGGCAGCGACGGGCCGGCCGGGCCCGGTGCTGGTGGACATCCCGAAGGACGTGACGCAGGCGAAGACCGAGTGGAGCTATCCCAAGACGGTCTCGCTGCGGTCGTACAACCCCGTGACGAAGGGACACTCCGGCCAGATCAAGAAAGCCGTCCAGCTGCTCCTGGAAGCGAAGAAGCCGATGGTCTACGCCGGCGGCGGCGTGATCCTGAACGACGCCGCGCCGCAGTTGACGCGGCTCGTGCGCCTGCTCGGCTTCCCCTGCACCAACACGCTCATGGGCCTCGGCGCGTTCCCCGGCACCGACCCGCAGTTCACCGGCATGCTCGGGATGCACGGCACCTTCGAATCGAACATGGCGATGCAGCATTGCGACGTGCTGATCGCCATTGGCGCGCGCTTCGACGACCGCGTCATCGGCAATCCATCCCACTTCTTCCGCGCCGACCGGAAGATCATCCACATCGACATCGACCCGTCGTCGATCTCGAAGCGGGTCAAGGTCGACGTGCCGATCGTCGGCTACGTCGGCGACGTGCTGGACGAGATGCTGAAGCTCATCGAGAGCTCGCCGACGCGGCCCGATCCGGTGGCGCTCAAGGCATGGTGGAGCGAAATCAAGGATTGGCAGCGCAAGGATTGCCTCAAGTACGACGCGAAGAGCCAGCTCATCAAGCCGCAATACGTCATCCAGAAGCTCTACGAGCTAACGAAGGGCGACGCGTACGTCACCTCCGACGTCGGCCAGCACCAGATGTGGGCGGCGCAGTACTACAAGTTCGACAAGCCGCGCCGCTGGATCAACTCGGGC
>Ga0207691_10000574_pt1 | contig 36722 bp, 23 predicted proteins | sample KBSM13metaG_FD_184327 | JGI IMG/M metagenome (GOLD analysis project Ga0207691, IMG submission 184327) | Miscanthus rhizosphere microbial communities from Kellogg Biological Station, Michigan, USA - KBS M1-3 metaG (SPAdes) (version 2) | ecosystem: Host-associated > Plants > Roots > Rhizosphere >...
CTGATCCGGATCTTCCTCCCCTCTCCCGCTTGCGGGAGAGCGCCGTGAGGGCAAGCCTTGCGAGAGCTCACTCCCGCGGTTTGCGCAGGCCGTAGCGGCCCATCAGGCGCAACAGGTAGACGCGGTCGATGCCGGCGCGGCGCGCGGCCTCCGAGATGTTCCCGCCCGTCGCTTCGAGCATCGCGGTCAGGTAGCGGCGCTCGAAGCGGTCGGTGAGCGCGTTCTTCGCGTCCTTGAACGGGACGCGGATGTCGACCGGCTCGCCGCCGTCCGGAGCTTCGGGCGCGGCGGGCGTTGCGAACGGAACGTCGTCGAGCACCGCGAGCCGTTCGACCGCGTTGCGCAGCTCGCGGACGTTGCCCGGCCAGGGGTGCGCGACGAAGTTGCGCAGCGTCTCCTCGGAGAACGGCGGCGCGGCGTCGCCCGGCTTGGCCAGCGAACGGAAGTGTTCGACCAGCACAGGGATGTCGTCGGGACGCTCGCGCAGCGGCGGCACGCGCAGGCGCATCACCTCCAGGCGGAAGTAAAGATCCTGGCGGAAGCTGCCGCGGTTGACCTCCTCTCGCAGGTCGCGGTTGGTGGCGGCGACGACACGGACGTTGATCTTGCGCGGCTGCGCAGACCCGATGCGGCGCACCTCGCGCGCTTCCAGCACGCGCAGCAGCTTCGGTTGCAAGGGGAGGGGCAGCTCGCCGATCTCGTCGAGGAACAGGGTGCCGCCCTCGGCCTCCTCGAACGCGCCGGCGCGCGCGCGATCGGCGCCCGTGAACGCGCCCCGCTCGTGGCCGAACAGCTCGGACTCGAACAGGTTGGGCGGGACCGCGCCGCAGTCGACGACGATCAGCGGGCCGGCCGTGCGCGGGCTTGCCTGGTGGATGGACTCGGCGAGCGCGTCCTTGCCGGTCCCGGTCTCGCCTTCGATCAGCACGGTGACGTCGGAGGCGGCGACGCGGCCTGCGAGCGCGAACAGGCGCCGCATCGCCGTTGATCGCCCCCACAGCCGGCCGAAACGCTCGGAATCCGCCAGCGGTAACTCGACGGATTCGTCCAGCGCCTCGAAGCGGACCTGCGTGTGGCCCAGCTCCAGCGTCGCGCCGCGCGGGACGAACGCCTCGCGCACCTCGACACCGTCGATGCGGCTGCCGTTGGTCGAAGCCAGATCGCGCAGCAGCGGTCCCTTCGGCGTCAGGCGGATCGTGCAGTGGTTGCGCGACACGGTCGGGTCGGTCAGCCGCAGCTGCGCGCCGTCGGCGCCGCCGATCAGGATCTCGTCCTGCTCCAGCGTCACCGTGGTCCCCTTGTCGGGGCCCTTCAGGACCTTCAGCCGGATCTTGGGCAGGGCCAGCGTGCGCGGACCGGCGAGCGTGCGCGTGGCGGCGTCGGGCGGCCGCTTCGCGTCGCTCATCGCGCGTCCCCCCGCAGGTCGACGATCAGCGGCGTGTCCTTCTTCGGTTCGATCTTCACCTCGACCTGCTTTCTCCCCAGCTTCGGATTCTCGATCGTCACCGACGCGCGCCCCGCCCGCACCGGAAACCGCAGGATCGGCGTCGTCCCCGCCAACTTCCCGTTCACGTGCACCGTCGCCCACGGGCTCGCGTTCACAGATATCGATCCCATCGCTCTCTCAGCCCTCGCGATCGTAGTCGCTGACGCTGACGCTGACGTGGGCGTGGACGTCAACGTGGACGTGGACGTCGGCGTAGACGTGGACGTCGGCGTCGTCGCGGTCGTGGTCGGAACAGTCGTCACCGGCGCGACCACCGCCACCTGCGCTGGCGCCCGCCACGGTCGCGTCCAGAAGATCGCTCCAGCCGCGACCATCGCCACGACGCCCAGTCCCGTCAGAATGGGAACCGTGATCCGCTTCGGCGACGGTGCCACCGCGACGACCGTCCGCCGCCGAGGCGCCTCGTGGACCGGCGCCGCCGCGACCACGCGCGACAGCACCGTCCCCTCGCGCGGGCTGGCCGCTCGTGTGACGGTCAGTCCTTCGCGTCGCGTGCCCGGCTCGAACAGCGCGTTCAACCGCTCGCGCTCGTGGGGAAACGCCGCGCGCAGCCGATCCCGCAGCGCGCCCGCGCCGCCGCGCAGGCCCAGCGCGAACATCAGCTCGTCGATCGCGTCGGCGAACGCGCCGGCGCTGGGGAAGCGGTCGTCGGGCCGCGCGGCCAGCGCCCGCCGGAGCAGCGGCTCGAAGACATCGGCGCGGTCCAACCCCGTCGGCGGGCGATAGCGGCAGAGCTGGATCTCGTACAGCGTCTCGCCGGTGTCCTCCTCGCCGAACGGGCACTCGCCCGCCAGCAGCGTGTACAGCAGCACGCCCGCCGAGAAGACATCCGACCGCAAGTCGACGGGCTCGCCGCGCGTCTGCTCGGGCGACATGAACGGGATCGTTCCGCTGATCCCTTCCGTCACGCGGCGCGCATCACGCGAGCGCGCAACGCCGAAGTCGGTCAGCTTCACCTCGCCCTCGAACGAGACCAGCACGTTGGCCGGCTTCACGTCCAGGTGGACGATGCCCAGCGGCCGGTTGTCGCTGTCCGTGCGCCGGTGCGCGTAGTCCAGCCCGCGCAGCATCTGCGCGACCACGTGCAGCGCCTCGGCGGGCGTCAGCCGCCCGCCGTCGGGCAGCCGGCGCAGCCGCTGCACGTCGACGCCCTCGACGAACTCCATCGCCAGGAAGAACTCGTTGCCTTCGGTCCGCCCGAAGTCGAACACCTGCACGACGTTGGCGTGCGACAGCTGCATCGCCAGACGGACCTCGTCGAAGAAGCGCGCGACGAACTGCGGGTCGCTGCTGGAGCCGGTCCGGATGCGCTTGAGCGCGACGCGCTTCGAGACGCCGGCCTCGGTCACCGCGCTGGCGGCGACGATCTCGGCCATCCCGCCCTCGGCGATCAGCCCGCCGATGTCGTACCGCCGGACCAGCTGCGTCACGCCAAGACTATAACCCGGTGGCGCGACCCGCTCGCGGGGTCGCTTTCGCCGCCGCGGCTCAATTGCTACGATCGGCGCGTCGTGCGGTGTATGGACGAGCGAAGATGGAGGCTGGCGGCGTTGCTCGCGCTGGCGGCGGCTCCATGTCTGGGCGGGTGTGGGAAGGGGGCGCAGGCGACCCCCGATGGCGGCGACGGCGCGCCGATCAGCTGGGACGGGGCGATCGCAGGGATGCACGCCTTTGACGTGACCGCAGTACTGCATGCGAAAAGCAACGGGCCGCCGCCGCCGCCCACGAATGGCTTCACGCTCGTCGTCGACACGGCCGCGCGGCTGGCGATCGCCGGGGGCAAGGGACAGGGCGCGACCGTCGCGCTCACGACAACCGACGGCAGGACGTTACGGTCGACCGCCGGGTTCACCGTGGGCGGGGGCGGCGGCAGCGTCAGCGAAAGGTTTCAGTACGACACGTTCGAGGTCACGTTGACCGATGGCGCGCTCGCGGGAACGGCGACCGGCACCGCCAGCCTCTCGGCCGGCGAACAGGTGCTTTCCGCGCCCTTCACGGCGACGCTGGCGGGGAGGGCGGACGAGACGGCGCCGACGCTGCTCGCATTCGGCACCCCGACGAACCCGTTCGATGGGTTCGCTTTGATCGCGTCCGAGCCGCTGCCCACCAGCGCGGCCGCGCGGCTGGTCGCCGACGACGGCGCCGCGATCGATCTCGTGCCCGCGCTCGTCGACGGCGCCGTGCCGATCGTCGTCGGGTTCTCGAAGCCGGACGTCGTGCTGCGCGCCGGTCAAGGGTACGTGGTCGCGCTCGACGGCCTGGTCGACTTCGCGGGAAACGTCGACCGCGGCGGCCAGCCGTTGCGTCTCGCAACCTTCAGAGACGCGCCGCTGGCGCCCGAGGATGGTTTCGAATCGGCCGTCGCCGGAAGCGAGCTTGGAGGCGCGCTGGTGGTGTCGGGCGAACCGCTGCCGGCGATCGCCGGCACGGCCAGCCTCTACGTCGGCAGCAAGCTGGACACGCCGCGCGGGGTCGCCGCCCCGCTGTTCCCACTCGGCATCCGCCTGGCGCGGCAGGCCGGGGATACGACGTTGCGCTTCACGTATCGCACCGTCGACCTGACCACGACGCCGTCATTTCTGGGATTGCTGTGGGTCGGGGCAGAGGGCGGCGCGACGGGCCCGGCGATCTCTTCGTTCCCCTCCACCGGGGCGGTGGAAACGCTGACTATCGGGGCGCAAACGATCTACGCAAGGGCTGCAGTCACGATGGCAGTCCCGTTGCCCGCAGACGCAAGCGACGACGTGCTACTCGTCGTCGCGCCGGCGACTCCCTCCCTCGGCGTATTTCAAACACCGCCCACGGGGTTGCTGATCGACGACGTTCGCCTCGAGTGACGCGCTAGTAACAGAAGTGCAGGGCGATCGGGCTAGAGGCGCCACTGCAAGAGATGCTGACGGTGACGTTGTGGCAGCGCTCGCCGGTCGCGCAATCGCCATCGCCCGCGCAGTACTTGCGGCACACGACGCCCGCGTCGGCGGCGGACAGGCATCCGGTGCCGCGCGGGCATGGCACCGTCGTCGAGCAGGGGCTGCCCGGCGCGCCGCCGTCGGTGTTCTGGATGCAGGCGAGCACGGCGCCGGTTCCCGCGCACGTGAAGTCGCACTTCGCGACATCCGATGAGCAGTTCTGCGCGGCGGGGTCGCAAGTCGTCACGCCGCCCGTGCCGCCCGCGCCGCCCATGCCGCCGCCGCTGCCGCCGGGCGCGCCGTCCGGGGGAGCGCCGCTCGTCGAGCTGCACGCACCGATCACCACCGCCATCGCGGCCACCACCAGCGTCGCTGCCCGGTCGCGCCTCACGGACACGACTATATCCCGATGATCTCAACAATCGGAGAGTGGGCGACAGCCCTGTCGTGGTCAGCGACTCAGCCTCCTGTGGACGGCGCGGGTTCCGCGGCGGCATCACGCTTGCTACGATTGCCCGCGCCATGCTCCGCCGCGCCGCGATCATCACCGTGCTGGGCCTGCTCGGTGGCTGCGGATCGTCGCCGCAGCGAAATCCCGACGGCGGCGACGGCGTACTGACGCCGCCGGACGCGCTGGCGGCCGGACGTCATTCGTTCGACGTGACCGCAGTGCTCGGTGGCGCGTCCAATTTGCCGCCCACGAACGGCTTCACGCTGGTCATCGATGTCGACGCGCAGGTGGCAATCGTGGGCGCCAACGGAGGCGCCAATGCCGTCCCCTTCACGACGACCGACGGACGGACCTTCGTCGTGAGAACACCCTTCACGGTGGGCGACAAATCTCCCGACCCGTGCGGCGCCGAGGAGAGCGTTCGTTACGACGGCATCGAGGTGACGATCGCGGCCGACGGATCGCTCACCGGCCGAGGGTCCGGCGTCGCCAACATTTCGTGTGGCGACTGCAGCTTCGGCGTCGCGTTCAACGCCACGCTGACCGGGAACGCGGACAGGACCCTTCCGACGTTGCGCGCGTCGGGAACGCCCCCGTCGAGTCCGTTCGATCTATTCGGCCTCCGTACGTCCGAACCCCTTCCCGCCACCGCCACCGCGCGCCTGGTCGCGGACGACGGCGCGGCGATCGACCTGGTCCCGACGATCAACGACGGCGTGATTCCACTGATTGGCGGCTTCTTGAAGCCGGCCGTCATCCTGCGGGCGGGACAGGGATACGTCGTGACGCTGGACGGGCTGACCGACTTCGCCGGTCTCGTCGACACGAGCGGCTCGACCCTGCGTATCGTCGCGTTCCCGGCGGCGCCGGTGGTTCCCGAGGACGGATTCGAGTCGGCCACCGGGAACGCGCTCGGGGGCGCGATGGTGATGACCGCCGGCGCGCTGCCCGCGATCACGGGCAGCACCAGCCTCTACATCGGCGGCGCGGGCGCGCTGGGCCTGGACGCTTCGAACGGGCGCTCGCTGCTGGTGCGGCTGGCGCGCCAGCCGGGCGACACGAAGTTGCGCCTGTCGTGCCGGGCGGTGACGACGCAGGCACAGACGTCGTTCTTCGGGAGGTTGCAGGTCGGGTCGGAGGGCGCGTCGCTCAGCGCCGGTACCTCCAGCTCGTTCGGCGATGCGACAGGGGCGACGGAGATGGTGGATGTTGGCGGGCGCCCGGCGTTCCTGACGCCGAGCACGCCGATCGAGGTGACGTTGCCGGCCGACGTGGGCGACGAGGTGCTGCTGTCGATCGCGCCTTCCAACAACATCTGCTTCCCGGGAGGCGTCCGTCCGGGCGCGGGCCTGCTGATCGACGACCTGCGCCTCGAGTGACGCACCGGCGCCGCCATCGCCCAAATTCATTGAAGATTTCGCGCGCCGAGGACATTCATGGGGTTGGCTCATGATGACTTCATCGCGGATACGGGGAACCTTCGCGGCGCTGGCGCTGGCTTCGATCGCCGCGTGCGGCGACAGTGGCTCGGGCGGGTCGCCCGGCGTCGGCGGCGGCGGCCAGAGCGGTTCGGGGGCGACGGCGGGAACGGGCGGAGGAGCGGGAACGAGCGGTAGCGCGGGCACGACCGGCGTCGCCGGATCGAGCGCGGCCGGAACGGGTGGCGCGGCCGGCGCGGCGGGCGCTGCCGGTACGACGGGCGCCGGCGGCGCGGCGGGCGCCGGCGGCGCGGCCGCCGGTACGGGTGGCGTCGCGGGCGCGGCGGGCGGTGCGGGCGCCGGCGGTGGCGGCAGCGGCGGCACGACGGGCCTCGCCGGCGGCGGCGGCCGCGGCGGAACCGGCGGCGCTGCGGGAACGGGCGGGGCAGCAGGCGGCGGACGCGGTGGCTCCGGCGGCACGGGCGGGCGGGGCGGCGGCGCCGGGACGGCGGCCGGTGGCGCCGGCGGCGGCGGCACGGGCGGCTCGTCGGGATTGCCGGCGCGCGCGACGATCATCGATCTGTTGCGCCGGGCCAACACGTACTTCGTCAACAAGTGGCCCGATCCGGGGACGCGGATCGACTCCTCGCACGAGAGCCACATCTGGACGCGCTCCGTGTACTACGAGGGCTTGATGGGGCTGAACGCCGTCGATCCCCAGCAGAGCTACGTCGACTACGCGGTTCGCTGGGGCACCAGCCACAGCTGGGGCCTGGTCGGCGGCACCACCACGCGCAGCGCCGACAACCAGTGCGCCGGCCAGACGTACATCGATCTCTACAACATGGACATGCAGTCGATGCGCATCCGCGACATCAAGGCCGACATCGACATGGTCGTCGCGGGCGCCGCGTCCAACGACTGGACCTGGATCGACGCGGTCCAGATGGCGATGCCCGTCTACATCAAGCTGGGCAAAATGGGCACATCGACCAACTACTACGACAAGGCGTACGCGCAGTACTCGAACATGAAGAACGTGCAGGGCGCCGCCGGCCTCTACAGCAAGACCGAGCACCTGTGGTGGCGCGATGGGGACTTCGATCCGCCTTACACCGAACCGAACGGCAAGAGCTGCTACTGGTCGCGCGGCAACGGCTGGGTGTTCGCGGCGCTGACCCGCGTGCTGGACGTTCTTCCGTCGAACGAGTCGCATCGCGCGGAGTACCTCGCCGACTTCCAGGCGATGGCGGAGGCGCTGCGCGCCGTGCAGCGCAGCGACGGGTTCTGGAACGTCAGCCTGCTCGACCCGACGCACTACGGTGGTCCCGAGCTGACGGGCACGTCGCTGTTCACGTACGGGATGGCGTGGGGCGTGCGCACCGGCGTGCTGTCGTCGGCGACGTACCTGCCGGTGATCCAGCGCAGCTGGGCCGCGATGGCATCGACCGTCCACACGAACGGCTTCCTCGGTTACGTGCAGGGCACGGGCAAGCAGCCATCCGACGGGCAACCGGTGACGTTCGACAGCGTGCCGAACTTCGAGGACTTCGGCCTCGGCTGCTTCCTGCTGGGCGGCAGCGAGATCGCGCGCCTCGCGTCGCCCTGAGCGGCCGCTACATGATGATGCAGCCGAACACGATGGTGACCGTCGTGATCGTCTTCGCCTTCCACTGATCGCACGCCGTCCCGTGCAGCAGCAGCGACGTCATGCCGGCGTCCGTGTAGGTCCAGCCGTTGGTCGCGTCCATCGGAATGGTGACGGCCCCGGTGGTCGTCGTTGCCCGGATGGAGATGTTCGCGCGGCTGGTGCTGCCGTCGCTGGTCGGCGGCGGCGGAATCGACAACGTGCACGTGTTCGCCGTGGTCACCAGCGTGCGCAGCACCGCCTCGAACTCGGCGGTGTTCGTGACCGCGTAGTACTGGGTGGCCTGTCCCGTCTGCGGATATCCACCCTCGATGGCCATCTGGTTCAGCGCGGAATCCGCGGCGCCGCCGCTGGTCGCGATGCCGACGACGAACGTCGGGATGCCGGCGGCGCGCGCGGCCGTCACGGCGGCGACGGCGGCGGGCGTGTCGTCGTTTGACGAGGTTCCGCTGGCGGGACAGTTCGGCTGGCCGTCGGTCGCGAGCACGATGTACTTGGGGTTCGGATCGGTCAGCGTGGACAGATAGGTGACAGACGCGTTCTCCGCCGCGCGCGTCGGCGTCGAGCTGCCGTTGGTGAGGTTACCGATCGCATCCGTGCGGCCCGTGAGCGCGTTTGAAATCGCGGTGCCGTTCGCCGGCCCGATGGCGACGGCAACGGAGTTGCTGACACCGCAGGTGCTGCCCACGTCCGCGAACATCTTGAGGCCCCAGTTCACCTCCGTCTCCGTCTGGGTGACGACCTGCTTGATCGCCGTCGTCATCAGCGACCACTTGGAGGTCGCGCCGCAGCCTGGGGCCGGGCACTGCGTGTTGTACGTGTCCTGGTTCATCGAGCCCGACGCGTCCTGAAGGAGCAGGATGTCGGGAGGAACCGCGGACGACGTCATGGGGAACGTGCCGCACGAGAGGCCGCCGCCCTGACCCGAAGCGCCCGCCGTCCCCGTCGTCCCCGCGATGCCGCCGGTGCCCGCTGCGCCGCCCGTGCCCGCGATGCCGCCGGTGCCCGCCGTCCCCGTCGTCCCCGCGATGCCGCCGGTGCCCGCTGCGCCGCCCGTGCCGGCCGCGCCCGCAGCACCGGTCGTGCCCGCGACGCCCGTTGTTCCGGCGGCGCCCGTCGTTCCGGCGACGCCCGTTGTTCCGGCGACGCCCGTTGTTCCCGCACTGCCCGTGGTGCCCGCAGTGCCGGTGGTACCGGCAGCGCCCGTTGTCCCGGCGGTACCCGTCGTACCAGCCGTGCCTGTTGTTCCCGCGACACCGGTGGTGCCCGCAGTGCCGGTGGTGCCCCCGCGGCCTGTGGTGCCGGCGGCGCCCGTTGTTCCACCGGTGCCCGTGGTGCCCGCGGCGCCCGTTCCCGCCGCGCCGGTGGTGCCCCCGCGGCCTGTGGTGCCGGCGGCGCCCGTTGTTCCGGCGGTACCCGCGGCGCCCGTTGTTCCGGCAGCGCCTGCGGTGCCGGCGGCGCCCGTTGTTCCCGCGGCGCTCGTTGTTCCGGCAGCGCCCGTGGTTCCGGCAGCGCCCGTGGTGCCCGCAGTGCCAGTCGTACCCGCGGCGCCCGTGGTTCCCGCGTCGCCCGTGGTGCCTGCCGCGCCGCCCTTTCCACCGGCGCCGCCCTTGCCGCTGGCACCCGCGCCAGCTGACGCACCTGCAGTCCCGTCCGGTCCCGTGTTCGGAACGTCGTTGCAACCGGTGGCGATCGCAACAACCGTACAGGCGAACAGCGTTCCCAGCCGAACGGTGCGCCGACCCCGCTGCCTCACGGGGCCGACTCTATACCGGGGCGACGTCGCCGCAAAAGCGCGCGAGCGCACACGCCAGCCGCTACGTACCGGGCGCCGTCACGAGGCCGATGATGCGGCCGGGCTTGTAGATGAACTTCTTGATCGACCGGCCCTCGAGGTGCTTCGCGACGTTCGGCAGCGCCAGCGCGGCGGCGCGCGCCTCGTCCTCGCTCGCCGTCGGCGAGATGTCGACGCTGCCGCGCACCTTGCCGTCGACCTGAACGCCGATCGACACGGTCGCGTCGATGGTCAGCACGCTGTCGAACGTCGGCCACGCCTGTTCGAGCATGAAGGCGGGCTTTCTGTCTTGACCTCCGAGGTGCGCCCACGCCTCGTCGGCGAGGTGGGGCGCAAACGGCGCGACGAGGCGGATCATCGCATCCAGGTCGGCGCGCGTGGCGCGGTTCACGCCGCCCTCGGCGAGCACGTTCAGGTACTCCATCATCGCGGCGATGGCGGTGTTGAACTGCATCCGCTCCAGGTCGTGCGTCACGCGCTTGATGGTCTTGTGGCGCAGGCGCAGGTGCGGGTCGTCGGCGGGCGCCTTGGCTCCGTCCCATTCCTCGACCAATCGCCAGACGCGCTTTACGAAGCGATTCACACCCTCGATCGCGCGCGGGTCCCACGGCTTGGGTAACTCGAACTCGCCCATGAACATCTCGTACAGGCGCAGCACGTCGGCGCCGTAGTCGCGGACAACGTCGTCGGGGCTGATGCCGTTCATCTTTGCCTTCGACATCTTCTCGACGGTCACCTTCAACTTCTCGCCGGTCGCCTTGACGAACGCTTCGTCGCCGCGCAACTCGACCTCGGAGAGTTCGTGGTAGCGGCCCATCGCGTCCTCGTACGAATACGCGAGCACGACTCCCTGGTGGCGCAGCTTCTGGAACGGCTCCTTGGTGCTGACCACGCCGATGTCGAACAGCACCTTGTGCCAGAAGCGCGCGTACAGCAGGTGCAGCACGCTGTGCTCGGCGCCGCCGACGTAGAGATCGACCGCCATCCACTGCTTCTCGACCGCTGGGTCCCATGCGCGCGCGTCGTTCTTCGGGTCGAGATAGCGCAGGTAGTACCAGCACGAGCCCGCCCACTGCGGCATCGTGTTGGTCTCCCGCTTCGCGGGCCCGCCGCACTTCGGACAGGTCGTGTTCACGAAGCTGTCGATGGCGGCGAGCGGCGATTCGCCCGTGCCGGTGGGCTCGTAGCGCTCGACGTCGGGCAGGCGCACGGGCAACTGTGCTTCGGGCACGGCGACCACGCCGTCGTTCGGGCAGTGGATGAGCGGAATCGGCTCGCCCCAGTAGCGCTGGCGCGAAAAGACCCAGTCGCGCAACTTGTAGCTGATCGCGCCCTTGCCGACGCCGCGCGCCTCGAGGTCGGCCGTGATCTTCTTCTTCGCTGCGGGCGTGGCCAAGCCATCGAGCGGCCCCGAGTTGATGTTGACGCCGTCGCCGGTGAACGCGTGGTCTGGATCGATCGCGCTGCCATCGGTCGGCAATGTGGGTCGAACCACCTGAACGATCGGGATGTCGAACTTCTTCGCGAACTCGAAGTCGCGCTCGTCGTGGGCCGGCACGGCCATGATCGCGCCGGTGCCGTAGCTGGCCAGCACGTAGTCCGCGATCCAGATCGGGACCTGCTTGCCGTTGACCGGGTTCGTCGCTGTCGCGCCCGTGAACACGCCGGTCTTTTCCTTGGCCAGATCGGTGCGCTCGAGGTCGCTCTTTCGGCGCGCGGCTTCCTGGTAGGCCGCGACGGCCGCCCGCTGCTCGGGCGTGGTCAACTCGGCGACCAGCGCGTGCTCGGGCGACAGCACCATGTACGTCGCGCCGTACAGCGTGTCCGGGCGGGTCGTGAAAACGCGCAGCTCACGCCCCGCGACCGGCGTCGCGGTCGTGAACGTCACCTCGGCTCCCTCGCTGCGGCCGATCCAGTTGCGCTGCATCGCCACCGTCGACGCGGGCCAGTCGAGCTCGTCGAGATCGGTCAGCAGCCGATCCGCGTAGCGGGTGATGCGCAGCATCCACTGGCGCATGTCCTTGCGCACGACGACGCTGCCGCAGCGTTCGCAGCGCCCCTGGCTGACCTCCTCGTTCGCGAGGCCCGTCTTGCACGACGGACACCAGTTGATGGGGACGACCGCTTCGAATGCGAGGTCGCGGTTGAACAGCTGGAGGAAGATCCACTGCGTCCAGCGCAGGTAACCGGGATCGGTCGTGTCGATCTCGCGCTCCCAGTCGTAGGCGAACCCGACCGCGTCGATCTGACGGCGGAAGTTGGCGATCGCGGCGGCCGTCGTCTCGCGCGGGTGGACGCCGTGCTTGATGGCGTAGTTCTCGGCGGGCAGGCCGTATGCGTCCCAGCCCATCGGGTGCAGGACGCGGAAGCCCTGCATGCGCTTCCAGCGCGTGATCACGTCCGTCGCGGTGTAGCCCTCGCAGTGGCCGACGTGCAGGCCCGAGCCCGACGGGTAGGGGAACATGTCCAGCGCGTAGAACTTCGGCTTGGCCGGATCGGTCGGGGTCCTGTGCAGCCCGGCCTCGCGCCAGCGCGCTTGCCACCTGGGCTCAACGGTGCGGTGCTCGTACGCCATGAACCGCGCAATATAACCGCGAGGTGTTCGAGATTCGACATGCGCGCGCGGATTCCGCGGGCGGTATGGGGCGGCACCCCGATTGCTCCTCCGCCGTGCGTGAGGTTGGCCAGCGCGGCGTGCATCGCGACGATCGGCGCGCTCGCGCTGCGGGCGAGCGCCGCCGCCGCGCAGACGCCGCTGGACATGCCCGAGCAGCCGCCGGAGACACCGCCGATCGCTGCCACGCCGCCCGCGCCGGCGGAGATGCGCTGGTATGGATGGCAGACGCTGGTCGCCGACGCGGGCGCCGTGGGGTTGTTCGGGCTCGCTGCGTTCGCCGGTGGCGACCGTGACTCGACAGCCGCCGTGGCGGTCGGGCTGATTGGCCTGAGCACGTATCTGGCGGGCGGGCCGATCATCCATGCCGCGCACGGCCATTCGGGAAAAGCCGGCATCAGCGTGGCCCTCCGCGTGGGACTGCCGGTGCTCGCCTGGGCGATAGGATTCGGTGTCGGCTCGAATTCCTGCCACTACGCGTACGACCACGAGGGATGCCCGACCGACTACGCGGCGGTCGCGACGCTGTTCGGCGTCTTCGCGGGCGTGGCGCTGGACGCGGCGCTGCTCGGACATGAGCAGGCGATCGCGCCGCCGCGCAACACGCCGCTCGTCTTCTTCACGCCGCTGCGAAGCGGCGGAGGTCTGTCGCTCGCGGCGCGGTTCTGAGCGCATTTACCGCGGCGCCGATCGGGCTCATCATCGTCACATGATCAATCGTTCGCGCCTGGCCCTGCTGGTCGTTACGGTGATGCTGGGTTGCGGATCGAGCTCCAAGCAGGGCGACGCGTCGCCGGGAAGTTGCGGCGACCAGACCTGCGGTCCCGCGCAGTACTGCATTCATCCGTGCTGCGGCGGCGCGCCGCTCCCGTGCACGCCGCTGCCCGCCAGCGGCCAATGCGATCCCGGAACGCACGCCGGATGCCTGGCGCCAGGAACTTGCTCTGCGTCGCAGTGCTGTCAGGCGGATCCGTGCACGCCGCCGCCGCCGTTCTGCGCGAGTCAGCCGCAAGGTGAGTGCACCGCAGCGCGCGACTGCGTCCTGGCGTGCGGTTGACGGCGCCAAGCTGATCGAACTTCGGTCTCACGCGCGCCAGCGATCCGACGCGCGCTCATTCGCACGGCTGAGCTCAATTCTCCGACGGAGAAACCGATTGTTATTGGCCATGCGCGTCCTCCGATTCCACACGTCTATCCTCTGCTCGTTGACGCTGGCGGCCGTTGGCTGCGGCGGCGGCGGTGGTCCCGGCAAGCAGCCTCCCGGCGGCATGCCGACGATGAAGACGGTCGGACCGTCGGGCGGCGCCGTCGCGTCATCGGACGGTAATCTGGCCGTCAACATTCCGGCGGGCGCGCTGCCGGCGAACGTCACGATCACGACGGAGCCGGCCGAGGCGCCGGCGACGGGCGCGGTCGGAACGGTCTACGAGATCGGCCCCACCGGCACGCAGTTCGCGATGCCGGTGACGCTGACGCTGCACTACGACACGTCGATGCTGAACGGCGCCGCCGCGTCATCCCTGCGTGTCGCGACGTTCGCGGGCAACGCGTGGCAGTTGCTGCCCGGCGCGGTCGTCGACGAGCAGGCGAAGACCGTCTCCGGTGTGACGACGCACCTGTCACCCTACGCCATCGTCAGCGAGATGGTGGGCAAGACCTGCGCGACGGTGCAGAACGCGTTTACTTGCACGGACACGCCGGCGATCGACGCGAGCGCCGGCAGCGGCAGCGGTGGCCCCGCCACGGACGGCACCGGCACCAGGGCGGCGTGCGAGGTCCCGACGTGCGCGGGCGCGACGAACGTCTGCTCGCAGTATCCGGGCGCGGCGATGGACAGCTGCGTGGACAGCCCGACGGGCTTCTCGGCGGCCTGCTGCTTTCCGTCCAACGCGCCCATCTGCTTCGCGATTGGAGGCGGCACCGCGACGTGCGACGGGAGCCCGTCCGGTGGAAACACCTGCCCGCCGCCGCCCACCTGCGGATCGACGGAGGCGGCGATGGCGTGCGCGGGCTACCCCGGCGCGACGTTGCAGAACTGCACGAACACGACCAGCGGTTTCACGGGCGCTTGCTGCTTCGCGCCCTCGGCGCCGATCTGCGTGAAGACCGGGGCCGGGCGCGCGTGCGCCGACGGCCCGGCCGGCTCGACCGGCGGCGCGAACTGTCCGCCGCTTCCTCGTTGCAGCGATGGTAATCCGTGCGCGAACTTCGTCGGCGCGACGGTCAGCTCGTGCACCGACACGGCCGACGGCTTCGAAGCAGCCTGCTGCTTCGCCGCCGGCACTCTGCCGGTCGCGCGCGGTGGCAGCACGGGACCGACGGGAACCGCCGACGGCGGCGTGCCCGCGGCCGACGCAGGCAGCGGCACCGGCGCCACGACCGGCGGCACCGGCACGGGCGGCATGGGTGGAATGACGGGCGGCGGGACGTGCGCGGTGGGCGCGGCCTGTTCGCCGGGCTTCCGCTGCGGCGGCGCCTCGGCGAACGGGGTCTGCCAGGACTGCATGTGCGGCGCGAACGGCATCCTGACGTGCGTACCTTGCGCCGACAAACCCGACGCGGGCGGCACCACCGGTGCGGGCGGCGCGGGCGCAGGTGCCGGCGGAATGACGGGTGGCGGGACGTGCGCGGCGGGCGCAGCCTGTACGCCGGGCTCGCGTTGCGGCGGCGCGGCGTCGGACGGGACCTGCCAGGACTGCATGTGCGGCGCGAACGGAACGCTGACGTGCGTCCCGTGCGACAAACCGGATGCCGGTGGCACGGGCGGCGGCGGCGGAATGACCGGCGGCATGTGCACGCCGGGCGCGGCGTGCGCGGCGGGCTTCCGCTGTGGTGCCTCGTCACCGACGGGGATGTGCATGGACTGCATGTGCGGCGCGGACGGGACGCTGGCTTGCGTGCCCTGTGGCGGCGACAAGCCGGATGCCGGCGGCACGGGCGGCACGGGCGGCGGCGGCGGGATGACCGGCGGCATGTGCGCGCCGGGCGCCGCGTGCACGGAGGGCTTCCGCTGCGGTGCCTCGTCCCCGACGGGGATGTGCATGGACTGCATGTGCGGCGCGGACGGGATGCTGGCGTGCGCGCCTTGCGGCGGTGACAAGCCCGACGCGGGCGGCACCGGCGGCACGGGCGGGATGACCGGCGGCACGATGTGCGCGCCGGGCGTCGCGTGCACGCCGGGCTTCCGCTGCGGTGCCCCGGCGCCGGCAGGGATGTGCATGGAGTGCATGTGCGGCGCGGACGGGATGCTGGCGTGCGGGCCGTGCGGCGGCGGAACGGGTGGGACAGGAGCCGGCGGCACGGGCGGGACGGCGACGGGTCCCTGCCAGGTCATGCCGATGCCTCCGACGCAGCCGGGCTCGCCCTGCGGCGTCATGGAGGTCTGTCCCGACGGCGTCGATTACCGTGTCCGCTGCGACGGCACGACGGGCGCGTGCATGTGTTTCATGAAGGGCGTTGCGACGACGATGATGCCGACGCTCAGCTGCACGAACTTCAATCCGACCGAGGAACTGATCGCTTGCGGCTTCCCCGACGGGAAGATCTGACGACGACGGGAGCAGGCGCGGCTCGACCTCGATGAAGACGAGGTGTACTCCTTGAGCCATGACCAGCTTCCGCCTGGGACCGATTTCCGTCGCCGCCGCGGTCGCGTTCTCGTTCTCGTTCGCCGACGTCGCCCGCGCCGCTGAACCGCCGGAGACCGCGGAACCGGCGGTCACGGATACGGCGCCGCCGGAGCCAAGTCTTTCGGCGCCCGCACCGCCGCCGGCCCCGGCACCGTTGTTGATGCGGCCGCCTTCCGACGGCGCCGGGGCGCCCGCCGTGCCTGCCGCCGTGGATCCCGACGCGAAGGCGCTGCGCGCCGCGGATCCCAGGTTCGGCGACGCGGGGCAGGTGGCGCTCAACGGCACGCTGAGCGCGAGCATCGGCCACCTCGGCTACGACAACGGCGACAGCTCGAGCACCAGCGTCAGCGTGGAGCCCGCGTTCGACTACTTCTCGGCCTCGAACTTCTCCGAGGGCGCGACGGCTTTCTTCCACTACGGCGCGAGCACATCGCCCTCGGGCGTCGAAGGTCGCAGCACCACCGTGGGCGTGACCGGTCGCATCGGCCCCAATTTCTGGCTGGGCGGCCGGTTCTCGTTCTGGCCCAAGCTCGGCGTCGGCGCCTGGCGCAACTGGCTGACCTATTCCGCACCCACAGGTTACACAGTCACCATCAACGGGGTCGTCTTCCCGATCGGGCCCTCGTCTCACTTCAAGGAGGACGCGGTGTTCATCGAGGTGCAGGCCCCGTTCCTGTTTCACCTGGCACGGCATTTCTTCGTCGGGTTCGGCCCGAACGCCTATGTCGACGTGCTTCACTCGGTGGACAGCGCCAAGAATCGCAGGCGATTCGTGGGGGCGGCGAGCACGGTCGGCGGCTGGTTCTAGGGCGATTCGGCCTACGGATTGACGTCGACGCAGAGCACGTAGAGCCGGTTGTTCGCGGCGTCGCGGAAGCAGGTGCTGATCGTGCGGCAAAGATTGCCGCTGGCCAGCGACACGTACGGCTCGGTCGTGTACTTGTGCAACTCGACGTCGATGAGGACGTAGTAGTACTCCTTCAGCGAGTGGTCGGTCCCCTTGCGGGCGGGGCGAAACATCGCCGCGCCCGCGCGCTGCGCGACGGTGGCGTTGCAGATCGTCTCCGTCACCTGCACGCCCGCGTCGTCCAGCACGTACACGCACTCGACCTTGGGGAAGTCGTCGATCAGGTGCTCGAGGATCTCGTCGAACTCGCTGGCCTGCGCGTTGGTCAGATCGCACAGGATCCCGTTCTGGATCACGTTGAAGCGCCGGTGCTGGCGCTTGCGTTCGTTGATCGTGGCCACCATGTGATTCTTGAACCGGTGGGCGAGCTGCTCGATGCCGCGGGCGGCGTGCACGCCGTCGTCGAATGCGTCCGCGGGCTGGGGCCGGCTCAGGAAGAACCCCTGCAGCAGATCCGCGCCCAGCTCCAGCGCGACGATCGCCTCGGCCTCGGTTTCGACGCCCTCCGCGATCACCAGCGCGCCGATGCGGCGGCTCAGGCTGACGAGGCTCTTCAGCGTCTCCTGCTTGTAGAAGTCATCGCCGACGCCGCTGATCAGGCTGCGGTCGATCTTGATCACGTCGGGGCGGAACAGCGGGATCCGATCCAGGTTCGAATGCCCGGCGCCGACGTCGTCCAGGACCACCAGGAACCCGCGCTCGCGCAGCGCGTCCGCCAGCGCGCCGAAACGGCCGACATCTTCGAGGCGCGCCTCCAGGAACTCCACGGCGACGTTGCGCGGGAAGAGGCCCGCGCCCCGTACCAGCGCCGCCAGCGCGGCGGGCAGTTCGGCGTGATCGTCGGCGACCGCGAGATCGAGATTCAAGAACAGCAGCAGCTCGTCGGGCCGGGACGCGAGCTCCGCGAACGACCGCACCGCAGCCTTCCGGCACAGACCCTCCAGCGCGGCTTCCAGCTGTTCGGCCGCCGCCATCTTGAAAAGCTCGTAGGGAGCGATCAGGCGGCCGCTCGACGTGGTTCCGCGCGACAACGCCTCCAGTCCGACGATGGTCTTCTGGCGGACGGAGAAGATCGGTTGGAAGTGGGTGGCGATCGCCTCGGTCGCCAGCAACTGGCGAAACGAGACCACCTCTCCATCGTTCACGTCGGGTACGCGCGCGCGCGCAACGCGGTGCAGGTTCATGTGCGTGTCGCAAGTCCATCGGCACGGGGGCGACCGACCTGAGCGGGTCGCCGTCGAATTGACCAACACGAAACATTGCCCTGCAGGGAGACGCCGGCCGATCTCCGCGGGAGGCGTCGATGAGTCGCCAGGTTCTCGCGAAGAGTGTTCGCTATTAGACAGTCGATGGCCGTCCGGCCCGGCGCCCGGGCACCGGCGAAGGTGGCATACCGGCTGCACAAGGGCGCTACGTGCAACGCTCTACATCCGATCGTCAGGCACCGGGCGTCCGCTGGGCCCGCTGGGCGACGCGGCGCCGCAAGCCGATCCTGTGGGCCGCGCTGGTCGTCGCCGTCGCGTCGGCGCCGGTCGCCGCGAGCCTGCCATTGCACGGCGACATGTCGTACCTGCTGCCGCCGGAGACGGCCTCCGTTCGCGATCTGCACGCGCTCGAGGCGCGGGCGCAGGTGTTCGGGACGATCATCGTGGCGGTCGAATCGGACGACGCCGGCCGGCGCGCCGAGGCGGCGCGCCTGGTGCGCGCGCGGCTGGATGCGTTGCCCGCGGGCACGCTGCTGGGGGTCGCCGCCGACAGCGCGGCCCGCGATCGCTTCGCCTGGGAGCACCGGCACGTGCTGGTGCCGGCCGCCGACCTGACGGCCGTCCGGGACGAGCTGGCGCATCGGAAGGCGCGTCTCAACCCGCTGTTCGTGTCGCTGGATGACGACGACGCGGGCGCGCGCGCTGAGACCGGGCCGGCGCTCGGCGAACGCCTGCGCGATCTGAAACGGCAGCTCGACGCCGCGAAGGCGGGCGCGGAACATCCGACCCCGCTGGTCTCGAAGGATGGGCGCCTGCAGATCGTCGTGGCGCGGACGCCGTTCGCGTCCGGTGAGGTGTCGCGCAACGCGCCCATCCTCGCCGCCGTCGAGGGCGCGGTCGAGGAGGCGCGGCGCTCGAGCGGCGGCGCCGTGCGCTTCGGGATCACGGGTGACGTCGTCACCAACGCGACCGAGCACGCCGCGCTGCTGGAGGGCATGGTCCGGGCGACGGCGTTCACGCTGGCGATCGTCGCGCTCGGCATGTTGCTGTTCTTCCGATCGACGACGGCTGTCGCGGCGCTGCTGGGCGCGCTGACGCTGGGCGCGCTGGTGACGTTCGCGTTCACGCGCCTCGGCGTCGGCCACCTGAATCTCGCCACCGCGTTCCTGGCGCCGATCGTCGTCGGCAACGGGATCAACTTCGGCATCGTCCTGCTGGCGCGCTACTTCGAGGAGCGCCGGAAGACCGCTGATCCGGCGGCGGCGCTGGGCGCGGCGGTGCAGGGCAGCCTGGGCGGCACGCTGGCCGCCGCGCTGACGGCCTCGGTTTCGTACGCGTCGCTGATCGCCACCCAGTTCCGCGGATTTCGCCACTTCGGCCTGATCGGCGGCGTCGGGATCCTGTTCTGCTGGGCCGCGACGTACCTGGTGCTGCCGGCCGCGCTGGCGGCGCTGGCGGCGCGCGGGCACGCAGCCGGGCGCTCGCCTGCGCGCTTCGGCAAGGGCCTGACGTGGCTGATGCCGCGCCGCCGGCCGGCGATCGTCATCACCGCGCTCATGGGCCTGGTCGGGTCGGGGATCTGCGCGTGGCGCTACGTGAAGAGCCAGCCGTTCGAACGCGACTTCCGGAACCTGCGCTCCACCGGCGCGCAGATGACGGAGACGCGGCGCTGGCAGGAAAGCATCGATCGCGCTTTCGGTCGCGGCATCTCCGGCGGCACGGTGATCGCGCTGCCGACGCGCGAGCGTGCCCACGAGGTGGCGGAGCGGATCCGGGCGGCCGATCGCGCGCGTCCCGCCGCCGAGCGCCTGTTCTCGCGCGTGTCGACGCTGGACGATCTGGTGCCGCCCGACCAGGACGAGCGGCTCGCGCTGCTCGCAGACATCCGCAAGCTGCTGACCAAGGAGACGCTGGCGACGCTGGACGACGCCGATCGCGAGGCAGCGCTCGCACTGATGCCGCCGCGCGACGTCGCGCGCGTCGCCGACGCGGACGTGCCGCACGAGCTCGCCTGGCCGTTCATCGAGCGCGACGGCACGCGCGGCCGGCTGGTCATCGCGATGACCGGCCCCGGGTTCGATCTGTGGCGGACGGAAGACCTGGAACGTTTCGTGGCGACCTTCCGCCGCCTGGGCCTGGGCGCGGACGCCGTCGTCGGCGGCAACGCCTTCGTCCAGAACGACATCGTCGCCTCGGTGAACCGCGACGGTCCGCGCGCGTCGCTTATCGCGGCGGCCGGCGCCGCCCTCGTGGTGATCCTGATGCTCGGCTTCAGCCGGCAGGCGGCCGTGACCTTGCTGTGCGGCGCGTCCGGCGTGTTCTTGCTGCTGAGCGCGGCCAGCGTGCTGGGCATCCGCATCAACTTCCTCGACTTCGTGTCGCTGCCGATCACGATCGGGATCGGGATCGACTACTCGGTGAACTTCGCCGCCCGCCACCGCAGCGAGGGGCGGGGATCGGCCGCGCGCATCCTGGTCGCCGCCGGCCCCGCCGTGGCGCTCTGCTCGTTCACGACCGTCGTCGGCTACGCGTCGCTGCTGTTCTCGGCGAACCAGGGCGTCCGCTCGTTCGGCCTCGCCGCGCTGATCGGTGAGCTGACGTGCATCGGCGCCGCCATCGCGCTGGCGCCGGCGCTTCTCGATTTCCGTGTAAGGCGCAGCCGCGTGCCGACGCCGGCGCTCCAGGGTTCGGAGTTCGGTGATCTTGGGCACACGCGCTGAAAAGCAACTGGCCGGGGCCTGCGAGCGCTGTACGATGGCGGCCTAGTCTGGAAGGTCGTCGATGGTTGGTCGCCGTATCGCGTTTCTGTTCGGCCTTGTCGGCGTCGCGGCGTGCCACCGCGCCGGCACGCAGTTCGTGGGAAAAGACGCGGCGATCGACTTGCCCGTCGAGGAGGTGGGTCCCGACGCGCCCATGAACGGCGATCTCTCGATCGAGAAGGCGCCGCCCGCCGTCGAGATCTGCGGCAACGGGCTGGATGACGACGCCGACGGGAAGGTGGACGAGGGGTGCAGCTGCCCGCAGGGGGGAATGCAGCAATGCTATCCGTCGCCGCGGCGGCTCGCGGGCGTCGGCCTGTGCGCGGCGGGCAAGCAGGCCTGCATGGGCGATCAGGAGTTCGGCAGCTGGGGGCCCTGCGAGAATGCGGTCACGCCGGCGCCCGAGAAATGCGACGGCCTCGACAACAACTGCGACGGCACCGTCGACGACGGCTGCCTGTGCACGATCGGCGCGACGCGCGCCTGTTACGGCGGCCCCGCGGGGACCGGCCGCGTGGGGACCTGCCGCGAGGGGACGCAGACCTGCCTCGCCGGCCTGGCCGACGTCGGCAGCTTCTGGGGTCCGTGCGACGGCGACGTGCATCCCGAGACCGACGTTTGCGACGGCGTCGACAACGATTGCAACGGCACCGTCGACGACGGCTGCGCCTGTCAGCCCGACGACAGCCGCGCCTGTTACGGCGGCGCGGCGGGCACGCAAGGGGTCGGGCCGTGCGCGGCGGGCCGCCAGAAGTGCGTGACCAAGCCGGGCGGCTCCGAATGGGGCGCGTGCGAGGGGCAAACCTTGCCGCGCGACGAGCTGTGCGATCGCATCGACAACGACTGCGACGGCATGGTCGACGACGGGTGCATCTGCACGGCGGGTTCGATGCGCGCCTGCTACGCGGGACCGACGGTCACGCGCGGCGTCGGCATCTGCAAGGACGGCATGCAGACCTGCGTCTCCGGTCCCGGCGGCGTCGGCAGCGACTGGGCGGCCTGCACCGGCAGCCGGCTGCCGGATGCGGAGACGTGCAACGACCTCGACGACGATTGCGACGGCGTCGTCGACGACGGCTGCGTCTGCCGCCGGGGCGAGACGCGCACCTGCTACGACGGTCCGGACGGGACCGCCGGCGTCGGCGTCTGCCGCGGCGGGACCGCGGCGTGCGTGATCGAGGCGGGCGTCGCGCGCTGGGGCCCCTGCCAGGGACAGGTGCTGCCGGTCGTCGGCGGCGAGACGTGCAACGGCAACGACGACGACTGCGACGGAATCATCGACGGCATGACGCGCTCGTGCGGCAGCAACGTCGGCGACTGCCGCCCGGGCACCGAGACCTGCAAGGCGGGCGTGTGGGGCGCCTGCATGGGCAGCGTCGGGCCCGGCGTCGAGGACTGCAACGGCGGCGACGAGGACTGCGACGGCATGGTCGACGAGGGGTGCGAGTGCCTCGACGGGACGATGCGTAGCTGCGGCCACGCGATGGTCGGCATCTGCCGGCCCGGGATGCAGACCTGCGTGAACGGCCACTGGGCCGGCTGCATGGGCGGCGTCAATCCGGGCACCGAGACGTGCAACAGCATGGACGACGACTGCGACGGCGTCATCGACAACGGATGCGTGTGCATCGCGGGCGACACGCGGTCCTGTTACAGCGGCCCGCCCGGGACCTCGGGCGTCGCGCGCTGCCGTCCAGGCACGCAGATGTGCGTCGTCACCGCGGGCGTGGCGGGGTGGGGCACGTGCGTCGGCGAGGTGGTCCCGGCGCCGGAGATGTGCAACGGCGTCGACGACGATTGCAACGGGATGACCGACGACGGCCTGTCGACGCCGATCCAGATCGTCACGCCGCGCGGGCAGAACCGCGACGCGGACATCCTGTTCATGATCGATGACTCGAACTCGATGAGCCTCAATCAGGCGAGCCTGATCGCGAACTTCCCGATCCTGATGAGCACGCTGCGGTCGTTTCCGGGCGGCCTCCCGAACCTGCACGTGGCGGTCGTGACGTCGGATCTGGGCGCGGGGCAGGAGGTCGCGTACGGCGGCTGCCTGCCGGGCGGAAGGGGAGGGGCGTTCCGGACGACGCCCGCCGGTTGCATGGGACCGACGGGCGCGTTCATCGACGAGTCGAATAACGAAGCGACCAAGAACTACCCCGGGACGATCGACGACGCGTTCGCCTGCCTGGCCAACGTGGGAACGATGGGCTGCGGCTTCGAGCATCAGCTGGCGTCGGCGGCGACCGCGCTCGGCTTCCGCGGATCGATCCCGGCGACGAACACCGGCTTCCTGCGGCCGGACGCGTTCCTGGCGGTCGCGTTCATCACCAACGAGGACGACTGCTCGGCGCCGCCGAACACGATGCTGTTCGATTCGACGTCGTTCCTGCAGAGCAGCACGCTGGGTCCGCCGATCTTCCGCTGCAACGAGTTCGGCCACCTGTGCGGCGGCGTCGCCCCGCCGCGGAACGGGACCACGCCGGTGACGATCACCGCCGACTGCCATTCGAACGAGACCGGCACGTATCTGTATCCCGTGGGCACCCTCGCCAGCTTCTTCAAGTCGTTGAAGGCCGACCCCTCGATGCTGTTCGTGTCGGCGATCGCGGCGCCGGTCAAGCCGTACACGGTCAACTTCGCGGCGAGCATCTACTCGCCGGGCGAGAACGACGCGCGCATCGCGCACTCTTGCACGCGCAGCGACGGCGCGTTCGCCGACCCGGCGGTCCGGATGGCCGACTTCGTCGCGCAGTTCGGCACCAACGGGAACATGACCAGCATCTGCGACGACTCGTTCGCGCCCGCGCTCGCGCAGCTGGGCACCGCGATCGGCCGCGCGTTCACGTCGCACTGCCTCGACAACACTGTGCCGGACGGCGATCCGGTCGCGCCGGGCATCCAGGCCAGCTGCGACGTCGTGCTGCGCGCGCCGGGCAAGGCCGATCAGACGATTCCGATGTGCAACGCGCCCACGCCGCAGGGCGGTCCGCAGCCGTGCTGGTACCTGTCGTCCAGCACCGGCTGCAACTCGGGCGTCCTGTTCTCGGTGAACCGGACCGGCACGACCACAGCCGGCGAGACGATCTCGATCCGCTGCGGCGCCTGCCGCTGACCGCGATATAGTCCCGGGCCGTGAAGATCCTGTTTATCGGCGGTACCGGGAACATCAGCTCGACGATCACGCGCATGCTGGCCGAGGCGGGGCACGAGGTACACCTGCTCAATCGGGCCAAGACGTTGAAGTACCCGCTGCCCAAGGGGGCGAAGGTGATCGCCCACGATGTTCACGGCGGCGCGCCGCCGGCCGCGCTGCGCGGCGCGCGCTACGACGTCGTCGTCGACTGGATCGCGTTCACGCTGCCGCACATCGAGCGCAACCTCGCCTGGTTCGGGCGCGGCGCCGAAAGCGCCACGACGGGGCAGTTCGTGTTCATCAGCTCGGCTTCGGCGTACCAGAAGCCGCCCGTGCATCCGGTGATCACGGAGTCGACGCCGCTGGTGAACCCGTACTGGGAGTACTCGCGCAACAAGATCGCGTGCGAGGAACGGCTGATGGCGGCCCACCGCGAGTTTGGTTTTCCGGTCACGATCGTTCGCCCGTCGCACACCTACGACACCATCGTTCCCGTCGCGGTCGGCAAGTCCGACTACTCGATCATCGATCGGATCCGGCGGGGCAAGCCGGTGGTCGTCCACGGCGAGGGGACGTCGCTGTGGACGCTGACCCACGCCGACGACTTTGGCCGCGCCTTCATCGGCCTGCTCGGCAACCCGCGCACGATCGGCCACGCCTTCCACATCACGTCGGACGAATGGCTGACCTGGGACCAGATCCTCCGCCTGGTCGGCCGCGCCGCCGGCGCCGGCGATCCGCAGATCGTGCACGTGCCCAGCGCGTTCATCGCCAGGCTGGATCCCGACACGGGAGCCGGTTTGATCGGCGACAAGAGCTGGAACGCGCTGTTCGACAACGCGAAGATCAAGAGCTTCGTGCCCGGCTGGCACGCGCAGATTCCGTTCGCCGAGGGGATTCGCCGGACGGTCGAGTGGTTCGACGCCGATCCGGCGCGCCAGGCCGTCGACGCGGCCGCCGACGCCCGCGTCGACGAGATCCTGCGCGCCTGGCAGCGTTAAGTTTCTCCCTCTCCCGCTTGCGGGAGAGGGTCGGGGTGAGGGCAAGCCGCTTTCGGGCGCCGTGCGCGCGGTCGCCCCGATTGACTCGCTCGACTGGGATGGCGAGTTTCGGTGTTCGTGGTCGGGGGGCGGCGATTCGCGTGCAACTGGGTGCTGTTCGCGGCCATCGCCGCGGGGTGCGGCGACGCCTTGTCGGACGATTCGGGGGTGGTCCGTAACGGCGACGAGCAGCCGCGCTTGCTCGCGCCGCTGTCGGGCAGCGTGAGCGGCAGCCGGCAGCCGGTGCTGACCTTCACGGGTGCGCGCGAAGCCCGCGTCGAGATCTGTCACGACCGGGCGTGCGCGTCCCCGCTGTGGTCGCTCGATGGCGCCGGCGGTCAGGCGCAGCCCGAAGCGCCTCTGCCTGCCGGCACCGTCTTCTGGCGGGCCGTCGCGCGCGGCCGGATCAGCGCGACGTGGCAGCTGGTGATCCCGGCGCGCGAGAGCGGCGCGACCCCTTCAGTGACGGTACCGGACTACAACGGCGACGGCCTGGCGGACGTCGCCGTGGGCCAGCCGGGGCCGGCCAGCGGCGTCGTGGCGGTGTTCTACGGCACCGCCGCCGGCGTCAGCGCCTCGCCCGACGTTCTGATGACAGGTGGCGATCAGTTCGGCCGCGCGGTCGCGACGGTGGGCGACGTCAACGGCGACGGCTACGTCGACCTCGCCGTCGCGTCGGGCGGAGATCCGGGCACGGTGAACGTCTACGACGGCGGCGCGGCGGGACCGACCCTGGGCAACGCGCTGCTGCCCGGCCCCGTGACGTCCGGGTTCGGAGCGACGATGGCCGCCGCAGGCGACGTCAACGGCGACGGCTACGGCGACCTGGTCGTCGGCGGGCGCGAAGCCGCCCAGGTGTTCCTGGGCAGCGCCCGGGGCATGGCCGTCACGGCCGCGTTCACGCTGACGGGAAACTAGGCGCCGGCGTCGGCGCACACAGCCGGGTTCGTGAACCCGCCCGGCGGGACGACCAGGGAATCGATGCAGACGCACAGCCGCTGGCACTTGAAGATGCCCACAGTGGTCGGCACCATGCAGGCGAATCCGGCCTGACAGCGGCGGTCGCCAGGCGTGTTCGGATCGCGGCGCTGATCGGTTGCACACTGCGCGTCGCTGGTGCACGCCGCCGTGCAGAGCGGGCCAGTGTCGGACGCCTTCTGCCCGGGCCCGAATATGCAGATCCGCGACGAACAGTCGAGGGCCGGACTGGTGACCGTCGCGATTTCGCCGGCGCCTGCGTCGGCGGGAACACCCAGGTCACAGGAACGCCCCACGTCGCCGAATTCCGTCGTCGTCGCCTTCGACCCGCCGCAGGAGACGAGCGCGAGCGCCATGGCGCAGCCCACGCGCATCATTTTCGCTCTGGGCCGTAGACGACGTAGATGATGCCGGCGTTGTCGCCGGTCGCTGCGTTCGTCGCGATGGTGACGAGATCGCCGATCTTGTCGGCGCCGCCCACCTGGCCGCCGGCGACGACCGTCCCCAGCTGATCGGTGGCCGTCGCGCCGAAGACCTGTTCCGTCAGCGGAAACGACCACGCGGTGGTGCCGGTGCCGCCGAAGCGATACGCCGCGCCCACCGTCTGCCGCTCGGTGGTGCGCGGGGTCGATGGCGCGCCGACGATCAGGTCCCAGCCAAAAAGACCGGCGTTTCCGGTCGGCGTGCCGGCCAGCGCCGCGCCGAACCGCCCGAACGCAATCGGCCCGTACTTCGGAACCACATGGTCATCGAACGCCCGCTCGGGGACGCCGAAGATGTTGTTGTCGTTCTTGTAGAGGTAGAACGCGCCGGCCGCGTTCATGGTTCCGGGCGCGCCGACGATCAGATCGGGACCGTTGCCGGTCGTGTCCAGAGCGAGCAGCGCGGCGCCGAACAGCGCGTTGTCCTCGCCGTAGATGACCGTCGTCCGGCCCGTCGCCGGGTCGGTCGAAAGCGCGTCGTATTGCGTGGTGCCGTTCAACTTCACGTCCGCGAAGGCGAACACCGCGCCGCCGCCGGCGACGGCGGTGGGCCGTTTGCCGTCGGAGTCGCCGATGACGACGTCCACGCCGCCCGTCGCGTGCCGCAGGTTGCCCGCGGTCACTGCCGTGGCGCTGATGTTCGAGAAGGTGACGTGATCGGCGGCGTCGATGCTGATCGGCGCGGAGGTCCGGGTGGTCACGTTCTTGAGCAGGTGGACCTTCCTGGTCGGCTGGCCCGGCGCCGCGACGAGGATCTCGGCGTTGCCGTCGCCATTCAGATCGTCCACGAACAGGCTGTTGCCGAAGCCCGCCCCCGGCACCGTCTGCCAGGTGACGTCAGGCGCATCGGTGCCGGTGGACCCCGGGGTGATTGTCTGCGTGAGGATGGCCGGGTTGCCGAATACGGCATAGAGCCTTCCGGCGTTCGGCGCGGCGACGATCAGATCGTCGAACGGGTCGTTGTTCAGGTCGGCGCAGGCGACAGTGGTGCCCAGCTGGTCGCCGGAGTTCTCGCCCAGGAAATGGAACCCCGTCGCGGATGCCTCGTTGGTGGGATCGATGCTGCTACTGAAGCCGTTCTTGCCGAGCAACACGTACACCGCGCCCGCCGCGTTCAGGTTCATGTTGTTCGCCGCCGGCGCGCCCAGAACCAGATCGCCGGTGCCGTCGCCATCGACGTCGCACACGGCGACCGACGAGAAGTTCGCGACCGTCTCCGTCTGAACGGTGATGTTGGCCGGCGCGGTCTTGATGTCCGTGGTGTGCGTCATCGGGCCGACGATGCCGCCCGGTTGCTTCTTCAGCGTGAGCGCGATCGATCCCCGTCCGCCCGCAGGCAGCGGCGTGCTCGCGTCGCTGTCGGCGCCGGCGATCACCTGAGTCTCGTCGAACGCCGTTGCGTGTCCGCTCATGTCCAGCATCGCCATGTTCCCGGTAGCGACGCGGAACCTGACCGTCGTTCGCGGGTTGAAGAACTTGGCCACCAGCTCGAGGGTTCCGTCGCCGTCCACGTCCTCGGTCGAGACGGGGACGTTCATCACGCTGTTCGCCTCGTACCGGTTGAAACCGCCCATGGATGCGCTGATCGCGACCTGCAGCATCCCCGTCATCGAGGCGAACTCGGCGAGATCGACGCTGACCTCGACACCGGGCCCGGGGTCCTCGGAGCACGCCGCCAGCCCGGCGGCAGCGGCGAGACCAAGAACAATCGTCGATCGGCGAGCGGTCATGGTCAGTGCATCGTCGGAGCGGTGATGACCAGCTCGTTGCTGGGTTCGGGGCGGGTGCCCACATATGTGATGGTGCCGGCGCCGACCGCGGCGGCGCCGACCAGCGTCCAGAACCACCACTTCTGGTACCAGCGCTGCGGTTCGCGGCGCAGCTCGATCGGAATCGCCGCCTGCAGCCGGAACGGCAACGTGGGCGAGCCGCTCTCGGCCAGCACGCCCCCGTGCTCGTCGAGCGCGCGCACGTAATAGTCGACGCGCGCGCCGGGCGACAGGGTGGGGGCGGGGACCGTCAGCGTCGCCGGCGGCGTGGCCCGCGTGGTCACGAACGCGCCGGTGTCGGCGGCGCGGTAACCGAGCTCCAGCGCGGCCACCATCTTCTCGCTGTCGCCCTCGACCTTGACCTCGATGCGCGCGGGCTGGTTCGCCGTCGCTTCGCCCGGGGGCGGCTGCACCAGGCGCAGGCCGCCACCCGCCGTCTTGCGCGCGGCGTCCAGCGCGGCGGCCTCGTGACCCTGCGGGTTCGCGATCTCCATCGACGGACGCAGCTCCAGCGCGCGCCGGAACTGCACCTCCGCGGCCAGCGGATCGCCCGTGCCGGCGGCGACGCGCCCGCGCAGCAGGTACGCCTCGGCCAGCAGCTCGCGGCCGTTGTCGGGCTCGCGCAGCAGCCGGTCCAGCACGCCCGCGGCGTCATTCAGCTGCCCGCCCGTGAACATCGTCTGCGCCAGCTGCAGCGCCTCGGCGCCCCGGGCGGCGGCGATTTTTCCCTGCCGCTCGCGCGCCTCGGCGGCGGTGACCGCCGGCGTCAGCTCGGTGATGAACTGCTCGGCGTCGGGACGCACCTTCGCGGAGGGCGCCTCGCGGACGACCGCCTCGTAGTAGTGGAGGGCGCGGCGCCCCAGCTCGCTGCGCTGCTCCGCCTCCCACTGCTTCCGGTAGCACTGACCCAGGTTGAAGAGGATCTCGGGCAGCTTCGACAGCGCGTAGGCGCGTTCGAACTCCGCGATGGCGTCCGCGTATTTTCCCAGGTTGTACGCGGTGTTCCCGCGCCCGAACGCGGCCTTTGCTTCGTCGCGTCGTGCCGCCGCCTGGTCTGGCGCCGCCGGTGCCGCCTCCGCGCGCGCCCCGCCCGACAGCGCGGGCAACGTCGACGTCACCAGCGCGGCCAGCGCCGCCGTCGCGACGGCGGTCCCGATCCTCGGCATCGCGTTCACCATACACGCGCTCTCGTGTTCATGGAATATCCGCTTGCGTTGCGCGTTCACGGGAGCGTACCGTTTTCACGGCAAACGTCCGGGCTCGGACGTTGTTCCAGGTGTTCCGCAACGGGGGAAGCAAGCGATGACGAGGCCCAGAATTTCTTACTTCAGCGCGGCGCTCGTCGCGCTGGCGAGCGCCGCGATCGGCTGCAAGACGAACGGCGGCGCCGCCGCGAACGACCCGGCCGACGCGTCGGTGACGTTCCAGTCATCGATCGTGACGACCCCCGCGACCTGGAACAGCCTTTACGGCAGCTGGCCCGAAGCGCGCTTCGATCACGGGATGGTCTACGACTCCGATCTGAAACGCATCGTCGTGTTCGGCGGGCGCCAGGCGGACAGCGGCCCGCACTTTGGCGACCTCTGGGAGTGGGACACCACCAAGGGCAGCTGGAACCAGCGCACGCCGGGTGGCTGCGTGGCGCCCGCGCGCTGTCCCTACGATCGCTCGCAGCCCGCGATGTTCTACGACCCCGTCCGCAAGAAGACGGTCATGTTCAGCGGCTGGCAGCCGGGCGCCGGCTTCTACCACCCCGATCAGTGGGAGTTCGACGGCGCCGCGCAGACGTGGACCGAGCGCGTGAACACGACGCAGCCGACCGCGCGCTTCGGCGCGTCGGTCGTCTGGGACAGCATGCGCGGTAAAGCGGTGCTGTTCGGCGGCTTCGACGAGACCACGGGCCGCCTCAACGACACCTGGGAATGGGACGGCAGCAACTGGGCGAGCGTGACGACGACGGGCACCAAGCCGACGCCGCGGCACAGCGCGAAGATGGCCTTCGACGTCTCGCGCGGAAAGACCATCCTCTATTCGGGAAACACCGGCACCGGCCTCCCGACCGCGGGCACCTGGGTCGACGAGGTCTATGAGTACGACGGCGTCGCCGGGACCTGGACCAAGATCACCGCCAGCAACATCAACGGCTACCAGTACTACTACGGCTACAGCTCGATGGCCTACGACGCCGGCCGGAGCAAGATCGTCCTCTATTACCACCAGACATACGTCTGGGAGTACAACCCCGGCACCGGGACGACGGGAAGCTGGACGGACGCCACGCCGACGCCGACCAAGGTCGATACCAGCTATCCGCCGCAGAACCAGGCCGGGATGGTTTACGACGCCGGTCGGCAGGTGCTGGCGGTGTTCGGCGGCCGCAGCTACTCGCGCGGCTTGTGGGAGCTGAACGGCAACGGCTGGACCTGGACGAACCGATCCGCGCCGGCCAACGGCCCGATCCAGCGCCAGTACCCGTCGATGGCGTTCGACAGCATGCGCGGCAAGCTGATGGTGTTCGGCGGGCGCAGCTCGGTCGACAGCCTCTTCAAGCAGGACATCTGGGAGTGGTCGGGGACCGATGCGACGCTGACCAACCGGACGACGGGCGGCACGAAACCCGACGCGCGTTACCAGGCCGGCATGTGCTACGACAGCAAGCGCGATCGCCTTTGGTTGTTCGGCGGCACCGGCACCGCGACGTATGACGACCTCTGGTACTGGACGCCGTCGACGCGCGAGTGGACGCTGGTCACCGTCAGCGGCATGCGCCCGACGGCGCGCTACGGCACCTGGATGTTCTACAACGCCGCGCTCGACAAGATGTACCTGTTCGGGCAGAACGGCGGCGGCTATCAGAACTGGGAGTACGACCCGGCGCTGAACACCTGGAAAGATCGCACGGTGACCTCGCCGCCCACCGGCGTGTCGCGCAGCTACTACGAGGTCACCTTCGATTCGGATCGCGGCAAGATCGTCATGCTGGGCGGGTCCGGCCCCAACGGCTACAACACCGACATCTGGGAGTGGGACACCACGACGTACGCGTGGACCCAGCTGATGCCCGCGACGAGCAGCCCGATTCCCGACGGACGCTACTACCACGCGATCGCCTACGATTCGATCCGGCGCCTGATCGTTCTCGTGGGCGGCTACAAGAGCGTCACGGGCTTCACCGGGCCGTCCAACGATTCTTGGGAGTGGGACGCGAACCTGCTGAAGTGGAACGAGACGACGCCCGTCGGCGTGAAGCCGGCGCCCCGCTACAACCACGTGATGGCGTTCAACTCGGTGCGCGGGACGACGTACCTGTTCGGCGGCACGGTCAACGACGACCCGACCTACGGGCCGGGCGAGTTCTGGGAGTACATCCCGAACGCGACCGCGCGCGACAACGGCGCGGGCTGCACGACGGCGACGGCGTCCAACTGCAAGTCGGGCAACTGCGTCGACGGCGTGTGCTGCGCGCAGACCGCCGCGCAGTGCAACGGCACCTGCAAGTCCTGCAACGTGCCCGGGTCGGCCGGCACGTGCGCCAACGTGCTGCCTGGCTCTCCGGACGACACATGTCCCAGCGACCTCGCGTGCGATTCGAGCCAGCAGTGCAAGGCGCTGCTCGGCCACGCCTGCACGTCGTTCAGCGAGTGCGCCAGCGGCCAATGCACCGACGGCGTCTGCTGCAACACCGCCTGCAACGGCACCTGCCAGGTGTGCAACCTGGCCGCGAAGCGCGGGACCTGCTCGCCGGTTCCGAAGGACATCGAGGATCCGCCCACCTGCGTGTCGGACGACGTGACCCCGCGCGCCTGCGACGGGACCGGGACCTGCGGGGCGGGCAAGCGCGCGGCGGGCAAGCCGTGCACGGCGGGCGTGCAGTGCCAGAGCACCTACTGCGTCGACGGGTTCTGCTGCGGCAGCGCGTGCAACACCGCCTGTTACACGTGCGGCAAGGCCGGCTCGGAAGGCTCCTGCACGTACATCGCGGTCGGCTATCCTGACCACAGCGCGACCACGCCGTGCGACAGCCCGAATCAGTCGTGCAACGGTTCGGGGACGTGCTCGACGGCCAAGAAGCCGAACGGCGCCGCGTGCCCGGGCGGTGCCTCGGACTGCGCCAGCAACTTCTGCGTGGACCAGGTGTGCTGCAACAACGCCTGCCTCGGGACGTGCATGGCGTGCGACGTTGCCGGCAATGAAGGCACCTGCGCCTTCGCCGCCGCCGGCCGTCAGGATCTGAACGCGACCATGCCGTGCATGGGCGCCAACTACTGCGACGGCACCGGCGTCTGCGCGTCGGGGTTGAAGCCGAACGGCAGCACCTGCGCGGCGGGCACGGAGTGCGGATCGACCTTCTGCGCCGACGGCGTCTGCTGCGAGCAGTCGTGCACGGCGGCCTGCTACACCTGCGCGACGTCGGGCAACGGCAAGTGCGTCGGCGTGATCGCCGGCGCGACCGATTCGAACGCGACCACCAAGTGCGAGTCGCCCAACTACTGCACGGCGCTGCACGAGTGCACCGCCGGGCTGAAGCCGAACGGCGCGACGTGCGTGAACGACACCGATTGCGGCTCTGCCCACTGCGTGGACAAGGTCTGCTGCGAGACCGCCTGCTCGGGTGGCAGCAACACCTGCCGCGTCTGCAACAGCCCGACGGCGCTGGGCAAGTGCGTGTACGCGGCCGCCGGAAGCGACGCGCACAACGAGTGCGCGGGCGAGATGGGCTGCGGCGGCAAGTGCGACGGGCAGGGCGCCTGCGCCTGGGCGCCCGCCACCAAGTCCTGCCGTCAGGCGGGGTGCCAGACGGATCTCGGACAGATCACCAAGGCCGCGACGTGCGACGGCGCGGGCAAGTGCCCCGCGGAACTCGACATGAACAAGGACTGCATGGGGTTCGGCTGCTTCATCGACACGGGCGGCCAGTCGGTCTGCAAGACCGATTGCCGGACCGATCCGGAGTGCGCGATCCGCCGCTACTGCGACATCGTGTCCGCCGATTCCGGCGTCGACGGCGCCACGGTGTCGAGTTGCCCGGCGCAGTTCATATTGGGCCATGCCTGCTCGCGCGACACGCAGTGCCTGAGCGGCAACTGCGCCATCCAGCTCGGGCAGACCGTGGGCGTCTGTTGCAACACCGACTGCAACCACTGCGGCACCTGCGACAGCACGGGCACCTGCATTCCGGATCCCGCCGGCACCAAGAGCCCGACCTGCATGGACAGCCAGAGCGATCCCACCGGCAAGTGCGGCGGCGTCTGCGACGGCCACGCCCACTGCATGTATCCGAAGTCCGGCACCGCCTGCGGCCTGTGCAAGACCTGCGACGGCGTCGGCCTCTGCAACCAGATGCCGCAGGACGACGACGCGTGCGGCACCATCGAGTGCGGCGGTCGCGACACGATGTGCATGACGTACCAGGATCTGACGACCAACCGGTGCAAGTCGCCGGGCGTGTGCAAGAAGGACAACACCGCGGACTGCACCGTCTTCACCAACACCTGCACGGGCACCGGCGGCGCGGGCGGGACAGGCGGCGGAACCGGCGGCGGTGGCGCCACGGGCAGCGCCGGCAACCCGGGCGGCGGGCGCGGCGGCGGTTCGGCGGGCAGCACGGGCACGGGCTCGGGCGGAAGCTCGACGACCGGCACCGCGGGCAAGGACGGCGGCGCGGGGAGCGGCGGCGGCGGGGGCGGCGGCTGCGGCTGCGCGCTGGGCGGCAGCCAGTCGGCGAGCAGCCTGGGCGCGCTGCTGGTCCTCGCGTCTGTCATGATGAGGCGACGCCGGAGGCGGTAAGCCTCCGAGGGTCCCCGTCTTGAAGAACGAAGGAACCCACGACCCGACGATCGACCGGCGGAACGGAGGCGCCGCCGGTCCCGGCGACTTGCCCGAGGGGATGGAGGTCGGCGAGTACCGCGTCCTGCGCAAGATCGGCGAGGGCGGGATGGGGTCGGTGTACTCCGCCGTCCAGCCGGTGATCGGCAAGCGCGTCGCGATCAAGGTGCTGGCGCCGCACATCGCCCAGAACCCGGAGCTGGTGCGGCGGTTCGTCGACGAGGCGCGCTCCGTCAACAAGATCGGCCACCCGAACATCATCGACATCTTCTCGTTCGGGTGGCTGCCCGATCAGCGCCACTACTTCGCGATGGAGTTTCTCGACGGCCAGAGCCTGGCCGATCGGTTGAAGGGCGGTCCGTTTCAGCCCGACGAGGCGCGCCGTTTGTTGCGCCAGATCTGCCAGGCGCTGGAGGCGGCGCACCGGCAGGGGATCGTTCACCGCGACCTGAAGCCCGACAACATCTGGATCGTGCAGCCGCAGCACGGCGACTCGTACGCCAAGCTGCTGGACTTCGGCATCGCCAAGCTGATGGGCGACGCGGACGAGGGCCACCGGACGCAGACCGGCATCGTGATGGGAACGCCCGCGTACATGTCGCCCGAGCAGTGCCGCGGCGTGAACGTCGAGAAGGGCACGGACATCTACGCGCTGGGAATGATCCTGTACGAGATGTTCGCGGGCCGGCTGCCGTTCCAGGGCAGCTTCGCCGAGCTGATCACGCACCACCTGATCACGGTCCCCGATCCGCCGTCGCGCCACCGGGCGGTGCCGCGCGCGCTGGAGCAGCTGATCATGCGCTGCCTCGACAAGGATCCGGCGCAGCGGCCGCAGACGGCGGAGGCGCTGGGGAAGGCGCTGGAGGCGGCGCTGCCCGCTGCTGGCGACCACGTCGCGACCGCCGCCGTCGTCCCGGTGGTGGAGGCGCCGCCGCAGCAGCCGGTGGCGCCCGCGCCCGAGACGCCGAAGGCCGACACGCTGGCGCCGCCGCCCGGGCGGACGGCGAGCAATCTGACGATGCAACCTGCGCGTTCGCGGGGGCCGCTGCTCTGGGTGGGCGGCGTGGTCGCCGGTGGGGCGATCGCCGTGGCGATCGTGCTCGGCGCACGCCACGGCGGCGCCGACAAGAGCGCGCTGGTGACGGTCGCCGACGCGCAACCGCCGTCCGCCGCGGCGACGAAGCCGCTGCCCGGTCGCGCGCACGTCGTCGTGAAGGGAACGGACGTCGCGCGCGTGCTGGTGGACGGGAAGGTGGTGGCGGCGGGGGTGCGGGAGGCGCGGGTCATGGACCTGGCGCCGGGCGAATCGCACGCGCTGCGCGTCGAGGCCGTCGACCGCGTGGCCCACGATCAGACGTTCACGGTCGCCGCCGGCGCCGAGGCCGAGCTGGAGGTGTCGCTGGTGGCCCCGCCGGCCGCCACTGAACCTCACCCGGCGGTCCAGCACGCGAAGCGCCGCGACCCGCCCGCGGCCGCGAAAACAGCGCCCACGACGACGCCGCCGCCCGCCACGTCAAAACCCCGACACCGCGACGGACTGGTTGGCGAAGATATCTTCGAGAATAAGTAGGGCTTTCACGCGGCGCGGCTTGCCTTGTACAGGCGGCGCTGCTTTGATCGGGGCATGCCGCGCGTGAGGTCCACCGCCGGGGCCTGGCTGGTCATCGCCGCCGCCTGGGCGGGCGTCCATGCCGCGCCTGCGGTGGCGGCGCCGCCCGCCGGCAGTGCGCGCCCGGCCGCCCGGGCCACGACCGCGGACCCGCGCCCCGCCGAGACGGACGCGCGGCGCCGCGAGGAGATCGATGCGCTGCAAAGGCAGGATGTCGCCGAAGCTCTCAAGAAACACTTCAACATCGACGTCGACTGGCGCAAGACGCCGCTGGACCACCTGCTCGACATCCGGCTGCGGGCCGCGAAGGCCGCCGAGCTTCAGCAGCGGCTGGGCGTCTCCGTCGACTGGCAACGGTACAGCTGGATCGAGCTCGAAGCCCTGCGACGTACGCTGATCAGCTTCGAGCGCTACCGCGACGAGCATGGCGAGCCCGTGGCCGCGGCGCCGGCGCGCCGGGATCCACGGCCGGTGGCCGGAGGAGACGACGGGTTGGTACGGCCGACCTTCAAGGGGCGTCCGGCCCCGCCGCGCGGCGGCCGCTCGGGCGATCCCGACGGCATCATCCGGCCGACGTTCGGCGGACGCGCCGAGGCGGCCGCCGCCGCGACCGATCCGGATGGGGTCATCCGGCCGACGTTCGCGGTACGGCCGCGCTGGTCGTCATTCGCCGCCGATCCCGACGGCCTGATCGCACCGACCTTCGTCCCGCTTCGCCGCGTGTCGACGCTGGGCGACACCGACGGCCTGATCGACCCGACCCGATCGCAGGAGGGGCGACCGGTGCCGGCCCGATGGTGAGGCGGCGCGCCCCGCGCTAGAATCCCCCGCTTTCGATGGTCGGCAAGAAAATCAACAACTACGAGCTCCGCGAGCTCGTCGGAGACGGCGCGATGGGCGTCGTCTACCTGGCCGAACATCCGGTCCTGCGCCGCCGCGTCGCGGTGAAGCTGCTGAAGCGCCAGTACCTGGAGAGCCCCAGCCTGGTCACCCGCTTCGTCAACGAGGCGCGCGCCGCGGCCGCCATTCACCACCCGAAC
>Ga0207691_10000576_pt1 | contig 36700 bp, 34 predicted proteins | sample KBSM13metaG_FD_184327 | JGI IMG/M metagenome (GOLD analysis project Ga0207691, IMG submission 184327) | Miscanthus rhizosphere microbial communities from Kellogg Biological Station, Michigan, USA - KBS M1-3 metaG (SPAdes) (version 2) | ecosystem: Host-associated > Plants > Roots > Rhizosphere >...
TTGGGCCCACTGTTTTTGGGCAAGGTGTTTTTGGGCAAAGGGGAAGCCCCATCAGCGTTTAGCGGTTGGTGGGGCTTCGACTTTTCGATTGTCACGTGACGTCTTAGACAATCTGGCGGGATCCTTAGACTTTCAGGTCTTCCTACCTCGTCACTGGTAGCCATCATCTGACTTTGCCGAAGGCTGCGTCGGATGAGTGTCACTGAATCTTTGGTTCCTGCGTCCCTCTTCTTTCGAAGTGGGTAAGTTCTATTGTTGTCCCCCGGCCTGCTGTGCACAAGAGCCCCGGCAGAACTACAACAGAGTAGTTCTGCCGGGGCTCCCGGGAGGCCGGGCAGCGGCCCGGCCCGGCGTGTTCAGGCCTAGTTAAAGACCGGGCTTTCGGTACGGCTGCGCTTGATTTCGAAGAAGTACGGGAAGGATGCCAGGGTCACCGTGGCGTCCCAGATCTGTCCTGCTTCCTCGCCGCGCGGGATGCGCGTCAGAACCGGGCCGAAGAAGGCCGTGCCGTTGAAGGCGACGACGGGTGTGCCCACGTCCTGACCGACCAGCGAGATGCCTGCCTCGTGGCTGGCGCGCAGCTTTGCATCAAATTCGTCGCTCTGGCCCGCGCCCGCAAGCTCGGCCGGCAGTCCGGCCTCGGCCAGCGACTTGGCGATGACCTCGTCGATGTCCTTGATGCCTTCGTTGTGGATCTTGGTGCCCATGGAGTCATAGAGCGCCTTGATGTATTCGGCACCGTGCTGTTCAGCGGCGGCGGTGATGACGCGGACCGGAGCCCACGCCTTCTTCATGAACTCGCGGTACTGCTCGGGCAGTTCCTCGCGGCCCTCATTGAGCACGGCGAGGCTCATGACATGCCACTCGGTCTTGATGTCGCGGACTTCTTCGACTTCGCCGATCCAGCGGGAGGTGACCCAGGCGAAGGGGCACATCGGGTCGAACCAGAAGTCGGCTTTGTTGGTCATGGTTTCAGACACAGGTGTTCTCCTTAGGGAAGTCTGCGGGGAAAGCGCCGGGGCGGATCACGCACACGGCGCGCTAAAGATTACAGCGACCTTGGCCGCGATAATATTCCGGATCAGGCGGACTTGCGCCGTTTGACCTCGTCGTGGGCGATCATCGTGGGCGCTGCCTTCTTGGTCACGACCTCTTCGGTGATCACGACGCTGGCGACGTCGTCGCGGCTGGGGAGGTCGAACATGACCGGAAGCAGGACTTCCTCCATGATGGCGCGCAGCCCCCGGGCTCCGGTGCCTCGCTCCAGCGCCTGGTCGGCAATGGTGTTGAGGGCCTCGTCCTCGAAGATGAGCTCGACGCCGTCGAGCTGGAACATCTTCTGGTACTGCTTGACGAGGGCATTCTTCGGCGTCGAGAGAATCTGGATGAGCGCGGCGCGGTCCAGGTTGGAGACGGTGGTGATGACGGGCAACCGGCCGATGAACTCAGGGATCAGCCCGAACTTGAGCAGGTCTTCCGGCATGACCTCGCCGTAGGAATCCGTGGTGTTCTTGACCTCGTTGAGCGGGGCGCCGAAGCCGATGCCCTTGCGCCCGGACCGCGAACCGATGATGTCCTCGAGCCCCGCGAAGGCGCCGGCCACGATGAAGAGCACGTTGGTGGTGTCGATCTGGATGAATTCCTGGTGCGGGTGCTTGCGTCCGCCCTGCGGCGGGACCGAGGCCACCGTGCCCTCGAGAATTTTCAGGAGCGCCTGCTGCACGCCCTCCCCCGAAACGTCCCGGGTAATGGACGGATTCTCGCTCTTGCGTGAGATCTTGTCGATCTCATCGATGTAGATGATGCCCTGCTCGGCCTTTTTGACGTCATAGTCGGCGGCCTGGATAAGTTTGAGGAGGATGTTCTCAACGTCCTCACCGACGTAGCCGGCCTCGGTCAGGGCCGTGGCGTCGGCGACGGCAAACGGGACGTTGAGGCGGCGGGCGAGGGTTTGGGCCAGGTAGGTCTTGCCGCAGCCGGTGGGTCCGATCAGCAGGATGTTGGACTTGGCGATCTCGACGTCGTCGTGGTGCACGCCGTCGGCGAGGCTGCCGCTCTTCGGCGCGTGGCCGGCCTGGATCCGCTTGTAGTGGTTGTACACCGCGACGGCGAGCGAACGCTTGGCGGGTTCCTGGCCAATCACGTATTCCTGCAGGAAATCAAAGATTTCGCGGGGCTTGGGCAGCTCGAAACTGCCCAGGTCAGCTACTTCCGCGAGTTCCTCTTCGATGATCTCGTTGCAGAGTTCGATGCACTCGTCGCAGATGTAGACGCCGGGCCCGGCAATGAGCTTGCGGACCTGCTTCTGGCTCTTTCCGCAGAAAGAACACTTCAGCAGATCTGTGCTCTCGCCAATCCGAGCCATGTGTGAACCCCTTTAGTAGCTTGCTGCTGGCTGTGACATGTTCCACTCTAGGTCACTTTGGGCCCGTTGGGTGGAAAGCGGACGCCGGTGCGGCCAAGTAAGAATGCCGCACCGGCGCCGCGGATTGCTGATTAGCGCGCGATTGCCTGGGGCTTGATCTTGCGGGAATCGAGGACCTGGTCAATGAGGCCGTACTGCATGGCCTCGGCGGCCGTGAGGATCTTGTCCCGCTCAATGTCGTTGTTGACCTGCTCAGGCGTCCGGCCGGAGTGCTTGGCCAGCGTGTCCTCGAGCCAGGAGCGCATGCGCATGACCTCGGCGGCCTGGATCTCGAGGTCCGAGGCCTGCCCGCCCTGTCCGCCGGACAGCGAAGGCTGGTGGATCAGTACGCGGGCGTTCGGCAGCGCGAGGCGCTTGCCCGGCGTGCCGGCCGCGAGCAGCACGGCGGCGGCGCTGGCCGCCTGGCCGAGGCAGACGGTCTGGATCTCGGGCCGGATGTACGTCATGGTGTCGTAGATCGCGGTCATGGCGGTGAAGGAACCGCCAGGCGAGTTGATGTAGAGCGTGATGTCGCGGTCCGGGTCGGTGGACTCGAGCACCAGCAGCTGGGCCATGACGTCGTCGGCCGAGGCGTCGTCGACCTGGACGCCGAGGAAGATGATGCGGTCCTCGAACAGCTTGGTGTACGGGTCCTGGCGCTTGAAGCCGTAGGGGGTGCGCTCTTCGAACTGGGGCAGCACGTAGCGGCTGCTCGGCAGGTTGCCGGCAGTCGAACCGAAGTTGTAGTTCATGTTCATTGCTCCTGAATTCATTGCTGTCTACCTGCCGGTCAGTTCTCGGTGGCTGTCGCAGCGCCGCCGCTGTTTCCGGAGCCGTTGGCGTTGGTTCCGCCGCCGCCTGCCACGGATCCGGCGTGTGCGGCGATCTTGTCGAAGAAGCCGTATTCGAGGGCTTCCGGGGCCGTGAACCACTTGTCGCGGTCGTTGTCCTTGAGGATGGTGTCCACACTCTGGCCGGTCTGGTCGGCGGTCAGCTCGGCCATGACCTTCTTCATGTGCAGGATCAGCTCGGCCTGGATCTTGATGTCCGACGCCGTGCCGCCGATGCCGCCGGAGGGCTGGTGCATGAGGATGCGGGCGTTGGGGGTGGCGTAGCGCTTGCCCTTGGTGCCGGAGGAGAGCAGGAACTGGCCCATGGACGCGGCGAGGCCGGTGGCAACCGTGACAACATCGTTCGGGATGAACTGCATGGTGTCGTAGATGGCCATGCCGGCGGTGACGGAGCCGCCGGGTGAGTTGATGTAAAGGTAGATGTCCCTTTCAGGATTCTCCGCCGAGAGCAGCAGCAGCTGGGAGCAGATCGCGTTGGCGTTATCGTCGCGGACCTCGGAGCCGAGCCAGATGATGCGCTCTTTCAGCAGGCGGTTGTAAATGTAGTTATCCTGGGCTGCCGGATCGACCGTGGCCATCCGGGGTGCCCCTGCTTGCTGTGACATATGTACTTACCTCTCGCTGGCGACGGTGACGCCACTGGACGACATCACTGAACTTTCCTACAGCGACACTAACCGTTTTCACGCCCGCTTTGTTCGCTGGTGCCGGGCTGTTCGCTGACGGCGCACGATTGCCGGGACCCCGCGAGCCGGGTCCTGGATGCGGGCCCTTCCCGGCTCCCGAACAGACCGTGCCGGCCGGGCATGGCTGCAGGCGGGGCTTAAAACAGTCGGCCCCCGGATCGGTGATCCGGGGGCCCACTGTTCTACGTCTCAGTGACTGCTAGAACTTCACTGCTGCGGGGTCATCGCTCGGCGTGGCCTCGGTGCCGGCTTCTGCCGAAGCTGCTTCGTCCTCAACGGTCTCGGCGGCCGGGGCGGCTTCGTCGCCGGGGCGGACGAAGTCGCTCAGGTCAACCTTGTTGCCCTCGGAGTCGGTGACCTCGGCCTGGCCCAGCACGACGGCCAGTGCCTTGCGGCGGCGGACCTCGGAAACCATCATGGGCACCTGGCCGCTCTGATCGATGATCTGGGCGAACTGGTTCGGGTCCATGCCGTACTGGCTGGCGGTGGTGACGATGTAGTCGATCAGCTCGTTCTGGCTGACGTTGACTTCTTCCTTCTCCGCGATGGCGTCGAGGATGATCTCGTTCTGGAAGGCGCGCTCGGTGTTGGCCTTGACCTCGGCGCGGTGCTCCTCGGTGTCGTGCTCGCCTTCACCGTGGGCGTTTTCGGCGTTGAAGTGCTGCTCGAGCTGCTCTTCGACGATCGACGCCGGGACGGGCACCTCGACGAGCTCAACGAGCTTGTCCAGGACCTTGTCGCGGGCCTCGACGCCCTGGTCAACAACCTTGGACTCGGCGGCCTGCTTGGCCAGGTCCTCACGGAGTTCGGCCAGGGTGTCGAATTCGCTGGCGAGCTGGGCGAAGTCGTCGTCGGCGACGGGGAGCTCGCGCTCCTTGACGGCCTTGACGGTGACCTTGACCTGAGCGGACTCGCCGGCGTGCTCGCCGCCGACCAGCGTGGTGTCAAAGATGGCGTCCTCGTCGGCGCTGAGGCCGGTGACGGCCTCGTCGAGGCCTTCGAGCATGGTGCCGGCGCCAACCTGGTAGGACAGGCCGGAAGCGGAGTCAACATCGGCGCCGTCGATCGAGGCTGCGATGTCGATCGTCAGGAAGTCGCCATCGGCGGCCGGGCGGTCCACGGACTTCAGCGTGCCGAAGCGGCCGCGGAGCTCGTCCAGGGCCTTGTCGACGTCGGCGTCGGAGGACTCGGCGGCGGCGACCTCAACCTTGATGCCTGCGTAGTCGGGCAGTTCGATCTCGGGGCGGATGTCAACCTCGGCGTGGAACTTGAGCTCGCCGTCGGTGGCGGACGGGTCCGGAACCTCGGTGATCTCGACCTCGGGACGGCTCAGGGGGCGGATGCCGGTTTCCTGCACGGCGGCCTGGTACCAGCCGTTGAGGCCTTCGTTGATGGCCGTCTCCAGGACGTAGCCGCGGCCAACGCGCTGGTCAATGAGCTTGGAGGGGACCTTGCCCTTGCGGAAACCGGGGACCTGGATCTGCGAAGCAACAGTCTTGTATGCCTCTGCGATGCTGGGCTTCAATTCCTCAAAGGGGACCTCAACATTGAGCTTGACCCGCGTGGGGGTGAGGTTCTCGACAGCGCTCTTCACAGTCTAAGTACTCCTGGTGTGGGGGGTATGGGGTTCTGCATTGCCACGTGCTGGCAGTGCTTGCAGAGTCGGGGTGACAGGATTTGAACCTGCGACTTCCTGCTCCCAAAGCAGGCGCTCTAGCCAAGCTGAGCTACACCCCGTAAGTGCACAGAACAGTCTACGGTCATACTGTGCCGATTTGCACATTTGACACCGGGGCCTTGAATTGGGTTTAGTTGTATCCGGCTTGAACAGCCGCCCGGAAGTTTTACTGGAGTTCCAGTGAGATCCCCGGGGACGTAGCTTAATGGTAAAGCCTCAGTCTTCCAAACTGATTACGCGGGTTCGATTCCCGTCGTCCCCTCAGAAATATGACGAAAAAAGCCCCTCTCCGGAGGGGCTTTTTTCGTTCCCTCCGGGCCCCGGTGGCCGGAGCTCCGGAGCTTGGAAGGGTTGGCTTTGGAAGGGCAGGCGTACCGGCTCAGGCCTGCTGGCAGGCCGGGCACCAATAGAGCTTCCTGGCGCCGAGCTCGGTCAGCGCCACCGGCGTTCCGCAGTCCCTGCAGCCGAGTCCGTGCCGCCGGTAGACGAAGTGGGCCTCCTCCGGGGCCGGCAGGACGCCGCGGGATACGCCGGCTCCGGCCCCGTTCCAGTACTGCGGCGGCGTCGTGATGATCCGGCCGTCCCGGACGCCGTCGGTCATCATTGCCGCGGTGTCGTCCCAGAGCCGGCGGGCAGCGTCCGGTGACAGTTCGGCGCCGGGCAGCCAGGGGTTGAGCCGCTGCCGGAACAGGAGTTCGGCCCGGTAGACGTTCCCGACGCCGGCAATCACCTTTTGGTCCATCAGCAGGGCCGCCAGCGGTGTACGTTTGGCCGCCACGGTGGCGCTGAAGGCGTCCCGGTCGCCGGGAAGGTTCCGCAACGGGTCCGGGCCGAGCCGCGCCAGTACGGCCGCCGCTTCCGCGTCCGTGATCGCCTCGCACGTGGTCGCGCCGCGGAGATCGGCCCAGCCGTGCGCGCCGGCGAGCCGGACGCGGACGGCACCGACCGGCGCGGGCGGGCCCTCATATGAGGCCGGCCCGGCCGCCTCAGCGTCGTCGTAGACTTCCCGCTCCCCCACCTTCCGGGGCGCGCCGATGCTGGAGGCGCCGCGGAAGGTGGCGTCGCCGCCGAAATCCCAGGCGCCATAGAGGCCCAGGTGGACGTGCAGGAGAAGCCCGTGCCCGAACTCCAGGAAGAGGTGCTTCCCGTGCGCCACGGAACTGACGAGGGTGTGGCCGTCCAGCAGCGCAGCGCCCTGGGCAAACCGGCCCTGCGGACTGGAGACCGCGAGCCGCTCCCCCGCGAAGACGTCCCCGAACTGGCGGGCCAGACGGTGGACGGAATGCCCCTCCGGCACTAGTCGATGACCTCGCCGGTGCGCTCGTACGTGGCGATCTTGCCGATCCGGCGGACGTGGCGCTCATCGTTGCTGAAAGGTTCGGCCAGGAACGCCTCGATGATTTCCGTGGCCTCGTCGACGCTGTGCTGGCGGCCGCCGACGGCGACGACGTTGGCGTCGTTGTGCTCACGTGCCAGCTGGGCGGTGGACAGGTTCCAGGCCAGCGCGGCCCGGACGCCCTTGACCTTGTTGGCGGCGATCTGCTCGCCATTGCCCGAGCCGCCGAGGACGATGCCGAGGGCGCGGGTTCCGGCTTCCTGGTCCGCGACGACGGCGAGGGCGGCGTTGATGCAGAACGACGGGTAGTCATCCAGGGCGTCGTAGACCTTCGGTCCGTGGTCCACCACCTCGTAGCCCTTGGCGCTGAGGTGGCTGACCAGGTGGGCGCTGAGCTCCATTCCGGCGTGGTCGGTGGCAATGTGCACGCGGGGCAGGTCAGAAATGGTCACGGCTGTTCCGTTCGGTTGCGGCGCCGGGCGGCGGCCGGGGCGGTTGGGGTCTGGTCCAAGCGTACTAGGCCGGGCCTCCCGGGACCGTGCCGCAGCCGGCCGGACCCCTCACTGGACGGTCGTGTTACACAGGCCCGGCACGCCGTCGTACTCCACAGTCTTGCCCCACCGTCTAGCTCCACCGGGGACCGACACTGAGGACCGACACCGGGGACCGACACCGCCGTGCTACACGGCGGTGGTCCCGCCGTTCCGCCGGGCCCTGTCCGCCACCCGGGACAGCGTTTGGGCAATATTGTCCGCCGCGGTGGCACTGCCGCCGCTCACCGCCAGCCGTCGCCCGTCTGAGCGGTCGATGACCACCGCGGGGCCGCTGCTGACCAGCATCGCTGTGGTGTTGCCATGGGTCCGGTAGCCCCACCCGCCATAGTCCGCCGCCGTGACGTCCCTGGGCGTCGCGGCGTCGATGGCCGCGGCCGGAACCTCCATCACCCGGACGAAGCCTGCCGCGAAGACGTGCAGCCCGCCGCGGTCAACCCGGATCCGGGCCACCAGGAACGCCGCGGCCACCAGGGCCGCCGCCACCAGGAGGACAGACAGCCACGGCACGGCAATGGTCAGGAGGGCGGCCGGCAAAATCGTTGCGATGCCGAGCATGACGAAGATTGAGCTGCGGGCGTGGACCCAGAGGCTCACCCGGTCCCTGGCCAAATCCGGATCCTGTTCGCGCTCAAGGGCCTGCCGGACGGCGACGTCGTCATCGACGGACCAGCGCTCGTCGGCCTTGAAGACAAAACCCATCACGATGCCCAGGCCGAGGGCCGCGCCGCTGCCGAGGGCCAGGACCGAGGCGTCCACATGGGATCCCCGCGCATCGGGCAGGCCCAGCTGGCCCACGAGCACGGCGGCAAGGACTGTGGTGACGAACAGGCTCATGGACAGGCCGGCGCCCATCATGATGCGGCGCATCATCGCGGGGCGCGAGAGCGGCACGGCCTGCAGCAGCACGGCCCAGCCGATCACCACGATCAGCGAGGCTCCGGCTCCCGCGACTGTCACGAACGGCGCGAAGTCGGCGGCACCGGCGGCGGTCCAGCGGACGGCCAGCGGCTCGGGCAGATCCGGGCGCACCAGAAGCGCACACACCACGAATCCTGCCGCCAGCATCAAGGGGAAACCGATGGCAAAGCGCAGCGCCCTGGCATCGACGGAGTCACGGATCTTTCCCATGCTCCAACGCTACCGCGGACGCACCTTGATGGATCTGGGGACGTGCGCGCAGGTCAGGAGGTGGACGGGAAGCAAATGTGGGATCAGGCACGTAGTCCGGCGCCCGGACCTCGCCACGAGCAAGAAGACATCGCCGGGGCAACGTCAACGGGGCCGACCCAACCGCACCCATCTGACACGAACGGCCGCTAAGGGCATCGGCTTAGCGGCCATTCGTGGCAAATCGTGGACTGGGCGCAAAGGCCTGGTGGCCGGTTGTGACCGGGCTAACTTGCCAAGGGCCGCTAACGTGAAAGAATAATTTCACAGTACCGCCGGCGACCGCGGCCGCGGCCGGCCGGCAGTATCCAACTTCTTCTGGAGGCCCCTTTGCCCGGTATGAACCTGACCCGCGCCGAAGCCCGCGAGCGCGCCGCCCTGATCGACGTCGAATCCTACGAGGTCAGCCTGGACCTGACCCGCGGCGAGAAGGTCTTCGGCTCCACCACGGCCGTGAAGTTCCGGGCCAAGCCGGGCTCGTCGACCTTCATCGACGCCGTCACCCACGCGGTGCACAGCGTCAGCCTCAACGGCCGCGAACTGGATCCGGCCGAGATCTCCGACGGCGTCCGGATCCAGCTCCCGGACCTCGCGGCCGAGAACCACCTGCTGGTGGTCGCCGACGCCCCGTACATGAACACCGGTGAAGGCCTGCACCGCTTCGTGGATCCGGTGGACAACGAGGTCTACCTGTACACCCAGTTCGAGGTCCCGGATTCGCGGCGCATGTTCGCCGTCTTCGAACAGCCCGACCTGAAGGCCAGCTTCACGTTCACCGTCACCGCCCCCTCGCACTGGGATGTCGTGTCCAACTCCCCCACCCCGGTGCCGGTGGAGACCATCCCCGGCGCGGATGGGGGCGCCCGCTCTGTCTGGGAGTTCACGCCGACACCGCGGCTGTCCTCCTATGTCACCGCGCTGATCGCCGGGCCGTACCAGTCGGTGCGCAGCGAGGTCACGTCGGCGGCGGGCAAGGTCACCCCGCTGGGCATCTTCGCCCGCAAGTCGCTCATGCAGTACCTCGATGCGGACAACATCTTCGAGCTCACCCGGCAGGGCTTCGAGTTCTTCGAGGCCCAGTTCGGCTGCCCGTACCCGTTCGAGAAGTACGACCAGCTCTTCGTGCCGGAGTTCAACGCCGGCGCCATGGAGAACGCCGGGGCCGTCACCATCCTGGAAGGCTACGTCTTCCGCGGCAAGGTCACCGACGCCCAGGTGGAACGCCGCGCCATCACCGTGCTGCACGAGCTCGCGCACATGTGGTTCGGCGACCTTGTCACCATGCGCTGGTGGAACGACCTCTGGCTCAACGAGTCCTTCGCCGAATACATGTCCCACCTGGCCGCCGTCGAGAACACCGAGTTCGGCCACGCCTGGACCACGTTCGCGTCCGTGGAGAAGTCCTGGGCCTACCGGCAGGACCAGCTGCCCACCACGCACCCGATCTTCGCCGAGATCAACGACCTCCAGGACGTCGAGGTGAACTTCGACGGGATCACCTACGCCAAGGGCGCCTCGGTGCTGCGCCAGCTCGTCGCCTGGGTGGGCCCGGAGCAATTCATGTCCGGGGTGCGGGAGTACTTCAGCAAGCACGCCTGGCAGAACACCGAGCTCAGCGACCTCATGGCCGAACTCGAGAAGGCCAGCGGCCGCGACCTGGAACGGTGGGGGCAGCTCTGGCTGGAGACCGCCGGCGTGAACACCCTGACACCGGAAATCTCGGCGTCCGCGGACGGCACCATCGAGTCCTTCGCCATCGTGCAGTCGGCGATCGAGAGCGAACCGACCCTGCGCCCGCACCGTCTCGCCGTCGGCTTCTACAACCTCAACGGGACCGGCAAGCTGGAGCGGGTGCACCGCGAGGAGCTCGACGTCGACGGCGAGCGCACCGAAGTTCCGGCCTTGGCCGGCCTGGCCCAGCCGGACCTGATCCTGCTCAACGACGACGACCTCGCCTACGCCAAGGTGCGCCTGGATCCGAAGTCCCTCGCCACCGCAACGGCGCACCTGAAGGACTTCAGCCAGAGCCTCCCCCGCACGCTCGTGTGGGGCTCGGCCTGGGATGCGGCGCGCGACGGCGAATCCCCGGCCCGCGGGTACGTGGAGCTGATCCTCGCCAACATTGCCGAGGAATCCGATTCCTCCGTGATCCTGGTCCAGCTCCGGCAGCTGGCCACCACGCTGACCTTCTACGTGGCCGAGGAGCACCAGGAGGCCACCGCCGTGGCCGCGGCCGACAAGCTCTGGGAGCTCGCATCGGCGGTGCCGGCCGGCTCGGACGCCCAGCTGCAGTTCGTGAAGTCCTACGCCCTGCTGGCCCGCAGTGCCGGGCAGCTGGACACGGTCTCCGGGCTGCTGGACGGCTCACTCACCCTCGATGGGCTGAGCGTGGACCAGGACCTGCGGTGGGAGCTGCTGGCTTCCCTCGTGGCAGGCGGCCGCGCCGGGCAGGAGCGGATCGACGAGGAACTGGAGCACGACAACACCTCCAACGGCCAGAACGCGGCGGCCCTGGCCAAGGCCGCCATCCCCACCCCCGAGGCCAAGGCCGAGGCCTGGGAATCGATTGTGGTCAAGGGCGATCTGTCCAACGCCCTGCAGGGCTCCGCGGTGACCGGCTTTACCCGGGTCCTGGACACGTCCCTGCTCGAGCCGTACGCCGAGAAGTACTTCGAGGCCGTCCCCGGCATCATGGCGAGCCGCACCCACGCGCTGGCCTCGCAGATCGTCGTCGGGCTCTACCCGGCCCAGCTGACCACGCAGGCCACGGTGGACCGCACGGATGAGTTCCTGGCCTCGCTGCCGGAGGGCAGTGCGGCGCTGCGCCGGATGATGCTGGAGAACCGCGACGGCGTTGCCCGCGCCCTGCGCGCCCGCCAGGCCGACGTCGGCTAACGGCCTAGGCACCGGACCCCCGGCAAGCCTGGAACCCCGGCACCGCCCCTGTGCGGCGCCGGGGTTCTGTCGTTCTAGGCTGGAGCCATGAGCCTTGACGAACATCACTATGCGCTGACCGTCCGCTGGACCGGGAACCGCGGGGCCGGGACGTCCTCGTACCGCGGTTACTCACGGGACCACGACATCGAGATCCCCGGGCTGCCGGTGCTGCGCGGCTCGGCCGATCCGACCTTCCACGGGGACCGGGAGCGCTACAACCCCGAACAGCTGCTGCTGGCCGCGCTCTCGCAGTGCCACATGCTCTCCTTCCTGCACGTGGCCGTGAAGCACGGCGTTGTGGTGACGGCCTACGAGGACCGGGCCGAGGGCCTGATGCGGACCAACCGGGACGGCAGCGGGCAGTTCGAATCCGTCACGCTGAGGCCCCGGGTGACGGTGGCGGAAGCGGCGGCACCGGATGTCCTCGAGGAACTCCACGTGGAGGCCAACAAGGTCTGTTTCATCGCCCGCAGCGTCAACTTCCCGGTGTTGCACGAGCCGACGGCTGTGGTGGAGGGCCAGGCTGACTGAATGGTTTTCAGGCGGAATAGTTTTCAGGCGGCGCCGTCAGCCGGGCTGGTCGAGGCCTCTGCCCGGTACTCGGACACCAACCGGCGCTCCGTCTCCGGGCTCATACCGGCCTTGCGTTCACGGCCGAGTCCGCGGCGGCGTTCATCCGCCAGGGTGTCCTGCAGCGTGTCCATCCACGGCCGGAGCCGCAGCCCCGCTGTCCGGGCAGCGTCGTTGCTGCGGGTCGCGAAGCCCTCGTGGCCTGGCGGCAGCCACAGCGGCAGCGAGTCCGGGCCGGCCCAGTGGTTCGCACCGTGCGACGCCAGCCAGTCCTCGGGTGCGACAACCACCTCGGAGTCGGCGTCGGCGAGCTGGCGGGCTTCCTCCAGATAGGCGGCAAAGGGCACCGGCTCACCGACGGCGTTCAGCGCCCCCGTGGTTCCGTTCCCGGCGGCGGTGAGGATCCAGGCGGCGAGGTCGCGGACGTCGATGATCTGGGTGGCGTCGGCGGGAATGTCCGGGACCAGGACGGGATCGTTGTCCCGGGCGAACCGGGCCGGCCAGTACCCGTAGCGGTCGGAGCCGTCCCCGGGTCCGCCGATCAGGCCGGCGCGGCAGAGATGCGCCTTGCCCCCTGCCAGTTCCCGGGTCAGGTGCTCGATCGCGGACTTGGCCTCGCCGTAGTTATCCATGGTCAGCTCCGTGCCCGGAGCCAGCGGCGGAAGCACCAGGCCGTCTTCGGCCTCGCCGGCCACTGAGTGGTCCGCGTAGACCGAGCAGCTGGAGATGAAGGTCCAGTGGCGGGCCGAGCCGGCCAGCGTCTCGAGGGCCTCCCGTGCCTGGTCAGGGTCCCGCGAGACGTCGACGACGGCGTCCCACCCGCCGCTGCCGGCGGCCCCTTCGTACGCGGCCTTCCCCTGCGCGCGGTCCGCGCGCAGCCAGGTGGCGCCGTCGGGCGGCGAGGCGGCGGTACCTCGGGCCAGGCAGGTGACGTCGTGCCCGGCGGCGAGGGCCTGCCGGGCTATTTCAGCTGACAGGAAGACGGTGCCGCCAAGGACCAGGATGCGCATGGGGCCACGCTACGGCGCTAATGTTGAAGTAGACCAGAGCGTTATGCGCCCGGCGAACGCCAGCCGCCTTTCCGGACGCCCAGCCCTGCTGCCGGCCGGCAGCAGGGCTGCAGTAAACAAGGAGTTTTCCCTCACCGATGATCAGCCTGACCACCATCGAACCAATCACCGCACCGGACATCTCGGCTGTCAATCTGCCAGGTGGCCTCATCAGCCTGGGCATCGGCGTCGCCGTGTGGCTGGTGGCATCCTTCGTGATCACCGGCATCACCAAACGGGTCGCGGCGGGCAGCACACTCTTCAAGAAGTCGCACTTCCGCTGGGTGGCTCCGGCGTTCCGCGCCCTGGACCACGAACGCCGCGTCCAGCGGGCAGAGACAATCGGCGCACTGCTCCGCAGCGTGGTCGGCGTCCTGATCGCCGTCCTCACCATCGTGTACGTGCTCAAGTACCTGAACGTGGACGTGGCTCCCATCCTGACGAGCGTCGGGATCCTCGGTGTGGCGATCGGCTTCGGTGCCCAGCAGTTGATCCGCGACTTCCTCGCCGGCATTTTCATTACCTTCGAGGACCAGTACGGCATTGGCGACATTATCGAGACTTCGGAGGTGGTGGGCACGGTCGAGGCCATGAACCTGCGGATCACCCGGGTCCGGGCCGACGACGGCACCATCTGGTACCTGCGCAACGGCGAAATCCTGCGTGTGGGCAACCGCTCCCAGGGCACGTACATTCCGCCCGAGACGTCCCCGGCGGACGAGGCCGACAGCGCACCCCAGCAGAAGGCCGGAGAATAGTGAAATGACGATTCCCAGCGCCAGCGAACCCAGCCAGCCCAGGCAGCTGCTGCAGAACGATCCGTTCAGCCAGCCCGGCTACACGGACAACTTCTACGACGCCGTGGGCGGCCACGAGACCTTCGTGAAGCTCATCGATGTCTTCTACGACGGCGTCGCAACAGATCCGCTGTTGCGCGCCATGTACCCGGAAGAGGACCTTGGCCCGGCCAAGCGGCGCTTCCTGATGTTCCTGGAACAGTACTGGGGCGGGCCGACGACGTACGGCGAGGAGCGCGGGCATCCGCGGCTGCGGATGCGCCACATGCCGTTCCGGGTGACACCGGAGGCCAAGGAACGCTGGCTGTTCCACATGCGTGCCGCGGTGGATGCCCTGGAGCTGCCGCCGCTGTATGAGGGTACGCTCTGGGACTACATGGAGCGGGCAGCCCTGTCCATGGTGAACAGCCCGTCGGAGGGCTGAGCGCGGAGGGCGCCGGAGCTTCCTAAAGCCCGGTGCCGGTCCGGACCAGCACGTGGCCGCGGGTGCCGCTGAGCCGGAACCAGCGCCCGGCCCGGTAGAGCCGTTGCTCGCTCTCTGCCAGGAAGCCCAGGGTGAGCGCGGCAAACGCGGCCCCGGCCGGCAGGCCGCCGGCGTCGGGCAGTTCCCGGCCCCAGACCGTTGCCCTGGCGTTGTTGACGATCAACGCACCGGGCTTGTCCGGAATGATCGCGGCGATCTCCCTGATCCCGGCCTCCGCTGCGGTCCGCAGGGCGGTGTCCTGGACGGTGCCGAGCAGTTCCCAGCCGGCCCGCGGCGCGCCGATCCCGGCCCACGACTCGCTGACGGTCACCGGCGGGACGGGAAGTTCGACGTCGTGCTCCCCCGCCCGTGCCAGGCGGTCCAGCACGGCGGACAGCGGCACTGTCACGTCAGTGTCCGCCGGCTGAGCCAGCGCCATGGTCCGCAGGCCCAGGATGGTGGGGGTGGATTCGCCCAGGAGCCGGGGCCGCAGGACGCAGACGTAGGCGGCCAGGACGGGGCCCGCGGCCTGGAGCCGGATGGCGCCGTCGTCAATGGACTTGGCGCGCGTCGCGAAGGTGCGCAGGTCGTCGAGGTCGCGGGGATCGGTGAACTGCAGGGGCTGGGTTAGGACATCAGACACACTACTGACTCTACCGGCTGCGCTTCTTTGGAGCGGCGCTGGACGCCGTCTAGAGTCAGACCATGACTGAAGCCGAAGCCGGACTCTTGGGGCTCCCGACCCAGGACCCCACCTCCTCGCTCATCCAACTTCTCAACCTCGGCGAGCTCGAGGGCGCCCGGACGGACGAGGACATCTTCATGGGTCCCTCCCAGCAACAGCCCAAGCAGCGCGTCTTTGGCGGCCAGGTGCTGGCGCAGTCCCTGATAGCCGGCAGCCGCACCGTCGATCCGGACCGCAGCGTGCACTCCATGCACGGTTACTTCCTCCGGCCCGGAGACGCCAACAAACCGATCACCTTCGGCGTGCAGCGCCTGCGCGACGGGCGGTCCTTCTCGGCCCGCCGGGTCCACGCCTATCAGGAGGGCATGCCCATCCTGTCGATGATCGCGTCCTTCCAGGCCGAGGACGAGGGGATCGAGCACCAGTCCGAGATGCCCGCCGGGATCCCGGACCCCGAATCGCTGCCGAGCACGGCCGACCTGCTGGGCAAGTTCGATCACCCCGTGGCCCGGCACTGGGCCTACGAGCGGCCGTTCGATATCCGCCACGTCGATCCGGCGCTGTATGTCTCGGCCAAGGGACCGCGGGAGGCCCGCAACGCCGTGTGGATGAAGACCTTCGGCCCGATGCCCGACGACGCCGGCCTGCACCGGGCGGCCCTGGCCTACGCGAGCGACTACACCTTGCTCGAATCCATCCTCCGCAGGCACGGCATGAGCTGGATTACGCCGGGGATGTCCGTGGCAAGCCTGGACCACGCCATGTGGTGGCACCGGCCGGTCAGGGTCGACGAGTGGCTCCTGTACGTCCAGGAATCGCCCAGCGCGCAGGGCGCCCGGGGCCTCGCGACGGGCAAAATCTTCAGCCGGGACGGCCGGCACGTGGCGACGGTGGCCCAGGAAGGCATGATCCGCGTCCCGAACGACTTCAAAAACACCGACCTGGAGAACACCGCGAAGGGCGCCGTGCAGGCCGCCGTCTGATCGAGGGCGCTGCAGCACCTGATCCGCAAGGCCAAGGGCTGCCAGTACTCCCCCGTCCGGCGGCTGGGACACGGCGTCCTCGGCACACAGGCCCACCGCACGCAAAAAGCCGGCTCCCCCTGAAGCAGTTCAGGCGGGAGCCGGCTTTTTCGTGGCGCTGTAAGCCTTGCGGGCTTAGTCGCGGGTGAGGCGGCGGTGGGTTACCCGGTGCGGCTTGGCCGCATCCGGGCCCAGGCGCTCGACCTTGTTCTCCTCGTAGGATTCGAAGTTGCCCTCGAACCAGTACCACTTGGACGGGTTCTCCTCGTCGCCTTCGTAGGCGAGGATGTGGGTGGCCACCCGGTCCAGGAACCAGCGGTCGTGCGAGACGACGACGGCGCAGCCCGGGAATTCGAGCAGGGCGTTTTCGAGGCTGCTGAGGGTTTCGACGTCGAGGTCGTTGGTCGGTTCGTCGAGGAGCAGCAGGTTGCCACCCTGCTTGAGGGTCAGCGCCAGGTTGAGGCGGTTGCGCTCACCACCGGAGAGCACCCCGGCCTTCTTCTGCTGGTCCGGGCCCTTGAAGCCGAAAGCGGCCACGTAGGCGCGGGACGGCATTTCGACGTGGCCGACCTGGATGTAGTCGAGGCCGTCGGACACGACTTCCCACAGGGTCTTGTTCGGGTCGATGCCGCCGCGGCTCTGGTCGGCGTAGGAGATCTTGACGGAATCGCCGATCTTCAGTTCTCCGCCGTCGAGCGGTTCCAGGCCCACGATGGTCTTGAAGAGGGTGGACTTGCCGACGCCGTTGGGGCCGATGACGCCGACGATGCCGTTGCGGGGCAGGCTGAAGGACAGTCCATCGATCAGGGTGCGGTCATCGAAGCCCTTCTGGAGACCCTTGGCCTCCAGCACGAGTCCGCCCAGGCGCGGGCCCGGCGGGATCTGGATCTCTTCGAAGTCGAGCTTGCGGGTACGGTCTGCCTCGGCAGCCATTTCCTCGTAGCGGGCCAGACGGGCCTTGGACTTGGTCTGGCGTCCCTTGGCGTTGGACCGGACCCATTCGAGTTCCTCGGTCAGGCGCTTGGCCTGCTTGGCGTCCTTCTTGCCCTGGACTTCCAGGCGGGCGCGCTTCTTCTCCAGGTACGTGGAGTAGTTGCCCTCGTACGGGTACAGGTGGCCGCGGTCGACTTCGGCGATCCACTCGGCCACGTGGTCGAGGAAGTACCGGTCGTGGGTGACGGCAAGGACGGCACCGGAGTAGCTGGAGAGGTGCTGTTCCAGCCACAGCACGCTCTCGGCGTCAAGGTGGTTGGTGGGCTCGTCGAGGAGCAACAGGTCCGGCTTCTGCAGCAGGAGCTTGCACAGCGCGACGCGGCGGCGCTCACCACCGGAGAGCAGGGTGACGTCGGCGTCGGCGGGCGGGCAGCGCAGTGCGTCCATAGCCTGTTCCAGCTGGGAATCGATGTCCCAGGCGTCGGCAGCGTCGATCGCTTCCTGCAGCTGTCCCATTTCCTCGAGGAGGGCATCGTAGTCAGCGTCGGGGCTGGCCATTTCCTCGGAGATCGCGTTGAAGCGCTGGATCTTGCCGTAGATTTCGCCGACGCCCTCCTGGACGTTGCCCAGGACGGTCTTGTCTTCGTTCAGCGGCGGCTCCTGCAGCAGGATGCCTACCGTGTAGCCGGGGCTGAGCCGGGCCTCACCGTTGGAGGGAGTGTCCAGGCCGGCCATGATCTTGAGAATGGTGGACTTACCGGCACCATTCGGGCCGACAACGCCAATCTTGGCCCCCGGGAAGAAGGACATGCTTACGTCATCGAGGATGAGTTTTTCGCCGACAGCCTTACGGGCCTTGGTCATTGTGTAGATAAATTCCGCCATGCCTACAAATCTAGTGGTTCGGGCGGGATAACTCACATTCCGTGAGCCCGGATCGGCCACTTAACGGCGTTCGAGGGTTCGGCTCAGTCCCGGACGCCCACGAGGCAGCCGCCGGAGGCCAGACCCGGCAGCACAGCGACGGTGACGGTGCCGGTGCGGATCTGGGCCACGATGCAGTCGCTGCCGTCGCGCACTCCGGCCTCGACGGCGTCGGCAGCGAGGCCGGTGGGCGTCCGCCCGGCTGTGACTTCCACAGCGTCGGCCGGAATCCCTGCCTTAACCAACGACGCGCGGATGCCCGCCGTTTCGGGCTGACCGCCGCCGCGAATGGCGGCGTTCAGGACCGCCTCGACCGTGGACTTCATGGCGGATTCCCTGTCGGGTTTCAGGCCGGGTTTCGCCAGCGGCGACGTCGTGGATGCCGGTGCGGGTGCCGGTGCCGGGGACGTTGCGGAAGGTGTCCCCTCAGAATCCGCGGCTTCAGAGACCATGGCTCCGCTGCTACCGGCCGGCGTCGCACAGGCGGAGGCCGAAAGCAGGAGCACCAAGGTTGCGGCGGCCGGAGCGGCCCAGCCGCCGCGACGGGCGGCCCCTCCCGCGGTGCGGGTGGGCGCCGCCCGTCCCGCAGCGATCCTGGCGTGTTGCATCGGGCAATTCTGCCACGCGGCAGTGCCCCGTTCCGGCGTTCCGGTGACCAGTCCCGGCGCCCACGGCGCTGCCCGCCGGTCCTGCGGATTCAGGCTGCGGCCCCTTTCAGTTCTCCGGTTTCCTGGTCCACCTCCTCCTCCTCACCGCTCTCGTCATGGCTGAAGCTCGCGTGGTGGTCGGCACCGTGGTCGCCGTCCCCGTCGTCGTCCCCTGGCAGGCTCTGCGGTCCGCCGCCGTCGCCGTCGCCGCTACCGGGCGCGTCTGGGGAACCGGCTCCGGCGGCCGCCTGGCTTCCGGCTGCGGCTGAGCGCGTGAAGTTGGCGGAGCCCCACATGAGGTCGTGGCCAACTGACTCCGCGTCAATTTCGGCGACGTGGTAGACCCTGCCGTCCTTCTCCCAGCTCCGCATCTTCAGCCTGCCTACCACGATGACCCGCTGGCCCTTCTTGATGCTGCAGCCAATGTTGCCGGCCAGCTGCCGGTATCCCTGGACGGTGAACCAGTTGGTGTTGCCATCCACCCAGGTGCTGGAGCCGCGGTCATAGCGGCGCTCGGTGGCGCCGAACCGGAAGGACGCCGTGGCCACGCCACCGGGTGTGGTCGAGCTTCTGATCTCCGAGGCGACGAAGCCACGGACCGTAATGTTGTCGCTCATTCTCATGTCCTGTCTCGAATTGTCGTGCCCTGCCGGGCAGTTCCAGCATCCCGCCGTGGACCGTGGCCCGGGAGGACCCGGCTGTGCCATGTGGATAACCGGCTGCCGGCAACAGTGTGGGGACCGTGTTGGGGAGAAGTCAGGGCCGGCAGGACCGGCCACCTGCCGGGCGTTGACCTCCACCGGCCGTCAGGCACTGTAAACTTTTTGAGGTGTCACCGGCAGCAGCCGGTGGGCGCCAGCGCGCCCCAGTAGCTCAGGGGATAGAGCAGCGGCCTTCTAATCCGCCGGTCGGGGGTTCGATTCCCTCCTGGGGCACAAGAGAGCGGCTCTGACCTGCGACAACGCACGGTCAGGGCCGCTTCCTATGTCAACTCCTATTTCAACCAGAACATCAGATCCACTTGTTGTGTTTGAACGTCAGGAACAGGATCCCGCCCATGCCGAGCATGAGCGCGAGTGCCATCGGATAGCCGAAGATCCAGTCGAGCTCGGGCATGTCGCGGAAGTTCATGCCGTAAATCGAGGCGATCAACGTCGGCGCAAACAAGATGGCAGCCCACGACGAGATCCGCTTGACCTGCTCGTTCTGGGCGAAGCTCGACTCCGTCAGGAGCCGCATTTCGTCGTTCTGCCGCTGGGCAACGAGGGCCGCGTTGACGGCCAGCGCGTTCTGCAGCAACGCCCGGAAGGCAGACACCCGCTCCCCCAGCCTGATGGCGTGGTCCAGGACGTCGCGGAAATGATCCTGCAGTTCGGGGTCCGGCACGCCGTCCGGTCCGCTGCCCATGAGGCTCTGCAGGATTCCGGCCAGCGGGGCCGTGGCACGCTGAAACGTGATGACCTGGCGGGAGAGTTCATAGATCCTGCGCGATACGCCGGGGTCGGCAGCGAACAGGTCGTCTTCGATTTCATCGATATCGTTTTCCAGCCCTGCCGCCACCGGCTCGTACTCGTCCACCACCTGGTCCAGGATCGCGTACAACACCGCATCCGGTCCGAGCGCCAGGAACTCCGGCTCGGACTCCATCCGCCGGCGCACCCGGGCCAGGTCGGGAGACTCCGCCCGGCGGACAGTCACCACAAAGTCCGGTCCGGAAAACACATGGATCTCGCCGAACTCGACCTTTTCCACGTCGTCCAGGTACCGCGCGGGCCGCAGCACCAGGAACAACGTCTCGCCATAGTGCTCCAGCTTGGCCCGCTGGTGGCCGGCGAGCGCGTCCTCCACGGCCAGGTGGCTCAGGTCAAATTCCTCGGCCACGGAGCGCAGCTCCTGGGCTTCGGGCCGGTAGAGCCCAATCCAGGCCATGCCCTGGCGCTGCCGCAGCAGAAAGTATGTCTCCTCGAGTCCTTCCGGGTCGGCGGTCCGGTGACCGTCCACATAGACGGCGTTGTCAATAATCGTCACGGCCGCGCCTCCTCTTCAAGGCATTCGCTTTGCTGTGACGTTATACCGTCCCCGGGCCGGTGCCAACAGCCGGCACTGCCCCGCGGGCGCCGCTGGTTTCCGGGAAGGACCCCGGAAAGAATGCCCGGGAGAACGTCGCCGACGGCGGCCGCCAGGGACCGCCAAAGCACGGTTGCTGGCGTGGGGCGGAGCGCCCGAACCGTGCACACCCTATGCCCTGAGCCCCGCCAGCCCTCAGCACGCTTAGTATTGAATGGACTGGCAGGCTGGCAGGGATAGCCTGTGCGCCCTGCCCGCAATCGAAAGGTACGGCCGCCATGACCGAGACACCCCGCAGATTCGACCCCACCAATCCAGACGACGCCCCCACCTCCCCGTACGCGGGGTCCGGTGACGCCACACCCGCGCCCGCGTCCGCGCCCGCCGAGCAGAGCCCCGGCATGGATGTGGCCGCGACCAGCACGGATGTGGCCGCCACGACGGCGGGGCGCGCCGAAACCACCCAGCCCGAGGAACCCACGGCTCAGGCTCCCGCGCCGGCGCCCGCTCCGGACACGCGCCAGGTCACCCGTGCGGGAATGGTCTGGGCCGCGGTTGCCTGCGCGCTCGTGGTGCTGATCCTGCTGATCGCTTTCATCCTGCAGAACCAGGAATACGTGCAGGTGAAGTTCTTTGGCCTCGAAGGCTCGGTCCCGCTCGGCATCGCCTTGTTCATCGCGGCCGTCGGCGGCGGCGTTCTGGTCGCCATCGCCGGAGCCGCCCGCATCATCCAGCTCCGGCTCGCCGCGCACCGCGTCCGCCGCCAGGCCAGCCCGGGCACGCGCACGCGCTGACGCTGAAGCCGCCAGGCGCTACCCTCTTTCCATGCGCGACGCAGAACCCCGGGCCCAGGCAGCCATCACCACCGCCGCGGCGGACTGGCCCGACGTCGAGCGTCTCTTTGGCGTCCGCGGCGAACCCTCACGATGCTGGTGCCGGTTCTTTGCCTTGACCGGCCCGCAGTGGTCCGCGTCCACCCCGGAGGAGCGGAAGAACCAGTTGCGGGACAAGTTCGACGGCGGCCAGCCGGCGCCCGGGGTTCTGGCCTTCCGCGACGGGAATCCGGTGGGCTGGTGCGCCGTCGAGCCCCGCGGGTGCTACCCAAGGATCCTGCGCTCGAAGGTGCTGGCGTCGGCCCCTGACGCCGCCCGGGATCCCGGCGAGGACCGCGTGTGGTCCGTCAGTTGCTTTGTCGTCTCCCCCGGCCACCGACGGACCGGCGTGGCGGGGGCGTTGCTTGCCGCCGCCGTCGAACACGCCTCCGCCCACGGCGCAACGGTGGTGGAGGGTTATCCGGTCGACCCCGCGCAACGGCCCAAGGCCGGCCCGGCAGACCTCTACCACGGCACGCTGGGACTCTTTTTGGCGGCCGGCTTCACGGTGGTCAGCGGCACAGTTGTCAGCGGCGCAGTGCCGGGACGCGCCGTCGTCCGCCTGACGGCGCCCCGGGCCGGCAGGGACCGAGGGCGCTAGGGCAGGGTCAGGATCACCGGCCCGTCGGCGGTGATGGCCACGGTGTGTTCGCTGTGCGCGGCGCGGCGGCCGTTCGCTGAGCGGAGGGTCCATTCGTCGTCGTCATGGTAGTAGTCGTCCTTGCGGCCGAGAATCAGCATTGGCTCGATGGCGATGACGAGGCCCTCGGTCAGTTTGATGCCGCGACCGGGACGCCCGTCGTTGGGCACGTGCGGCTCGGCGTGCATGGTCCGGCCGATCCCGTGGCCGCCGTGATCGGCGAGCAGCCCGTAGCCTGCCCGGCGCGCTGCCCCGCCGATCGCGTAGGCGAGATCCCCCATCTTGTTCCCGATCCTTGCCGCTTCGATCCCCCTCGCCAGGGCGGCGTCCGTGGCGTCGATGAGGGCCTGGTCCACCGGGTCCACGGTCCCCACGATGAAACTGACGGCCGCATCGCCGCACCACCCGGCCAGGAAGGCGCCGCAATCCACGCTCAGGAGGTCCCCGTCCTGGAGCCGGTACTCGTTGGGGATGCCGTGTACGACGGCGTCGTTGACGGACGTGCAGATGACCCCCGGGAACGGCACTGACGCCCACCGCGGCCGGTAGTTCAGGAACGCCGGAGTGGCTCCCGCGTCGGCGATTGATGCTGCGGCGACATCGTCCAGTTCCTTGAGCGAAACGCCGACGGCGGCCGCCTCCCGGACCCGGGCGAGGGTGGTGGCGACCACGCGGCCGGCCTCGCGCATCAGTGCGATCTCTTCGGGACTCTTGATCATGGACATGGCTTTCCCTTCCGACGCGGAGCCGCGGCTTGCTGGCTTCAACTCTAAAGCCCGCCGCGGCGTGTCTACAGTGGCCTCATGACCACCACGGAACTCATCGACGCGATCCGCGGCAGCCTCCAGGCTGCTGCCGATCCTGGCCGCGCCGCGGGGGCACAGGCCTACATGAAATCGCAGATGCCATCCCTGGGCGTGCGGGTTCCCGAGGTTCGCAGCATTGTCCGGGCCGCGGCCGCGGACCACCCGCCGGGCAGCCTGGCGGAGCTGCAGTCCGCCGTGCTTGTGCTGTGGCGCAACGCCGGCCACCGTGAGGAACGCTACGCCGCGATCGAGCTCACGGGGCTCAAGCCCGCAGCCGGGGAACTGGGCATGCTGGCCCTCTATGAGGAAATCATCCGCACCGGAGCCTGGTGGGACCTGGTGGACGGGGTGGCCCACCGGCTGGGCGCCCTGTTGCAGGCCCACCGGGCAGAACTGACGCCGGTGCTCGAACGCTGGAGCCGGGACGAGGACTTCTGGGTCCGGCGGGCCGCGATCACCGCACAGCTGGGGGCGAAGGACGCCACGGACACGGAGCTCCTGGCCGCTGTGATCGAGGCCAACCTCGAGGACCGGGAGTTCTTCATCCGCAAGGCGATCGGGTGGGCGCTGCGCCAGTACGGCAGGACGGATCCGGCCTGGGTGAAAGCGTTCGTGCGGCGGCATGCGGACCGGCTCAGTCCGCTCTCGCGCAAGGAAGCGCTCAGGAACTTGGCGGCCTAGCCAGAACCAGCCCTAGATGATCGGCCGCGTGGTGACCGGCTCGTCCGACTTGGTGAACAGCAGCTTGGTCTTCGGGTCAAGGAAGATCAGGTACAGCGCGAACAGCAACGCAATGATCGCCGCGGCGTTGCGGGCCAGCGCCAGGGCCAGGCCCAGATCCGCAGTCTGCAGGTACGGGAAGACATCGAGCTGGTCCGAGATCGCGTACACCATGAAGAAGGACACGATGAAGTAGAGCGCCTTGACCTGCCAGTCGTCGCGGATGCCCGTGACGGCGAAGAGCGGGATGAGCCAGACGATATACCAGGACTGGATCATCGGGGACAGCAGCACGACGGCGGCGAACGCCAGGGTGAGCCGGCGCATCAGCCGGTCGTAGTCGCCGCGGAAGATCTGCCAGGCGACGATGCCGACGGCGAGCAGCTTGCCGGCGTCGAACGCCCACTTGGCCAGTCCCCAGCCGTCGAGCCCGAAGGCGTTGGAGATGGAGGCCACGATCAGGCCCACCAGGCCAACAGGCGCGTACCAGATCCAGATGCTGCCCGGGGCGGACAGCCCGTTGATCCAGCCGAAGCCGAAGCCGTTGACCCGGCTCATGAGATACAGCAAGGCCACGCTGATGCCGGCCGTGAGGGCCCAGAAGACGAACTTGCGCGGCCAGCTGGCGCCCTTGCCCGCCCAGAGCAGGCCGATGAACGGCAGGAAGACCACCGTGATGGGCTTGACCGAGATGGAGAGCGTGACCAGCACGATTCCGAGGATGACCCGGCGCGTGGCGCAGTAATAAAGGCCCGCCAGGGCCAGGCCGATCATGAGGGCGTCGTTGTGGACGCTGGCGATGAAGTTGGTGAGGAACAGCGGGTTGGCCGCCGTCAGCCACAGGGCCCGGTTCGGGTTCACTCCGTGCAGTTCGGCCAGTTTCGGCACGTAGATCACGCAGAGGACCACGCCCACCAGGGCCGCGATCCGGAACAGCATGATGCTGCCTTCAGGGTGCACGTTGGTGGCCCAGACCACGAACTGTTCGATCCACAGGAACAGCTGCCCGTAGGGGACGGGAGCTTCGGTCCACATTCTGTCGGCGCCCAGCTGGAAGTAGTTGGACAGCGCCGAAATGCCGTTTTCGTAGGGGTTGAAGCCCTCCACCATGAGCCGGCCCTGGCCGATGTACGCGTAGACGTCGCGGCTGAACAGCGGTACAGAGAACATCAGCGGCAGCCCCCACGCCACCGTCGCCTGGAGCGTGGCCTTGCGGGCCCCGGCCCCCCAGACCCGGACGCGCTGGCCGAGCCGCAGCCAGGCGCGGACCAGCAGCATGCCGCCGAAGGCCAGCAGGACAATGCAGAGGGCAACGCCCAGGGCCTCGGTGCGCATAAAGATGAACAGCGGGACGCGGCGGAGTTCGGACGCGGGGGCAAGCCAGCCGACGCCGATCGAACCGATCGTCATGAACAGCGAGCCCAGGAACCCGGCAAGGATCGGGGACCGCGGGTTATCGACGTCGCCGACGGCCCCTTCCCCCTCAGGGGAGGCCGCAGCCGGGGTGAGCGCGGTCCGGCCGGCCGCAGAAGGGCGGGACGTGGACGGGCGGGACGTACCGGCAGCCGTTTCCCCCGCCGCAGGCACAGGCGCCGTCATGTCAGGATCGTCCAATCTGTTGTGGGCCACAATTCCGCCCACAGCCGGCCGCAGTGTCCGGCCCGGGGCGCCGCGTCGAAGAAATAAGTGCCGAAATAATTCGGCGGCCGCGTATTCGAAATCCTAGCACCGGACGGCTCTGTGGCGTCGGAACGGTAGGCTGGGCGGGTGCCTATTACTAACGAACGCATCGTCTGGATCGACTGCGAAATGACCGGCCTGGACACCAAGAATGACGCCCTTATCGAGGTGGCCGCCCTGGTGACCGATTCGGAGCTCAACATCCTGGGGGACGGCGTCGACGTCGTGATCAAGCCCGACGACGCCGCGCTGGCCCAGATGAACGACTTTGTCCGCGACATGCACACACGGTCCGGCCTGCTGGCGGAGCTTCCGCACGGCAAGACGATGGCCGAAGCGCAGGCAGCCGTGCTCGCCTACATCAAGAAATGGGTGCCGGATCCCCGGAAGGCCCCGCTCGGCGGCAACTCGGTGGGCACCGACCGCGTGTTCCTTGTCCGCGACATGCCCGACGTGGTGGAGCACCTGCACTACCGGGTCATCGATGTGAGCACCATCAAGGAACTCTCCCGCCGCTGGTTTGCCCGGGCCTACTTCCAGTCCCCGGCCAAGCTGGGCGGCCACCGGGCGCTCGGCGACATCAAGGACTCCATCGACGAACTCCGGTATTACCGCGAGGCCGTGTTTGTTCCCGCGCCGGGCCCGGACAGTGCCACGGCGCAGCGGATCGCCAAGCGCGTCATGGGCGGCGAAGCAGCCGAGCCCACCCCGGCGGAGTAGGCGCGGAAAAGTAATCTGCGCCACGTTTCGCGGAAATTTCGGCGAAAATCGCAAAAGTGGCAAAACCACCCCCAAACAGCAGGTAAGCTATTTGTCGTTGCCTTTCCAGCCAGCCGGTTCGCCGGAGGGCCTGATATGGCACATGGTGGGCGTAGCTCAGTTGGCAGAGCGCCTGGTTGTGGTCCAGGAGGTCGCGGGTTCAACCCCCGTCGCTCACCCTCATGAAGGACGGCAGTGATTGTCCGACCTTTTCCAAAGGCCGCACCGGTTATCCGGTGCGGCCTTTGTTGTCTGTATTGGAAGGAATCGCAGTGAAGCGCAAGCTGTTTGAAGAAGACCACGAGATGTTCCGTGAGATGGCCGCCGAGTTCAACGCGCGCGCGGTCGCTCCCCACTACACCCAGTGGGACGAGGACCACATGATGCCGCGGGAACTGTGGTCCGCTGCCGGCGAGCAGGGCCTGCTGGGCCTGGCCGTGCCGGAAGAGTTCGGCGGCATGGGGATGTCCGACTACCGATTCCGGACAGTGCTGGACGAAGAATTCGCCAAGAGCAACCACCTCGCGGTCGGCCTGGCGTTCCACCTGCACGATGACATGGTCCTCCCCCACCTGCTGGCCTACGGCTCCGATGACCTCAAGGCCCGCTGGCTCCCGGGCATGGTTTCGGGCGAAAAGATCACCTCGGTCGCCTGGACCGAACCGGGGGCCGGCTCCGACCTGCGCGGCATCCGCACCAAAGCAGTCCGCGACGGCGACGACTGGCTGATCACTGGCCAGAAAACATTTATCGGCAACGGCATCTCCGGCGACGCCTCCCTCGTCCTGGCCCGCACTGACGGCGGCACCGGACGCGGAAACCGCGACTCGTTCTCGCTCTTCATGGTCCAGAAGGGTGAGGGCTACAACACCGGCAAGCAGCTGGACAAGATGGGCCTCAAGGCCTCCGACACGGCCGAGCTGTTCTTCGACAACGTCCGCGTCCCGCACGCCGACCTCGTCGGCGAGGAAGGCAAGGGCCTGCAGTACGCGGCCGAACAGCTCCCCCAGGGCCGGCTGGCGATCGCCGTGGCCAGCTCCGCCGTCGTGCGCGCCACCTACGAGGCGACTGTCCGCTACACGAAGGACCGCAACGCGTTCGGCGAGCGAATCATCGATTTCCAGAACAGCCGCTTCGAACTCGCCGACATCCTCACGGAGGTCGAGGTCACGGAAGCGTACGTGGACCAGGCCATCCTGGCGTTCAACGCCGGAGAGCTCGACGCCGCAGGCGCTGCCCGTGCCAAACTGTGGGCGTCCGAGCGCGCCAAGTCCGTCACGGACCGCTGCCTGCAGCTGCACGGCGGGTACGGCTACATCATGGAATACCCGGTGGCCCAGGCCTACCTCGCCGCCCGGCTGCTGACGATCTTCGGCGGCACCAACGAAATCATGCGCGACGTCGTCGGCCGCACCATCGCCGGCTGAGACGCCGCGACTCCACCTGCATCCAAGGAACTTTCCTGATATGACCGTCCTGCCCATCACGATCTGGGGCGAGCCCGTGCTGCACCGCCGGGCCGCGGAAGTCGAAGTCTTCGACGACGAGCTCCGCACCCTGATCGCCGACATGTTCGAGACCAACGACGCCGCCAACGGCGTCGGGCTGGCGGCCCCCCAGGTGGGGGTCGGCAAGCGGCTCTTCGTGTACAAGTACGACAACGACGACGGCGCCCCGGCCACCGGCGTCGTGGTCAATCCTGTCCTGACACTTTCGAAGATTTCCGGCGCCCTGCCGGACCCCGACGAGGAAGAGGAAGGCTGCCTGTCCTTCCCCGGCGGACAGTATCCGCTCAAGCGGGCCGAATGGGCGAGGGTCCAGGGCTTCGACGGTGACGGGAAGCCGGTGGAATTCGAGGCGACCGGCTGGTTCGCCCGGGTCATCCAGCACGAGTACGACCACCTCGACGGCAAGCTCTACGTCAACCGGCTCATTGACCGCTATGCCCGCCGGGCCATGAAGCAGGCCAAGCGCAGCGGCTGGGGCGTTCCCGGCCTGACCTGGATGCCGGGAGTAGACCCGGACCCGTTCGGCCACTGACGGCGGCAGTTAGGCGCTGCTGCACGCGGACTTTCCCCACGTTTGACGCCGACGCGCAGGAAATCGCCGGCGGTTTGGCGGGACGAGCCGGCGGCGGGTCCCAAAGGTGGGGAATTTCGGCGGGATTTCCCGGGTCAGCAGTGACCCGGCCGGCCAGTTCCTTTAGGTCCGGTCGACGGCGGCCAGGATCGCGGCTCCGAGCTCTGCCGGCCTGGTGAACTGCGGCCAGTGTCCTGTAGGCAGGTCCACGTAGTCGACCTGGCGGATCCGTCCGAGCTCCGCCACATACGGGTGGCCGCCGGCAACCATTTCCGTCAGCATCGCGGACGGGAATTCGCAGGCGATGACGGTGACCGGAACCTCGAAGCGGCGTTCATCCGAGAGCTGCTGCCGGTCCTGGGCCACGCCGCGGGGCTGCGGGATGGCACGGGCACGGAACATGGCGCGCAGCTCGTCGGTCAGGTCGGTGAGGTCCTCGTCCTCGAAGAGCTCCCACGGCGGCAGCGGCACCTCGTCGCCGTCGGCCGGCAAGTCGTCATTGATGACGCCGCCCTCCCCCAGCGGTCCGCTGTCCACGTAGATAGCCCGGGCCACCCGGTCCGGGCGGGCATCGACGGCGCCATGGATGATGGCCCCGCCGCCGGAGTGGCCCACCAGGACCACCGGCGCGTCGAAGGAATCGATCTTCGCCACGACGGCGTCGATGTGGGTGCGCAGGCCGATCCCGGCGCGCGGCGCAGCCGCTGACTCCAGGCCCGGCAGGGTCAACGGGTGGACCTTGTGCCCGGCCGCGGTCAGCGGCGGGGTGACGTCCGCCCACGACGAGGCGTCCAACCAGAATCCGGGTACGAGGATGATGTCCATGCCGGTACCCTACCGGTCGAGTACCAGCTCCACCACCTGATACGGGTCCTCGCCCGGGACCAGGTTGTGCATGGTGATGCGTCCGCCCGGGCCGTCCGCCGGGTGCAGGTGGATCTGCCAGCCCCAGTCCGGGCCGGTCGGTGCCGCATAGGAGCCGTTGAGCCGGAGGACACCGTCGCCGCCCACGGTCCCGGAGAACTGCATCAGCGCCTTGCCCGTGTGCCAGGAGTCCAGCCACACAGCGGTGGCGGGATCCGCGTCGGACGCGCCGCCGGCCAGGATCAGGAGGCCTTCCTGCGGGCTCTCACCGTCTGACCAGGTGTAGGCGACACTCGCGAAGTGTGCGGCGGTCACCGTCACCGTGGCGGTGGCCGCCGAAGCCTTGTAGTCGTCCGTGGGCATGAGCCGCAAGCGGTTTTGTCCATGCCAGGTGCCAAGGAAGGGTGTCACGTATTTCACAATGTCCATGCGGCAGTCTACTGAACCAATCGATCCTGCTCAGTCCGCGGCCGGCTTTTCGAATCTCGCCGCGAAGTCCGGGACATAGCGGAACAGTTCCCGCGGCGGGCGCGTGTAGTTGACGGCCTTCGGCCGTTCCGGCAGGGTCACCGGCTCGGTCCGTACTTCGGTGTAGTCGATGCTGGAGAGCAGGTGGGCGATGAGGTTGATCCGTGCCCGGCGTTTGTCTTCGGCTTCCACCACGTACCAGGGTGAATCCGCGGTGTCTGTCTGCACGAACATGTCGTCCTTGGCCCGCGAGTAGTCTTCCCAGCGCAGGATTGCCTCCCGGTCCATCGGCGAGAGCTTCCATTGCCGCATGGGATCATCCAGCCGGGATTTGAACCGCCGCTCCTGTTCCCCATGGCTGATCGAGAACCAGTACTTGAAGACCAGGATGCCGTCCTGGATGAGGAGCCGTTCAAAAACCGGGCACTGGGCCATGAAGCGTTTGTGCTCCGCCGGGGTGCAAAAGCCCATCACGTGTTCGACGCCGGCGCGGTTGTACCAGGAGCGGTCCATCAGGACGATTTCCCCGGCGGCGGGCAGATGCGCCACATAGCGCTGGAAGTACCATTCACCGCGTTCGCGCTCCGTCGGCGCCGGCAACGCGACTATCCGGGCAAACCGCGGATTCAGGTACTCGGTGACCCGCTTGATTGCACTCCCCTTACCGGCTGCATCCCGACCCTCGAAGATGATGAGGACCCGCGCCCCGGTGCTCCGGACCCACTCCTGGAGGGCAACCAGTTCTGCCTGGAGCCGCAGAAGTTCGGCCTTGTAGAGTCCGGCGTCGAGCCGGGCCGGCCGCCGTGCGGAGCCCTTCTTGTGGCCGGCGTGCCCCTTGCCTGAATTGTGCGTGCGATGTGCCATGGCTTCCGTTCCAGCATTTGGGGCGCGCGGTTTGTCCCGCCGCGCCCATTGTCGCCGGGCAGCAGATCGGCTGCAAGGGTCCTCCAGCCCGGAAACTGCGAAGGGCGCGTCAGCGCGGCACGATCGTCTGTTGCCCTGGGCACGAGGCCAGGATCCGTTTCATCGCCTCCTTCTCTGCCGCCGTGACCCACAGCCGGTAGGCCGCCTTGACCGAAATTTGGCGGGCGACGTAGTGGCAGCGGAAAGCCTTGTTTGGCGGCAGCCAGGTGGCGGCGTCGGAGGCACTCTTGTTCTGGTTGGCGGGACCGTCGACGGCGATCAGGTTGAGGGGATCGTTGGCCAGGTGTTCGCGCTGCTGCGCGGTGAGCTGCTGGGCGCCTTTTTGCCACGCGTCTCCCAGCGCCACGACGTGGTCGATCTGCACCGCAGCACTGGTTTCGGCGCCGCGCCGGAAAACGATCGTGCGGCCGGTGTACGGTTCCTGGAACGTGCCGCCGGCCACCTGGCAGCGGGAGCCACTGACGAATTCGGCGGCCGCCAGGTCGCGGCGGAGGATGTCGTTGCGCGTATCGCAGCCGTTGCGGTCGACGTCGAGCCACGCCTGGCCGAAGGCGCCCCGGTCATAGTTGTTCTTTGCCGACCGTCCCTTGACCGCGAGGGTGTCGAGCAGTGCGGCAGCGTTTCCCTGCGGGACGGCCCGGACGGCGTCCACCGCGTTCATCCACCCTTGGGCAATGACGGGGGCCTCGCTGGGGCCGGCGATTTGCGGTTCCGCGGCGGCAAACTGGCCGGCCGTGAAGAACCAGACCAGGCCGCCCAGGACGGCCAGGCCGGCCGCGGCAAGGAGGATCCAGGCCTGGCGGGAGTGGCGGCGGGCGCGGCGGAAATCCATCCAGGTGGCGCTCATGTGGGCGGCCGCTCGCGGCGTTTTGGCTGCACGCCCTGAGCCTATGCGGACGCCACGCCAGCCGGGCGGTTGTCCACAGTGTTGGGGACCGGTGGCGGAACGCGGGGGCCTATTGCTCCCGTGTGACCCGTTTCAGGTCTTCGTTGGCCAGATCCAGCAGGCTCTGGAGCTGGGTCACCCGGTCGTCGTTGACTTCACCGGACTGGCGTTTGACGAGGGCGTCGTCCAGCAGCCGCTTCGCTTCTTTCGCGTTGCTCCGCGCGACGTCCAGCGCGTGTTCCAGGGTGGTCTCGTGTTCAACAGCCGGGTTCGGTTCCATGGCTCCATTGTGGTTCCCTTTCCCGGCCGATTCCAGTGCATCGGCCGGGAAAGGAGGAACATGTCCCGGTCAGGGACATTCGCCCTGGCTAGACCTCGACGGGCAGCCCTGCGGCCTCGAGGATGGACGCAGCGTCCTTGGCGGGGAAGGACGGCGGGTTGACCCCGGCCATTTCCTCCATGACGCGGACCACCTGGCAGCTGTAGCCGAACTCGTTGTCGTACCAGACGTACAGGACGAGGTTCTTGTCGTTGGAGATGGTGGCCAGGCCGTCGACGATGCCTGCCCGGCGTGAGCCGACGAAGTCCGTGGAAACAACCTCGGGCGAATCGATGTAGTCGATCTGCTTGCGCAGCTCGGAGTGCAGCGACATTTCCCGCAGGTAGTCGTTGACCTCGTCCTTCGTGGTGCCGTTCTCCAGGTTCAGGTTCAGGATGGCCAGCGAGACGTCCGGGGTGGGGACGCGGATGGAGCTGCCCGTGAGCTTGCCGAGCAGTTCCGGCAGGGCCTTGGCCACGGCCTTGGCGGCACCGGTCTCGGTGATCACCATGTTCAGCGCGGCAGAGCGTCCACGGCGGTCGCCCTTGTGGAAGTTGTCGATCAGGTTCTGGTCGTTCGTGAAGGAGTGGACCGTCTCCACGTGGCCGTGCACCACGCCGTAGCGGTCGTTGATCGCCTTGAGCACAGGGGTGATGGCGTTCGTGGTGCAGGACGCCGCCGAGACGATCGTGTCCGAGTCGTCGATGGTGCCGTGGTTGATGCCGTGCACGATGTTCTTCAACTCGCCCTTGCCCGGTGCGGTGAGGAGAACGCGGGCAACACCCTTGCTCAACAGGTGCTGGGACAGGCCCTCGGCGTCGCGCCAGCGGCCCGTGTTGTCGACGACGAGCGCGTCGTGGATGCCGTAGGCGGTGTAGTCCACCGTGGAGGGGTTGTCCGAGTAGATGACCTGGATCTGGACGCCGTTGGCCGTGATGGTGTTGTTTTCGAGGTCAACCTTGATGGTGCCTTCGAAGGAGCCGTGGACGGAGTCGCGGCGCAGCAGGCTCGCGCGCTTGGCAAGGTCGTTGTCTGAACCGCGGCGGACCACGATGGCACGCAGGCGCAGGCCGTGGCCGCCGCCTGCCTTTTCGATCAGGAGCCGGGCCAGGAGCCGGCCGATGCGGCCGAAACCGTAGAGGACGACGTCGGTGCTGGTGCGGTCGTCGCCGCCGCGCTTGCCGACAACCTCGGCGAGTTCGGCGCGGAGGAACTCATCCAGGCTGGCGCCGTCGCCCTCGGCGCGGTATTTCTCGGTGAGGCGGGCAATGTCGATCGCCGCGGCGCCGAGGTCCAGCTTGGTCAGGGCCTCCAGCAGCGGGGCCGTCTCCTCGAGGCGCAGTTCTTCCTTGCTCATCCTGCGGGCGAAGCGGTGGGCCTTGAGGATATTCATGGTGGACTTGTTGATCAGGCTGCGTCCGTGGATGGAGGTCACCACGTTGTTCTCGCGGTACAGCCGGCCGATCACGGGGATCATCGCCTCGGCGAGTGCCTCACGGCCCATCCACGTATCAAGACAAGAATCTGACGTCTGGCTCACAGAACTACCTTCCTAGAATCCACCCCCTACGTCCTCGTAGGGGGAAGTCGGCCGCCGGAGGGTGTCCGGTACCGGGCACCGGCGGGGATTCGGTCCACCCCGGGCGCCTCATCGAGCGCAAAGAAAAACCGCCGGCTGCGAACGCAGACCCGGCGGCAGAACTTCTACGTTCACCATCAATTCTACGGGCGGCCAGGCAGGGTGGGGTGCCTGTTGCGCGTGAATTGACTCACACACTGTCTGGGGCCACGTCGAAGTCGGCAAAACCATCCGCGCCGGGCGTCAGCCCCGCTGCGTCCTCAAGGATCATGTCGACGGCCTTTTCCGCGATCATGATGGTGGGTGCCTGGGTGTTGGCACTGACCAGCCGGGGCATGATCGAGGAGTCAACGACCCGCAATCCCTCCAGCCCGTGGACCTTCAGCCGCGGGGAGACAACGGAATCGTCGGTGGTACCCATGGCGCAAGTGCCGACCGGGTGGTACGAGGTCCGTCCGTAGGAGCGCACGAAATTCACGTACTCGTCGCGGGTTGCCACCCGGGAGCCGTCGCCGATGTGCTCCTTCTGGATGAACGCCGCCATCGATGACTGTTCCATGATTTGCCGGCTCTGCTGCACGCCGGCGATCGTCATCTCCAGATCGTAGTCATCCGCCAGGAAATTCGGATCGATGAGGGGTGTCATTGTGGGATCTGAGGACGCGACGCGAACTGTCCCCCGGCTGCGGGGGCGCAGGAAGTACGAGTTGAGCGTCGCCCCGAATCCGGGCCGCAGCGACGCAATGCCCGGCTCCGACCTCGCCGCGGGCAGGAAGTGGAACTGCAGGTCCGGGGTCTTCTCATCTGTGTTGGCGTAGCTGAAGCCACCGGCCTCGACGAGGTTGGACGCGAACGGTCCCGTGCGGAAGGCCAGATACTCGAGGCCCGCCAGGACTGTCGCCGGGCGCACCCGATTGAACCGGTCCAGGCTGTGGTCATCGGTGAGTTCGTAGATGATGTCCAGGTCAAGGTGGTCCTGCAGGTTCTTCCCGACCCCGGGCAGGGCGTGGAGCACGTCGATGCCGGCGGCGGCAAGGTCTGCCGGGTCGCCGATGCCTGAAAGCTGCAGCAACTTGGGCGAGCCAAACGCGCCGCTGGCGATCAGCACCTCGCGCCGGGCACCGTAGGTTCGCGCGACTCCGCCTTCAATCGTCTGGATGCCGACGGCGCGGCCATTCTTGATGACCACCTTGGAGACGGTCACATTGACGCGGACAGTGAGATTGGGCCGCCTGCGCGCGGGTTTCAGATAGGCGACGGCTGCGCTGCACCGGCGCCCATTCCTGGTGGTGGTCTGGTAGAAGCCAACGCCGAGCTGCTTCGCCCCGTTAAAATCGTTGTTGTAGGGCAGCCCGAACTCCTGGCCCGCCTGCACGAATGCCGCCGAGAGCGTGTGCGGACGCCGGAGATCAGAGACGCCGAGCGGCCCTGTGGTTCCATGGTGGGGTCCTGAGAGCCTGGTGTTTGACTCCGAGCGAATGAAATACTTGGACACCTCGACGGCGGACCAGCCCTCGCATCCGTACTCCCCGGCCCACCCGTCGTAGTCCCCAGCCACGCCGCGGGTGAAGACCTGGGAGTTGATGGACCCGCCGCCGCCAAGCCCGCGGCCTTGAGGGAGCGGGATGCTGCGGCCGTTGCTGTGCTTTTGCGGAACACTGCTATACGCCCACTGATACGGGCCCCCCTTGAGTCTCGGGAAGCCCGCGGGCATGTGGATGAAGGGATGGCGGTCGGACCTGCCCGCCTCGAGCAGGAGCACGCGTATCGAAGGGTCTTCGCTAAGTCTGCCGGCCAGGACGCTGCCGCCGGTACCACCCCCGGCGATCACATAGTCGTACTCTGCATCGTCCGGCACCATGACTCCTCAACCATCGCCGAAACTACCGCTCCTTGAAGCGTTGATTGAAGTGTCGGGTCTCGCTGGGTTGGTGTCAAGCATGCCTCAAGGTTTTCCCAAGCTTGCAACCGTGCAGGCACGCCACCCCCGGCCAGCAGCCTGCGACGGCCGAATCCCGGGCAGGACAGGGGAAATACCGGTTTGGGTGGATGGGTTGACCGATACGCCGGGTTCTGTGTTCCCGCGCTGTTACCGGCGCGGGAGTAGCGGCCATCCATCTACGGACGCCGTTGCCGACGCCCTCCAGCGGCCTACCCGAACACTCGGGCGAGCAGCCCTCAAACGTGTCCTGTCTGGCCTTGCTCCGGGTGGGGTTTACCTAGCCTTCCCGGTCACCCGGGAAGCTGGTGGTCTCTTACACCACCGTTTCACCCTTACCTGCCCTGCGGCCTGTGCAAGCACACGCCCCACGCAGGCGGTCTGTTCTCTGTGGCACTGGCCTGCGGGTTACCCCGAGTGGGCGTTACCCACCACCCTGCTCTGCGGAGCCCGGACGTTCCTCGAGCCACTTGCGTGACGCGCGGCCGCCTGGTCAACCCATCCGCTGTCCAGTCTACGTTCTCCCGGCCGGCGCAGCCGCACCGCGGCCTTTCGGGGCCGCAGGTGGGAGAATTTAAGCAGGGTTCCTGCTAGTCAAGGAAGAGTGATCCCGGTGAACTGGACCGTCATCATCATCTGGCTGTTGGCCATCGTCCTGGTGGCTATTCTCGCCAAGATGTCGATCAAGATTGTGCGCCAGTACGAACAGGGCGTCCTGTTCCGCCTGGGCCGGGTGGTCGCGGTACGGATGCCCGGCCTGCGGTTCATCATCCCGGTGGTGGACCGGCTTCAGCTGGTGAGCCTGCGGATCGTGACAATGCCGATCCAGTCACAGGGCATCATCACCCAGGACAACGTCAGCGTCGATATCTCGGCAGTGGCGTACTACCGGGTGATCGACTCCGTGAAGTCCGTCGTGGCGATCGAAGACGTGGCCGCGGCCATCAACCAGATCGCCCAGACCACCCTGCGGAAAGTGGTCGGCCGCCACAGCCTGGACCAGACGCTGTCGGAGACTGAGCGCATCAACAGCGACATTCGGATAATCCTGGACGCGATGACCCTGGAATGGGGTGTCGAAGTGACGCTCGTCGAACTCAAGGACATCCAGCTCCCGGAGAGCATGAAGCGGGCCATGGCCCGGCAGGCGGAGGCCGAGCGGGAGAAGCGGGCGAAGATCATTTCGGCCGAAGGAGAGGCGATCGCCGCCGTGGCGCTCGGCGCGGCATCTGACACGATGATGGCCCACCCGGTAGCCCTGCAGTTGCGGAATCTTCAGTCCCTTGTCGAGATCGGGGTGGACAAGAACTCAACCGTCGTCTTCCCGGCGCCCCTGATGAGCACCATCGCCGAACTGGCCGCTTTCCTGGCACGCGAGGACCATGTGGCCAAGAC
>Ga0207691_10000577_pt1 | contig 36651 bp, 37 predicted proteins | sample KBSM13metaG_FD_184327 | JGI IMG/M metagenome (GOLD analysis project Ga0207691, IMG submission 184327) | Miscanthus rhizosphere microbial communities from Kellogg Biological Station, Michigan, USA - KBS M1-3 metaG (SPAdes) (version 2) | ecosystem: Host-associated > Plants > Roots > Rhizosphere >...
GTAGCTATTGGCCGAGCCAAGCACGTGGACGATGCCTGAACCATTGAGCGCCTTGAACGAAACGACGTTCGCTTCCCAGCACAGCGCGAAGCCACTGGGCGCGGGCGACGGCGAGAAGTCCGGTCCGCCCGGCGTAACCGGGGTTTCCTCGCGATCCCACGTATCCAGAAGCACGTTATCGCACGAACCAGACTTGGAGAGCGGGCTCGAGAACGGCGGCGTGGCGCCGCTGGACGTCACAAAGTGATGCTTGGTCGGGAACGTGACAACCCAATCGGTGCCCGACAGCGTCGCCGCTTCGCCAACGAATTCGTTGACGACCGTTTGCTTTTGCAGAGCGAGCGTGACCGCCCTCTCCGGCAGGTTGCCACCCGAGGTAAAGGTACCCGCCACGATGGTGCCGAGCTCGCTGACGGCCGCGCCGATCGCCGGAGATGCATTGGTGAAATTCGGCGTGTCGACACCCGTGTTGGAGTAAGACCCGACATCGGTGAACTGGACCAGCGCGGTTGCGTCCTCGGTGAAGGCATCGCCCGTCAGTACGTTGATGAGCGTTGCGCCACCGAACAAGCCACCGGACGGGGGCAGGATTTCCGCTGCAGCTGTCGAGTCGGTCACCAGCCCGCAGTTCTTCGGAACGCCATTGGCGTGCGTGGAGTTGATGGCGGTGACGCTGTTGGCGGCGTAGGTGCCCATTTCGAAGACTTCGAAGTAGCCTTCTGTCAAACGGTCAAGCGAGTTGTCCTTGACGGCATCGCCTTCGTAGGCGCCGGTACGGAACAGCACCGGAACGTTCGGCGTGAAGCTCGGAATCGTGCAGCTGCGGTCAGCCGTTTCGATCATCGCGCCAGCGCCGGCCGGGCCAGGCTCGACCGCTGCGGTCCAGACGTCTTGCGGCGACAGGAACACGTTGAAGTCCAGGACTTCAGCGGATGCCTTGCCTTCGCGGAAACGCACCTTGACAGACTTCGTCGAAGCCGTCGTGTTGACGATGGAAAGGAGCGTGTTGTAGGTCGCGACTCCCGCACCGGCCGGGCTGCGCACGGTGTAGTACGGATAGATCAGTACTTGACCCAGGCCGTTCGGGTTGACCATGACTGCATTCGCCGCGCCGGCCAGGCCGAGCGTGCCGAGGCCCGCGAGGGCGACGTGCAGGGATTTCTTCGTGAAAGTGTTCATAGTTGGATATAGCTCCTTCTGATTGCGATTTAAAGTGATCACTTTATAACCGACAGCGCCGAACATGGTAATACAGGCAACTCATTTTGTCCAAGTGATTCGTTTCCGCGCGGAGGCCCCCTGTGTAAGTTTTGCAACGGTACTCCGTTTCTCAAATGGGCCAGACGTACCATATTTGACCTTTGTCGATGACCCAGTTTTCTTCCAGCGGCGTGTTGATGCCGTTCATTGGTGTCGTTTGACCGCCCCTGATGCTCAGCCCCGCGTTGTAGGTGAGAATCAGCTTTACTCTGCAGGTCCCACCATCACATGTAGCTTCGGTAACCTTTGCGTTGCGATAATCGATCCGCGACGCCACCGTTTTGAATCCCGCCGGCGTTACCGTCGCCCGTGTAGCCGGCGACATGTATTCGTAGGCGGCAGCAAAATCCTTGCCAATAATGGCCTGCCAACGCGCAGTTGCCCGCGCCGTGACGACCTTGACCTTTTCGTCATTCGGAGAGTCCGGGCGCAACGTCGCGCATGAAGCAACCACAACACCCAGAATCGCCACTGCCAGGAACCGCATTCCACCCACCACGGCAGGGGCGAGTCCGCCGCCCCTCGTGCTTCCTTGCTGCATCATTTGAAATACGTCCTCTTGGCTTGGGTCAAGACTAAAGAAAGGAACTTGTCGCGTCAATCGAGAATCACGAGAAAGTTCCCCTGTGTTGTCGTTGCACAACATGCACTTGTCGGGCATCAGCGACGCTTTCGCCGATTTTCGACAAATTGTCGCAATTTGGCGACGCTTAGGGCCGGCGCCGGCGCGCCGGCCCTCCTAGAATCAGGGCGCCGGCGACAGCATCAACTGCGGCGTCATCGTGAATCCGGGAATCGTGGATGGGGTGTCCTTGGAGGGGAACATCCGGTCCAGATATTCCATGCGCCGGCGCAGGTCATCGATGATCAGACCGATGTCCTTTTCGTTTTCGACGACGCGCGGCGTGATGAACAGCACGAGCTCGGTGCGGTTGTTCTTCAGTTCCTGTTCGCCGAAGAGGCCGCCCAGGAACGGGATGCGCGACACCAGGGGGATGCCCTGCGACGTGTTGCTGCGCGTCTCGTTGATGAGGCCGCCCATCACCATCGTGCGCCCGGTGGGAACGGAAATGAGCGTCTGCACGGAGCGTGTCGAGATAGGCGGCGCGCACTGCTGTTCGGCCGGACAGCCCGAGTTGCCCGGCACGCTGACCTCGGCCTGCACATCGAGCGTGACGAGTCCGCCCGAGTTGATGTGCGGCGTCACCTGCAGCAGCACGCCCGTGTCGATGTACTGCGATGTCGTCGTGATGCCGTTGAGCGTGCCACCCACCGTGGTGTTGGAACTGATCGGGATGCGGTCGCCGGACTTGATCGTGGCCTTCTGGTTGTCGAGTGCCGCGACGTGCGGATTGGCGATGACCTTGGTGTTGCCATAGCTGTCCAGCAGCTTCAGCGCCGCCTGGATGCCGCCGGGGAAGTTGGTGTTGTTGAGGATGTACGTGAAGCCTTGAGCGAGTTGGGCTATGGCGCCGGTGCCGGTACCGGGAGCGGACGGATTCTGCGAGCCCGAGAGCAGGCTGTTGATGTTGCCCCCCGAGCCCCGCCCCGACGGCGCGCCGCCCTTGAACAGCCAGTCGACGCCGAACTGGATGTCGTCGGTCAGCGTGACCTCGGCGATCGTGACCTCCATCACCACCTGGCGCTGCGGCACGTCGAGCTTGCGCAGCGCAGCCTCGATGACGGAATACTCGGCGGCGGTCGCGATCACGAGCAACGTGTTGTTGTCCTTGTCGGCGACGACCTGAAGGTTACGCACGATGCCGGACCCGCTGCCCGCTCCGGCCGCAGCGGTCGCCGCGGTTGCCGGCGGCTGCGTCAGGTTGGGGCCGCCCGTGGCCGGATTGACCGGCGTGAACGACGGTGGATTGACGATCGTGCCGGCAGGGGTGCCGGGCGCGACCGTGGGTGCCGGCGCCGAAGTGGATTGCGAGGTCCGGCCTGTGAACGCCTGCTGCAGCAACGGGCCCAGCTTTTCCGCACGCTGGTTCGACAGGTTGAACACGTAGAACTGGAGACCGCCGCCATCGCCGCCGGTCTTGTCCAGGCGGTCGATCCATTTCTTCACCTCGTCCAGGTACGCGGGCTGAGGTGTAATCACGAGCAACGCGTTCATCCGCTCGATGGGGATGATGCGCAGGATGCCCGCGAGCGGGCTCAGGTTCTTGTCGCCGATGATCTTGTCCAGCTCGGTCATCACCGACTTGACGTCCGAATTGGTGAGCGTGAACACGCCTGCCGACATGCCCGCCATCCAGTCGATGTCGAACATGTCGATCGTGTCCATCAGGTTGCGCAATTCGCGTTCGGTGCCGGCCAGGATCAGCAGGTTGCGCAATTCATCCGGGCGCACCGCCTGCGCATCCCTGGCGAAGGGCTCGAGCAGCCGCATCATTTCCTTCACGCCGACGTAGCGCAACGGAACGATCTGCACGGAAAACCCCGACGGCAGCGCGCGCGTCGAATTGCCGAGCTGGGGCACGGTGTTGCCGCGCACCGCCACGGCCTGGGGAACGACCTGGTACAGGCCGCCGTTCTTGACCATCGTCGCGCCGTTGGCGCGCAACAGCGTTTCCAGTGTCGCGGTCAGCGCTTCGCGCGGAATGCCGGTCGAGGTCCGGATGGTCACGGAGCCGCCGACGGCGGGGTCGATCGTGTAATTTTCGTTGAGGATGTCGCCAAGGATGTTGCGGATGACTTCGCGCAGGTCCGCGGCCTCGAAATTCAGGATGACGCCGCCACCCGCCGGTTGCGCACCGGGACCCGGAGGCAGTTTTCCGCCGGGCTGCTGGCCCTTGACCACCACTCCCGTGCCCTTGTAGATGCGGGCCGCATCGGACTGGCCGGACTGCGCGCGGGCAGCCGCGTCGGACATCGCCGGCGACAGGCCGGTCGACTTGTTCGGGATGGAACGCGTGGCTCGCCCGCCGACCTCGTCCTGGCCCATCGGCGCTGTCTGGCAACCTGCCAGGGCGAAGACCAGGATCGCCGCGGCTGCGCGAAAACGGGAGGCATGTTGGAATTTATTCATGTTTTCGCCGCCTTGCTTGCACGGTCGCCTGTGGAGTATCGCAATGGGAATTTGGCTGCAGCGGTGCGCATCGTTATTTGGATTGCCCGCCGCCCTGCGCCGCCCGGACCCTGGCGCGTATGCGCGCATCGGTCTCGGCCCAACGCGGATCCGTCTGTGCCGCGCCCGCCGGCGCGGCGGTGCCGGTTGGTGGCATGACGGCACCCGCGGGCGGAGCATTGAGCACGGGCGGCCTGCCGCCGGCCGCAGCGGCGGCCGCCGCTGCCTCGGCCGCCAGTTGCGCGCGACGTCGTTCGGCGAGCGGATCGGCGTTGGGCGCTCCGGCGGGCGGGGCGCCGCCGCCGGCCACCGGCGGGGTGCCCGGCGCAGGAGCGGTGACCGGCTGCGTCGTTGTTTTAGGGCCGATGGCGACCTTGAGGACCAGGTCCTCGGCTTCGTCGCCCAGCGTCAGTTTGACGCGGTCGGGCTTCACTTCGGCGACGAGCATGCCATTGATCTGCTCGCCCTGGGCCACGCGACGCGACTTGCCGCCGGCGTTTTCGCGCAGGAAGGCCGTGGCCTTGCCGTCGATGATCAGGGTGCCGGTGAGAACGAATTGCCCGGACTGGAGGCGCCGCTTGCCGGCCTCAGTGGCAACCGGCGCTGGCCTGCGCGTCGGGTTGAACAGCGCGCGGTCCACCATGTCGCGTTGCGTCGCGAGCGTGGCCGTCGGCATGTATTCGGGCAACACCGCGACGACGACGGGCTGAGGGACCACCGCTGCGTCGGTCACCGGCACGTGTCGCCATTTGCGGCCCCAGTCTGCCTCCCAGCCGATCACCAGCGCCAGCACGATGAAGGGCAGCAGCCAGACCAGCCATCCTCGCATCCTTGCGTCGAGTCCGTTCATCGCAATCGTCCTGTCGCTGTCATTTCGGCGCCGCCGCGACCTTGGCCGCCTCCGGCAATGCCCACGCCGAGACGTCCATTTGCACGCTCAGCTCCGGCTCCTGACCGGTGGCGGGCCGGAAGCCACGAAATGCGTTGAGCGGACGTATCGTCATATTGTCGACCACGACGTAGGGCACCTGCGTGTCGAGCGCGGCAAGAATCTTCGCCAGCGCCGGCGTGGTGGCGAAGAACTGGACGGTGACGAATGTCTGCCGGAAGCGCCCTTCGTCGCGCGGCGCCGGGCTCTGGCTGGTGGTGATACGCCCGCTGTTGTTTTCGATGGCGGCGCGGACCAGGTCGGACAATTCCGCGCCCGCGAGATTGGGCGCCGTGTTGCGCAGGAAGAATCGCCGGCCGTCCTTTTGCTTCATCACCTCGAGGGCAGCGCGCAGATCCGGAGCCTGCGCAGCCACGCGACGGTACAGTTCGAGCCGCTTGGACGTGTCCTCGATTGCGACGTCGTAGTGACGGTGGAACAGCACGATCGGCCCGGCGAGCAGCACAAGTGCCGCGACGAGGGCAGCGACCAGCAGGCCGACGGCGAGCGCGCGCTGCTGCTGTGCCGACAGGCGCGCGACGATAGCCGGGGTCATGGCTTGGCTCCATTGCCCGCGCTGCTCGACGGCGTCGCGGCAGAGGGCGGCGCCCGCGCGGGATTGGGATTGGGCCGCGGCGCGGACGGCCGCGGCGCGGACAGCCATGGATCAGGAACGCCTGGCGGCGGCGGGCCCTGAACCTTGGTGGCGGTTGCGGGCGGCGCGACCGCCGTCGGGATCGCCGCCGCGGGCTTTGCGGGTGTCGCCGCAGAAGGGACAGCAGCTACGGGTGCCGCGGGCGCATTGGAGTTCGCGACGGGCGCGGAGGCGGCCGGGGGCGGTGGAGGCGATGGCGCCGTGGACACCTCGGACGCCTTTTCTTTTTCCATCGCCGGCGCCGTCCCCGCGTCCGGCGCCACCGGCGCGGTGGCGGGCGCCGACGGCGCAGTCACGGGTGGGTTGGCGGCTGGGGGCAAGTTGCCTGCCGTGTTCGCGGATTTTTCGGCGCCGAGCAACGCAACCTGCGCAGGCGCTGCCAATGGCTTGACCTGCGCGCCTAGATCGAAGATTTCTCCCGGCCCCGGCTGGATCTTGGTGGTGGGTGAGCGCGGTGCCGTTTGCGCGAACAGCGTCGACTCCTCGACCAGCTGCACCAACCGGCCCGCGTTGGCGGACTCGCCGCGCACGAGAAGCTCGCGCTGGTTTTCCTTGCCCTTGGCAACGGTCTTCATTTCCATCTGCGTAAGCCAGGTATCGTCGGGCAGCACCCGGCTGACTTCATCGATCACCCGAAATGCACTGGGATACGCGTATTTCTTCTCCAGCGCGAAGTTGTAGTCGCCGGCCCTGGTATCGAGTTCGGCGCGCAACGCATCGGACACCGCCGCCTGGCTGCGCGCGCCGTTCGCGAGCGTGTTGAGCGCGATGGCGAAATCGCGCTTCTGCCAGAGCGGTATGGCAATAGCCGCAAGCGCGACCGCCGCGACCAGCCCAAGTGGCAACCAGAACTGCCAGCGCTTCCACACAACGTTGGAGGCGCGAGATTCGTGGGGAAGCAGGTTCAGGCGCGACGCCGACGCAGTGGCTGGAGGTTCCGGGACGGCCGCCAACACGGTCGCTCCCCACGCGGCTGCATGGCGCAAGGCGGCGTCGACGACAGACTTGCGACACGAGACCAAGTCGACGCGGATTTCCTTCTTCTCCGGACTGCGTCCGACCACGACCGCGTCGAAATGCAGCTCATCGGCCTTGAACGGTGTATGCCGGTCCAGGTCGTAGGCGAGCGTCTGGCGCAGGTTGGGTTCGACGGCGGCCGGCAGCACGACGGTCTTGCGCAGCACGTCGCGCGGCGGCAGCGACAACACCACCTTGGGTGTCACGGCGTCGACACCGAAGTTGCCGTCGGCGAGTGTTGCTATCGCGGAGCGCCCGCTGGCAGCGACGGTCGCCGCATCGCCCGTCAGCGCGATGGTCGTCGTCGCCCGCATGACCGCACGTTCGCCGTCCATGGCCGGCCGCCACAACGTCGCGTGGTCGCCGTCGAACACGAGCACGGGACGCATGCGCCGACGCTCCAGCGCCGCGCGCGGCTTGCTCGGCACCAGCGCATTGAGTTGCGCCATCCACCACGTCCACGCGCCGGCGAGTCCCGAGCGACGAGCGAATTCCGCGAGGCGGGGCCCCAGCGAAGGCAGGGTCAGGTCACGGACGGCCATAGGACTTGTCTTTGTCGTCGGTCGATCGCGTCGCGTCGGCGGCAGCGTCGGTCGGAGGCGGCGTGATCTGGTCGAGCCACGCCAACGCGATGAAGGGCCGGTTCATATCGCCGGAGGGACTGACCACAGCCTCGCGGGCGAAGGTTACACCATCGGGCAGCGTCGCCACAGCGCGGACGCGCCAGATGCCGCCCGCGCCCGCGCTGAAGGCTTGCGCCAGCGGGAACGGCGGAGGCGCTTGATTCGCCTTCAGCGCTTCGCCTCGCTGCGCCAGGTAGGCATCGACCACCTCCGGCGTGGCATTGGGCAGGGCCAGCAGTACATTGCGCGAAGCCGTCAGCGGATTGATTCCCGCCTGGCGCGAGTGCACGGTCAGGCTGTCCGCCACGCGCGTATAAATGGCTGGCGTGACACCCATCACCCGCGCAACGTCCGACACCGTTTCGAATGGCGCGTTGCCGGGCTTGTACTTGAAGCCGGCGGCAACATAGTCGGCCTCCTCGGCGCCGTTGGGGTGCTTCAGGTCGTCGCCGTCGCGCCAGTCCAGAATGGCATCGGTGATGTGCGCGGCGAGGTCCGGATCCGCGCCGCCGACGTTGACGAAGAGGCTGCGCAGCAGCACTTCGCTGGCGGAGTTGATGTCGATCTTCGCGGATTCGTCGGTGGCGCTCGCGGTGAGCGCGATGTCGCCGTCCTTCCAGCTGTGCGCCAGGCCATCGCGCTTCCAGGTTTCCGGCGACGCGGCGCGCGAAAGCTCGAAAACCGTACGCTCGATCGCGCCGTCGGCCGCGGCGCGCGCCTGCGCCAGCGAAATCATGTTGCGCGCGGCCATCGCCTCGCTGCGCATCGAGAATGCGAATCCGCTGGCGATCACCGTGAGCATGACCGTTAGCCACAGCGCCAGGATGAGCGCGATGCCGCGTTGCCGGCGCGAAGGATGGGCGCGACGCATGATCATGCCGTGGCGCATCGCTTGCGTGTCGCGTCCCAGCCGCGGCAGCCCGCTTCCGGGGCTTCCCGCGGCGCGATGACCAGCGTGGGCCACGCGCTGCCCTTCTCCGGAATCACGTCCACGCGGATGAGTTGCGGCAGCACCTGCCGGTCGTCCCACGTGTCGCGCCACGTCGGCGCTTCGTCGACTGCGGCGCCCGTGTTGACGCCGTAGTACGCGATCTTCAGTTCCTTGATGTCGTCGGCCAGCACCGAACGATCGGCGTCAACGAACTCCGGCATGTCCAGCGCGTTCAAGTCGGGAATCGTTCTTTCGAGTATCAGCGAAGGCTTCTGCCGGCCTTCCACCGTCGCGAGCTTGAGACGGTAGTACCACACGCCGCCCAACCCCACGCGGCCGGGCATCGGCGCAGCGTAGCGCAATTGCTCGGCGTCGCCGCGAAACAGCAGCGGGAATTCCTGGATCTTGTGCATGCGCTGCGGATGCTGCGCACCCAACTGCGTGCGCAGGTATAAGCCGGCCAGGCGCATGCCGGACGTGCTTTCCGCCTTGGCGGTGCCCGCCTCGGAACTGCGGCCGGCGAGATTGAGCGAACCGAACAGCACCGCCGACATGAGCGACAGCAGCACGAGCGCGATCATGAGCTCGATCATCGTGAATCCGCGGGCGGAACGCCGCTTGTCAGGGTTCACGCCGGTCCTCATTGCAATGCCTTCTGCGCGAGCTTGACCGTCGTCAGCGACAGCGTGCGCTCGCCCTTGATCGCAGCCGGAAATCGCACGTCCGTCGTGACGCGCAACAGGCGCGTGCCCAACAACTCCGCAGCGCGCTCCGTGTCGGGGCTCGTATCGGGCGGCACATAGGGGACTACCCGCGTCTCCCATTGGATGCTGCCTGTGCTGTCCACGCCCCGCTCCGTGGTTTCCTTCAGCGGCAACGCGGACGCGGCCACTTCGAGCTGCGATTCCGCGATCATCAGCGCGCGGCTCCACTCCTCCGCGGCCGACGCGTTCTGCAAGCTGCCGGAGAAGAGCCGGAACAGCGCCGTTGCGACGAGCGCCAGGATGACGAAGGCGGCGAGCACTTCGAGCAGCGAAAAGCCGGCATTGCGCTGGCGAGCGTGGGCGCTGTTCATCTCAGTCCAGGATCGCCACGCGGCCGGTCAGCCAGTCGACGTCGACTTCGAACTTGCGTTCGCCCGAAGCGACGGTGATGCGGCCGCCGTTGCTGCCGCCATCGGGAAAAAATCGGATCGACCCGACCTTGTCGTCGACCAGGTCCTTTTGCGCAGTAAACAATTTCAGCTCGACATCGCGCGGCAGCGGATATTCCTTCGGGTCATTGTCTACTTTGAAGCGCCTGCCCGCGACGTCCAGTACCAGGAATGTCTCGCGGCGCTGCGCGAGCGCCTCGCTCCGCGCGAGGCGCAGCCCGGACGCGAGCTGACGCGCGGCGCTCTTCAATTCCGTCGTCGACACGCCCTTTCCGAACATCGGGATGACGAGCGCCGACGCCGTCGCGATGATGACGAGGACGATCAGCAATTCGATCATCGAGAAGCCGTGGGGGGCGCGCATGGTGTGACGGAGCCGTGGGACCGCGGCGCGGTCACCAGCTCGTGATGTCCTTGTCGGCGCCTTCGCCGCCTTCGCGGCCATCGGCGCCCAGCGAAATGATGTCGTAGGCGCCGCCGTGCGTGCTGGGCGACGTGTATTTGTATTCGTTGCCCCACGGGTCCTTGGGAAGCGTCGCGTTCTTCCAGTACGGGCCGTTCCAGTTGGTGGCGCCGGACGGCGCGGTGATCAGCGCCTGCAGGCCCTCGGACGTGGTCGGATAGCGGCCAACTTCGAGCTTGAAGAGGTCCAGCGTGTTGCCGATCTGGTTGATCTCGATCTTGGCGGCCTTGCGTTTGGCCTCTTCGCCCTGGCCGATGAATTTGCTTCCGACGATGCCCATCACGACGCCGATCAGCACCAGCACGACGAGGATCTCGATCAGCGTCATGCCGCGATGGCGCGCCCGCCACTGCTGCACATCATTTCCCTGCAACCGGTTCATGGTCGTTCCTATTGTCTGTGGCGATGGATGGAAGGGTTGGACGCGTCAGGCGCCGGCAAGTTCGGTCATGCCCAGCACGCCGAGCAGGATCGAGAGAACGATTCCGCCGATGAGGACCGCGAGTCCGAGGATGAGCGCAGGCTCCAGAATCGCCAGGAAACGCTTCACGGCCACCTGCACTTCACGGTCGTAGACGTCGGCGACGCGCGCGAGCATTTCCTCCAGGCGACCACTTTCCTCGCCCACCAGGATCATCTGGATGGCAAGGCGCGGATAGAGATTCGTTTCCGCGAGAGGCCGACCGAAGCCCTTGCCCTCGCGCAACTTCGCGATCACGCCTTCGAGCGCGCCACCGAGAACGGTGTTGGTCATCGTCTCCTTCACGATGGACAGGCCGCCCAGCAACGTGACGCCGTTGCCAAGGAGCGTGGCCAGCGTGCGCGCGAACCGAGCCACTTCAACCTTCGCGATGAGATCTCCGAGCAACGGCATGCGCAGCATCCGGGCGTCGCGCTTCAAGCGTATGGCCGGGTTGTCTCCGCGGCGGCGGAACCACATCACCGCGAGCGCGACTGCGGCCAGCAGCGCCCACCACCACTCCTTGAGGAACTTGCCCACGAAAATCACAACCTGAGTTGACAGCGGCAGCGCCTTGCCCGCCTGTGCGAACGTCGATTCGAATTGCGGCACGACCCACGACAACAGCAGGATCACCGACGCAACGGCGACGCACACCAGGATCGTCGGGTAGATCAGCGCCGATTTCACGGTGTCGCGCAATTCCTTGTTGCGATCCATCGTATCGGCGAGGCGCTGCAGGACCACACCGAGCGCGCCTCCCGCCTCGCCGGCGCGGACGATGCTGATGTAGAAGCGCGAGAACACTTCGCGCCGCACGTCCAGCGCCTGCGACAGCGCCTTGCCTCCCCGCACGTCGTCGCGGATGCCCTGCAAGAGTTGCGCGATGGCTGGCGTTCCGGCGAGGCCGATCAATACCTCGAGCGCGCGATCGAGCGTCATTCCGGCATGCAGCAGCGTCGCGAGTTCGCGCGTGAACGCAAGCAACTGGTCGCGCGTTACCTTCTTCGCCTGGAACCAGACGCGGCGCCCCGCTTCGGGCTCGCGCGCCGATGCGGTCCCCGCTGAAAGCGTGCCGCCGCTGGCCGCGTAGGCGATCTGCATTGGCATCAGGCCCTGGTCGCGCAGGCGGTCGACGATCTCGGCCTCGTTGGCCGCGTCGAGCTCGCCCACGGCGACTTCGCCTGCCGGATTCACCGCACGGTAACGATAGACGGCCATGGCGTCAGTGGATCGCTTGGGAATTCATGTCAGTCCCGAAGGGCCGCCCCGAGGGACTGACTGCGCCCCCTCGTGGGGCAGCGATGCCGAACGCAAGTGAGGCGAGCGTGGGGGCACACATCTAGGCCTCCCGCGTGACGCGCAGGACTTCCTCGAACGTCGTGTCGCCGCGTATCGCCTTGCGCATGCCGTCCTCGTACATCGTCAGCATGCCGCCGCGCTGCGCCTCGGCCTTCAGCTCGTTCGAGTTGGCGTGTTTCATCACGAGGGTGCGCAACGGATCGGTCATCGGCAGCATCTCGAGGATGCAAAAACGGCCAAGGTAGCCGGTGTGCCCGCACTGCGCACAGCCCTTGGCGTGGTAGAGCGTGACGTCGCGGGTGCCTGCGATCTTGGCCAGGCCCAGCTGCTCGACGACTTCGGGCAGCGCCTGGTACGACTCCTTGCAACCGGGGCAGAGTTTGCGCACGAGACGCTGCGCGAGAATACCGATCACCGTCGACGTGAGCAGGTAATCCTCCACGCCCATATCGAGCAGCCGGTTGACCGTCGATGACGCATCGTTGGTGTGGACGGTCGACAGCACGAGGTGGCCGGTGAGCGCGGATTGCACGGCGATCTGCGCGGTTTCCAGGTCGCGGATTTCGCCGATCATGATGACGTCCGGATCCTGCCGGACGATCGAGCGCAGCGCGTTGGCGAACGTGAGGTCGATCTGCGGCTTTACCTGGATCTGGTTGATGCCCACCATCTGGTATTCGACCGGGTCCTCGACGGTGAGAATTTTCACGTCCGGCTGGTTCAAGCGGTCGAGCGCCGTATACAGCGTGGTGGTCTTGCCGGAACCCGTGGGGCCGGTGACGAGCAGGATGCCGTGCGGTTCCATCAGCACTTCGAGGAACAGCTTCAGTGTGTCCTCCTCGAAACCCAGCTTGTGGAAATCGAGCGCGACGCCGCCCTTGTCGAGGATCCGCATCACCACCGACTCGCCGTGCATCGTCGGCACGGTGGACACGCGCAGGTCGATCTCCTTGCCCTGCACGCGCAGCCGGATGCGGCCGTCCTGCGGCAGGCGGCGCTCCGCGATGTCGAGGTTGGCCATGATCTTGATCCGCGAAATCACCGCCGCCGACAGACGCTTGGGCGGCGACTCCACATCGTGCAGCACGCCGTCGACGCGATATCGGACGTTCAACTTGTTTTCGAACGGCTCGACGTGGATATCCGAAGCGCGCATGTCCAACGCGTTGGTAATGAGCAGGCTGACGAGGCGGATCACCGGCGCCTCGGACGCCAGGTCCTTCAACTGCTGCACGTCCGCGTCGAAGGCGAGTTCGTCGCCGCGCGTCTCGACATCGCCGATCAACTGACTTTGCGCGGACTTGCCGCTGCCGTATAGCCGCTCCAGCGCGGCTTCGAGTTCGCCCGGCATGGCGACCATTGGCCGCACCGTCCGGCCGGTGACCATTTCGAACGCGCCGATCGTGTAGGCATCGGTCGGATCGGCCATCGCGAGCGCGACGAAGTCCTCGTCCTCGCGCAGCGGCAACGAGCGCGTCTCGCGCAGGAAACGCGCCGAAACGCGTTCTTCGAGGATTGGAAACTCGGGATAGCCGGCAGCGTCGACCAGTGGCAGGTCGAGTTGCGCCGCGAGCGCCTCGGCGACGTCGCGCTGGGCCACGACGCCGAGCGTGACCAGCAGGGCGCCCAGCCTTTCGCCGGACTCCTGCTGCAATCGCAGCGCGCGTTCAAGCGTGGCCGCGTCGAGCTTGCCGCGCTCGATCAGCAGTTCGCCGATGCGTTTTCTGGCCAATGCGTCCAAGGTGTATCCGATTGAAATGCTTAGGAAAAATCCGGTTGATCATAGCACGCGAGGCGGCCGTTTCGCTGCGGAAAAAGCTTTCCGCGCGCCTGTCTCGTGCATGTTGTGGACCTGCGACAGTGGACGCAGGGACTGTCGTCATAGCCCGACGGAATGGCAGCCCCGCGCGGCTGCGGCCGGTGATCGTGCGGGTAACAGACCTGCGGCTACGTCATGAAGTTCCGGACAGGAGGCCTCCGCCGGACGACCGGCGTGCCCGGCGCGGGAATAGAACGACGCGGGGGCTCTAAATTTTCGCGAATGCGGACTCTGCCGCAGCGAGCGTGGCCGCGATGTGGTCGCTCTTGTGCGCGGCGGACACGAAACCCGCCTCGAATGCCGAAGGCGCCAGGTAGATGCCGGCGTCGAGCATCGCATGGAAGAAGCGGTTGAAGCGCTCCTTGTCCCCCGCCATCACCGAATCGTACGAATCCGGCACTTGCGCGGCGAAGTAGATGCCGAACATTCCGCCGACTGCCTGCGCGGAAAACGGCACGCGCGCGCGTTTCGCGGCCGTCACCAAGCCCTCGGTGAAGGTGCGCGTCATTCGGGTCAGCTCTTCATAGAACCCGGGGGCTTCGGTCGCGGCAAGCGTGGCGAGTCCGGCCGCGACCGCCACCGGATTGCCCGACAGCGTTCCTGCCTGGTACACCGGGCCGAGCGGCGCGATTTTTTCCATGATCGCGCGTTTGCCGCCAAAGGCGCCCACCGGCATGCCGCCGCCGATAACCTTGCCCAGCGTCGTCAGGTCGGGCGTGATCCCGGTGAGTCCCTGCACACCCTGCGGATGCACGCGAAACCCGGTCATCACCTCGTCGAAGATCAGGACGGCGCCATGCTGGTCGCACAACGCGCGCAGGCCCTCGAGGAATCCCTGCTTCGGCATGATCAGATTCATGTTGCCGGCGATGGGCTCGACGATGATCGCCGCAATGCCGTCCTCCTCCGCCGCGAATGCAGCTGCGACCGCAGCCAAATCGTTGTACGGAACCACGATCGTCAGTTGCGCGATTCCCGGCGGCACGCCGGCCGACGACGGCTGCCCGAACGTGAGCGCGCCGGAACCCGCTTTCACGAGCAGGCTGTCGCCGTGGCCGTGGTAGCAGCCCTCGAACTTGAGGATCTTGGCGCGCCCGGAGTATCCGCGGGCGAGGCGCAACGCCGACATCGTCGCCTCGGTGCCCGACGACACGAGGCGAACGAGTTCGAGCGACGGCAGCCGGCGGCACAGCGTCTCCGCCATCACGATTTCAGTCTCCGTGGGTGCGCCGAATGAGAGCCCGTGCACCGCGCTCTCCTGCACCGCGCGCACGACGGCCGGGTGCGCGTGCCCGAGAATCGCCGGTCCCCACGAGCCGACGTAGTCGATGTACCGCTTCCCGTCGGCGTCCCACACATACGGCCCTTCGCCGCGCGTCAGGAAGCGCGGCGTGCCTCCCACTGAACGGAAGGCGCGCACCGGAGAATTCACGCCGGCGGGAATCGTGCGTTGCGCGCGAGCGAAAAGTTCGTCGTTTTTGCTCATGGGAACGGTTCGGGTTCAGGTCGTCGCATCGGGTTCGAAACAGGCCGCGATGGCAGCGGCCGCGCGTGTGATTTCGGCCACGTCGTCGTGAGCGAAGACATCGTTGATCACGGCGAGCGCGTCGGCGCCCGCGTCGACCAGCGCGCGGCCGTTGCCGGCCGTGATGCCGCCGATCGCGACGACCGGAACACCCAGCCTCTTTGCTCGGCGCAGCAGCGCGGGCTCCGCGCGCCGCGCGCCCGGCTTGGTCAGAGACGAATAAAAGCTTCCGAACGCGACATAGTCGGCGCCTTCGCCGACGAGGCGTTTCGCGCGCGATAGGTCGTTGTAGCAGGACACGCCGATCAGCATCGCTTCGCCGCCTGCCGCGCGGGCGCGGCCGACGTCGCCATCGTCTTCGCCCAGGTGCACGCCCGCGGCGCCGACCTCGCGAGCCAGCGCGACGTCGTCATTGACGATGAACAGCGCGCCGCCGCCGTCGCATACCCTGGACAGCATGGCGGCCTGCTTGCGCCGCAGCGCCGGCGCCCCGGACTTGTTGCGGTACTGGATGATCTGCGCGCCGCCGGCGATCGCGGCGTCGACCTTGGCGACCAGCAGAGCAATGTCGACGATGTCCGGAGTGATCGCGTAGAGGCCGCGCAGCCGCCGCATCCAGCGCGAGGCCTTGCGCGTCGGCTCGGCGGCCACCGGCGGTTTGCTCAATGCGTGCCGCGCGCATCGGCGGCGGGGGCCGCCTCGGCGACTTCGCCCGACGCGTCGGCTTCCTCCCGCGCCCAGAACAACCTGTCGGGAAGATGCTGGCCCATGCCGGGGCGATACGCCTTCTGCAGCGTGTGCCACGTGTAATCCTGCGCCTCACGCACCGCGTCGGTGAGGTCGAGACCGTTGGCCAGCATGGCGGCGATTGCGGACGCGAGCGTGCAGCCCGATCCGTGGTACGTGCCGGGCAGCCGCGGCCAGGAGTCGGTGCGCACGACGCCGCTCTTGGCGTAGAGCGTGTTGATGACCTGCGGCGTGTTCTCGTGCGTGCCGGTGACCAGAACGTATTCGCAGCCGGCTTCGATCAGCCGCATCGCGCACGCTTCGATGGACAACTCCTCGTCGTCGTCGGCTTCCGCGAGCCTTCGCACCTCGAGGCTGTTCGGCGTGACGATCGTGGTTTGCGGCAGCAGCAGTTCGCGCAGCGCGTGCGTCATTTCCTCCGTGGCAAGCTCGTCGCCGCGGCCGGAAGCGAGCACCGGATCGAGAATCAGCGGCACATCGGGATAATCGGACACGATCTCGGCGATGGCGGCGATGTTCTCCACGCTGCCCAGCACGCCGATCTTGAACGCGTCGACCGGCATGTCCTCGAGCAGACAGCGCGCCTGGTCCGAAACCCAGTCGGCGTCGATCGGCAGTACGCCTTCGACGCCCGCGGTGTCCTGCACCGTCAGCGCGGTGATCACCGACAGCGGGTGGCAGCCCATGCTCGCGAGCGTGAGCAGGTCGGCCTGCATGCCGGCGCCGCCCGACGGGTCGGACGCCGCGAACGTGAGGACGATGGGAGGAAAACCGGGATCGGAATCGGTGGGCATCATGCGCGGACGCTGCAAAGGTGGCGAACGGACGCTCGACTATCGCAACTGAGCATTCCGTCCATTGCTCATTTTACCCGATGCGCGCGCTGCGCGTTTCGGATCGGGGCGTGCATTCGAGATACATGCTTACCGCTTCATCGGTCCGGCGCAGGTCAAGCCCACGCAACGGCTCAAAACGGCTTTCGTTGTAGGCGACGCGCACGGTGTCGAGTCCGGCATCCGCCGCAAGCCGGGAATAGGTCTCGAAATCGTATTGAAAGCGGCCGGCCAGGCGCATCCCGAGATTGAGCACTTCGCACGCGGTTCCCGTCTCCAGAGGAACGCCGACGAACGTATTCCATATCCATACCAGGTGCTGCGGATCCTCGAGATACATTCGAGCGAAGCGCGCGAGATCCGGCGTCAGCATCCGCATGACGCCGTCCGGTTTGAGGATGCGGCGGCACTCGCGCAGGAAGCCCGACAGCGGCATCGGATCGAGTTGCGCGATGAAGTCCTCGGTGTGGATGTAGTCGGCCACGCCGGTCGCGAAAGGCAGCGCGCGAGCCAGGTCGGCAACGACCTCCGGGCGCCCCGCCGGATCGAGGTCGACATTGATCCAGCCCGCGATGGGGTACGGCCCGGAGCCGAAATTGATCTTGGTCATGTCCCGGCCCGGGCACCGGTGCATCCGTGCGTCCTGTGCTGCATTCCCAATTATAATCGCCGTCGCGTCATTACTCTTGGGCGTGGCTCGCAGGCGCCTTCGCGCAACCACGGAACGGAATCCGAATTGAAGAAATACATGTGCCTCATCTGCGGCTGGATCTACGACGAGGCCGAAGGCGCGCCCGATGAAGGCATCGCTCCCGGGACGCGTTGGGAGGACGTGCCGCCAAACTGGACGTGCCCGGAATGCGGCGCGCGCAAGGAAGATTTCGAGATGATTGAAATCTGACGGGAAGACGACCATGCGAATTCTCCATACCATGCTGCGCGTCGGAGACCTTCAGCGCGCCATCGATTTTTATACCGGCGTGTTCGGCATGAAACTGCTGCGCAAGTCCGACAACCCGGAATACAAGTACACGCTCGCGTTCGTCGGCTTCGGCGACGAGGCGTCCGGTGCGGTGCTCGAGCTCACATACAACTACGGCGTCGACAAGTATGAAATGGGGACGGCATTCGGCCACGTCGCGATCGCGGTCGACAGCGCCGCAGCGGCCTGCGACGCCGTGCGCGCATTGACGCCGAAGTTCGGGGGCCGGGTCACGCGCGAAGCGGGGCCGGTGAAGGGCGGCAAGACGGTGATCGCCTTCGTCGAGGACCCGGATGGCTACAAGATCGAATTGATCGAGACGCGCGCAGCATCATGAGCGTCGACTGGACCGCGTTCACACCCTGGACGGCTGTCGCGGGCGGCATGGTCATCGGCCTGGCGGCGGCACTGCTGCTGCTCGTCAATGGCCGGGTGGCGGGAATCAGCGGTATCGTCGGCGGGATGCTGCGTCCGCGGGCCGGCGAATTCGGCTGGCGGCTGGCGTTCATGGCCGGACTACTGATGGCGCCGCTGTTTTACGCTATGGCGGGGCAGCAAGCGCCGATCACCATCGCTGCCGGCTATCCGGTCCTGATCGTCGCCGGACTGCTGGTCGGCATCGGCACGCGGTATGCCGGCGGTTGCACGAGCGGTCATGGAGTTTGCGGGTTGTCGCGGCTGTCGCCTCGCTCGCTGGTGGCGACGCTTTCGTTCATGGCCGCAGGATTCGCTACCGTCTACGTCGTTCGCCACATCCTCGGATTCTGACCCGCGATGGTAACGCTCGTCGCCTTCATCGCCGGCCTGACGTTCGGCATCGGCTTGATCGTCGCGGGCATGACCAATCCGGCGAAAATTCTCGGGTTTCTCGACGTTGCCGGATCGTGGGATCCGTCCCTCGCGCTGGTGATGGTCGGCGCAATCGCCGTGGGTCTGGTCGCGTTCGCGTTTGCGCGGCGGCGAATCAGCAGCGCGCTGGGGCTGCCGATGCAATTGTCTGCCGCCGGCACCATCGATGTCCGGCTCGTAGGCGGCAGTCTCGTGTTCGGCCTGGGGTGGGGACTCGCCGGGTTCTGCCCGGGTCCGGCGATCGTCGCGCTCGGCGCGGGCTATGGCAAGGCCGCGGTCTTCGTCGCGGCGATGCTGGCGGGCATGGGCGCCTACGAGTGGATCGAGCGCTGGCGCAGCAGCGGGAAGGAGCCGGAAGCTCAGCGCGGAGCGACGTCGTAGAACTTCCACTGGTAGCGCAACAGCGGATCGGGCTTGAAGCCTTTCAGCCAGGGCTGCGCGAGCACATTGCTGTAACTGTGTTCGCCGATGATCCATGGCGCGTACGCGATGACAAGGTCGTTCATCCGGTGGAACAGCGCCGTGCGCGCGCCGTCGTCGGCCAAGCTGCGCGACTGCTCGTACAGCCGATCGAATTCGGCGTGCCGGAACCGCGCATAGTTGCCCGCCCCGATGTTGCCGCCATAAAGCAGCGCGTAGAACGTGTCCGCATCGGGAATCGACGCGACCGTGCCCAAGCCCCACGACATCAGCTGGCTCGCCTCGGCCATGCGGTTCAGTTCCGGCCATGAGTTCTTGACGAAGCTCAAGCGGATCCCGATCGCGTCCATGTTGCGCTTCCACAGCTCGTCGCTCGCGCGCGCCGCGGTACCTGTGGTCGACGCGCGCGACAGCGTCAGCGGCTTGCCGTCCGGCGTTTCCCGATAACCGTCGCCGTCGCGGTCGCGGTACCCGAACTTGTCGAGCAAAGCCCGCGCCGCGGCGGGATCGTGCGCGTCGACCGACGGAATCGCCGGGTCGTGGCCGGCGAATCCTGGCGGCGGCAGCTGGGCGGCGGGGAGTGCCTGCCCGCTGCGAAGTATGCGAATGCTGCTCGTGCGGTCGTAGCCCAGCGCGATCGCGCGGCGCAGCGCGATCTTCTCCGGCGTAAATCCACCAACGACGGGATCGTCCATGTTGAAATAAAAGTAGCTCAGCGATGGTTCGACCTGATGGTGCAACGCGATGCCGCGCCGCGCGTAGGCCGGCTTGAGCGCGCTGCCGTCGAGCACGAGGCCGGCAACATTGGCAGGCACCTCCTGATAGTCGAGCTTGCCGGTGTCGAACAGCAGCAAGCGCGGCTGCGCCTCCTCGACGATGCTTATCTCCACGCGCGGAACCAGCGGCAAGCGCCGCCCCGAAAGGCCCTTGGCGATCGCCGCGTCACCGGATTCGCTGCCCGACCCGGGAACCGGAAACAGTTCCTTGCGATAGCCGGGATTCGCTTCGAGGACGATTTTCTGCGCCCGCTTCCACTCGGCCAGCCGGTAGGCTCCCGTCCCGACCGGATGCTCCATCACGCGATGCGTGGCATCAGGGTGGGCGGAGACGACTTCGCGGGCAACCGCCGCCAACGGGGTCGTCGTGAGCCAGTGCTGGAAGACGAAGTAAGGGTTGCGGAACTTGAGCCGCAACGTATAGCGGTCGATGGTCTGCAGGCCTTCGATCGGCGCGTCGTAATCGAATTCTCCGGTGCGGCGTGCCGTGGCGAGCATCTCGTCCAAGCCCGCGAGCTGGTGTTCGAAGATGAATAGCGACGTCGAGCGCACGCGCGGGTCGAAGATCCTCTTGAAGCTGTAGACGTAATCGTCGGCGGTGAGCTCGCGGCGCTTGCCCTTGAACGCCGGATCGTCGGCGAAGTAGATGCCCGGCGTCACCTTGATCGTGAACGTGCGTCCGCCGTCGGTGATCTGCGGCATTCCGGCCGCCGTGTTCGGAATGAGGCGCGGAGGTCGCGCAAAGTAATCGTACGTGTACAGCGCGTCGAAAATCGCGTCGCAGACCATGTACGAGTAGTTGTCGTTGAGGGCCTGCGGGTCGAAGCCGGTCTCGGCCGTCTCGAATGCCACGTGCAGCACGCGGTTCGTCGCCGCTGCGGCTGCCGGCAGCGGGGCGATCGGCAGCAGCGCCACCAGCGCCACGGCGGCGGCCGACGACGAAGACATGAATGCGGCACGCACGGACTTCATTGCGAGCCGGGCGATGGCGCGGCTACGACGCCTTGAGCAATTCGCGCAGATCGTGCGCGAACACATCGGGACCCTGGCCGTAGCTCACGTACAGCCGCAACCGGCCCTGCGGGTCGAAGATGAACGTGCCGGCGGAATGATCCATCGTGTAGCTGCCCGGGGTCGCGCCGGGCTGCTTCTGGTAGAGGATCTTGAACTCCTTCGCGGTGCGCTCGGTCGCGGCGGCGTCGCCGTAGAGCCCCATGAAGCGCGCGTCGAAGGCCGGCACGTATTTGGCCAGCAAATCCTGCGTGTCGCGCTCGGGATCCACTGTCACGAACAATACCTGCACGCGATCGGCGTCAGGTCCCAGCCGTTTCATCACTTCGGCCAGCTCCGCCAGCGTCGTCGGGCAGACATCCGGGCACTGCGTGTAGCCGAAAAAGATGACGACGGCCTTGCCGCGGTAGTCGGCCAGCGTGCGCGGCTTGCCGGTGGCGTCGATCAGATTGAAGTTGCGCCCGAACGTGGCGCCGCTGACGTCGGACGCCTGGAATTTCGGACCGTCGGGCGCGCATCCAGCGAGAGCCGCGATGATCGCGAAAAGGAATGGTTGCGCGAGACGCCGGACGGACATCACTGCAGGTAGTGATCGATCAGCAGCGCAGAGAACAAGGCCGTCAGGTAGAGGATCGAATAGCGAAACGTCGCCCGGGCCAGGCTGTCGCTGTAATCGCGGTACAGGCGCACGGAGTACGCAAGGAACACGCCGCCGAGCGCGAGCGCCGCGACGAGATAAATGATGCCGCTCATGCGGATGACGTAGGGCAGCATGGTCACCAGCACCAGCACGACCGTGTACAGCACGATCTGCAGGCGCGTGTACGCCGCGCCGTGCGTAACGGGCAGCATGGGCAGACCCGCGCGGGCGTAATCCTTGGTGCGATACAGCGCCAGCGCCCAGAAATGCGGCGGTGTCCACGCAAAAATGATTAGGAAGAGCAGCAACGCTTCCGGCGGGACCGAATTCGTAACGGCCGCCCAGCCGAGCACGGGCGGCATGGCGCCGGACGCGCCGCCGATGACGATGTTCTGCGGCGTGGCGGGCTTGAGCACAACCGTGTAGATGACGGCATAGCCCACGAACGTGGCCAGCGTCAGCCACATCGTGAGCGGATTCACGAACCGGTACAGCAGCAACAGGCCGAGGCCGCCCACGAAGGCGGCGAACACGAGCGTCGACCCTGACGTGACCTGACCGCGAGGCAGCGGGCGCCCGCGCGTGCGCTGCATCAGCGCGTCGATCTTCTGTTCCACGAGGCAATTGACGGCAGCGGCCGCGCCGGCAACAAGGGCGATGCCGAGCGTCGCGAAAAATACCGTCATCGGCGGCGGCAATCCGGGCACCGCCAGGAACATGCCGATCACCGCGCAAAAGACGATGAGCTGCACCACGCGCGGCTTGGTCAGCGCGAGGAATTGCTTGAAGCGGACTTCGGCCAGGGCGAGTGTGGTCATCGGGAATGTGCCCGCCGGGCGACCGCGGCAAGGCGGCGGCGATCCGGCAAACCCGACATTTTACACGTGACGGCGGGGTTCATCCGATTCGCGAGGCGCGCAGCAGGCGCTCGACGTCTTTTGCGGCGCGCTTGATGTCGGGGTCGGCAGGAAATGCAAGGACGAGGTTGCCGAGCGGATCGATGACGTAGATGCGATCCGCGCCCGCCGGCAGGCCGGCAAGGGCCTCCCGCGATACGCGCGCCACCAGCAGGTCGGGATGTTGTGCCAGCACCGCCGGATCCGGAGCCGCGTCGTCGGTGACCAGCCAAACCCGCTGCACGCGTTCCATTTCCCTGCCCTGGATCGTGCGCGCCTGCCGCGTGGCGTGCAGCGATTGCGCGCAGGGCGCGTTGCAAGCGCCGGCGGCGCCGACGATCAATACCCACTTGCCCCGCAGCTGCGCCAGCGCGAACGGCTTTCCATCGATGCGGGTTCCGGCAAGCGGTGGCGCCGGCGCGGTCGCCAGCAGCTCGCCGTAGTTCGTCCGTTGCTCGCGAGGAAACAGGTAGTACGCCGAATAGGAGGCGATGACGGGGGCCACGGCCACGACGGCCAGCAACAGCAGCGTCCGCCTGCCTTTGGCACGGGCTTCCGGCGACATGGGCGGCATGACGGGTTGGTTCACGGCATCTCTTTCCGGCGCGGGCCACGCAGGTTGAAATACATCCACAATCCCGCGGCGGTCGCCGCGAACAGGTACCACTGCATCATGTAGATCCGGTGTTTCTCGATGCCGAAATCGGGCGCCGGCCAATTGCGGACCAGGTTGTCGGTCACGCTGGCCGGGGCTGTCTGCTCCACGACGATTGGCAGCACCGAAAGCCCCGTTGTCGCCGCGAAGCGCGACGGATCGAGGTTCTCCCAGACGGCACCCGCCGGCGCGTCGCGCGACAATTCGACATAGTTCGCCGTGGGAATGTTCACACGGCCGCGAACCGTCACGTCCCCGGCCTGCGGCGGGGCCACCGGCAGTTGCGCGCGCGTTTCCCCTGCGGCGATCCAACCCCGGTCGACCAGTACAGCGCGCCCGTCACGCAGCACGAGCGGCGTCACCACGTGATAGCCGGCGCGCCCACCTTCGATCTTGTTGTCGACGAGTATCTGCCTCGCGGCGTCGAACACGCCTTCGACCGCAACCGGCCGATAGCGCCACGCAGACCAGTCGGAAGCATCCCCCGGCAACGCGGCCGGCGCCATCGCGACTGCCGCATCGAACTTCGCGCGCAGCGCCTGCTTCTGCTCCATGCGGCCCTGCTGCCATTGGCCGGCGACGACGAACAGCGCTATGCCCGCCACCGTCGCTATGGTGGGCAGCAGCCGCGGCCGATAACGGCGCGCGGGCGAAGGGCTTGCGGACTCGTTCATGTAGCGAAACCGTCGGACGCATGCGAATTGTTTAAACTGTCCGATTCAAGCGGGACCCTGCAATGAAGATCATTATCGTCGCCGTCCTGATCGCCATCGTTGTCGCGCTGTTCTCGGCGCTGGTATTTCTGTATCGCGATGCCGGCCGCGGCAAGCGCGTGGTCTGGGCGCTCACCATCCGCGTGGCGCTGTCCGTGGGCCTGTTCGCGTTTCTCTGGTTTTCCTACTGGATGGGCTGGATCGGGCCGCAGGGCGTGCGCTGACCTCGCGCGCATCGCAGCCAACGAAAAAGCCGCACGGCGCTCCGTGCGGCTTTTTTCCCACCGTGCGTGTCCGGGTGCGTCAGGCCAGCCAGTAGACAAGGACGAACAGCAGCAGCCAGACCACGTCGACAAAGTGCCAGTACCACGACGAAGCCTCGAAAGCGAAATGATGCTCGGCGGTGAAATGGCCCTTCATCACGCGGAAGAGCATCACCGTCAGCATGATCGCGCCAATGGTCACGTGCAGGCCGTGGAAGCCGGTCAGCATGAAGAACGTCGAGCCGTAAACGCCGCTGGTGAGCTTCAGGCCCATCTCGGTGTATGCGTGGTGATACTCGTAGGCCTGGAAGCCGAGGAACAGGAATCCGAGCACGATTGTCAGGAACAGCCACAACGTGAGCACACCGCGGTGACCGGCCTTCAGTCCGTGATGGGCGATCGTCAGCGTGATCCCCGACGTCAGCAGGATGGCCGTATTGAGCGCGGGAATGCCGAACGCCGCCATCGGCGTGAACGGCGTCTTGATGTAGGGCCCTTCCGTCGGCCACTGCGCCGCGTAGTTGGGCCAGAGGACGTCGCGCGTGGCCGACCCGATCGTGCCCAGGTCGGGAATCGACAGGTTGCGGATGTAGAACAGCGCGCCGAAGAATGCCGCGAAGAACATGACTTCGGAAAAGATGAACCAGCTCATGCTCCAGCGGAACGAGTGGTCGACCTTCTGGTTGTACAGATGGCCTTCGGACTCGCCGATCACGGTGCCGAACCAGCCGAACAGCATGTACAGCAGGATCGCGAAACCGGTGGCACATACCCAGGGTCCCGGCGCGTAACCGTTGAACCAGAACGCTGCGCCCGTTCCCATCAGCAGAAGCGCGATCGCGCCCGTGATCGGCCAATGCGACGGCTGCGGTATGAAGTAATACGGCTTGGCGCCGTTGGCGACTGCGGACATTTCGGCTCCCACGATTACGTTAATTCACGGATACAAAGACAGGCTCGTTGCGCTTGCCCGGTTCCACCACAAGCTTTCCACCGCCTTCGACGGGGAAGAACGTATAGGAGAGCGTGATCGTGACGAGGTCGGCCGGTGCCTGCGGATCGACGACGAACACGACGGGCATGCGTCGCGTTTCTCCGGCGGCGAGCGTCTGCTGTGAGAAGCAGAAGCACTCCATCTTCCGGAAATACTGGCCGGCGTAGGCCGGCCCGTAACTCGGTATTGCCTGACCCGTCAGCGCCTGGCCGGTACGGTTGACCACTTCGAATTCGACCTGGCGGACTTCGCCCGGGTGCACGCTGATGACGGGTTCGAGTGCCTTGAACGTCCAGCCCAGGTCGCGCACATTGGAGTCGAACTCGATGCGCACGGCGCGGGTCGCGTCCACCTGCGTGTTGACCACCACATCGGGCTGCGCAATGTTGCGCAGTCCGGCCGCGTCGCAGATCTTTTCGTAGAACGGCACCAGCGCGTAGCCAAAGCCGAACATGAAGACAACGATCACGCCGAGCTTCTTCAGCAGCGTGACGTTCGCGCGGCGCTGTTCGTCGACCCGCGAATCGGTCACGTTGCAAGGCTCTTCGGCGGAGCTCATTTGCGTAAGCTCATCCGCGTACCCATTTGCGTACTCATTTGCGCAAATTCCGCCCGATGGCCAGCGCCAGGAACAGCAACACGGCAGCCGCCACCACGGACATGCCGACAGCCGTATCTCCGACGAACTGCGCCGCGATCACGCCGACGAAGAACAGCACGGCGATCAGGGCCACGGCCAGCGCGGTGCGCCGGTTGGCGGCACGCAATGGCGCGTCGACGGCGGGTTCGGGGCGAAGTTCGGCAGCCATGTGCTTTTACTGGACGACCGGCGGCGTTTCGAACGTGTGGTACGGCGCCGGCGAAGGCACCGTCCATTCGAGCGTGTCGGCGCCTTCCCACGGCTTTGCCGGGGCTTTCACGCCATCGCCGCGGATGCACTTGATCAGCGCGACGACGAAGATCAGCTGCGACAGGCCGAAGCCGAACGCCCCCACGGTCGCCACCATATTCCAGTCGGCAAACTGCTGCGCGTAATCCGGAATGCGCCGCGGCATCCCGGCCACGCCCAGGAAGTGCATCGGGAAGAACGTGATGTTGAAGAAGATCATCGAGCACCAGAAGTGCCACTGGCCGAGCTTTTCGTTGTACATCGTGCCGGTCCACTTCGGCAGCCAGTAGTAGGCGCCGCCGAAGAACGCGAACAGCGAGCCGGCGACCAGCACGTAGTGGAAATGCGCCACCACGTAGTAGGTGTCCTGCAGCTGGATGTCGATCGGCGTCAGTGCCAGCACGAGGCCCGTGAATCCACCCATCGTGAACAGGAACAGGAAACCGATGGCGAACAGCATCGGCGTCTCGAACGTCATCGAGCCCTTCCACATCGTGGCCAGCCAGTTGAACACCTTCACGCCGGTGGGCACCGCGATCAGCATCGTCGCGTACATGAAGAACAGCAGGCCCGCCGCCGGCATGCCGACGGTGAACATGTGGTGCGCCCAGACGATGAACGACAGGATGGCGATGCTCGCCACCGCGTACACCATCGACGCGTAGCCGAACAGCGGCTTGCGCGCGAACGTCGGGATGATCTGCGACACGATCCCGAACGACGGCAGGATCATGATGTAGACCTCGGGGTGGCCGAAGAACCAGAACACGTGCTGGAACAGTACGGGGTCGCCGCCACCGGCCGCGTTGAAGAACGACGTGCCGAAGTGACGGTCGGTCAGCAGCATGGTCACCGAACCCGCGAGCACCGGCATGACCGCGATCAGCAGGTAGGCCGTGATGAGCCACGTCCAGACGAACAGCGGCATCTTCATCATCGTCATGCCGGGCGCGCGCATGTTGAGGATGGTGGTGATGATGTTGATCGAGCCCATGATCGACGACGCGCCCATGATGTGCACGGCGAAGATCGTCAGGTCCATGCCCATGCCCGCCTGCACCGACAACGGCGGATACAGCGTCCAGCCGCCGGCCGCGGCGCCGCCGGGGACGAAGAAGGATCCGACCAGCATCAGCGCCGCCGGCGGGAGAAGCCAGAAGCTCCAGTTGTTCATCCGCGCGAAGGCCATGTCCGGCGCGCCGATCATCAGCGGCACCTGCCAGTTGGCGAAGCCCACGGCCGCCGGCATGATCGCGCCGAAGATCATGATGAGGCCGTGCAGCGTCGTCAGCGAGTTGAAGAATTCCGGATGGACGATCTGCAGGCCAGGCTGGAACAGCTCGGCGCGGATGGTCAGCGCCATGCAGCCGCCAACGAAGAACATAGTCAGCGAGAACAGCAGGTACAGCGTGCCGATGTCCTTGTGGTTGGTCGTGGTGATCCAGCGCATGATCCCGGTGGGGTGATGGCCGTGATCGTCATGGTGGTCGGCGGCGTGGCCGACGGCGTGGTCGTGCGGAATTGCGCTCATCATTGCTCCTTGCGCGCGGCGACGACCTGCGCAGGTTGGACCGCTTCGCCGGTGTGGTTGCCCCAGCTGTTGCGCGTGTAGGTGATGACGGCCGCGATGTCGGCATTCGACAGTTGCTTCCACGCCGGCATGGCGGTGCCGGGCTTGCCGGCAAGCACCAGCGCAATCTGCGCCGGCAAAGGACCGGTGACGATCTTGGATCCGTCGAGCGCGGGGAACGCGCCGGGCACGCCCTTGCCGTTGGCCTGGTGACATGCGACGCAGTTGGCGGCATAGATTTCCGCACCCTTGGCGGTCAGGTCGGCCACGGTCCACACCTTGGACGGATCATCGGCGGCGGCAGCGACCTTGGTCTTCTGCACCGCGACCCACGCCGCGTAGTCTTCCTTGGACTTGACCTCGACCACGACTGGCATGAAGCCGTGCTCCTTGCCGCAAAGTTCCGAACATTGGCCGCGATAGGTACCGACTTTCTCGGCCTTGAACCACGTGTCGCGCACGAATCCCGGGATGGCATCCTGCTTGACGCCGAACGCCGGAACGGACCACGAGTGCAGTACGTCGCCGGCGGTGACCAGAATGCGTACCTTGGCGCCGATCGGGACAACCATCGGCTGGTCGACTTCCAGCAGGTAATTGTCGCCCTTCTTCTCGCGATTCTCGATTTGCGCCAGCGGCGTCGACAGGTTCGAATAGAAGCCGAAGCCATCCTGTATGTAGTCGTAGCCCCACTTCCACTGGTAGCCGGTGACCTTGATCGTGATGTCCGATGCGCTGGTATCCCGCATCGCCAGGATCGTCTTGGTCGCCGGCCAGGCCATCCCCAGGAGGATCAGGAACGGAATCACCGTCCAGATGATTTCGACGGTGGTGTTTTCGTGAAACTGCACCGCCTTGTGCCCGACCGACTTGCGATGCTTGAAGATCGAATAGAACATCACGCCGAACACGGCGCAGAAGATGATGACGCAGATCCAGAAAATGTAGACGTTGAGGTCGTACATCTGCTGCGCGATCGGGGTTACCGGCGGCTGCAGGTCGTACTCGAGCCTCGCAAATGCCATCCCCGGCGCCAGCGCAGCAAGCGCTGCCAAGCCGGCCCTCCCCTTCGCGAGCATCCGGGTCAACGCCCGATGCTCCCACTGATTACGAACCATGCGTTCCCCAATCGACTTCGGATTTCCGGTTTTTTCGCCAGTTGCTGCCAAAGCCTAAAATGTTAGCACGGAACCCGCGCCGTCGGCCACTCGCGCCCCGGGAAACGTCATAGCGCCAACGCCAAGATGACCGCTGGTGAAAGGAGCGGCGACGCGCCCCAAGGGATGGTCGCGATGCGCGGTGCCGGCAACCGGGCAGCGAGGCTTTCCACGTTGGCTTCCACGGCGTCCATCTGCGGATCGATGCAATTGGCCACCCATCCGGCGAAGCGCAGACCGCGCGAACGAATCGCTGCGGCGGACAGAAGCGCGTGGTTGAGGCAGCCCAGGCGCATTCCCACGATCAGCATCACGGGCAAATGCAAGATTCCCGCGATGTCCAGCATGTCGTGCGTAGTGTCGACGGGAACCAGCACGCCACCGGCGCCTTCCACCACGACGACGTCGCAGCGCGATGCGAGGCGCGCATATGCGGCCGCCACGACGGCGAGGTCGATGGCCACGCCGACCCGCGCGGCGGCGAGGTGCGGCGCGATGGCCGACGCAAACGCGAACGGATTCCGGTCGGCGATCGGCGCGTCCACATTGCCGGCCTCGCCGAGTGCGACGACGTCGGCGTTGACCGATGCAGCCGGTTCGATGCCTGCGGATACAGGTTTCATACCCACGGCGCGCCGTCCGGACGCGACCAGCGCACGCAGCAGCGCAACGGCGACGACGGTCTTGCCCACGCCGGTGTCCGTGCCGGTGACGAAGATGCCTCGCGCGGCGTTCATCGGCCCGGCCGCGTCAGCTTCACGATTGGGTGCCCTTCGGCGGTATGTCTGGGCTCGCCCTTCCAGGCATGGCCGTAGATCACCTCGAACGTCGCCGGGATGCGCCCGTCGCGCCGCGTCGCCTCGAGCGCTTGCACGGCGCGCCGCCAGCGGCCGCGTCCCATCAACCCGTGCGGCCGTCCCCGCGTGGCGTTGGTCGCGCCGATCTGCTTCAACTCGCGCATCAGCGATCCGGCGTCGGCATACGTCAGCGTCAACTGCTCCATGTCCATCACCGGGTCGGCGAAGCCAGCATCGACCAGCATGTCGCCGATGTCGTGCATGTCGGTGAAGCGGTTGGTGTGCGTGTGACCGTCGGCGCGCGCGAACGCGGAACGGATCTCCTTCAGCGTGTCCGGTCCGAACGTCGTGAACGTGAGCAGACCGCCCACCGTGAGCACACGCCGGAATTCCGCGAATGCGCGCGGCAGGTCGTTCACCCATTGCAGCGCGAGGTTGCTCCACACCAGGTCGCAGCTGACGCCGGACAACGGCAGGGAATTGCAGTCGCCGCAAATGAAGAAAGGCAACGGCTGCGCGCCGCCACTGAGCGCATCCGGAAGCAGGCGCCGCAACAGCGAGCGGGCGCGGCGTGCACGTTCATGCGCTGCCGCGACCATCGGCAGCGCCAGGTCGAGGCCGATCACGCGCGCGCCGGCATAGCGCGCCGCCAATTCGCCCACCGCCTCGCCGGTGCCGCATCCAGCGTCGAGGATCGTGCGAGGCGCGATCTTCACGTAATCGAGCCGCGAGGCCAAACGTGCGCCGACCTCCCGCTGCAGCGCAGCGGCCGCGTCATACGTCGGCGCGGCGCGGGCGAATGCGCGCCGCACCGCCCGGGGATCGACATCGCGCGGGTCGGGCGCGGGAAAGCGCGGCTCAGCGGGTGCCAAGGAAATGCTCCAGCGCCGCAAGGAATTCGTCGCGATGGGAAAGAAACGGCGCGTGCGCGGAACCCGCGATTTCCTGAAACTGCGCGCCGGGGATGGCGTTCGCGAGCCAGCGTCCCGCCGCCGGTGGCGTCAGCGTATCGCGGCCGCCGGCCACCACGAGCGTCGGCTGCTCGATGCCTGGCGCCGCCGCGCGCAGGTCCGCCGTGACGAGCACCTCCAGCATTTCCGCAAGCGCGGAACGCGAAGGCTCGCCGCGCGCCCACAGCGCATCGCGCATCGCCGCCAACGTGGCGCGTCCGTGTTCGCTGTTGTGCACCTGCAGCGCCAGGAAGCGCTGCACGGTGAGCTTCCACGCGACGTGCAGTTCGTCGCCGAAACGCGCGATCGCTTCGCCCGCCATCGCGTGCGGCCAATCGGGGTCGGCGACAAAGCGCGGCGTCGTGCACACGAGCGCCAGCCGGTGGACGCGTTCAGGTCGCGTCAGCGCCCAACGCATCGCGACGAGGCCGCCAAGCGACCAGCCCAGCACCGCGAATGGCCGCGCTTCGCCGGCGAGCGCCGCGTCGATCGCCGCGACGATCGAATCCAGAGTGCATGGCGCGACGGGCGCGCTGTGTCCGTGTCCGGGCAAGTCGACGGCGTGGACGCGATGGCTGCGCGCGAGCTGTTCGCGAACCGGTCCCCACATGCCGGAATGCATCGCCCAACCGTGCAGCAGCACCAGCGGTGGGCCATGACCGGTGGATTGGACACTCACGCTTGCGGCCAAATTGGATGTGGCCGCTGCGCTGCCCCAAGAGGGGGAGCAATTCGCGCCTTGGGACGGCCCGGCGGCGCTCATGTCCGTATATCTGCGGTCGCGGCGGCATGCAGCGCCGCGAGCAACGCGGCGACATCGTCGGCCGTGTGCGCGGCGGACAACGAAACGCGCAGCCGCGCCGTGCCCTGTGGAACGGTGGGCGGGCGAATGGCGGGCACCCAGAAGCCGCGTTCGCGCAGCGCGTCCGCGATCTCCATTGCCGCGCGTCCGTCACCAATGACAAGCGGCTGAATCGCCGTCGCCGATGGAAGCAACCGCCACGGCAGGTCGCGGGCGCCCTGCCGGAACTGTGCGACGAGGTCGATCAGATGTTCGCGCCGCGCCGCGTCGTCGCGGATGATGCGCAGCGCGACGCGCAACGTCTCCGCGAGCATCGGCGGGGCAGCGGTCGTGTAGATGTAGGGGCGCGCGGTCTGGACCAGCGTATCGATCACCGACGGGTGCGCTGCCACGAACGCGCCCGCTACGCCGGCGGCCTTGCCGAGCGTGCCCATGTAGATGATCCGGTCGGATACGAGGCCGAAATGGGCAACGCTGCCGCGGCCCTGTCCGATGACGCCGAAGCCATGCGCATCGTCGACGACCAGCCATGCGTCGTGCGCGTCGGCGAGTTCGAGCAGCCGCGGCAGAGGCGCCAGGTCGCCGTCCATGCTGAACACGGCGTCGGTGGCGATCACCTTGCGCTTGGCCGGCGACGCAACAAGCAGGCGTTCCAGCGTCGCCATGTCGCCGTGCGGATAGCGGATGAATCCGGCGCGCGCCAGCAGCACGCCGTCGTTGAGGCATGCGTGATTCAGGCGGTCGGCGAAGATCGCGTCGTTGCGACCTGCCAGCGACGACAGGATGGCGAGGTTCGCCAGGTATCCCGTGGAAAACGTCAGCCCTCGCGCGCCGATGCAGGGCGCCACGAATTCGGCGAGTTCCCGCTCCAGCACTTCGTGCGGGGCGAAGTGTCCGCAGATGAGATGGGATGCGCCGGCGCCCACGCCCCAGCGCGAAGCGGCGTCGCGCGCGGCGGCGACTACGGCGGCGTCGTTGGCGAGTCCGAGATAATCGTTGCTGGCGAATGCGATCAGTTCGTGCCCGGCAACCGTAACCCTTGGTCCCTGTGGCGATTCGACCGGCTGGCGGTTGCGCCACAATCCGGCCACCCGCCGCGCTTCGAGCGCCGCGTCGAGTCCGGCGATCAGCGAAGTAGCCAAGGCGGCTAGGCGGCAGGCGCGTCGAGCGGCGCCAGTCCCAGCTTCGCGAACAGTGCGCGATCGGCGCCGACTTCGGGATTGCCGGTGGTCAACAGCTTGTCGCCGTAGAAGATCGAGTTGGCGCCCGCCAGGAAGCACAGCGCCTGAACCGGCTCGCCCATTTCACGGCGTCCGGCGGACAGGCGGACCATGGCCGTGGGCATCGTGATGCGCGCAATCGCGATCGTGCGCACGAATTCCAGTGGATCGAGTGCCGCGTCGCCGTGAAACTTGTCGTGCAGCGGCGTGCCCTCCACCTGCACCAGATGGTTGATCGGCACGGACTCGGGGTAGGGGTCCAGATTCGCAAGCTGGGCGATCAGGCCGGCCCGCGCGCGCCGCGACTCGCCCATGCCCACGATGCCGCCGCAACAGACGTGCATTCCGGCATCGCGGACACGGTCCAGCGTGTCGAGCCGGTCCTGGTAGTCGCGCGTCGAAACGATCTCGCCATAGAATTCGGGCGACGTGTCGAGGTTGTGGTTGTAATAGTCGAGGCCCGCCTCGCGCAGGCGCTCCGCCTGGCCCGCCTTGAGCATCCCCAGCGTGGCGCATGTCTCCATCCCCAGCGCGCGAACCTCGCTGATCATGGCGAGCACGGGCGCGATGTCGCGATCCTTGGGGCCCCGCCATGCTGCGCCCATGCAGAAGCGCGACGCGCCCGCCGCCTTTGCCGCGCGCGCGGCCGCAACCACTTCGGCCACATCGAGCATCGCGTCGTTGTCCACACCGGTGTGATAGCGCGCCGCCTGCGGGCAATAACCGCAGTCTTCCGGACAACCGCCGGTCTTGATCGAGACCAGCGTGGACAACTGCACGGCATTCGGAGCGTGATTCGCGCGATGCACTTCTTGCGCACGGAACAGGAGATCGTTGAAGGGAAGCTCGAACAACGCGATGACGGCGTCGACGCTCCAGCGTGGCGCTGGCCCGGAGGAAGTGGCCGAAGTCGGCGGTACACGGATCGTTGCAGGCTGGCTCATCGGGTCATGATGCTTTCGGCTGATTTCGGCAGCTTCAAAGGGGAGAGAAACTTCACCGGTATCACAACGGTGGAGTGTCAATGAGCCCTCCCGACTTGTCAAATTTAGAAGTCAAACAATTTAACAACTTTCCGGACAACCAACGCTCGGCGTGGAGCGCGTTCGCCAAACTCTGGCAGAGCGCGCTGCCCCAAGGTTGCGCGTTCTGCGCTGCGCCGTGTGGCAACCGGCTTGTCTGCGCGGCCTGCCAGTCGGGACTCCCGCGCATTGCCCGCGCTTGTCCTGTGTGTGCGTTGCCGGCGCCGGGTGGCGCGATCTGCGGCGCATGCGTAGCGCGGCGCCCGCCGTTCGCTGCGACCTTTGTCGCCTTCGCCTACGAATTTCCGCTGGACCGGATGCTGCACGCGTTCAAATATGGCGGGCACTTGTCGCATGCGGAATACTTCGCCGAAGCCCTGAGCGCGGCGGTCGCTCTGCGACCGGCCGAAATGCGCTGGCCAGATGCATTGGTCGCGTTGCCTCTCGCGCCGTCACGCCAGCGCGCGCGCGGATTCGACCAAGCCGCGGAAATCGCCCGGCGCGTGGCGCGCCGCACGGGGGTGCCGATGACATCAGGGCTGCGCCGTACGCGCGACACGCCGGCGCAAGCCGCGCTGCCATGGAAGGAGCGTGCAAAGAACGTCCGCGGCGCGTTTGCAGCGGACACTTCGTTCGCCGGAATGCGCATCGCCATCGTCGATGACGTGATGACCACTGGTGCGACGCTTGGATCCGCCGCGGGCGCCGTGCTCGGCGCTGGCGCCGTTGCCGTCGAAGCGTGGGCGGTGGCGCGTACACTTCCGCCGGCGCCACGTATGTGAGGGGGTTGCGATGTTCGCTGTGGTTTTGGTGCATCCGGAAATTCCGCCGAACACCGGAAACGTCATTCGCCTTACCGCCAATACGGCGACCGAGCTGCACTTGGTCGAGCCGCTCGGCTTCCGCATGGACGATCGCGAATTGAAGCGCGCGGGCCTCGACTACCACGAGTACGCGCGCGTCGCGGTCCATCGCGACTGGGACGCATGCCGGGCGACTCTCGATCCGGGCCACAGCCGGCGTTTCTTCGCGCTGACGACCGCCGGCACGCGCTCACTTTACGACGCGCAGTTCATGCCCGGGGATGTGCTTGTCTTCGGCTGCGAGACCGCCGGGCTGCCGGACGCGATCATCAATGAGTTTGCGCCGGAGGCACGATTGCGCATCCCGATGCAGCCCGGCATCCGCAGCATCAACCTGTCCAATGCCGTCGCCGTGGCCGTGTACGAAGCGTGGCGGCAGCAGGGCTGCGCGGGCGCGGGATGAAGGACCCTTGCCTGTCCGGCTACTTGGCAGGCGATGCCGCCGGCGCGTTCATCCCCAGCGCGTTCATCAGGAAGCGCAGCTCGTAATCGCGATCGATCACCCGCTGCTGGTTGGTCTTGCCGGAACCGTGGCCGCTGTCGAAGTCCATGTACAGGAGGAACGGCGAAACCTGCCCCGGATTGTTCTGCACCAATGCCGCGAATTTCTTCGCGTGCAGCGGGTCGACGCGCGAATCGAATTCGCCGGCGACGACCAGCGTCTCCGGAAGGTTCACGCCCAGCCGTACGTTCTGGTACGGCGAATACCGGAGGATCCAACGAAAGGCGTCGGACTGGTCGGGATCGCCATATTCCGCAATCCAGTAGCGCGCAATCAGGAATTTGTGGAAACGCACCATGTCGAGCAGCGGCACCTGGCAGATCGCCGCCCGAAACAGGTCGGGGCGCTGCGTGATGACCGCTCCCACGGTCAGGCCGCCGTTGCTGCCTCCCGCGACCGCGAGCTTCGACGGCTGCGTGTACTTCTGCGCGACGAGCCACTCGGCCACGGCAATCATGTCGTCGAACGTCGCCTGCTTCCGTCCGAACATCGCCTGCTCGTGCCACCGCTCGCCATATTCGCTGCCGCCGCGGATTCCCGCATCGACGAGGATGCCGCCGCGGTTGATGAATGACGAATAGCTGCCCAGATAGAACGGCGCGACGGGAATGTTGAATCCGCCGTAGCCGTTCAGCAGCGTCGGGTTGGCACCGTCCAGCCTCGAGTCCTTGCGGCGCGCGATGAACACAGGGATCTTCGTGCCGTCCTTGGCGGGAACATAGAGGCGCTCGGCCACGATCTGCGACAGGTCGAGCGGAGGGTCGTCCTGCCACACCAGATTCCAGTCCAGCGCCTTGCCGCCCAGCGAGTAGACCTTGTACGGCGCCGTGTGCGACGCCAGCGTCGCGTAAATCGTGTCCGTGGCATAGTCGTACGCCGAGTCGGTCACGTTGCCGAACACGGGCAGCGGCAACTCACGGATGCGCTTGCCGTCCTTGTCGTAGACGGAAAGACGCGACAGAACGTCTTCGCGGTCCTGTATGACGATCCAGTCATTGGTGACCGTGACAACGTCGAGCACCGTCGCCTGTTCGGGGATGAGGGCCGTCCAGGACGCCGCTTCCGGCTTGGCATACGAGGCGGCCATCACCTTCCAGTTCGGCGCATTCTGGTTGGTGCGGAAATACATGCGGTCCGGACGAAAGGTGGCTTCGGCCCTGAACTTGTCGCTGGAATAGATGGTCTTCGGCTCGGCACGGGAGCCGATCGGACGGATGCGAATCGTGTTCGACCAGAAGTCCCCGGTCTCGAACACCGTGACTTCGGCTTCCTCCGGTTCGTAGACTCTGCAGAAGTTCTTTGCATCCTGCATCTGGATCAGGACCTCGTCGTCCTTGCGGTCGCCCCCGAGGCGATGCCGGACGCAGCGGTGCGGCTCCTGCTTCGCATCCGACTCCGCGGTGCGCGGCGTGAAGTATGCAAAGCGCTCGTCGCGCGCCCAGTGAAATCCGCCGACGCCCTTGATCAGGGGACCTATTGCCGCGCCGGTGCGCGAATTGGTGATGCGGACGTCCTGGATTTCGGAGCCGCCGGAGTAGATTCCGATGGCAAGCTTCGATCCGTCGCGATTCGGAACGATGGAACCCAGGCGTGTCTTTCCCGACGGATCCACCGCCACAGGATCGAAGAGCAGAATTTCCTTGCCATCCAATCGCGTGAAGAGCTTGGCCTGCGGTTCGCCCTTGATCACGCGCTTGAAGAACTCGCGTCCGTACTTGAAGAACGGCGCGTCAGTGCGATTGCGGTCGAAGTAGCGAGTGAGCTCGTCCTTCATTCCCGGGAGGGGCGGCGCCGCGCGGTCGAGATAACTGACTGTAGCCGCGTGTTGCGCACGAGTCCACGACTGGACTTCCGCGTTCTTGCCGTCCTCGAGCCAGCGATAGCGGTCGGTGAG
>Ga0207691_10000578_pt1 | contig 36549 bp, 28 predicted proteins | sample KBSM13metaG_FD_184327 | JGI IMG/M metagenome (GOLD analysis project Ga0207691, IMG submission 184327) | Miscanthus rhizosphere microbial communities from Kellogg Biological Station, Michigan, USA - KBS M1-3 metaG (SPAdes) (version 2) | ecosystem: Host-associated > Plants > Roots > Rhizosphere >...
CCAACGCCTACTCCAACAGCAACCCCGACTCCCACTCCCACGGCGACGCCAACTCCAACACCTACTCCCACCGCGACGCCAACGCCTACTCCAACGGCAACCCCGACTCCCACCGCCACGCCAACGCCTACGCCAACGGCAACCCCGACTCCCACCGCCACACCAACGCCTACTCCAACAGCAACCCCGACTCCCACCCCCACGGCGACACCAACTCCAACATCTACTCCCACCGCGACGCCAACTCCCACGGCCACTCCGACTCCAACTCCAACTCCAACTCCAACACCACCCGAGCCAGAATTGCTTAATGTCTCAACCCGCGTTCAGGTGGACAAAGGCGACAGCGTCATGATCGGGGGCTTCATTGTCTCCGGGGGTGCGAGTAAGAATATCGCGCTTCGAGCCCTCGGACCATCGCTCAAGAAGGGCGGAGTGAAGCATCCGTTATCTAACCCGCTGATTGAACTCCACGACTCGACCGGTAAGGTGATTGCCCTGAATGATAACTGGACTTCTCTCCCGCCCGGGACCGTAATACCCGAGCTACAGCCCAGCAGTCCGAATGAATCGGTTATTGTGGCTACCGTGCCACCGGGCAGTTATACGGCAGTCCTGCGCGGCGTAAACGGATCTACGGGAACTGGTCTCTGCGAGCTGTACGATCTGAATCCAGGCGACTCGAGCGTCCGTAACATTTCCACCCGTGGAAATGTAGGCATCAATGACGACGCCATGATAGGTGGCTTTATTGTTGGGGGCACAGCGCCCTCCAAGGTCATCATTCGGGCGATCGGCCCATCGCTGACCGCTGCCGGCGTCCAAGGAGCACTTCCGGATCCCGTCCTGGAGCTTCATGGCTCTGATGGCTCGCTCATTTTCCAAAATGACAACTGGCGAGCCACCCAGCAAAAGCAAATCACCGATACCGGCGTTGCGCCGACAAACGACAAGGAATCAGCCATTGTCGCTACGCTCGCCCCGGGCAACTACACTGCGATCGTGCGTGGGGCGGGCAGTACCATCGGCGTCGCCTTGGTAGAAGTTTACGTCCTCAGTCAATAAGTGGCCACAAGGCCATCTTATTTGATTTGATAGACCTCGACTAACGAGACTCCCGTGGTGTTATTCTTACCCCGAATAACGGCGGTGTAACTACCCGGATCCAAAGTTACCAGAATGGCTGCTTCCTTGTCATCCGCCGGCGGGATTCCCGTCGCCTTGATACCCGCCTCATCATCCGATTTCCAGTCGTCATTCGACAGAATCAACTGTGAACCACGATAAAAATCGATGGTTGGATTAGCCAGCGCGCCATCAACTCCGGCGGCAGTCAAGCTCGGCCCCAGAGCGCGAATGAGCATTTGCTGACTGACCTGTCCGTCGACAATGAATCCTCCAATCAACGCAGTGTTATCGTCTGGGCCGACCACGGCGCGAGTAGAAATATTTACGAGATGGGTCCCGCTCGTCGATTCCAAGTCATAAACCTCAACCAAGCCGACCCCATTCGTTTTACCCCGCAAAATCGCCGTGTAACGGCCGGGCGCGAGTGTGGCAACGATCGCCGACTCTCGGGAATCGGTCGGGGTGAGCCCTGTGGCAGCGATCTCGGCTTCCTGCGTTTCCGCAAAATCGTCGTTGAAATCGAGTTGTGCGCCCCCCGCATCGCGCAGATCGAGCGTCGGGTCTTGCATGGCACCAACTACACCGTGCAGCGTGAGCGAAGGGCCCAATCCTCGAATAATAACGTGTTTGGTCGCGCTGCCCTGAATGATGAACCCTGCGATCATCACGCCGTCGCCACTTTGGACCAGCCCACGAGTAGAGATGTTCGTTGGCTTAGTCGATAGGTCGGGATTGGTGATTGTAACAACCGTAGAGGAAAGCGTTCCCAAGAACGCCCCATTTGTCGGGTCTGATAAACCGATTTCAAATTCGCGTGTAGGAGAACCGACCGGCTGGCTTATCAGAGGCACATTGATCGTTTGGCTAATCACGCCAGGACCAAACGTCAGTGTGCCAGTAATTGACTGATAATCACGTCCGGCGACCGCCGTCAGGTCGGATGTCGCGTAGCTAACGGAATAGGTGGTGTTCGGGTCCCCGATCCGTGAGAGGTTTACAGTCGCCGTGGCCACTCCAGACGCATTCGTAGCGGTGTAATTGCCTGATGCAAACTGGAAGGTGGTCGCATCGTTGTCGATAATGCTGACAGTCGCAACACTTGGTGTTCCGAGACGCACGTTCGAGCACGGCTGCGGATCACAGGGGCCGAGTGGGTTCGAAAGGGAGACCATGAAACTCGTCGTGCCCTCAGTCGCATTATTATCGATAATCGGAACAGTAATTGTTTGAGAGTTGACGTTTGGACCGAAAGTGAGTCGACCAGACGTGCGGGTATAATTGCTCCCTTCCATTGCAGTGCCGTTACTGGTCACAAAATCGACACTGATTACGTCATTGGGATCACCAATCCTTAACGCTTCTACAGTTAGAACCACAGCCCCAAGTCCCTCATCGACCGTGTAAGTGCCGGGGTTAAACCTAAAGGTCGTTGCGTCATTGTCGATGATATTGACCGTTGCAGTACTGCGTCCGCCGATAAATCCATTACCTCCGTCCGCTGTTAATGTTACAGTGAAACTGAGGGTGTTTTCTGGGATCGTGTCATCGATAAGAGGAATTTCGATGACCTTCGAAACTTCGCCGATTGCAAATGTGATGCTTCCAGTGCTGGAAATGTAGTCGTTTCCAGCAATGGCCGTTCCGTCCGACGTCGCGTAATTAACAGTCGCAGAAACATCCAAGCCACCGGATCGGGTTACGACAAGTTGGGCACTGCCCGCCCCCTCTCCAGCATCGAATGAGTCTTGGCTGAATCCAATCGTGGCTGTCGGCGAATCGTTGTCCAGGATCGTAATATTCGCAGTGTTATCAATGCCAATGCTGGCACTAGACGGCGAACCATCCTCTGCCTGTGCTGTCGCATCTGTCAAAACCACAAAGAAATTCTCGATTCCTTCGATTAGAGGATCATCAATTATCGAAACCGTAATCGACTTCTGAGTTTCACCCGAATCGAAAAATAGGGTCCCGGCGTTTATCGCTGTGAAGTCCTGACCAGCGGTCGCAGTGTTTGCAATAGTATGGTAATGCACCGTGATTGTATCGGACGGATTGTTTGCCCGGTTTACGGAAACGGTCATTGTGACAGCGCCCCCATTTTCCGCGACCTGATAATCAACCGGGCTGAACTGGACGATGCTCGAAAGATCGTTGTCGAGAATACTCACAATCGAAGTGCTTTGTGCTCCGAGAACGCTGCCGAAACTCGGATTACTGAGAGTGACTCGAAACGTTTCGGCGGCTTCGGTAAGATGATCTTCCAGAATTGGGACGAGCACCGTTTTCGAGAATTCGTTGGGCCCAAAAACAAGTGTGGTGGTGATCGGCGAAAAATCAAAGCCGGCATAGGCAGTGATTGGAGTTGCGGTAAAGTCTATTAACGATGACTCAGATGGATCACCATTAGGGATCAAGTTGACTGTTATTGCCGCATAAGGTCCGGCTTCCGAAACCGTGTAATTCGCGCTACTGAATTGAATCACATTGCCGAGATCGTCATCGGTTATAGTAATTTGCGTGGAACTAACGGGGCCAAGCTGTGCGACATCACTTGAAAGCAACGTAAGGTGAAAGGTCACATCGCCTTGAATCAGCAGGTTGTCTGGGATGTCGATCACAATGAAACCCAAATGCTCATTGTCGACAATTGTGCCCAAAACTGTGATGGCATCGAAGAAAAGTGTTCCGGAAGTGGTGATAAAATTAACTCCAGCCTCGGCTGTATCGCCCGCTCGTATCTCAGTCGTGAAGTCGACCTGAGTTGGACCAGTGGGGTTATAATTTCCGGTTCTGAACACGGGGATAGCGATGCTCCTCTCCGAGCCCTCGTGAACCCGAACGGTGTCCGTTAGCAGCTGAACGGTATTGACGCCGCTGTTATCGAAAATCGTTCCTCGGGTTGTCGATTGTTCTCCGATTCCCGTCAAGGAGCCCGGGTTAGACAAAATGGCGGTAACAAATTTGTTACCCTGGGCTTCCGGGCGATCATTGACTTGAACAGTCACTGCGACCTGGTCAATGCCCGGCGGAAAGCTTACGGTCTGGGTTGACGGTTCGAAAATGTAGTCGATGCCGTTGACAGCAGTATCTCCAGCCTGGCCCACGGTCACATCGACCGTCAGTGTCTGGTTCAGGTCGCCGCGTCGTTGGGCTGTAAGGACGAAAGAAAGCGCGGCGGGCGGTTGGCCGGGTCCAAGTGTTTCAACCGTGCCATAGTTAGCGGCCGCGAATTGGATGATATTGATTCCTTCACCGGTCCCATCATTGTCAGTAATCGTGACCGTTGTTTTGTTTGTACCCAGCGTTGCATTGGTCGGATTGGAAAGGGTAAGGGTGAATACCTCTGCTGGTTCAGAAACAAGGTCATCGATAATCGGAACTTGAATTATTTTCGCCGTTTCATTCGGCGCAAAGGTGACCGTGCCCGAGGCAGCAATATAGTCCGACCCCTTTGTGGCTGACCCATCGGCGGTTGCGTAGTCGACTGTAATCGTGTCCTGGTTTCCCGGTGCTCGGGTAACCTGAACAACGATCGCCGCCGAGCCCACGTTCTCATTTACAGTGTAACTACTCGAACCAAGAAAGACAGTGTTTTCAGCCCGCGCACTTTGAAGAAAAACAGCGGGCAGGAAAACAAGGGCGGGGAGAAGCAGTCTGACGAATTTTTGCATGATGGGCCGTAAATGAGCGACGAGCGGCGCGGAGAGTCTCAGATTGCGAGAAGGCTGACAAGAATTAATTGCGTTAATTTGCCGTCTAACAAAATGCAACGAGCCTTCGAAAAGGACGAACTGAATCGGGGACCGCGCGATCGACGTGAGCAAACCGTTGCCGATGCGCCATTTCGGCTGATCGAGGCTGCAGTTATTAACGAATCCGGCTACAACAGCCCAAACGAGGGCTCGCCTGAGACAGCGGAATTAAGCCGCGCGGTGGCGACGGCCGAGGCGGGTGCGGAGCTCGGCGAGGCGCAATTTCACTGCTTGGCAGTGCTGACGCTCGCGTGCGGCTTCGGCTTCGGGTAGTGCCTGCGCCTGGTAAGGTGAACGCGCTGGACGAAGACAGTTTTCTGCGAATTCATTTGCCGACGTCGCACGACGCAGATTCAACTCGGTCGTGTTTTCCTCCGCCTCGCGCAAGACAAGATTGCGCGCGGCAAGATAGGCATGGATTTCTGTGATCGCAGGGTTCGAGTCCGAACCAGCTGAATCGTAGGAGAGTTCCGAATTCGCGGGGCGCATTCTCCCATTTCCAGCAGATCCCATGCTGAATGAGCGCGACCGAAAAATTTTTTCAGGAAAATCGCATAACGAATTCTCAAAACCGAAACGGTGAATTCCCGAAGCTGGAACCGTGACGATTTTCACTGATCGCTTCTAAGAAGTAGAAGTATTTGAATGCTAGTAGTTTACACATTTCGGAGAAAGATGGTATGCGCTCTGCATAGGTATGACGCGTGCGGGTGGTCATTCTCCTTCTTTTTACCTCGGCCCTAACCACATATGCATCGACTCCGGTTGCAGGACGCTGGGAGGGTTCGGTTCAAATTCCCGGCAGCGCATTCAATCTGATCCTCGATCTCGATCAATCGGCCGCAAGAGAGTGGATCGGCTCGATTATCATTCCGGGCCTGGGCGTGAAGGGCGCGCCGCTGACAGAGCTGGCGATCAATGACTCTGCGGTTTCCGGTACAATCAAGGGGGCGCTGACCGGACCGCGAACCGGCAACACCTCGATAAAAGCGAGCCTAACGAGTGATGGCCGGCTGAATGGCGAACTGATCGCAGCCGGGAACATCGCGTCTTTTGCGCTGCGTCGGACCGGGTCGCCGCAAGTGGAGTTACCGCCCAAGAGCACGGTGGTGAGCAAGAACTTCGTCGGCGAATGGAAAGGCGACTATGAAATGGACGGATATCCGCGCCACGTCACGTTGACCCTCGCGAACGGTGAGTCAAACGGAGCTACGGCGCAGCTGACTGTTGTCGGCAAACGGACGAACGAACCGGTAGTCGACCTAGTTTTGGAAGAGAATGGGTTTCTCACGATTCAAGCACACGATTTTGGAATTACTTATGAGGGCCGGCTCAGCAAAGAGCTCGATTCCGTCAAAGGAACTTTCACCCTCGGTCCCTTCGAATTGCCGCTGACTTTGCGCCGCACACCGTGAAACCGCTACGCTTCGCCGCCGTCCTGCTCGTTTGGCTAACGGGAAGTCTTTGCCCGGGACAATCGATGTTCCGCGGCAATCCGGCGCATTCCGGTGTCTACACGAGCGCGGGCCCGCGCCAGTTTCACCGGATCAAATGGAAGTTTCCCACTGGCGATCGGATCGTTTCGTCGCCGGTTTTGAGCGACGGCGCGATCTATTTCGGGGGCGACGACGGGAACATCTACGCGGTTGAAGCCGCGAGCGGACGTCAGCTTTGGAAACACACGACCGGCGGCCCGGTTCCGTGTACTCCGGCGATAGATAACGGCGTGGTCTATGCCACAAGTTACGACGGCAAATTCTACGCGCTGGATGCGAAGACCGGCGGTGTTCGCTGGAAATTTGCCACTGAAGGTGAACGCCGTTTCGAAGCCAAAGGCATTCATGGTTTGCAGCCGAAAAACCAAACGATCGCTGATCCGTGGGATGTTTTTCTCTCCAGCCCGATCGTAGCGCAGGGCGCGGTCTATTTCGGAAGCGGCGACGGAAACCTCTATGCGATCGACACCGCGACGGGGGAATTACGGTGGAAATTTCAAACCGGCGATGTGGTGCACGCTTCGCCGGCATACGACAACGGGACGGTTTTTGTTGGAAGCTGGGACAGTTATTTCTACGCGGTCGACGCGGCGACTGGAAAAGAGAAATGGCGATTTCACGGCGGTGAAGATCCAACGGTTCACAATCAGGTCGGTTTTCAATCCTCGCCCGCGGTGATTGATGGCGTCGTCTACACCGGCTGCCGCGACGCGCAAGTTTACGCGCTGGACGCTGCGACCGGGAAAGAGAAGTGGCGTTTCGACAACGCGCTAAGCTGGGTAATCAGCTCGCCGGCAGTAAACCAGGGCAAAGTCTACTTCGCGACTTCCGACTCGAGTCTTTATCACGTAGCCGACGCCGCCACCGGCAAATCGGTCCTTAAGCAGCAAGACAAGGCCTACATGTTTTCGTCGCCAGCGATTGCGGGCGATGTCGTCGTGATTGGCGTCCTCAACGGAACGCTGCAAGCGCGTGACCTCAAAACCGGCGAGGCGCTCTGGAACTTTGAAACGGACAAATCAAAGGAAAACAAAGGTTGGGTCCTGACTAAGGACCGAAGTTTCAATGAACCATTCCTTTACCATTCCAATTGGCGAGAGGCGCCACTGGTGGCGGCGGATCGGCAGTTCGGAATCGGAGCCATTTTTTCCTCTCCGCTGATTTCGGACGGCGTCATCTATTTCGGAGCCACCGACGGCTATCTTTATGCGCTCGAATAAATCAATTTCGCTGAATCCAAAGAGCCGGGTGTTCGCATCCAATGAACAAAGCCCGATCGTTGGACCTCAATTGACTCCACCAAACCATCAACCCATTAACTGCCATGTTCTTTGAATCATTCTTGCAGGATCTTCGCATCGGTTTGCGCATGCTGGTGAAGGACAAAACTTTTTTTGTCCTCGCGACAATCGTCCTTGCCCTGGGCATCTGCGGGGTGACGACTCAATTCACGATGGTCAACGCGATCATGTTGCGGGGATTCTCGTTTCCTCATCCCGAGGAACTGATGAGCGTCGGCCTGATCGATCCGCAGGCTTCCGATTCAAACAACAATTTCGGCAACGGTAACATTCCATCAGCGCAGGATTACGAAGACCTGCGTGCGGGGCAAAAATCGTTCGCGCTCATGGCCGCCTATCTCAATGGCTCGACGATCAATGTTTCCTACAAAAAAACTCCGCAACGCTACACGGGCGGCTACGTCACGGAGGATTTCTTCAAGATCATTGACGTGAAACCGATCCTCGGGCGCGACTTCACCGCCGAGGACAACAAGCCGGGAACCGAGAAGGTCACAATCCTTGGCAACGAAATCTGGAAACGTGATTTCAACGGCGACCCGCACATTGTCGGGCAAGCGATCCGGATCAACGGGAAAGCCGCCACCGTTATTGGCGTCATGCCACCGAATTTTAAGTTCCCGCAACAGGAAGAACTTTGGGTGCCGCTCTACAACGAATTCCCGACGAAGCAGCGCGGCGCCCCGGGCGAGATCGGCCCGCAAATCCTCGGACGACTGAAACCAGGCGTGAGCGTCGACCAGGTCAACGCGGAGTTTGTGGGTCTCGCGAAGGTAATCGCGCAGGATAATCCGAAGACCAACAAGCAGTTCACTTCCGCCAGCGTGCAGCCACTTCTGGTTTCCTTCACCGGTCCGCAACTGCGCCAGATTATGTACGCGATGCTCGGTGCAGTCATCGTCGTTCTCCTCATTGCCTGCGTAAACGTGATGAACATGCAATTCGGCCGCGCTGCGCTCCGTGCACGTGAGCTGGCCATCCGGGGTGCGCTCGGGGCGACGCGGATGCGTCTCGTCAGGCAAATGCTCACCGAGAGCTTTCTTGTCGCTCTGCTCGGTGCGGTTGTCGGCGTTGCTCTCGCCTATTGGGCGGTGGATCTGCTCGCGCAAATTACCAGCACACAACAATTCCAGCTGCCGTATTACATCCAGTTCACGATCGATGCGAAGGTCCTAGCCGTCACCCTCGGTGTCGTGCTCCTTGCGACTATGCTCTCCGGACTCGTTCCGGCGCTCCTCGCCTCACGCGGTAATACCTCCGACATGATGAAGGAAGGCGGTCGCGGCAACAGCAGCCGTCTCGTCAACGTCATCACCCGCGTGCTCGTGGTCGGCCAGATCGCCATGACGGCCTCGCTCCTCATTGCCTCGGCCCTGCAGATCCGCTCCATCCGCAACCAGATAAAACTCGACTACGGTTACGACGAGGAGGGCGTCTATGCCGCGCGCATGGGTCTTTTCGAGGGCACATACCCGAACGAAGAATCGCGCCGCGAGTTCTTCAAACGCGCCGTGCGCTCACTCCGCGCCAACCCAACCTTCGCTAGTGCGGCGATGAGCGATCGTTTCCGCTTAACCTTCGATTACTTCGGTCAGTACGAAATCGATGGTCAAAAGTACGCGACCGAGCGCGACCGGCCGAAAGGGAACGCCGAGGCGGTTTCCGATAGTTACTTCAACACGCTTGGGCTGAAGGTTCTCGAGGGACGCGATTTCACTATCGATGACAGCGACGCGAAACAGCCGGTGGCGATTGTAAACGCGAGCTTCGCGCGCAAAAATTGGGGCAACCAAAGTCCGCTTGGACATCAGGTCCGGATATACAATGAGGCGCAGCCGCAACCCTGGCGTACGATCGTCGGCGTCGTTCCCGACACTTTGATGCAAGGACCGTTTAACCGCGAAGCCGATAGCGCCGGTTTCTATGTGCCTTTGCTTGGTGCGAGTCCGGCGCCGCAATTCTGCACCATCGTGGTCCGTCCGCAGACGGGCCAGGCCGCGAAAACGCTCGGGCCAGCGTTGAGCAAAGCCGTCGCCGCAATCGATTCCGACTTGCCGACATATTTCCCTGGGACGCCAGCAACTTTCCATTCCGAAGTCCTGAGCGGACCTCGACTAGTAGCGCAGCTCTTCAGTATCTTCGGCATCGTCGCCTTTCTCCTTTCGGCCGTTGGTCTCTACGGCGTAATGAGTTTCTCAGTCAATCAGCGCACGCAGGAATTCGGAATTCGCATGGCGCTCGGCGCGGACGCGACCCGCATCTTCAAAATGGTGATGCGCCAGGGAGCCTTCCAATTGATCATTGGGCTCGCCCTTGGGATTGGATTCGCTGGACTCTTTCTCGGGGTCATCGCCGCCGGCGCGCTCGAACAAATTCTCTTCAAGGTCAATGCGCTTGATCCTTTCATATATCTGACTGTTGCAGCTCTCCTGACGGCCGTCGCGGCGGCATCGTGTTTCCTGCCGGCGCGACGCGCCACCCGGGTCAATCCAATGGTGGCGTTGCGCGCGGAGTAGGACGGCCAGCGCACTAAGATTCTGAGACACGGACGGGACCCGCCTCAGGCGGGCCGTCCCTCCAGGATACCGCCCCTTTAACGAAGTCAGTTCGTGGTGAAGGTTAGGCCATGAAGATCGCCGTCGCCCAAATCGCCTGCAGTCCGGGGGATCTTTCCGCTAACCTGCGCACCATACGCGAGTTCGCGGAACGCGCGAAGACTGCGGGCGCAGAATTGGTTGTCTTCCCGGAGATGGCCGACACCGGCTACGTGATGAACGTCATCCGCAAACAAGCGACACCCTGGACCGAAGGTGCCGTGCCCGAGCTGCAAGAAATCGCGCGCACCTTGTCGATGGCGATTGTCTGCGGCGTGTCGGAGAGAGAAGGCGCTCGCATCTATAACTCACAAGTCGTGATCGATTCCAGCGGAACGATCGTTGCAAAATACCGCAAGACCCATCTCTTCGCGCCGATTGGGGAAGACAAGTGCTGCGCTCCCGGACACGATCTGGTCAGCGTGGCGTTCGGACCGTTCCAACTTGGCCTAACGATCTGTTATGATCTTCGCTTTCCTGAGCTTTATCGCGCGCTCGTTGTCGATCATGGCACGAATGTCTTGATCATTTCCTCGGCCTGGCCCTTTCCTAGGAACGAACATCTGAGATTACTCGCGTTGGCGCGTGCGATCGAAAACCAAAGCTATGTCATTCTCGCCAATCGCGTCGGCCGGGATGATGGAGCGCCGTTCTGCGGCACATCAGCGGTGATCGATCCTGCCGGAATCGTGGTGGCTGCAGCGTCGCCCGATCGCGCGGAACTAATCGTCGCAGATCTAACGCAGGATGTGCTCGAGACCGTTCGCGAACGAATGCCGGTTCTCACCCATCGTCGGTCCGACCTTTACGAGAAGACATCCGGCCGATCGCCGGCTTGAAGCATCTGGACAGTCCTTCGAATCCAGCGAAAAATTTGGCATGGTCGAGAGGAAAGGCATCGATGGTCGCTTACATAGAGTTGCTGTTGTCTGCATCTCACTCATTCTTCTCGTTGCCTCACTGACTTTTATCGGCTGGATTGGCGGTGTGTCGATGTTGGCGAGCATCCGTACTCGCTACATCCCAATGGCACCCAGCACAGCGCTCTGTTTTTTGCTTCTTGGGATTGCGCTGCTTCTGCAATTGAAAAAGCCCAGCCTCGGTTGGGTCGAACGAGCTTTGGCCGGCGTTGTTCTAATCATTGGCGCTGCCAAGCTGGTAGAATTTCTGAGTGGCCGAAGTTTCGGCATCGACGCCTGGTTTGTCCGAAATCCAGAAATGTTTGGGGGCGTGCCGACCGGACGGATGGCGCCTTTGACCGCACTCATCTTCATTGTTAGCGCACTGGGTCTTTGCACGTTAACGACGCTGCGCTTTTGGAAGCGAGCCGCGCCGCTCGGCGCGCTCACGACGATGCTGGGAGGTGTCGTTTTGGTTGGTTACTGGTACGGCACGCCGTTGCTCTATGGCGGCACTATCATTCCCGTTGCGCTCACGACCGCTTGGGGATTCTTTCTTTCTGGCATCGCCATTGTCACTCTGGCCGGTCCGGAAGGATGGCCCTTGCGGAGCTTCCTTGGCAGCTCGACGCGGGCTGTGCTCTTCCGCGCATTCGTGCCCATTATCATCGCCATCGCGCTTATTAACGGCTGGCTGAGCGCGTCCATCCTGCAAAAATTCCGGCACAACCCTGCCGTGACATCTGCGATTGGAGCCCTCGCTTTCGCGGGCTTGATCACCGCCATCGTGTCGCAGGTTTCGCGGGTGGTCGGCGGACGGATCGATCGAGCGGAAACGGCCCGCAACCTTGCCCAGGCAGAGTTGCTCGCGCTCAACGCGCAATTGGAAGAGCGGGTGCAAAGGCGGACGAAGGAGCTGCGGGAAAAAAATCAACAGATGGAAGAGGAGCTACAGATGGCGCGCGAGCTGCAAGTGGCCTTGTTGCCCCAGCAATTTCCCACAATCCCGCGCGGTTCTCCTCCACACGAGAGCGCACTGACTTTTCTCAGCCTCTACTTTCCGACCGGAAATGTTAGTGGCGACTTCTTCAGTGTCTTTCCGGTCGGCGAGAAAGCTGCGGGTGTTCTTATCTGCGATGTGATGGGACATGGCGTGCGCTCTGCACTGGTCACCGGAATGATCCGCGGCCTCGTAGAAGAACACGCGCCGCTCGCCTCCGAGCCGGGAGAGTTGCTCACGCGCATCAACCGCGCGCTTACTGTGATTTTCAAGCAGGCCGGCACGACGATGTTCGCAACCTGTTTCTATGTCGTCGCTGACGTCGAACGCGCACAGTTAAGATTCGCGAATGCTGGTCACCCGAGCGCGCTGCACGTTCGGCGAGAGATTGCCTTTGCCGAGAAGCTCGACGGCGAAAAATCGAGAGGCCCGGCGATGGGGATTTTTCCCTCTGCGACTTATCGTACGGTAACTCGACCGATGGCTAAGGGTGACCTCGTCATGCTCTTTACCGATGGACTCTTTGAGGTGGAGGATGCCACCGGAGCTTTTTTCAATGAAGAGCAACTGCGCACGACAGCCAGTCGTCACGCCGCCCTGGGCCCGAAGGAATTTTTTGATCAAGTGCTGGGCGATATTCGCAAATATTCACAAAGCGAGAGCTTTGAGGACGATGTCTGTGTGGTTGGCGTGCAAATCCGCCACACCGACGATGGAGAAGACCTACCTGCCTGACTCTCTTAGCGGCCGTCGTTCGGTATCAAAGTCCCTGTTCTCGCTCCTTCGTCGGGATTGAGAATGTGCTCGAAATCAACCGCCAGCTCGAAGTCCCCTGCTACCGCCTGGCCATTGCTCTGAGCCGGGATAAAACTTTCTTCGGCTACCACATCGAGCAAGACGCGGCCTCGTCCACCGTTTTCCGGCGATTCGGAAACAATCTTCTTGCTGACCACTTTTCCCTCCGCATCGACGTGCACCAGGACGACCGCCCCAGGATGCAGGCCCATGCGGAACGTATACTTGTCGCGTATGGCATAAATCTTCCGGCGAAAGAGCGCGTCGCTGTCGAGCATCTGGGGTTGCATATAGTTCGACATTCCCGCGATCTTGTCACTCTCTGCCGTAGCGAGTGCGATTGCGATAGTCGGCTTGTTATTCGTCATCAGGAACAGAACGGTGCCGCCGACCATGACGCCGGTCGGTTTCCCGTCGACCGTCGCTGGGGCGAAACGACCGTGGTTCAGCGCATAGAGCACTGCCGTTCCAAACCGCGCATCTCCCTTACCATTAATAATGGAAATGTGACCCGGTTTACCTTGGGGCGAGACTTCACAGTAAAACTTTACCGCGCCCTGCGTTTTTGCGGCCTTCTCCTTTGGCGGGTAGTGCAATTGCATTGCGATCGAATCCGGGCTCTGACCCACAGTCGCCGGATGCGTAGCGCCAAAAGCCGGCGCCGAATTGAAGAAAGCGAAGACAAGACTCATGAATGGGACGAGAACAATTTTGTGCATGGCGCGGGGAATTACCACTTGACCCCTTGCCAGACAAGCAAGTTTTGCGATGCCTATCTGCCGTCGCGACGAGACGATCGCACGCATTGATGGCAATGTGCGGCTTAGGCATGAAATCGAAACCCAGACGGATCAAGGTCAGCGATCGGATGCAGCACGGTTATGAGTATTTCCTGACAAAGCCCGCCGGAAAGGAATTCGCATCCGGCTTCAAACCAGAGCTGACTCCGAAGCAATTGCTTCGGCTAGGTATCTTTGGCGGCAAGTATATGACCGACTGCACTTCTGAATTCCCGACGGACTGGTTTGAAAAGGCCAAGCTATGCACCGAGTGTCATAACCCTAAGCTGAACTTCTTCAAAGTTAATGCGTCTCAGCCACTATCAGTCTGGCGCAAGAAAGGATGGATTTATCATGAGGATCCGCGTGGCTGGTTCCAATGGTATTGCCGATATTATCTGGGACGGCGCTGTCCCGACGATCAGCGTCAGATCAAGCGCTGGCGCGCCGTTCGGCGACACATCGCACAATTAAAAAAGAACTGCCGGCGCGGCGATGCCACATGTCGGCCGAGGCAGCGCCAGGCGTTGCTTCATTGGGCCTACGATTCGCGCAAGATTTGACGCGTTGCGCAATGGACAACCCTTCTGACGCGAATGCGCATGATGCCGCCTGTTCCCGGGTGGCCGCGACTTTTACCGAACGCTGGCTTCGAATTTATGTCGGCAATAAGTTACGAAGTGACCCGATCTTTCCGGCCGCGTTCGAGTTATTGCGAGCTAGCAGTCAGCCTCTCATCGACCTTGGCTGCGGCGTTGGCTTGCTCGCTTTCTATCTGAGAGAAAGAGGTTTTCGCGAACCAATTACGGGGTTTGATCGCGATGATCGAAAAATCTCGCGCGCCCGGGTCGTGGCGGAACGCACCTACCGCGACCTCACCTTTATCGAACAGGATGTATGCGAACCCATCGCCGCTTCGGGCAATGTTGCCCTGTTCGATCTTTTACATTACCTCCAGCCTAACGAGCAAAGGGCACTCCTTGAGCGACTCGCAACTCGAATCACGCCGAGCGGGATGTTGATCGTCCGCGATTGTCCACGCGAGGGAAATGTACGTTTCTGGCTCACTTACCTGGCCGAACGCTTTGCCCAGATTACCACCTGGAACATGAAGGCTGAGCTTCATTTTCCGAGACGCGACAAAATTTGCGCGGCTTTCGATGAGGAGGATTTTTCGTGCAGCATCACGCCGCTTTGGGGTCGGACGCCCTTTAACAATCACCTGTTTGTTTTTCGCCGGCGGATGCAGCCGATAGGGCTGTGACTGCGGATGACAAGTGAGTCATCCCGAAAAAACCCCTAACATAGTCTCTCCAAAAATAACTCGATCACTTTAGCACGAGCTTAGCGCTGAAAGCGCCTAATCATTCCTTGCCTGAGGCAACGCCCCATTGCAAATGATCCCTTCCAGATCCAAGCGCTGAAAGCGCGATTTAATCCGAGGGACGTGAGTCGGCGATGAGACGCGCTTTCAGCGCTCGAGAAATTTTCGTTGGAATCCTGGGGCGCTGCCCCGGGTTGAAAATGAGCAGCGTCTTCGACGCTAAATAAATACCGACGCTAAGCCGTTGAGTTTTCAATGCTCCGCGGTCGCAATTGCTCCGGCTTAGGCAAGATACAGCGATAATTCTCTTTTCTTAGCCCGTCGAGTGTCCGCTCGAGACAGCGGGGATGAAAGTCTGGATCGGTCTCTGTGCGGCGGCCTTCGTGAAGAAGAATGATTGCACCCGGTTGCACTCTTCGCAGAATACGCGCGGCGACCGCCTCTACGTCCCGACTTACCGTATCGAGACCGCGAACTGTCCACCCAACCAAGACCATTCCGCGTTGCTTCAGAGCTGGATGGACGAAAAAATTCTTCAGACCGGCAGGCGCTCGAAAATAGTGACTCGTAACGCCGGCTTGATCGATCTCCCGCGCAATCCGGGAGGGAGCAGCGCACCAGAATGTGCCACCCGGGTGCGAGGCAGTATGGTTCGCAATCTCGTGACCAGCGGTGCGGATTGCCTGCAGTTCAGCCGGAAATTTCGCTGCGCGTTCGCCGATGACAAAAAAGGTCGCCCTGGCCTCGAAACGCCGCAGAATCTCCAGCGTGCGCGGCGTATGAATTGGGTCTGGTCCGTCATCAATCGTCAGCCAAACTTCCGCGCGCGATGTTTCGAAACGCGTTATAACCGGACCCCACCACTGACAGTTTGCGATCAACGTTGGGGCGAGAACGAGGAGATGCGAAAGGAAAAGAACACCGAGCGCGATCCAGGGATGGAAAGCGACCATGACGACAAAAAAAAGCGCGGCCAGGAAGGCGAAACCGAGGATGAATGGTCTGCTGGACTCAGGCTTCATCGACAAACTTTTCGATGACAATCGACAGGAGATTCAGGGACAGAAGTCCTAGCCAGAAAAGGCCCAACAATCTTACCCAAACAGCCTCTTCAAACACAAAACGCAAGGCGATGAGGCTGATGAGCGACATGATGACGACGTGCTGAAAGGGATTATTCGTAACTGCGGAATACAATCCGAGTCTGCGCAAGAGCGCGATGAGGAGTGAGTTGATATAGTACAGTAACAGAGAGCCGATCCAGATCGCAAAAGGCAGAATGACCAGTGCAATGAAATAGATTGCGAGCGGCCTAACGAATACAGCAAGAGCCCGCGCGACGAAAACGCAGGTGATCCCATAGACCAACAGACCTAACCCGTAGGCCTCTGCACCGCTAAACTCAGCCCGGCGCGGTCTGAATCCGGTCGATCGGGCAACCAGCCGCGAAAGGGCGAAGGCGTAACCGAGCGGGCGCGTACCGGCCGTTCTCATCGTTTCGAAAAGAGCGGCACGAGCGAAAACCACTGCGACCAATGCTCGGCAATCACTTCTTCCAAGGTGCGGGACCAAATTTCCATCGCCGCCTCGATCACCGCTTCCCGGCCTCGCTCGGCTCGCAGACAGTGAATCGGCGCCCGCGCGATGACCTTATAATGATGGAAGGCATTGCGCAGAATGAAGACTGGAAAAACCGGCACCTGCGCGACGAGGGCCAGCATGAAAGGCCCGTCCGGCAATTGGACAACTTCGCCAAAAAGGTGAGTCGCGCGTTGGGAAACGTTCGGCACCGGGCGATCCCCTTGAATAGACACAATTTCTCCCGTGCGAATGGCGTTCAGCATGTCGAGAGGCAGCGCCATACTCGATGTGTTATACGCAACCTTGACCGCGCCTGCGCCTGCGCGTTCGAACGACCGATCGACATGCTGAGCCGTCTGCTCGTCGGATTCCGGGGCACGCACCATTCGAATTTCGCGTTGATACCGTTGCGCAAAAACCACCGCGCCAAGATCGTAGCTGCCCATGTGCGCAGTGAGCAAAATCGCGCCGTGCGCCGCGGCTAGTTGCTCGAGAAATTCTTCGCCTTCTACCGTGTAGACGAATTCCGTGCGGGCCAGTTTGTAATCAGCTGCATCGGCAATCGTCCAGGCGAAGTTGTAAAGCGTCAGCCAGGCTCGCGCTAGATTGAGCCACCCGCTCGAGCCGGGCAGCACCACTTTTAGGTTGCTCAAAATCGCCCGACGGGCCGGCGCGGCAAAGAAATAGAAGAATATGCTCCAGAAAAAAATCGTCACCGGCCGCAAATAGAACGGCACGTTGCTCACCCCGAAATCGAGATAGTGCCGCCAGAGCACACTGCGCACTCCGAAGCGGCGCCCCCAATCGCCCGCCATCAAGCCTCGACTGGCCTCGGGGCCGTCGCGCTCGGAGTCGGTTTCCGACCCACGAAAAGGAAGCGCAGGTTGAGCAGCTCCGCTTTCCACCAGCGCAGCAGGCCTTTCCGAATGAGTTTGTGCAACCGGATGTCCGGCACAAACCCGTCGTAAAGTTCGCGCCAGCCGGCGTTGTGCAATCCAACCGCGCCATGCGCAATTCGATTCCGACCCAGCGCGCTCAGGCGCCGATTGTAAAACTTCATCATGCCGGCGAAGAGGCGACCGGGCGTTCCTTCAAAAGGAAGCTGCAGGAACGAGCCCTCCGGGTTGGCGTAAATTGGCCTGACCAACCCCATGAAATAGGTTCCGACATCGAGCAGCAACGCCGCCGACATAAGGTCCGCTTCGCCCATGTAAAAATACTTATCCTGATAGAGCGTCTCGAACCAGGAACGATAAGTGGTTGCGTACTGCTCGTTATAATAGTGGCGGCGCGACGTGGCATCGTCTCCGCCTAACGAACAAAGGATCAGGTCACTCACAAGCGTACTGGTATAAGCGCAGAGGTCGAGCCCCGGACTGTAGAGCGGATCGATGAATCCGGCCGCGTCGCCTGCGATCGCCCAGCCATCGCCGCAGACTTGCGCGCTGTAATACGGGAGGGCGGAATAAGCGCGTGTATCGTGCTCAATCACTTTCGCATCCCGAAAAATCTCGCGACCAATTGGGTGCGCGAGGATGTGTTGGCGCAAGCGCTCGCTGAGATTTTCACCTTCCGGCAAAGTGAAGATACGACTATCGTAAACCAGCCCCGCACTGAAATCACCGCCTTTGAGCGGGATGATCCAGCACCACCAGCCCTGACCCATGAGATGGTTGGTCGCCCATGCCCGGCCTGTGCGCGCCGCGGCCGCGTAATCCGGAAACTGCTGCCGCCACTCGTAGCTGTCCCAATCTTTCACCCCGGTGAAACGTGCCCAGACGGCATTAATCGGATGATCGGTATTCTGGCGAAAATGGCCGAGCTTGCGCGACAGAAATGACGCCCGGCCGGAAGCATCGATAACCCAGCGGCAACGCACCGTGCGCTCTTCACCCCCGACGTTTACGCCTAACGATTGTCCGGCGGCGCCGCCGAGTTCGCAGCGCGTCACCTTGGCTGGTTTCCAAACTTCGCACCCGGCACCGCGCGCCAGGCCGAGCAGATGTCCGTCGAGTTTTGAACGATCGACTTGAAAAGTCGGGAGCCGCGTCTGATAACGCGCCCCAATCTCAACGCAATCGTCAAAGGCCTGGTCCGGGCGATTTGCAAACCAGAGTCGCAGCCCCTGTTTGGTTAATTGTTCGTGACCAAGATAATTCGTCAGGCCAAGAATCCGGGTCAGGAAACAACTACTCACCTCGGTCGTCGATTCCCCCACTTTGCGATCGAACTCGGTCGCCTTCTCGATGATCAGGATGCGGGTTTCGGGCCGGCGCCGCTTGATCAGCAGGGCCGCAGCCGCGCCGGAGAAAGCGCCACCGACGATTGCAACCTCGAACTCGGGGTCCATTTGCAGGAGGATGATGGACTGCTGACCCGGTAAACGCAATGATGCTCCCGCGCATGATTTTCACGAACGCAGGGCTGATCTTTCCCGACCGAATCTCGGAGGGTCTTTCGATCCGCGTCAGCGACGGGAAGATCACACAAGTCGGGGCTGAAATTGATGTGCGCGGCGACGAGGTAATCGACCTGAAAGGGAACTTTGTAGCACCAGGGTTCATTGATCTTCACATCCATGGCGGAATGGGGCGCGACACGATGGAGGGAACGACGGAGGCGTTTCGCGCGATCTGCGACTACCATGCGGGCGGCGGGACGACTTCCCTTTTGCTCACTACCGTGACGGCACCGATCGACAAGATCGTGCGGGTGGTGGACGCGATTGCCGGTGCCCGCTCTGAAATTCCGCAACTGCGCGGTGCGCATGTGGAAGGCCCTTTCATTTCGCCGGAGAAAGCCGGCGCGCAGCGGAAGGAATTCATCGTCGAAGCGCGCCCCGAGCTAGTGGACAGGCTTTTGCAACGACCAGAGGCCATCAAACGCGCAACGCTTGCTCCGGAGATCGCGGGAGCCTCCGGCTTGATCTCCCGCCTAACGACACTCGGGATTGCGAGTAGCGGCGGGCATAGCGCGGCATGGGAGGAGGAAGTCCGGATTGGATTTGAGCGCGGCCTGCGTCAAGTGACACACACATTCAATTGCATGTCTTCGGCCCGCCGTCGGGGACACGAGCGGGTCGCGGGTCTACTCGAATTCGCGCTCAGCGAGCCGGCAATATTTTGCGAGCTGATCGCCGACGGCCGGCACGTTTCGAGGACGCTGGTCAAGATGCTGTATCAAGCGAAAGGAGCCGCGGGAATTTGCCTCGTGACCGATGCGATTGCAGGGGCGGGTTTGCCTAACGAATCGCGCTTCTCGCTTTTTGGTAACGATTGTGTTGTGCGTGACGGTGCCTGCTGGCTCGCAGATGGCTCGGCGCTCGCCGGCAGTTCTTCGCGCATGATTGATCTCGTGAGATGGATGGTGACAGAGCTTGGCTTACCGCTCTACGAAGTCGTGAGAATGGCAACCGAGACGCCGGCGCGGGCAATGGCTTGGAAAAACAAAGGCGTGCTCGCGGAGGGAATGGACGCAGATCTTGTTGTGCTTTCGCCAGAGCTGGAGGTCCTGCAGACTTATTACAGCAGCCTCACGGGAAACTGCGAATAAACGCTAATAGACGCGAATCCACCTCCGCCGAGGCTACGGCGGACGGGTAGTTGTAGGCCGCGTTTTCCTGGCCTGCCTCACGATTTGATTTATTCGCTCCCGCTCACTCACCCTTCGGGCGTTGTCTATGTCGCTCCGTCCCCACAGGCTCCATTCGCGAGCCATCCAGGCTATGTCCCATTCCCGACGCGGCGCCGTGCGGCTGCATCCAAAGCAAGAGTATGAGCAGACAAAGAGTATGATAGGAAGCTCACGCCGCCCACTCGCCACGGCGAGTTCGTCCTAATGGCGAACAGGGCGACGGCTACAATCAATTATCTGCCACCACACGAGAAGGTGAAGCCTGTAACCGAAGCTGGTTGCTCACCTTTTGGATCTGAGCGGCCTGCTCTTTGAGCAAAGCCATCATTTCTTTGTTCTCCGCTTGTTGCTGCGTCATGGCTTTCTTCAGCGACTTGACCTCGAGTGCCTGCTCTTCCACTTTGCGATGCTCCTTTAAGAACTCATTCAGTAACATCGCGTTCACTGCTTCGTAGCGTACCGTATAGGGTTTGCCTTGCTCGTCCCGGGCCACCAGGTCGGGGTTTACCTTTTCTACTTCCTCGGCAACAAGACCGAACTGGGGAATGCCAGCAGGATCAAGCTCTTTGTGGTAACGAAACGTAACCGGCTTAAGTGATAAGATCGCTTCGCTCGCCTTCTCCATCGGTTTGATCTGTTCCTTGTAGCGGGCCGAAGAAGTGCTCGTGCCAATGTGTCCACCAGAGTCAATCACCATGCCGATGCCGCCTGCAACGGTCACGCCACTAACACCGGCGATGTAGGTGTTCTTCTGCACCCCGTTCTTGCCCAAGCGCATCACGTTGGACTCCGCACTCGCCCCCAGCGCGGCGAGATAAATGTTGTTGCTTCCGCTCGTAAGACTGCTTCCGGCGGACGTTCCGACAGCGATGTTACTGGTGCCGGCGGCATTCTTCGATAGGGCGCTCTGTCCCACGGCTGTATTATTGCTCCCGGCAACATTACTCATGAGTGCGTTCTGTCCCTCAGCCGTATTGTTGCTGCCAGTGGTAGTGTTCTGGAGTGCCGAAAAACCATTGGCCGTGTTGAAGTTGCCGATCGTAGCGTTCGCAAGCGCAAGAGCGCCGCTGGCGGTGTTGTCGCTGCCGATAGTGTTGTTACCGAGCGCACCAAGACCAATCGCCGTGTTGAAGCCGCCGCTCGTGTTGTCCAAGAGCACATGATAACCGACAGCCGTGTTGAAGCTCGCCGTTGTGTTAGCATAAAGTGTCTGAAAACCGATAGCTGTGTTATCAACTCCGGTGGTAAGACTAAATAGCGCATCTTCGCCTTCAGCTGTGTTGCTGCCGGGGTAGCCACCGTCTGGCGGCGGATCAACTGCGAATGCCGCAGGGAGGAGTGCGCAGCACGCAATGGTGAGAAGGAAGGCGAGTTTTCTTGGTGAAGGTACGTTTGTTATAAGGTTGCTTTCAGACGCGCAGTCTGGGTAAGCATCCGGTGGTAGCGGGTCAAGACAAAAAGGGCGGCGAAGGCGTGGGGGGCGACCTCCGTGTCGTCCGTGTCTCTATTATAGCCGCTTCGCTGAGGTTGTGACGTAATCCGAGCCTTACCCACGGATAACACGGATCAGAGAAAGCTGCCGCTATTCATCGCCTGGTCCCGACTGTGAGGTTTATGCTTGCCGCACTGAAGCGATCTCGTGTAAACGGATAGGGTGAACCCGAACAACAGTTTCAAAAAAATTACCGTCCCCATTCTTTGCCTGCTCTGCTTCGCACCGAGCGGCAGCTTTGCTATCGCGGCCGGCCTCGACCGTGTCGATGTGGTCGACACCATCCAAAGATTCAAGGTCGGTCACGAGCCGCTTTCAGTCTGCTTCGATGGCGCCAATATCTGGACCGCCAATAACGCCAGCCACTCGGTTACTAAGTTGCGAGCGAGCGACGGCGCGAAACTCGGCACGTTTCGTGTTGGGAGCTATCCTTACAGCGTGATCTACGACGGCACGAACATTTGGGTATCAGGCAACAACACGCTCACAGAGTTGCTAGCGAGTGACGGCACCGTGCTTGGCTATTACCATATCCAGGGGGCCGCAGGCCTTGCCTTTGACGGCGAAAACGTCTGGGTTGCTGATACTGGACGTGAGACACTCACCAAAGTGCGAGCCAGCGATGGGACTATTGTCGATGTCTACGATGTCGGCGGCTATCCGATCGGGCTTGCTTACGACGGAACTAATATTTGGGCGACTAACGGCGATCTTGCTACTGTCACAAAAGTTCTAGCCAGCGATGGCACAATCATCGGCACCTACCCGGTTGGCCTGGGCCCACGCAGCATTCTTTTCGACGGCGAGAACATTTGGATTTCCAACGAATACAGCGGCTCGCTTTCCAAGTTACGAGCCAGTGACGGGACAACTCTGGGCACTTTTGGCGTAGGCGAGTACCCGACAGGACTTGCCTATGATGGCAGCTATATTTGGGTAGGTCTCGGTAACTCCGAGGAAGTTGTCCGCGTCCGGCCAAGTGACGGAACCACGGTGAGAACTGTCTTCGTCGGCAACACGCCCTTCGGGCTGGCCTTTGACGGCAGCAGCATCTGGGCGGCAGAGTTTAGTGGGAACCGCGTCGCCAAGCTCAGCGCGGGTCAGTAATACTAGTCGAACGGACCGGCGCAGACGTGGTCAGCCCGGGGTCACGTGAGTCCGCAGTCGGATTCGATCTTGACATGACTGCTACCGGTTTAGTAGCACCGGAGCTACCATGAAAAGCTTTCCTACCGCAGCGCAGCTCACAGGCAAACGGTTGCTTGCCTTCGCATTGATCGCGACAGCTGGCATAAGCATGTCAACCAACGCAGCCCCGCATTTCACCACCTTCGATCCTCCGGGGTCCGTTGCGACCACCTCTCGCAGCATCAGTAACGGCGCTGTGACGGGTTATTACCAGGATGCGGTCGGATTCTATCACGGATTCGTGCGCTCCCCGGGTGGGATCAGCACAGTAGTCGATATCGCGGGCGCCTCTAATACCTATGCCGGCAGCATCGATACGGAGGGCACTGTCACCGGGTTCTACACAGAAGGTACCCTGAATCACGGCTTTCTGCGGACGATTGATGGAACTGTCCAGACATTTGATCCGCCAGGCTCGTTCGGGACCATTGCCCTTAGCATTGCGAACGGGGCAATCACAGGCTTCTACTACGACATCAACAATGTGCCGCACGGATACGTCCGGTGGCGCGGAGGAGAAATCGAGGCGTTCGACCCGGCCGGCTCGGTCTACACGAACCCTACAAGCATCAATTCATCGGGGGTAATCACGGGCCTGTATCAAGACAGCAGCAGTCGCTTTCACGGGTTCTTGCGAGATCCCGATGGCAGTATCACCAGGTTTGATCCCAGCGGCTCGACTTACACTGCTCCCGTGAGTATCAACACCAACGGTGCCGTCACGGGTTTTTATTACGACAGCCTCGGCGACATTCATGGGCTTGTCCGCGCGGCCGACGGAGGACTCATAGGTTTCGATCTGGTCCGGGGTAACTCGACCCAGCCTTCGGGCATCGATGACAAGGGTTATGTTGCAGGTTTCGTTTTTGATAACAACTTCGCCGGGCACGGGTTCCTCAAGTTTCCGGACGGAAATGTAAAGACGTTTGATCCGCGCAATTCGGCCTTCACCAGGGTAGAATCAATCGATCAGGACGGAGGAGCCATAACAGGCGAGTATGCGGACCCGCATAACTTCTTCTTTCACGGCTTTATCCTAACGCCGTAAGCCTGCCGATTGATAAGACGAGACATCATGAAAACAAAAGACCGCGGAGGAAACAACGTCCTCCTCGGTCTTCAGTAGTTAGAAAGAGCTAGGAGAGCTTGTAGCGGCTTCGCTGATGTTGTCGCTGAATGGAGCGAACTGGCAAGCCGCGACATCCCGAGACATCCCGGCAGGCGCAGTTATAACTGCGAATGAAACGGAGCCGTCAACCACTCCGTGGTTCGTTCCCACAGCGACCGATTCTTGAATTGCTCAAGCGTGTATTCGGTCGAGTGCCGCAAATCGTTTTCGAACATCGCTTCCATTCTCCTTCCAAAGTCCGCATCGTAGATCGCGAGGTCGAGCTCCTCGTTAATCTGCGACGAGCGCGGATCGAGATTTGACGACCCAACGACCGAAAACATCCCGTCGATCACCATGGCCTTGGTGTGAATCATCGTCGGTTGATATTCGAAGATTCGGACCCCGCCTTGCAGCATATGTCCGTAAGCGGTCCGACCGGCGCTTTTCGTCAGGGGCTGGTCGTTGTGCGGGCCCGGCACAATCAAGCGCACGTCCACATGCCGCTGGACCGCTTTGACGAGAAGATCGACCTGCCCCGAACTCGGAGCAGAATAGGCGTTCGTGATCCAAATACGGCGCTCGGCGGCGGCGAACGCGATTGCTTGCGTCAAGGGCAGCGGCGCCACCGAAAAAGAGTGAGACGCGATTAGCTGGCCACTGATCTCACCAGCAGGAGTCAGAGCGGGGAATTGATCCGCGCCGCTCAGGGTCTCATCGAACGTTTTGATCCAATGTTCCTCGAAAGCGTTTTGCAGGGCGGTGACGAGCGGGCCCTCGACTCGCACCTGCACGTCGTGCCAATGCTTCGGGTCCTGCGCGTGGCCCGACCATTGTTCGGCGAACCCGACGCCGCCGGTGAAACCGAGTTTGCCATCGATCACCAGGACGCGACGGTGCGAACGACGATTGCTGCGATCGATTCGCCATGACAAAAGCGGATGGTAATAGGCGAACCGGCAACCGGCCTCCTTCATCATCCTGACGTCGGAGTTGTTCAAGCTCCACCCCGAACCCAGGCCGTCGAGCAGAATTCGAACTTCCACCCCGGCGCGCGCACGTTCAATAAGCGCATCACGAAAAGCCCAGCCCGTGTTGTCGGAGTAAAGAATGTACGCTTCGAAGTTGATCGTCTTCCTGGCCGCGCGAATCGCGGCAAGCATGGCGGGAAAATAGGCGTCCCCATCCTGAAGGAGTTCCAGCTTGTTACCGGTGAGCGGAACCGGATCGTAGAGAGCGAGGGCGGACCCAAAAAACTCCGGCTGCTTCACCCCAAAGGTATGCTCAAGCTGATAATCGATGATCTGACGGCGGATAAAGAAGATGCAGAAGACCGCGACGATTCCCCAGAAAGCGATCAGGACCGCGACCCAGTCCAGGACTTCCCGTTGCCACCACTTTGCGCCTTTCGCTTTTCGCGCCATTGGGGCAGGTAAAGGCAGGGCGTCGCGCGGTCAACCGCCAACATTTGCGGAAGAAGGCGCACGGGCGTTAATTGGAATTCGGCGCGGCGACCCCGCGCCACTTTTTGCCATGCCGTCCAGCGTCAGCCAGCCTACTGCCGAGTCACCAGATAATGTTGTGGCCATGCCGGGGCCCGACAGGGATTGTGATCCGCGCGATTTTTCCGATTCGAAAAACTTTATCAACCGCGAGTTGAGCTGGCTTGAGTTCAACCGTCGGGTGCTCGAAGAAGCGCAGGATCCTACGCAACCGCTTCTCGAGCGGGTCAAATTCCTCGGCATCGTGAGTTCAAATCTCGACGAATTTTTCGAGATCCGCGTCGCTGGTATCAAACAACAAATCGCGAGCGAGACGAGCGACGTCGGACCGGATGGAATGAGCGCGACCGCGACGTTCGAGGCAATCGAGCGGGTCGTGCACGAAATGGTCGCGGAGCAGTATAAGCTTTGGAATAAGGACATCGAACCGCTCCTGCGCCAGAACCAGATCATCATTCATCACATGGATGAGCTGAGTGCGAAGCGCGCCGCCTGGGCCCGCCGCTATTTTCAGCAGGAAGTTTTCCCAATGCTTACGCCTCTGGCGGTAGACGCGAGTCATCCTTTCCCGCAACTCTTAAACAAGAGCCATAACCTCCTCGTTAGGGCGCGCGCCAAAAAAGGCGGCCAGCCGATGCACGCCATCGTGCAGGTGCCGCGCGCCGTCTCGCGGCTGATCCACATGCCGCGCAGTGACAAGAACGATGAGAGTTGGAACTACATTTATCTCGCCTCGCTCATCAAACAAAACGTGGCCGACCTATTCCCGGGCCTCATCGTTGACGGCGTGCACGCCTTTCGCGTGACCCGCAACAGCGACCTCTACGTCGATGAAGAAGAAGCCGAGAACCTGCTGCGCAGCATCGAACAGGAACTGCGGCGGTCGAGCCGTGGCAACGCCGTCCGATTGGAAGTGGAAGCGGATTGCCCTGACGATTTCGCGGAGTTGCTCCTCGAGTTTTTCAACCTCACCGAACCGGATCTTTATCGACTCGATGGGCCGCTCTCCATGACCCATCTCGCGCCGTTAATTTCCAATGACGCTTTCGCTAAATTAAAGGATCGGGTTTTCCAGCCGGCGCGCGATCCCGCGCTCCCGCCGCACGCGGACATGTTTGAGGCGATGCGGAAACAGGACATTTTGCTTCATCATCCCTACGAAAGTTACGACCCGGTCGTCGAATTAGTGGAAAGCGCGGCGAAGGATCCACTCGTTCTCGCAATCAAGATCACCCTTTACCGGACGAGCGGTGATTCGCCGATTGTTGAGGCGCTGATCGACGCCGCGAATAACGGCAAACAGGTCACCGCCCTTGTCGAATTACGAGCGCGCTTCGATGAAGCCGCCAACATCCAGTGGGCGCGCCGCCTGGAAGAAGCGGGCGCCCATGTTGTTTATGGCGTGGTCGGACTTAAGACGCATTGTAAAACGCTTCTCGTCGTGCGCCGCGATCCCGACCGGTTGCGCCAATATGTTCATCTCGGGACCGGCAACTATCATCCGCGGACGGCCCGTATCTACACGGACTTCAGCCTGTTCACGACCTCGCCGGACCTTACTGAGGAAGTGGCGATTGTCTTCAACACGCTCACCGGGCTGGCCGGCTATCCTGGTTTGAAAAAATTGTTCGTCGCGCCTTTCGATCTGCAACAACGAGTGATCGACCTGATCGAGCGCGAGCGCGACCTCGCCCTGGCAAAAAAGCCGGCTCGGATCGTGGCGAAATTGAATTCGTTAGTCGATGAGAAGGTGATCGAGAAACTTTACGAAGCCTCCTGTGCCGGGGTGAAAATCGATCTCGTCGTGAGGGGAATCTGCGCGCTGCGGCCGAAGATCCCGGGGTTGAGCGAGAACATTCGTGTCATCAGCATCGTCGGACGTTTCCTCGAACACAGCCGCGTTTACTATTTCGGTAACGACGGCAATCCTGTGCTTTACCTCGCAAGCGCCGATTGGATGCCTCGCAACTTTTATCGACGGGTGGAGATTGCATTCCCGATTGAGGCGCCGCCGTTGCGGGCGGAGTTGATCGAGGAAATCCTGCCGCGTTTTCTAAACGATTATGTGAAGGCGCGCGAACTGCAGGCTGATGGCACCTACGTGCGATTGAAACCGGAAGAGGGCGCGCCACGTTCCCAGGCGCAGCTCCAGTTTCGCGAACACTCGCGGCGCCAGGCGAAAAAATTGGCCGACAAGCAACGCGCCGCCAAAATGCGCCTGTCTCCCATCCGCAAGTTGCCTAACGAACGCGGCTAAGGCGCCCGCGACCGGTTCGTTCGAATTCACCTACTCGCTGTCATCCTGAGTGAAGCGAAGAGCGTTCACAGGGCGCAGCCGAATGTGATCTCTGACTGTTTTCTGGCATGCGACGCTCTCGATCCCCGGCAAGAAAATGAGATGCTTCGGCAAGCTCAGGATGACAGAGAGAGGGTGGCGATCCATCCGTGAAATCCGTGTAATCCGCGGTTAAAATCCTCTGTCGGTCTCGACGAGCTGGACCTCGATGCGCTTGCGCGTGTTCTCCTGGATCCGCGCGTCGCGAACTTGCCATGCCAATGCCGGCTGTTTAAAACGGTTTCGTGTCCACTATGCCAAACGAACGCAAAAAAATTCTCGTCATCGACGTAGGTGGTTCGAACATCAAGATGATGATTTCGCAGGAGGAGAAGAGACGAAAATTTCCTTCCGGCCCAAAGATCGGTCCGGAAGAAGCGGTCGAGCAGATCAAGGAAACGACCAGCGACTGGAGTTTCGATGCAGTAGCGATCGGGTTCCCGGCTCCAGTTCGCGAAGGAAAGATCATGTCCGACCCGAAACATCTTGGGAAAGGCTGGGCTGGCTTCGACTTCGCCAAAGCGCTTGGGAAACCGGTGCGCGTGATCAATGACGCGGCTCTGCAGGCACTCGGAAGTTATCACGGAGGCGGTCGCATGCTCTTTCTCGGGCTCGGCACTGGTCTCGGTTCCGCGCTTGTCTGGAAGAACCATGTTCTCCCGCTCGAATTTGGCGACCTGCCGTTTGGCGAGGGAATCATCGAAGACTGGCTCGGCGACAGCGGACTTCAGCACCTAGGCAAAAAGGACTGGCAACGCGAAACGGTGGACGCAATCAAGCAACTCAAACGCGCAGTGATCGCGGACTACGTGGTGCTCGGCGGTGGCAATGCGAAAATAATTGAGGAGCTGCCCGACGGCTTCGAGCTTGGTTCCAACCGCAACGCCTACCCCGGCGGCGTCCGCCTTTGGGAAACCGACCCGGAGACGAAGCGGCCACGCTGGCGCATCATGTAGGCAGCCGGAAAATTCGAATTTCGAAATCCGAAGTAAACTTTGAAACGACGGCGCCAGATTCTGCAACCAATCGCAGTCGCATGATGCATCCTGATCTCGTTTTCTTCGAAATTTCAAATTTCGGATTTCATTCGGACTTCGGATTTCGGATTTCGGATTTCATTTAGTCATGCGCGCGTATCTCGATCTGCTCCGCCTCGTTCTCGAAAAAGGCCGTCCGAAGGAAGATCGTACTGGCACCGGCACCCTCTCGGTTTTCGGTGCGCAGGCCCGCTTCGATTTGCGCGAATCTTTTCCCCTTCTCACGACCAAGAAACTGCACCTCAAGTCGATCATCCATGAGTTGCTCTGGTTCTTACGCGGCGACACGAACGTCGCTTACTTGCAGGAACATGGCGTCTCGATTTGGAATGAATGGGCCGACGAAGACGGCGATCTCGGCCGCGTTTACGGCGCGCAGTGGCGCGACTGGCGTGGGCCTAACGGCGAGCACATCGACCAAATCGACCAAGTTATCGAGCAGATTAAAACCAACCCCGATAGTCGAAGGCTTATTGTCACCGCTTGGAACCCCGCCGAGGTCGAAACGATGGCCTTACCGCCCTGTCACGCGCTTTTTCAATTTCATGTTCAAGACGGCACGCTCAGTTGTCAGCTTTACCAGCGTAGCGCCGATCTTTTTCTCGGCGTGCCCTTCAACATCGCGAGCTACGCACTCCTAACCATGATGGTAGCGCAGGTCTGCGGCATGAAGCCCGGCGAATTCATTCACACTTTCGGCGATCTGCATCTTTACCGGAACCATCTCGAACAGGCACGCGAACAGCTGAGCCGCGCGCCTCGCCCGCTCCCGCGAATGGAATTGAATCCCGCCGTGCGCAACGTCCATGATTTCAAATTCGAAGATTTCACTCTCGTTGGTTACGATCCGCATCCTGCGATCAAGGCGCCGATCGCCGTGTGAATTCGAGGACAATTAACAGTCTAAACTTTCCGATTGACCAACGTCTGCGTCGCCCGATAACCTCCGCATCGATGAAAGCCATCCTTGGTTCGCTCCTCTGTTTCGTCCTTTTCGCCTCCGAATGTTTCGCGCTCAGCGGCGGTCCGCAGTACGGGGGAGGAGTCAATGTGGTTGGTTCTTATGCCGGAGTATTGCAACCAGCGTTTGACCCAACCGATCCATTTTCCGCCAACTCATTGGGCGTCTTCACGCTCGGAGTGCCCTCCGTCGGCGAATCGACTGGAAATTTTTTGATGTTCTCGCGCGGCCGATCCTTCAGCGGAACAATCCAAGGCGTTACCGACCCGAATACCGCCAAGATCAGTGCTTTGTTGGACGCCACCTTTAATTACACTCTGTCGTTCATCGATTCGACCGGTACCCTCCAATCTGTGGATGTGACCGCGACCGTCAACGGTCCGCTCACGGCGAAGATTAAGCCGACTCGCAGCTTGACTGCTTCATCCGCCGCGAAGATCCGAGGCACGGCCACAGCCTTCATTTCAAACGGTGGCGTCGAGCCTAACGGCGATCCGACAATCGACGGCACCCTTTCCCTCGACGTGATTGGCTTTAAGCAATCTGACACTGCGAGCACGACCGGCGGGATCACGCCGCAATAAGAGGCCGGTGCGAACAGCGCTCGCGGGTAACCTTCCCCGGTCGGGGTCGGTGACACCGGCTATGCGAAGACGGCGCGCTTTCACCCTGTTGGAAATGATGATCGTGCTCACGATCGTCGCGATCCTGGCCACTATGCTCCTCCCGGTCTACGGCCGTCTGCGCGAGCGCGCCCAGAAGGCGCAGTGCATGGCGAACCTGCGTAATCTCTACGTCGCAACGGATCTCTACATCCAGCGCAATGGCAGCTGGCCGCAGATTTTTCTGAAGAATTACACAACCGACGAGGAGTACGCGAACGCCTGGATCGCGGCCCTTGAGCCCTTCGGTATCACGCGCCAGACCTGGATCTGCCCGACGATTCAGGAGCTGTTGCACAATCCTACCTACAACGACGCGACTAATGCCCGGCTCGATTACATTTCGACCGGCTTCGACGATAAACCCACCTCACCTCATCAATGGCCGCGCCAGCCCTGGTTTATCGAAGCGGCTAACGTTCACGGAAACGGCAATCTCATCATCTTCACCGATGGCAGCACGGCCGAGACGAATAATGTGCTGATAAAATAACGCAGCGCAGAGAACCTGTAGGTCCCTCGTCGTCTACGCGGCTTGGGAAGAGAACGGGTTACCGCAAATCACGCGGCTTCCGAGCGACCCGCAACTAGCCCGCCATATAACTCTTCGTAGCGCTCTGCTGCCAGCGCCCAGGAGAAATCACAGGCCATTGCGCGCTTGATGATGCGCTCCCATTCCGGTCGGTCGGCGAAAATTTCCCGCGCGCGCTTGATTGCGTCCCAAAAAGGTTCGCTGCCGTACTCATAGAAGAGAAATCCGTAGCCCGACTGAGTCGATGGATCATAGTCGCGAATAATTTGCTCCACTCCCCGGATGGCGCGCGCGACCGGCAGAACACCGTACTTCAAACTGTGCATCGCGCTGAAGGCGCCTGGCTCTACCCGCGACGGAATGAGCGCAATGTCACTGCCTCCTTCGATCAGGTGCGCGAGCGCTTCGTCGTAGTCGTGGCGATAAGCGAGGCGATCGGGATATTTGCGGGCCGCGATTGCCAGCGCCGTTTCGTAGGAAGGATCGCCCCGGCCAAGAATGATGAGACGAACGTCGTCAGCCAGCAGCCGATCGAGAACAGGCAGGAGAATATCGAAGCCCTTCGCCCCGATTAAACGCGTGACCATTCCAAAAACCGGTCCGCGGGGCGCCGGCGCGAGCTTTAGCTGGTCGAGCAACGCGTTGCGCGAAGCGGCTTTGAGTTCAGGCCGATTCGGCTCGTAACGGGCCGGAAGGAGCGGATCAGTCGATGGGTTCCAGCGCCGATAATCGGCTCCGCCCACAATCCCGGCGAGACGATGAGCGTGTTCGCGAAGGACGCCATCGAGACCTTCGCCTAACGACTGCGTTTGAATCTCATGCGCGTAAGGCTCGCTCGAAACAACAACCCGGTCCGCGAAAAGTATTCCTGCTTTGAGCAAATTGAGCCGCCCAAAAAACTCCACTCCAATGGGTTCGAAGTAACGGCTCGGAAGATTCGTGAGAGAGAAGTCCCAGCTATCGAAGCTACCCTGATCCGCGAGATGATGAATGGAGAGGACCGTGGCAAAGGGCAGTCCACGATCACGAACCAGGACGGGAACGAGAGCGGCCGGCCAGTCGTGGCAATGAAGGATGTCGGGAGTAGGGCTCATGCGGCGCGCGATCTCGACCGCAGCTTTGCTTAAAAAAATGAAACGGGCGGCGTTATCCGGATACGGCTCGCCGTTTTCGACATAGACTCCAGGCCGATCATACAGCTCATCGCAGCGGACGAAGAAAATCTGCAGGCCTTCGGCCGACCGAGCCTCGAGGACATCGGCCGCGACCCGCTTCTCGCCTAGCGGAATTTCGAGCCGGACGCGAAGCGGCTTCGTCTTGATCTTTTTGTTCTGCCGAATCTCACGGTAATAGGGCATGACTTGGGCGACCTCGTGTCCGCGGGCTTTCAGCTCCCGCGGCAAAGCGGCCAGCACATCGGCAAGCGCGCCGGAACGAGCGAGTGGCCAGCCCTCGCTGCTGATCATGAAGATTTTCACCGACGGAAGTTACCCGCAGAGCGCCATCATGAGCAACTCAGCCTTTTCGTAGCCAGGGCCTTGAATCGGGGCCATGGGTTTTGCCTCTCGGCTACAACATGACATTTTTGCAATGTCGGCGAAAAGGCGTGACAAAGCCCGAGAAGTCGGATAGACGCGATCGGAATTCGATGCCGGATTCTGGATCAAGGGCTCCCAGGGCATCCAAAGTCTTACCAAAATGAAGCTAAAATCACACTTAAAATTGGGCTTTCTCTACCTCCGCGTTCTGCTTGGCCTTGCTTTATGCATAGCAGGCTTGGCGCTGACCGTTTTCGCCTTTCAAAGGGCGAGCGATTACAACAACAAAACGCAGGAACCTCAGCGGGACCTCCCAACATTGGGCGACGACCCTCAGCGAGAAGGTGCCGATCTCAACGACTTGGAACAATTCTGGAACGATCGGCTAACCTATCCAACCGGTAAGTTCGATCCCGCGTGGTTGCGTCAGGCCGCGGCCGAACATGCACAGCTTTCGAAGGGTGTTCCGGCCGGCGTTTTCTCGACCCCCGAAGGAGACGCACCTGGGCTCGACACGGAAAACTTTACCGCGCTCGGTCCCCAACCCGAGCACATGACTGGGTGTAGCGGCTGCTTCGACTACGGCACAACGGAAGGTCGCCTCAACGATATCGTTGTTGACCCAACCACCACGACCAACGGCAGCATCGTAGCCTACGCGGCCAGTGTTGGCGGCGGTGTTTGGAAAACAACTAACTGCTGCAGTAACACCACAAATTGGACTGCGGTGACGGATGATCCTCTTATTTCGACAATTGCGGTCGATACCTTGGTGATCGATCCTAGTGACCATAACACTATCTATGCCGGCACCGGAGACCATAACTTTGGTTCCTTCTCGATGGGTAGCCAGGGAATCTTAAAGTCATCCAACGCTGGCGCTACCTGGACGGTCCTCGGCGCCGACGTTTTCGGTCCCAGTTATACAGAGCCACCGGGACAATTCCCACAGTATAACGCCGTCGGGAAGGTACGGGTCGATCCCAACAACCGTAATAATGTCGTAGCCGGAACAAAGAAGGGTCTCTATTTGTCACGCGATGCCGGTGTTTCCTGGACGCAATGCGCAACGAACTCTTTCACCACTCAGCGCCAGGACATCACCGGACTCGAATTGAGTAATATGGGCGGTGGCGTAACCCGAATTGTCGCGGCGGTCGGCACGCGCGGCTTCCCCACTGCGGTTCAATATGACCTCGGACTCAACGGCGCGAATGGCATTTACAGTGCGAACATGACCGCAACCGGCTGCCCGACCTTTACTTCCATCGCGAAGAATTCGAATGGCTTCGTTTTCGGGACCGCAGTCAGTGGCAGCCCCTATGCAACCGGGGCGAATATGAATGCGGGCAGCGGCGTTCCTTGTAACTATCCTATAACTGGTGGCACGGCGACCTTCTGCGGTGGCTCGGCTCCGCCGGATGGTGGTGCCAATAATCTTGGCCGCATCGACATCGCGGTCGCGCCGAGCAACCCGAGTGTCATCTACGCTCAGGTGGGCTCGATCGATTGGAACACCAGCGGTGGTTGCGGAAGCACAACTGGTTGCCAGCTCGGCGTGTGGTCCACGAACAACGGGGGAACGTCATGGACCTTCATGACTGGGTCATCCGGAGCTTCGCTAGCTTCCTGCGCTGCCTCGGGGGGCGGTTCTAATGGGCCCGGCACCGGCGATTATCCACAGAATTGGTACGACCAAGGAGTGGAAGTTGATCCTAACAATCCGGATCGCGTCTTCATTGACACTTTCGACGTCTGGCTCGCCAATCGGACCGGAACCGCATTTTACGATGTGACCTGCGGCTACAGCGGCCCCAACCCTAAACCGGTTCATGTTGACCAGCATGCAATGGCTTTCGTGCCTGGTTCGTCGAAGATTCTCCTCCTGGGCAATGACGGCGGCGCTCATGGCACAATCAATGCCGACGCGGCTGTGCTTAATACAACCAGGCCAACCTGGTTCAACATGGATACTGGCCTGAATACCATCGAGTTCTATGCAGGAGATATAAGTGGCAACTTCGCCACTTCAGCAACGCCCTCTGCGGTCGGCGGCGCCCAGGACAATGGTCCTAGCTCTGTTACATTTGACGGCAGCCCGACAGGGCCGGTGCAATGGCAGACGGGTCTTGGTGGCGATGGTTTCTCCGGACAGATCGACCCCGTTGGAACTGGAACCAGTCTGCGTTACTGGCAGGGGAATAACAGCGGTGGTATAAGCCGTTGCGTTAGTAACTGCACGGCTCCGTTCGCCTCTTGGGTGAGCAAGAAAGGTGGCTGGAGCAGCGACATCCAGTCCTTCATTTTGCCGATCAATCTTTTCCATGGCGGCATCGCGGGGGGCGACGATTGTCCGCCCGCGGGAACGCCGGGAGGTTGCGGCCATCTTATAGCCGGCACGACGAGGGTCTGGGAAACAGTTACCGGCGACGCGGCCACCACGACGACCTGGTATGTGACTAACAATCCCACAACTCAGAACCTAACGAAGAATACACTGGGCAGCCGTTCCTTCATTACCCAGGTCAAATATTCACCGAAGTTCCAGAGTGTCGCGATCGTCGGCACAAACGACGGCAACGTGCAGATCGGATTCAATCTGGGGACTGGCACCCAGGCTCAGGGTAACTGGGTAAATGTAACCGGTGACAATGCCATTCTCCCTAACCGACCCGTTCTTGGTATTGCCCTTGATCCATCGGTTTCGGCCGCGAACGTTCCAGTAGGATATGCGGCCGTGGGTGGTTTTAACGCCAACACACCGACGACTCCTGGTCACCTGTTCCAAGTAACCTGCGGCAATACCTGCGGATCGTTCACCTGGCTCAACAAGACCGGCAATCTGCCAGATATCCCGGTCGACTCGGTCATCGTGAATCCGAAATCCCCGACTCAGGTCTTTGCCGGCACGGACTGGGGCGTCTACTACACGGACGATATCACGGCAGCGTCCCCGACTTGGACACGCTTCGAAAACGGATTACCCCACGCCATGGTCTGGGACATGTCGATCGATCGCGGCTCTACAACTCTCTCCGTCTGGACGCGCAGCCGCGGTGCCTATGTCTGGCCACTGCCTTCCGCTGCGCTTCAATTAAACGGAGTTGCCTCGCGAAAGACTCACGGCGCGGCCGGAACGTTTGACGTCGATCTCCCGACTGACGGCAGCGGAGTGGAATGCCGGAGCGGTGGCCGAAATGGCAATTACACGCTCGTTTTTACCTTCGCCAACAACATGGTCTCCTGCGGGTCACCCAGCTCTGGGACGGTCGGCATCGGGCCAAATCCAAATCAATGCACGGCCGAGGTGTCCTCCGTGCCTAACGAGCAATACTTCACTCTTACTCTAACGAACGCGAAAGACTCCACCGGGGCTACTGGCTCGGCTACCACGACGATGGGCGTGCTTCTCGGAAGCGCCACAGGCGACGGCACGGTCAATTCGGCTGACATTCGGGAGGTCAAATCTCAATCGGGCCATCCAGTGACTGAGTCTAACTTCCGGGCCGACGTGACGGTTGACGGGAACATCGACGGCGCCGACCTCAAGCAAGTTAAGAAGCAACGCGGAACGTCCCTGCCTTAGTAAGCTTCGCCCGATCAGCCTGAGATCCTTCAAATACCCGTTAGGTTTCGCCTAACGGGTATTTCTTTTTTATCCAGGCAAGAGCTTCGTCGCGATCAGACAGTTCACCTTCCAATTGCTGCGTTTCGACCGCGTCGAGAATTTCGCGGAAGCGCGGCCCCGGTTTCATGCCCAAGGCGATAAGGTCATCGCCCCTAACGAGGGGCGGAGGGATGATTGGCTCGCTGGCGAACTCGGTCTGTTTGCGTTGCAGAAATTCGTAGTTGTCGAGCATGCCGTGGCTGCTCACACAATCGACCCGATGCAGTTCGAGCTCGTCAGCAAAA
>Ga0207691_10000579_pt1 | contig 36534 bp, 30 predicted proteins | sample KBSM13metaG_FD_184327 | JGI IMG/M metagenome (GOLD analysis project Ga0207691, IMG submission 184327) | Miscanthus rhizosphere microbial communities from Kellogg Biological Station, Michigan, USA - KBS M1-3 metaG (SPAdes) (version 2) | ecosystem: Host-associated > Plants > Roots > Rhizosphere >...
CGGTGGTCGACCTCGATGTGCATCAGGGCAACGGAACGCACGCGGTATTCGCCGGCGACGAATCCGTGTTCACATTCAGCATGCACGGCGGGCGCAACTACCCATTTCATAAAGTCGCCGGCTCGCTCGATGTCGAGCTGGCGGACGGCACCGGTGACGACGTGTATCTCGCCGCGCTTGCCGATGCGCTCCCCCGCGTGCTCGCGGCGGCAGCGCCGGACCTGGTGATCTACCTCGCGGGCGCCGATGCGCACGAGGGCGACCGGCTCGGCCGTCTCTGCCTAACGTTCGACGGCCTGGCGCGCCGCGACGCGATGGTCCTCGATGCCTGTCGCGAGGTCGGCATCCCGGTCGCGATCACGATCGCCGGCGGCTACGGCCGAAATATCGCGGACAGCGTAACGGTCCATCTGAACACGGTGCGAATAGCGGGACAGTACACGTAGCTATCAGCAAAAGCAGAACCCCCGGGACGTCAATGACGTCCGGGGGTTCGCCGTTTGAGCTGATGGCCGATGGCTGATGGCCGATAGCTACTTGTTCGGTGTGATCTTAAAGTCCGAAATATGCACGTCCAGATTGTGGCTCACGCGAATGCCCGCAATGCCATCCGCGCCGCCCGGAATGTTCGCGCGGTCCATGCTGTACACCTCTTTGCCGTTGATCATGTACTGCACTTTCTGCGGACCAACCACGACGCGGAGCTTGTCGGTGCTCTTCCCACTCGGGTCCGCCTTCGCGATCGCATCGCTCGGCGTCCAATCCGCGATCGTGTGAATCTCCGAGTCGGCGTCGCCGGCGCGGTGCTTGATCAGGAACGTGCCGTTGCCGCCGAGCGTGAAGTACATGTAGTTCTGCTTCGGCGTCGTTAGGTCCCGGCCGGAGAAGACGAGCCCATAGGCTTCCGCGTGACCGGGCGGCTTCGACAGCGTGAACGTCGCGTCGACCGTGTAGTTGCCCTTTGCGACGTCACCGGTGCGCCAGAAGATCGCGCGCGAGCCGGTCGTCGCATGCCATCCCGATCCCATGGCGACGAACTTCGGTGGCGTCGCGCCGCCCGCCCGGGGATCGATCCGCATCTGCCACCCTGGGGCAACCTCGCCGCCGCCGGCGACCGCCTTCGTCGCATCCTGTGCAGCGAGCAGCGCCGGCGCGATCATCGCACCTAACGCAAACGTGAACACTGTTTTTCGCATGTGACCTCCAAAGAGTGCCGTCCAGTTGTAAGGCGCTTCCCCTGACATTACCAGCCGCGACGCTTCCCTGCCACTATGCCAGAGATCGACGCGCTGTCAAAATCGCAAACCGCCCCGCGCGCGCGGATACATTCCGCGTCGCAACACCGGCTCGTGACGCAAGCGTGACGTACGTCACAAAACATCTCACCGCCTTCAACCGGAAAGCGATCCAATGCCGCCGATTCCTCCCCCCAGAGCTTCCGGGTTCACAACGTCTACCCCGGTCCCACTGTATTGGTGCACCTACGGTCGCGAAGGCGCGCGGCGACTGCTCGTGCTGCACGGCGGCCCGGGTGCTGACCATCAGTACCTCCTGCCGCAGATGCTCGATCTCGCCTCGGACCACGAGTTGATTTTTTACGATCAACGAGGCGGTGGTCGCTCGCGCACGGACGATCCCGCGCCGATCACCTGGGAGACGCACGCCGACGACCTCGCGGCTGTCGTCCGCGAGCAGGGCCTCTCCCCGCTTGAGATAGTCGGTTACTCGTGGGGCGGCCTCCTGGCCATGCTCTATTCCCTTCGCGCCGCGGGATTGATCGAGACGCAAGCGGCAACACGCCCCGATTCCCGATTCCCGATTCCCGATTCCCTCGCTCTTATTGATCCTGCCCCGACCACGCGCGACTACCGCGCGCAGTTCGAGGCGGAGTTCGCCCGACGCCAACAGGGCGAAGCGATCCAGAAGCTGCGCAGCGAGCTGGCCGGGTCAGGACTGCGAGAGCGCGATCCCGACGCGTATCGCCAGCGCGGCTTCGAGTTGAGCGTCGCCGGCTACTTCGCGGATCCCGGCCGCGCACGCGACCTGACGCCATTCCGCGTCGTCGGACGGGTCCAGCAGAGCGTGTGGGCCAGTCTCGGTGATTTCGATCTCCTGCCGTCTCTCCAGCAACTGAAAATCCCGACGCTGATCGTCCACGGTCGTCAGGATCCGATCCCGCTGGCCTCGTCGGAAGCAGCGGCCAATGCCATGGGTGCGCGCCTGGTCGTCCTCGAAAACTGCGGACATGTGCCCTATGTGGAGCAAGCGCCGTCTCTATTCGATGCCATGCGCCAGTTCCTGACCACCACTCCCGCTTGAGAAGGGGAAGCCCGATGACGACGCTCGAGAAGTTCGAAATGCCGCACATCGCTACGATCGACGTCGAAGGCAAGCGCTACAACGTGGCGCTCCGCATCGACCATGATGGTGTCGAGTTCGTGGGCCGACTGTGGTTCTCCGACGAAGCCTGGGCCGACGATGACGGCATCGTGGATCAGGGGGTGCTGCCCGGACGCAGCGCGGAGAGCGTGATCACCACCGCCCACACGCTCGGTGAACGAGAACTCGTGCAGCGCTATCGACGTGCGCTCGCGCAACGCCGCCGCTTCCATGCACTGCGGAAGCTCACGGTCGAGGTGCTGGACAACATCAAGCACCTGAACGCGCTCGCGACGTCCATGCGTGCCGGGCTCGTCGACATGGAGGAGGCCGCCGCGGAGATCGATCTCACCGAGGATCGCCTGCACGAGCTGATCGATCGCCTTCGTCCAGTCGCCGGCGTCGCGCGCTAGTGCTCGGCGCTAGCGCGCCGACTGTACGGCAGGACAACATTCGGGCGCCCGCGATGATCGCGGGCGCCCGCGTCGTTTCCGCCCTTCGCCGATAGGCGGCCGACCGACGTGCGCACCACCTCGAAGCGTTAGGCGGCCGACCATGGACTCGCGTTCCGCGGCCCACGTCCTGTCAGAGATCGCGGACCTGCTCGAGCTTCGAGCCGAGAACCGCTTCAAGACGCGCGCGTATCGCGGGGCCGCCAAAGCGGTGCTCGGGCTCGACACGGATGACCTCACGCCGATGCTGCGCTCCGGCCAGCTCGCGAAGGTGAAGGGGGTCGGCTCCGCAACGATCGCCGTGATCACCGATCTCGTCGAGAACGGAGAGTCGCGCTACCTCGAGCAGTTGCGCATGAACGTGCCCGACGGGCTGCTGGAGATGATGCGCGTCCCGGGCCTCTCTCCCGAAAAGGTGCAGCAGATCCACGACACGTTAGGCGTGGCGTCCATCGATGACCTCGAGGTCGCCGCTCGCGACGGCCGACTGGCGAAGGTCAAAGGGTTTGGCGAGAGAACGGTCGAACGCCTGGTCGACGCCATCGCGTTCAAACGGCGGACGCACGCGCTCGTGCTATTCCCGCGCGCCCATGCCGATGCCGCACTCCTGCTCTCGTCGGTACGCCGCCATCCCGACGTCACCTCGGCCGAGGTGGCGGGGACAGTCCGGCGCCGCTGCGAGGCGGTCCGCGACATCGACATCGTTGCCGCCGTGCGCGCCGACCCGAACAGTGTTGCGGCGTCATTCGCGCGCGTGCCCGGTGTCGGCGACGCGTCCGTCGCTGGAGGCTCCGCCTCCCTTCGGTATGTGGACGGCACGATGCTCGACCTGTACTGCGTCCCGGAGGACGATTTTGCGGTGGCGTTCTGGCGCGCGACAGGGAACACAACGCACGTCACACAGATGACGAGTCTCCTCGCCGCCGTCGGCTTCACGCTTGATGGAGATACCGTCCGCGATGCGCGCGGCGAGCGCGTTCCCCTGCCGACCGAGGCGGCGCTCTACGCGTTGGCTGATCTCGCGTACATCCCACCGGAGCTACGCGAGGGAGAAGGCGAGCTCACGGCGGCGACCGGCACGCTCCCACGTCTCGTGACGGCCGGAGACATTCGCGGCGTGCTGCACTGTCACTCCACCTACTCCGACGGCCACGCCACCATCGCCGACATGGCCGAAGCGGCGCGCGCGCGCGGCTGGACGTATCTCGGCATCAGCGACCATTCGCAGTCTGCGTTCTATGCCGGCGGATTGCGGCCCGATGACGTCGCGCGCCAGCACGACGAGATCGACGCCCTCAATGCAACGCTGACGGATTTCACGGTGCTCAAGGGAATCGAAGCCGATATCCTCGGGTCCGGGCAGCTCGACTACGATGATGCAACGCTCGACCGGTTCGACTTCGTGATCGGCTCGGTGCATTCGCGCTTTCGCATGACCGAATCCGAGATGACGACGCGCATCCTCACGGCGCTCGATGACCCGCGACTCACGATCCTGGGACATCCAACGGGCAGATTGCTGCTCGTCCGGGAGCCCTACCCCGTGGACATGGTCGCGGTGATCGAGAAGGCCGCGGACGTGGGCATCGCCATGGAGTTGAACGCCGACCCGCACCGCCTCGATCTCGAGTGGCGACACTGCCGCCGCGCGAAAGCGCTCGGCGTTCCGATCGAGATCGGGCCGGATGCGCACTCCACGATTGGACTCGATGTCGTCTCGATTGGCGTGGACATGGCACGGAAGGGATGGCTGGAGGCGGATGATATCTTGAATGCACGGTCGGCCGCGGACATTCTCGCGTTCGCGAAGGCGCGCCGCACAAACGGCAGAGCGGCGCCGATGAATATCCGTCGCGCCGCAGAGACCGATCCGGACGCGGACATCCCTTTCTGATCTTCTTGATCTCGCACGATCGATGGCAAACAACCGACAAGGTCCTCGACAACCGCTCTCGCAGCGGCGCCCGAAGGCCGTTGCAGTGAAGAAGGCCGCGAAATCGGTCTCGAAAGTGGCGTCGAAGCTGGCCCTGAAACTGGCTCCGAAAGCAACGCCGAAAACCAACGTGAGGCCCACAGCGAAGGGTGGGAAGAAGCTGTCATCGCGGATGACCACTCTTTCGGCAAATCCGCCGCTTCTCTACGACCGGCTGCTGGCGCTCTACCCGGACGCTCACTGCGAGCTCGATTTCAGGACGCCGTTCGAGTTGCTCGTCGCCACGATTCTCAGCGCGCAGTGCACCGACAAGCGCGTGAACATGGTGACGCCGGTGCTGTTCTCCCGGTATGCGACGGTCGAGGCGCTGGCAGCCGCGCGGCAGGAGGACGTCGAGGAGATCATCAAGAGCACGGGCTTTTTCCGAAACAAGGCGAAGAGCATCATCGGCATGGCCGGCGCGGTCGTCGAGCGCCACGGTGGCGAGGTACCGTCGACGCTCGCCGAGCTCGTGACGCTTCCCGGCGTGGGCCGCAAGACAGCCAACGTCATCCTCGGCAACGCCTTCGACGTGAACGAGGGCGTGGTGGTCGATACCCATGTCGGCCGGCTGGCGATGCGCCTGGGCCTAACGAGCGAGACGGATCCCGTGAAGGTGGAACAGGAGCTGATGGGCCTGTTCCCGCGCGATCGCTGGACGATGCTCGCCCACCTGCTGATCTTCCACGGCCGCCGGGTCTGTGAGGCGAAAGTCCCGCGCTGCGGTGTCTGTACGCTGGCGGACGTGTGCCCGTCGAGACGGGACTGAGATGCAGAGCCTGAGGAGCGCAGTGACGATGGGAGGGACCTTCCGTGACGTCATCGTAGCTGACCCGGCCACGAGTACTCCATAGAACGCCCCTCGCCGGTGCTCGGGATGACAACGAACAGCAGACAGGATTGCAGGATTGACAGGATTCCGGGCGGGCGGATCGCGACCGTCCCTCGAGACGTCTCTCCAATCCTGCCAATCCTGGCAATCCTGTCTCTTGCCGTTTGCCGTTGCCGTTGCCGTTGCCGTTTCCCGTTGTCCTGTCGGCTCGGCAGCGGATCGCGGTGCGTCAGCGATCGGCTGTGATTTCATCGTAGCCGGTGCGGCCACGATCTCGTCAGAGAAGGTCCCTCACAAGCGCTCGGGATGACAACGGGCGGCGCTCCGGATGACATATCCCTGATTCCCGGTTAATTTCACGACCATGAAAACAGCTACCTTCGAAACCAATCGCGGCACTATCGTCGCTGAGCTGTACGACAAGGACGCGCCCAAGACCGTCGAGAACTTCGAGACGCTCGCCAACAAGGGCTACTACGATGGCGTGAAGTTCCACCGCGTCATTCCTGGCTTCGTGATCCAGGGCGGCGACCCGAATTCGCGAGATCTGCCGTCAGGCGATCCGCGCATCGGCACCGGCGGGCCCGGCTACACCATCAAGTGCGAGACGAGCGGCAACCCGCGCACCCACGAGCTCGGCGCGCTCTCGATGGCGCACGCGGGCAAGAACACCGGCGGCAGCCAGTTCTTCGTCGTGCTCGACGAGAACAACACGCGCCACCTGAACGGCGTACACACCGTGTTCGGCAAGGTGACGAAGGGCATCGATGTGGTGCAGAAGATCCAGAAGGACGACGTTATGAACTCCGTGCGCGTCGCCTGACCCCACCACCAACCAACGGACCGCGACGATGTCGCTGCACCTCGAAGACAAGAAAGCCGCCTTCGTCGGCATGATCGTGACGACCGCCCTGCTCTTCGTGATGGCCTTCACGATCGTGAAGCTCACGAACGCGCATTTCGAAAAAGAAAAGGCCGGCGAAAAGGCCAAGTAACACTACAAGCTGGTTGCTGGGTGGTCGTGCTTGTTGCTGGGTGACGCTGGGTGAGCTGCGAACGGCGCGAACGCGTCAGAGTAGAAGGGGGCCCGGGTCGTCGATTCGACCCGGGCCCCCTTTGTGGTCTTGCTCGTCTGGCTAGCAGTCAGCGTCACCCAGCTACCAGCACGACCACCCAGCAACCAGCGGCCGTGATCATGACCGTCGCAGTCTCACGCCTCCAGACCCAGTCTCGATCGTGATCTCACCTTTGCCATCCCCGATGGTCCCGGACAGGAAGTTCCGCTCCGTCTTCCGAACCTGAACCGGGATGTCCGTATCGATGCCCCCGCTGCCGGTCTCGATGCGGATCGATGCGCCTAACGACTCCGGGATGCCGAGCGTCACGCCGCCTGACCCCGACTCGACGTGCAGCGTCTCCACGTCCGCGCGCAGGTCCAGTTCCACCGACCCGCTGCCGCTATCGAGCTTGATGCGCTTCGACTGCACCTGGCCGAGCCGCACGCTGCCGGAACCCGTGTCGAGCTCCAACTCGTCGACCACCACGTCCGTCGCGCGAACGCGTCCGGAGCCGGTGTCCATCTTGAGGAACGGCCCCTTGATGTTCGCCACCTCGACGCTGCCCGACCCCGTATCGAGATCGATCTCGCCCTGTGCGTCGGTGACGCGGACCTCGCCGGAGCCCGTGTCGAGCGAGAGCTTGCCGCGCGTGTGGGTGGTCGTCACCGGCGCCGCGCTCACATCGACGTACAGATCGCCTTCGACGTTCTCGATCTTCGCTTCGCCGACGCCGAGGTAGACCGACAGGCGCTTACCGCGCGGGACAACGACGCGAATGTCCGCATGCGCATCGAGCCCGTCTCCGCTCCCGACGATGTCGACGCTCCGGCCGTCATCGTTATGGTTGTCGCCGAACGTGCCGTCATCGTCCACGCGAATCGTCGTGCGCCCGCGCCACCGATCGGAATCGGGTTGGCGGTAGACGATACGCCGATCCGGGTAGACCACGCGCAGCGTCTCTCGGCCGCGAATCGATCCACTCTGGATCTGAAGCCGCGACGCGTCGCCACCACTGCGCGTGATTTCGACAGTCACCTCGGACCCGGTGCCGCCCTCCACGCGCATGATGCCGGCGATGTTGTACACGGCGACGTCGTTGCCCGCGAGCGTGCGGCGCTCGGGTGTCTGCGCGGCACTGATCGTCGGCACCGCCGAGAGCACCACGGCGGTCAAGCCGGCGAGAGAACAAGTGATGCTGTTAGACCAAAGAAGGAATCGCATGAATACGTTACCGGAGCCGGTTCGGAGAAGTGCGCAAGCTGAGCGAGACGTCGTGACTGAGACAGCCACTCGGCTCCCCGGGTTTGGACTGGACGGTAACGATATTGTGGGGTCCGAGGACCGGCGTTGCGAACGCGCCAGGGCACAATTAAGTTACCGACCAGTCAGTTATTTCTACTGGCGGATACGAATCCCATGGCCAAACGCATCAAACGCCCACCTCAGCCGCCAGCCTCACGCGCGCCACGACGCACCGCGCCGCGGTGGCGCCGCCTGCCCGAGGAACGGCCACGCCAGATCCTCGACGCCGCGCTCGAGGTCTTCGACGAGCGCGGCCTCGCCGGCGCCAGGCTCGACGACATCGCGCGCCGTGCCGGCGTCTCCAAAGGCACCATCTACCTGTACTTCCCGAACAAGGAAGAGCTGTTCCGCGAAGTCGTGCGCGCCGTCGTCGTCGACCGACTGCGCCAGGCTGCGGCCAAGGCGGGCGAGGGCGATCCGGTCGAGGAGCTCGAGCGCTACATGCGCGAGCACTGGGACTTCGTTCGCTCACCCGAGTTCCAGACGATCTTCAAGCTCGTCACTGGCGAGCTGCACAACTTCCCCGACCTCGCCGAGTTCTACGGGCGAGAGGTCGTGATGCCATCTACGCAGCTGTTAGCCGGGATGATTCGTCGAGGCATCGACCGTGGTGACTTCCGACAGGTCGACCCGGTGCTCGCGGCCCGCTTCCTGTCATCCACGGCCATGACGCACTCGACATGGTGCGCTCGCCGGCACGTGTTCAAGCTGCTGACGGACGTCACGGATGAGCAGGTGTTCGAACAGATCTCCGATTTCTTCTTTCACGCGATCCGCGCAACTCCCGCGGCGCCGGCTCCGGCGACGCCGTCCAACAAATGAAAGTGAACGATTCAGCTATCACGCACCAAGGCGCGCCGTCGCGCCGCGTCGCCGTCTCCATCGTCACCGCCCTGTCGGCTTCCTTGCTCGCGCTCTCGGGCGTCCGCGCGCAGACGGCCGCGCCCGTCAGCATCTCGTTAGGGGACGCTGCCCGCCTCGCCGCGAAGCAGAATGGCACGGTCGTGGCCGCACGTTTCCGCGCCGATCAGGCGGACGCCCGGGTGACGCAACGCCGCGCCGCCCTGCTGCCTAACGTGTCCGCGTCGGCGCTCGAGAACGGCCGCACGCTCAATACCGCGACGTTCGGTATCGACTTCCCGACGGCGACCGGACAACCGCCGGTCTTCGATCCCGGCGGCGAGCTCGAGGGTCCGGTCAACGTGTTCGACGCGCGCGCCCACTTCACGCAATCGCTGTTCGATGCGGCGGCTATCGCTACCGTGCGTAGCGCCAAGGCCTCAGCGACCGCGAGCGACTTCGACGCCGACCAGGCCGCCGAGCAGGCCGCCTCGAACGCCGCCGTCGCCTACGTGCGCGCGGCGCGAGCTGATGCCCAGCTCGGCGCGCGCGTCGCCGATTCGTCGCTCGCCGAAGACCTCCTCCGGATTGCACGCGACCAGCTCACCGCCGGTGTTGGCGTTGGCCTCGACGTCACGCGCGCACAGTCCCAGCTCGCGAACATCCGCGCCCAGCTGATTGTTGCCCGCAACGACCGGGGCCGCACTCGCCTCGACCTGCTTCGGCAACTCGGTCTTCCGCTCGACACACCCGTGACGCTGACGGACTCGCTCGCAGCGTTGCGCATGGACGAGGCGCTGCCAACTGATCAAGCGGCGATCGACCAGGCGCTACGTGGGCGCGCCGATCTACGCAGCATCGAGGCGCAACTCACCGCGGTCGAGCGACAGCTCGGGGCCGTGCGCGCGGAGCGATTGCCCAGTCTGTCGGCGTTCGGCGACTACGGATCCATTGGCAAGAACGGCGGCGCTTTGCTCCCGACGTACAATTGGGGCGTCCAACTGTCCCTGCCGATCTTCGACGGCCTTCGTCGCGAAGGGCGCACCGAGGAGCAGACAGCGCTGCGTCGCGAAATCGACGTGCGACGGCGTGATCTTCGCGAACAGGCGTCTGTCGAAGTACGGACGGCATTGCTCGATCTCGCATCCGCGCGTGAAGCCGTCGCTGCAGCTCGAGAGCGCGTGCAACTCGCGGAACAGGAAGTTGCCCAAGCCAGCGAGCGGTTCCGCGCGGGAGTCGCCGGCAACGCCGACGTCTTCACCGCTTCGCTCTCGCTGAACGGCGCGCGCACGCAGGTTGTCGACGCTCTCGCTGCGTACCAGGCCGCACGCATCGCGCTCGCGCGTTCGCAGGGCGGTGCGCGGGAACTGAATTGACGTTCGATCGGAATGGTTGAATCACTCGCATAACGACACGATCCATGGCTACCGCTCTCTCTGAAGAACAATCCGCTCCGTCCGGTTTCCGCGTTGCACCTGCCTCCGAGCCGCCGAAGCCGTCTCGTCGAAAGTTCATCCTGCCGATCGTCGGCATCCTTGCGTTGCTCGCCATCATCTGGGCCGTACGCAAATGGAGCTACGGCCGCGCGCACGAGTCCACCGAGAATGCTCAGGTCGACGGGCACCTGGTGCCTGTGCTCGCGAAGGTCGGCGGCTTCGTCACCGCCGTCCGCGTCGGTGAGAACGACCGCGTGAAAGAAGGCGCCGAGCTCGTCCATATCGACGACGCCGAGTACAAGGTCAGACTCGCGCAGGCCGACGCGGACCTTGCTGCCGCGGTGTCCGTTGCTGGAAGCCGAGGCGTGACGGGCCAGGCCGAAGCGCAGGTGCAGACCGCCGCGAGCCAGCGACAGGTCGTGGATGCGCAGATTGCGGCGGCCGCGGCGAACCGCCAGAAAGCGGTGTCCGATCTCGCACGGATGAAGGAGCTCGCGGAGAAACAGATCGTGTCGAAGCAGCAGCTGGACGCGGCGCAAGCCGCCGCCGACGCCGCGATCGCCAACGAGAATGCCGTTCAGCGTCAGGCTGGCGCCGCCGGTGCTGGTGTCACGAACGCCGAAGCAGGTGCGCGCTTTGCGACTGCCCGACTCGGCGCCGCGAAGGCTGCGCGTGACAACGCTGCGCTCCAACTGTCGTACACGTCGGTCACGGCACCGCTCGCCGGAACGGTGTCGCGAAAGCAGGTCGAAGTGGGTCAGCTCGTGCAGCCCGGGCAGCCGTTGCTCACGATCGTCGGCGATACGGGCATCTGGGTGACCGCCAACTACAAAGAGACACAGCTCGCCGAAGTTCGCGTCGGCAGCCCCGCCGAGATTGACGTCGACGCCTACGCAGGCTGCAAAGCGGAAGGCAAGGTCGAGAGTATCGGTGCGGCGACCGGTGCCAAGTTCGCGCTCCTGCCGCCCGATAATGCGACGGGCAACTTCACGAAGGTCGTGCAGCGGGTCCCCGTCCGTATTGTCGTGACACGGGGGTGCGGCGAAAACCGACCGCTCAGACCAGGCATGTCGGTCGAAGCTCACGTGGTAACCAAACAACAGTAGCATCGATGAGCACGACCGTTAGTGAGAGCCCCGGGATCGTGGTCGCCGAGGCGTACGCGCCCGCGGCGGCCACTCCGGAGGTCGCGCCTGCCGAGGACCGGTACAAGCACAAGTACCTGATCGCAATCGCGGTAACGCTGGCGGCGGTGCTCGAGCTCATCGACACCTCGATCGTGAACGTCGCCATCCCGCACATGATGGGGAACCTGGGCGCGACGATCGATGAGATCTCGTGGGTGTCCACGGGCTACATCATCGCGAACGTCATCGTGATCCCGATGTCGGGATGGCTGTCGGCTTACTTCGGCCGTCGACGCTATCTCACCGGGTCGATCATGCTGTTCGTGGCCGCGTCGTTCATGTGCGGAGCGGCGACGTCGCTCGGCGGGCTCGTGCTGTGGCGCGTCATTCAGGGGCTCGGTGGCGGTGCGTTGCTATCCACGGCGCAGTCCACGCTGTTCGAGTCGTTCCCGCCGGAGGAGGCGGGCATCGGTCAGGCGATGTTCGGCGTCGGTGTCATGGTCGGACCGACCATCGGTCCCACGTTAGGCGGCTGGATCACCGACAACTACAACTGGCCGTGGATCTTCTACATCAACGTGCCGCTCGGCATCCTGGCCGCGATCATGGTCATGGCCTACGTGCGCAACGCGGCGCACCAGGAGCGCGCGAATCGCATTGATATCACCGGCATCATCCTGCTCGCCCTTACAGTCGGGTCGCTACAGTGGATGCTCGAGCGCGGCGAGCGTTACGACTGGTTCGAATCCCGCTTCGTGACGACACTCGGCGTCGTGGCGCTCGTGTCGGGTATCGCCCTGATCTGGCGCGAGCTCACGGCCGAAGAGCCGATCATCGACTTCAGCGTTCTGAAGAGCCGGCAGCTCGCGACCGGCGTCATGTTCGCCGCGGTGCTCGGTCTGGCGCTCTACGGCGGCGTGTTCGTGCTCCCGATCTTCCTGCAATCGCTGCACGGATTCACGGCGTGGCAGACGGGTAAGGTGATTCTGCCAGGCGCGCTCGCGTCGGCGTTCACCATGGCCGTCGTTGGCCGGAACGCGCAGAAGCTCGACGCACGCTACACGATCGTCGCCGGGTCGGGGCTGTTCATGTTATCGATGTGGCAGATGTCGCAGATCACGCTCGACAGCGGCACCGGTGACCTGTTCTGGCCACTCGTGTTCCGGGGCATTGGCCTTGGTCTCATCTTCGTACCGCTCACGAGCGCGTCGATGGCGGAGCTATCGGTCCGTCAGCTAGCACAGGGCACCGGGCTGTACAACCTAACGCGACAGCTCGGCGGCTCGCTCGGTATCGCGCTCATGGCCACGTTGCTGTCGCGCTTCACGGCCACCCGCCACGCGGTGCTCACGGAGCACGTCGGCGCGATCGACATCGCGGGTCAGGGCCGCCTCGACATGATCACGCGCGGGCTCATGGCGCACGGCGTGAACCCGATCGTCGCCAAGCAGCAGGCGCTCTTCATCCTGGATCGGCAGATCTCGGCGCAGGCGAGCGTGTTGGCCTTCTCGAAGATCTACCTGCTGAACGGCATCATCCTGCTCTGCGCGCTGCCGCTGCTACTTCTATGGAAGACGGGCCGCGGCCGAGGTAGCACCGGCCCCGCGCATTGAAGTTGTCATTCCGAGTGGAGCGCGCGCGAAGCGCACGCGCAATCGAGGAATCGAGACCCTGCCGGGTAGAAAGCCCTGTGTTGGGACGATCGCGATTCCTCGTGCGCCCAGAGGGCACCCGCGCCGCTACGCGGCTCCGCTCGGAATGACGACCGACGCCGTTCCGTTGATCGTGGACCTCGACGGAACGTTGATCGACGGCGACACTCTGCATCTCTCCGTCGCGCGATTGCTCCGGGCGCGACCCTGGCTGGTGCCCGTGCTGCCGTTCGTCGCGCTGACTGGCCGCGCGCGGTTCAAGCGCTACGTGAGCGAGCGGGTCGTGCTTCCGGCGGATGCCCTGCCCTATCGACCCGAGGTGTTGGAATTCGTCCGCCGAGAGCGTGCGTCCGCGCGACCAGTCCTGCTCGCGACGGCGGCTGATCGGCGAATCGCCGACGCTGTGGCAGCGCACCTGGAGCTGTTCGACTTCGTCATCGCGAGCGACGGGAGACACAACGCGAAGGGGCCTGGCAAGCTCGAGTCGATCCGCGCCCACCTTGGAGCGCAGCCCTTCGACTATATGGGCGACAGCATGGCAGACGTGCCGGTGTTCCGGGCCGCCAGATATTCGTATCTGGTGTGTCCGGGCAGCGCCCTCGAGGCGGCCGTGCGGGATGGCTGTCGGGTCGAAGCGATCTTCTCGCCGCGAGCCTGACACGTAGTTCACCCACCCGCGCCCATCCGTTCGCAGCTCGGGGTTGGACGCCCGCGCGACAGTCGTAATCTTACTGGACCGGCCCCGTCGTACGACCTTCAGTCCAATCGGTTCGATGACGACTTCCGCGCTTCCAGCTCGCGATGCTGCGCTGGCCCTCATGCACGAATACACCGCGAGCGACTCGCTCCGGAAGCACATGTACGCGGTGGAGGCGGCCATGCGCGCGTACGCCGAGCACTTTGGTGAAGACGTCGAGCGGTGGGGGCTTGCGGGCCTCATGCACGACTTCGACTACGAGCGGTGGCCCAACGCCGCCCATTCGCCTACGGAGGAGCACCCAGCCGCTGGCGTCGCTGTCCTGCGTGAGCGGGGCTACCCGGACGACGTGCTCGAGGCCATTCTGGGGCACGCCAGCTACTCCGGTGTCCCGCGGGTCACACGCATGGCCAAGACCCTGTTCGCGGTCGACGAGCTCACCGGGCTGGTCACGGCGACCGCCCTCGTCCGTCCCTCTCGGAGTGTGCACGAGGTGGACGCGCGGTCGGTGCGCAAGAAGATGAAAGACAAGGCGTTCGCTCGGGGCGTGAACCGGGATGACGTCGTGAACGGCGCCGCCGATCTGGGTGTCGACCTCGATTGGCACATTCAGTTTGTGATCGATGCCATGCGGGCGCGGGCCGAGTCGTTGGGGCTCGCCGGATCGCCGTCGGGAGGTTGAGTTGGCGGGTCAACGCTTCACCCCAGCGCCGCGTTCTAAAGGCGACCCGATCACTCGCCTACGTGACGCTTGCTCTGACGTTCGATTTTCCGTCTGCCGTGCTCTCGCCGCCTGAACCGACGGCGCGCGAGCGCGAGCACGAACTCGTGGTTTCCGCCCAGCGCGGAGATACCGAGTCGTTCGCGGCACTGGTGCGTCTACATCAGCGACGGGCGTATGCGGTCGCGCGTGCCATCGTGCTCACGCACGAGGACGCGGAGGACGCCGTGCAGGAAGGGTTTCTGCACGCGTTCCGCGCGCTCGATCGGTTTCTGCCGGACCAGGCGTTCGGCGCGTGGTTGAATCGCATCGTCGCGAACGCCGCGCTCGACATCACGCGTCGCAAGAAGGTCCGCGATGCCGACGCCCTGACAGATACGATCGCTTCTCCGTTTCGCGACCCGGCTGAATCCGCCGAGCTGCGGCGAAGATTGACCGTCGCGTTGTCGACGCTGAACGAGCGGCAGCGCGCGGTGATCGTGTTACACGACGTGGAAGGATTCAAGCACGCAGAGATCGGCCGGCTGCTCGGTATTCCCGAGGGAACCGCGCGGTCAGATCTGCACCATGCGCGGGCGCGTCTGCGCCAGGCGTTGAGTGCCGTCAGGAGCCAGCTATGAAGATCGAACGTGGGACGCCTCACGAATGGGGCGACGAAGAAGTGACGCAGCTGCTTCGCGACGTCTATGCGTCGCCGGCGGCCAACGCGTCGTACTGGGACACGCTCGAATCGCGCATCATGGCGCGCATCGCGAGCGGCGGCGAAGCGCCCGAGTGGTGGGGCGTGTTCCACGGGTGGGTACGTGTCGGACTCGCGGCGGCGGTGCTCGCCGGCGTGCTGTCCGGTGCCGCGCTGCTTCGTGAACGTGAAGCCCAGGAGCGGCTCGCGTACGAAGCCGTGATGGAATCGGCGTCAGTGATTCCGGTCGCGGGCCCGACGATCGCTCGCGGTCCGAGCCACAGCACGCGCGATGCGACGCTTCGCTCGCTCATGGGCTACTGACGAGGGTACGCAATGCATAGTTCGAAGAATGTCGCCATCGCGTTTCTGCTCGGTGCCGTGCTCGTCGGCGGCGCACTCGGCTTCACGGCCGATCGCGTCTGGATGCGCGACGCGACCTACAGCAGTGACCCCCGCGCCTCCAGGGCGCTCCTCTATGACCGCCTCGAGCTCAACGCCATGCAACGCGCGGCGTGGGACTCGATACTCGACGATCGCCACCGGCAGTTCGATTCGCTTTTCAAGCCGATCAAGCCTCAGATGGACTCGATCCGATCGCGTGGCCGCACTCAGATCCGCGGCCTGCTGACACCGAAGCAGCTCGACCGCTTCGAGCAGATCCTCCGAGAGCCGAAACCGGGTGAGAAGCGGGAGACCCCAAAGTGAAACGTTTCGGCCTAACGATTCTGCTGTTCCCCACGGCGCTCGCTGCTCAAGCGGGCGCCGATTCGGTAGCACACCCTATTAGCCTCAGCGAAGCCGTACAGCTCGCGCGGCGAAACTCCCCGACGACCGTGCAGGCTGCGGGTACCACGCGGTCCAACGCCGCCTCGGTGCGCTCGGCGTACTTGTCATACCTTCCGACGGTGTCGCTCACCTCGGGCGCCAGCAAGCAGAGCGGCAACCGATTGAGCGAGAGGAACGAGTTTATTTCGATCAACGGCAAGACATCGTACACCACGGGTCTGACGATGAACGTCGACCTGTTCGACGGCGGCAACCGCCTGTTTCGGCTTCAGAGCGCGAAGGCGAACGTCAACGCTTCGGAGGCAAACGAGACGCTGCAGCAGTACAACGTGTCGCTGAACGTGAAGCAGCAGTACTACGCGGTGCTCGCCGCGCGCGAAGCGGAGTCGGCGGCAAAAGCCCAACTCGACCAGGCGACGGAGCAGCTCAAGACCGCGAGCGCCAAAGTGGCCGCCGGCGCGGCGACCAAGTCCGACTCGTTGCGCGCCATCATTCAGGTCGGCAACGGCCAGCTCGCGCTCTTGCAGGCTCGCAATAACTTGAACGTCGCGAACGCCTCGCTCACCAGGCTCGTTGCAACGCCGTTCCTGGTCACTGCCACCGCGGGCGATACGACGGAGGCGATGGAACTCGCCGCCGACAGCGAGCAGATCGCAGCGGCCGCGCTTCGCGGACCCGCGGTGCAAACGGCCGAACAGGTGTACTCCGCGGCACGGGCGAACGCACGTGTATCGTTGACGTCGTACCTGCCGACCGTCGCATTGCGGTTTAATCGCGGCGGCAGTGGTTACAACCCATACCTCGGCTGGAGCGACCCGTTTGCGTACTCCCAAGGCTTGAGCCTGAATGTCAATTTCCCATTCTTCAATCAGGGCGCGCGCGAGGAGCAGATCGTCAGGTCTCGAGTGACGGAGAACAACGCGCAGGCACTGCTCCGCGACACGCGGCTCGCCGCGCAGCAGCAGCTCACGCAGTACCTCAGCGCGTTCCGCACCGCCCAGCAACGGGTGGAGATCCAGCTCGCGTCGGTCGCCGCGGCGGACGAAGACCTGCGGGTCCAGCAGCGTCGTTATGAGCTCGGCGCGTCCACGTTCCTCGACGTCCTCAGCTCGCAGGTCACGCTCAACCAGGCGCGCTCCGCGCTGATCCAGGCGCGCTTCGATGCGCGCGTGGCGAAGGCACAGATCGAAACGCTGACCGGCAAGGACATGTGAGCAGGCGCATCAGCGCCACCTCGTGTCTCCTCGACCGCACCCTAACGACTCACATGTCCTCTCCCCGAGGCTTACTCCGTTGAAACGCTTCACGCACTCCCTCGTCGTCGGCCTCGCGGCTGCGGCCGTGACGGTCGTTGCCTGCACGAGCAAGAAGGCGTCGACCGTCCCGATCCCGACCGCCGCCATCGACCGACGGGACATCGTCGTCGATGCATCCGCCACCGGCGCCGTCGAGCCGATCAACGTCGTCGAGGTGAAGTCCAAAGCGTCGGGACAGATCACCCAGATGCCGGTGGAGACGGGGACGCTGGTCAAGCCAGGCGATCTCATCGTTCAGCTCGACACGCGCGACGTGAAGAACCAGTACGATCAGTCGATGGCCGACGTGCGCGCGGCAGAGGCGAAGCTGCAGGTGTCCGAGTCGCAGAAGAAGCGGTCCGACGATCTCTTCAAGGCACGCATCATCACCGCGCAGGAACAGGAAGCGTCCGTGCTCGACTACGCGAACGCGCAGGCGGCGCTCGTTCGCGCACGTACGAACCTGGATCTTTCGCAGCAGCGCCTCGAGGACGCGACGGTCCGCGCACCGATCTCCGGTACGGTCATCGAGAAGACGGTCTCCCTCGGCCAGGTGATCACGTCGGGCACGAGCTCTCTGGGCGGCGGCACGACGCTGATCAAGATGGCCGACCTCAACAAGGTTCGAGTGCGTGCGCTCGTGACCGAGGCGGACATCGGCACGATCCAGCCGAACATGGCCGCGACGGTCACCGTCGATGCCTATCCCGACCGGCCATTTCGCGGCACGGTGGAGAAGATCGAGCCCCAGGCGGTCGTGCAGCAAAGCGTCACGATGTTCCCGGTGCTCATCACGATCTCGAACGTGGAGGGACTGCTCAAGCCGGGAATGAACGGCGAGGTATCCATCCTGATCGATCGCCGCGACAACGTCGTCGCGGTACCTAACGACGCGATCCGCAACGTCCGTGAAGCTGCGACCGCGGCGGCGGCACTCGGCCTCAATCCGGACTCGGTACAGGCGCAGATCCGCACTCAGATGGCGTCGATGGGCGGTGGCGGAATGAACGGCGGTACGGGTGGACGTCAGGGTGGCGGCAACGGCGGCGCCGCGCCGACCGGGGCGACCACGCCGAACGTGTCACGCGGCGAAGTCATGCTTACGAGCGACCAGGGGAACCAGGGCGACCAGCAGGGTCGCGGTGGACGCGGCCAGATGCCGGAAGTGACCGACAAGGACTGCGATGCCGTGAAGGTCGCGTTCGCGAAGCATCCGGACGCGGAGCAGAAGCTCGTCGGACTCCGCGGCCGCGTGCAGAGCGGAGAGCTCGACTTCCAGCAGATGCGCACCGAGTCGCAGAAGATCTATGAATCCGCCGGCGTCGATGCGCGCGTTGCCGGCGCATGTCGCATGCGTGACCGCCAGCGTGCTGGCGGCGACTCAGCCGGCCGCGGCGGTCCGCAGGTCGCTGGACGTGGTCAGCCGGGCCAGGGCAGCCGGGGCGATCGTGGCTTCGTGCCGGAGCGCGCAGGCGGCGTATCCACTCCCGTGCAGGCGGGCGAGTTTCCGGCGCGGCGCCCGCGTCCGAGCCTCGTCTTCGTCGCCGAGAACGGCACGTACAAGCCGCGCGTCGTGCGGTTGGGCGTCGGCAACTTCGACTACACCGAAGTCGTGAGCGGAATCAAGGAGGGCGAGCAGGTCGCGTTGCTGGCTGCCGCCGCGATGCAAGCGAAGCGAGACGAGCAGAACAATCGCATCCGCGGTATGGGTGGTATGCCGGGCCTCACGCCGCCACGCGGTGGTGCCGCGGCGCCGGGCGGCGCGGGCGGTGGTGCCCGTGGCGGCGCCGCCGGCGGCGGCGGCCAGGCCAGACCCTAACGAGACACCGATGCTCATCGGCGAGATCATCAGCGTCGCGCTCGGCGCGCTCAGGGCGAACAAGCTGCGGTCGCTCCTCACGATGCTCGGCATCGTGATCGGAGTCGCCGCGGTCATCTCCGTGATCGCGCTCGGCACCGGCGCGCAGAAGGCCGTGAACGACCGTATTTCCGCGTTAGGGACGACGCTCCTGACCATCATGCCGGGGCAGGCGTTCGGCATGGGTGGCATTCGGAGCGGCGATCAGCAGAAGATGACGATGGATGATGCCAAGGCAATCGAGGAGCACGCCGAACACATCACTGCTGTGCAGCCCGAGATGCAGCGTCAGCTGCAGATTCAGTACAACAATCGGAACGCGAACACGTCCATCATTGGCACGACACCGAACTACCTCGAGGTTCGGAAGTACGAGCTCGCGGCGGGGCGGATGTTCACCCCGGGTCACGACGCCGCGCGCGCCCGAGTCGCGGTCGTCGGGCCGGCGGTGGCACAACTGCTCGGATTCGACAACCCGATCGCCCTCGTCGGCGAATCGGTGCGCATCCGCGGCATTCAGTTCGACGTGATCGGCGTACTCAAGAGCAAGGGTCAGGGGTCGGGCTTTGGGAATCCCGACGAGCAGGTGCTCATTCCTCTCAACACCGCGCGCTTCCGCGCGATGGGCACCGACAGGCTTCGCTCGATCAACGTGCTCGCCAGCAGCGAAGCCAACATTCCGCTGGCGATGGCGGAGATTCAGAAGGTGCTGCGTCGTGAGCACCGCCTGCGTCCGGGAAAGGAAGACGACTTCAACATCCGAAATCAGTCCGACTTTCTGAATACGTTAGGCGAGACGACGGCCGTGTTCGGTCTCCTGCTCGCGGGCATCGCGACCGTGAGCCTCGTCGTCGGCGGAATCGGGATCATGAACATCATGCTCGTGTCCGTGACCGAGCGTACGCGCGAGATTGGCGTCCGGAAGGCACTCGGCGCCACGAAGACGAATATCCTCGCGCAGTTCCTGATCGAAGCGATCGTCCTCTGCATCCTCGGTGGGATCATCGGGATCGCCGTCGGCGCCGGTACAGCCTTCGTGCTCAGCCACAGCTTCCAGTGGAATACGCAAATCTCGTCGTCGGCCGTGATCATGGCCTTCGTGTTCTCGGCTGCAGTCGGCGTGGTGTTCGGCGTGTGGCCGGCGCGACGCGCGGCGATGCTCGACCCGATCCAGGCGTTGCGGTACGAGTAGCTCGCGACTCGGATCGACGGAAAGAAAACGAGAAGCCCCCGACGCTCACGGAGCGTCGGGGGCTTCTCGTTTCGCTTCCCTCGTACTGGTTTTCCGTCGTTAGACGGAGTCGTCCGCGTCCTGCTGAGCCTTGCCGAAGTTCTTCTGGATCTTGCCTTCCATTGTCTTCGCTTTGGCCTTGAGGTTCTCGCTGTCGTCGCCAGTGATGTCAGCGGCTGCGTCGCGGACCTTGCCTTCCGCTTCCTTCGCCGCGCCCGTCACCTGGTTCTGTACGCCTTTAGAGCGGAGATCGTCCGACATGCTGCCTCCTGATAATGCGTGTATCGCGCTTCGCTATGCCCCGTTCCCGCCGAGGTGGGTACGTGTTTGGCAAACGTTGTGCCCGTCACTAATGGCCGAGCCAGGTACAGCGATCACCCGATGCATACGACCTCGGCGTTCCCGAATGGATCAGCCCGTTGGTATCGACTTGTTAATTGGTATCACAACAATTGCCGGGAAGTGGCGAGCGCGCCTTACGCGGGCACGACCGGCCGTTGCCTAACGTTGACGCGCCCAAGCGAGGCGACCCGAACGTGACGGGCTCAGGCCACTCAGACGAAGGGTGAACGGATGCTGGGGATCTGACGGATTGACTCGTCGCACGGTGCAGAAGCACTTGCAACGAGCCAATCCTTAGTTGGACGTCGAAAGAGATGCATATGCCGTAGGATGATACTCTTGCGATATATCGTGACCGACGATATATCTTCGATGTATCGTAACCGGAGTCTCGTATGTGGAACGGTAGCATCTTCATGGGCTGTAACCCCGGATCCGGGAGTGGCAGCCGCGGCTGGAGCTTCGACCCCGAGGGGTGGTTCGGCGGCGGGCGCCGCGGGCGTGGCGGGCCATTCCGGGGTGGTCGCATGTTCGAGCAGGGCGACCTCAAGTACGTCATCCTCCAACTGCTCGAGGAGAAGCCACGGCACGGGTACGAGATCATCAAGGCTCTCGAGGATCGCTTCGGCGGCATGTACTCTCCGAGCGCGGGGACGGTGTACCCGACACTGACGCTGCTCGAAGACATGGGCTACGCCCGCGTCAACGTCGAGGAGGGAGGCAAGAAGACGTACTCGATCACCGACGAAGGCCGCGCCTACCTCAGTCAGAACAAGTCGGCCGTCGACGACATCTTCGAGCGGATGTCGGAGTTCGCGGCAACGTTCGTGAGCGACGGCATGATGGACGTGAACCGCGCGATCAAGGACGTCGCCCAGGCGACGTACCGCGGCGCGCCACGGATTTTCCGCGACAAGGAAGCGGTTGCCAAGATCAGGGAGTCACTGACCCGCGCCGCTCGTGAAATCGACGAGATCGTCCGCGCCAGCGCGGATCGAGCCCAGCCGAAGACACCCTGAAATCGCCCTGAGCACGGCCTGACGTCGCTTTACGCGCGTCTCACGACGGCTAGATTACCGACGGGTCGCGGAGGAAGTCCGCGACCCGTTTTCGTTGCAGTAGCGTCGGACGTCGACGATACTGGTCCCTGATTTTCAGGTGGCCGAGTCCGTGCCTGTCCTTACTGTATGACCGCCACTCCGGCCCCGCTTCCGGCGGGCGACCCGCGACCCATCGGGGCCCTCCCCGAGGGCGCCGAAGGGCCGCAACGACAGCACGCCGAAGCCAATCCGCAGGGCAAGCGGCTCCTCGTTCTCTCCCTGACCGCGCTCGGGGTCGTCTACGGCGACATCGGTACGAGTCCGCTGTATGCGATCAAGGAGGCGTTCAAGCCGCGCTACGGGTTGGCGCCGAACATCGAGAACGTCTACGGCCTGCTCTCGCTCATCGTGTGGGTGCTCGTACTGATCGTGAGCGTGAAGTACGTCGCGTTCATCCTCCGCGCCGACAATCGCGGCGAAGGCGGAGTCCTCGCGCTGCTCGCGCTCATTCTTCAGCGGCAGCACCGCGAGGGAGAAGCCCGCCGCCGAGGGCTCCTGATCGCCCTCGGACTTTTTGGCGGCGCATTTCTCTACGGCGACGGCGCGATCACACCGGCCATCTCTGTACTCGGGGCCGTCGAAGGTCTCGAGGTGGCGTCACCGGCCCTCGCCCACATCGTCATTCCGATCGCGTTCGTCATCGTCGCGATGCTGTTCTGGTTCCAGCGTTACGGAACCGCGCGCGTCGGTGGCCTCTTCGGATGGATCATGCTCGTCTGGTTCGGGACCATCGCCGCGCTCGGCGTGCGTGGCATCATGGTGCGACCAGACATTCTCCTCGCCATCAACCCGTGGCATGCGGTGCGATTTTTCATCGCCCACCCGCAGCTGACGTTCGTCGCGCTCGGCGCCGTCGTCCTGGTGATCACTGGCGGCGAAGCGCTCTACGCCGATATGGGCCATTTCGGACCGAAACCGATCCGCATCGTGTGGTACTGGTTCGTGCTCCCGTGCCTCCTGCTGAACTACTTCGCCCAGGGCGCTCTGCTGATCGAGAACCCGACCGCGGTGAGCAACCCCTTCTACCTGCTGGCGCCGAGCTGGTTCGTTTACCCGCTGCTCATCATCGCGACGTCGGCGGCGGTAGTCGCGTCGCAGGCGCTCATCTCGGGAGCGTTCTCGCTCACGCAGCAGGCGATCCAGCTCGGCTACAGTCCGCGCATGCGGATCATTCACACGTCGAAGCAGGAAGCCGGGCAGATCTATATCCCCGAGGTGAACAAGGCGCTCGCGGTCGGCACGCTGCTGCTCATCCTCGGCTTCAAGTCGGCTACGGCGTTAGGCTCGGCGTACGGCGTTGCGGTGAGCGGTACGATGGCGATCACGAGCATCCTGTTCTACATGGTGGTCCGCGACCAGTGGGGCTGGTCGCAGCTCAAGGCCGGCTCGTTTCTCTTGGTCTTCCTGTCCATCGATCTCACGTTCTTCTTCGCGAATCTGCTCAAGATCCCGGCGGGTGGATGGGTACCGGTCGCGGTCGCGTTGTCGGTCTTCACGCTCATGACGACGTGGAAGCGTGGCCGAGAGATCCTGCGCGCGATCCTGCAGCGAGGTACGGTGCCGATCGACATGTTCCTCACGGACGTCGAACGGCGGAAGCCGGTGCGCGTGAAGGGTACGGCGGTCTTCATGACCTCGGAGGCCGGCGGTGCCCCCGTCGTCCTGCTGCACCACCTGAAACACAACAAGGTGTTGCACGACCAGGTGGTGCTGCTGTCGGTTCAGACCGCTGAGGCGCCCGAGGTGTCGCCGGATGAGCGTCTCCAGATCGAACCGCTCGGGCAAGGGTTCTTCCGCGTCAAGGCGTCGTACGGCTTCATGGAGACGCCTAACGTACCGTCGATCCTCCAGGCCGCCGGGCGGCACGGCATCAACGCGAAGAAGACGGACGTGTCGTACTACCTCGGGCGCGAGCGTCTCATCCCGAACAAGCCACGCCGCTCGAAAGATCCCGAGATCGCCAGCATGGCGCGCTGGCGGAAGAAGCTGTTCGTGCTGATGTCGCAGAACGCGCGCGGCGCGACGGAGTTCTTCGGACTTCCGCCGAATCGGGTCGTCGAGCTGGGAACACAAATCGAATTCTGAACCCGGCTATCGGCCATCAGCCACCAACCGCGCGATCATCGTTTTCCGAGTACTCCCCATATCGCGGGATCTTCGGGCCCGAGCACCCAGGCCGAAAAGCCGCGCAGCTTTTTCTCCTTCATGAGCGCGACCTTCGCGCCGAAGCTGCGCGCGTTCTCGAGAAAGAGCCACTCGAACGTGCCGCCGACTTCCATCGATGCGTACGGCACCTGCTGAACGTCGTCCCACTTGATCGTCGCGCCGTTGCGCTCGGCGAGACCGGAACCCCAGGACCAACTCACGGAATTCGCGCTGGTCCGCGCGCGCTCGGGCGTTGGGTCCGAGCGCGCGGACCAGTAGTCGCCGTAGAGCGGAATGCCGAGCGACAGCTTGTCCGCGGGGACGTAGCGCAGGAAGTAATCGGCGATCGCGCGCATCCACGGGATCCCAGCCACTGGCCCGGGAGGCGTGCGGCGCGTGTGCTGGTCGTAGCTCATCACCGACAGGAAGTCCGCCGCCTTGCCTAACGCCGCGATATCGAATGTGCGCCAGCTGTCGGCGAGAAAGCGATGATAGCCGGTAGGGCCAGCCAGGTCGTCGGTCTGGTGCACGATCGCGGCGCTGACCGTGAAGCCACCCGCGTGCAGCGCCCGAGCGGCATCCGTGAACCACGCCGTGAAGCGGTCGCGGTCCTGGATGTTGACGTTCTCGACGTCGAACTGGATGCCCCAGTAGCCGTTTCGTCGGCACAGCTCGACGAGCGAGGCAATCGATCGTGAGCGGGCGGCGGTGTCGGCGAGAAGCCGACGGAGCGCCGGCTGATTGAATCCCTCATTCACGACGAGCGGCATGACCTTCACTCCGCGCGCCTTGGCCAGCTCGATCACTCGGCGATCGAGCGATCCGTACACGAGTCCGAGGCTGTCCACCGTGTAGACCTGCGGGCCGAGCACGGTGATCTGATCGATGTGCGCAACGAGTGACCGGTAGCTGTCCTCGCGATCGACGTAGTAGAAGAGGCGCTCGCTTCCCTGGCCGTGCGCGGTGTGGACCAACACCACGCTGGCAACGACGAATGCGGCGCGACGGAACCCGAGCATGCGGGAGATCTCAGCGGTCGAGGAGCTGAGAAAGTCGCGTTATTCGACGCGCGGCGAAAGACCTGCGGCGTGCCTAACGATGGACTGTCATCCCGAGCGTCAGCATTGTCATCCCGAGCGCAAGCGAGGGATCTTCTCGAAGGTGATCGTGGCCAGACTAGGCTACGAGTACTTCACAGAAGATCCCTCGCTGGCGCTCGGGATGACAACGATCAGAACGCCTCGTTGAACGCGATGTAGAGGCCCGAGGCGTTCTTGCCCATGCCGTAGTCCACACGAACCGTCGTGCCTTGCTTCGGGAGAAGCAGCCACCGCACGCCGGCGCCGTACGATGGCAACACGGTGGTCGACGCGAGCGAGGATAGGTTCGGCGCTACCGTTCCCGCGCCGGCAAACGCCGCGGCCCCGAATCGCCCCACGACCGGCATGCGAAACTCCAGTTGAGCGGCCGCCAGATCCTGATCGCGGTATCGACCGCGCACGTAGCCGCGCATGATCATCCCGCTACCCAGGAGCGAGAGTTGATCGAACGGCGCGTCTCCCGACGTTGCCTCGAAGTACGCCTGCCCCGCGAGCACACCGCGGCCGATGCGGCGGTAGCGACGCGCGTCAGCGGTGTAGCGCGCGAAGCGATAGTCGGCACCGAGCGCCGGATCGCTGTATGCGACCGTGGCCTGTGCAAACGAGCCCTTGGTCGGTGCGAAGATGTTGTCGCGAGAATCCCAGGCTCCGCCGCCGACCAGTTGCGACACGACTCCGCCGCTGGCGCCAAGCAGTTCGCCGCTATCGATCATGCCCCCTTCGTCCGCATCGCGAATGCTGGTGGTCGAGAACCGATACCCAAGCTGCGCGTACATCGCGCGCGCCAGCTTGCGTCGTCCCATGACGTTCGCGATGACCGAGCGCGCCTCGTACCACTCCTCCGCGCTCTCCGGCGCGTCGATGCCGATGCCGTAGAACGGCTGCGGAAAGCGCTGATACTCGAGCTGTGAGTTCATGCCCCAGCGATTTCCGGCGGACCAACGGTCAGTGGACACGAAGGCGCGGAACTGCTGCTTCGCGGTATACGCGGCATAGAACTGATCCGTCGAAGGGCGCGTGCTCGTATCGGTCGCGGAGCTCGAGACACGGAGCGCGGTCGCGCCGCCTACGAACCCGGTTTCCGGCGCCGACCCGATGACCGGCAGAACACGGATCGACGTCGCCTGTGCTGCCAGGACGGAAACGCGCGTCGCCATCAATGCAACGAGCAACGTGATGAACGTGCCACTGGCGCTATACCGCATCGAGTCCTCGCCGAGAAGATCCCAGGCCGCACGCCGGTGGTGGTGTGCGATCACGGCAGTAAGGTGCAACTCGATGGAGCGAGACCCCATACGTACGGTGACGTAGCGCGTACGGAGTCGAGGCGAACCACGCCACGCGATACAGAGCGGGGCGAGCCGACTGGCTCGCCCCGCTCGTTTCACGCGCAACGTGACTGACGCCGTTGTTCTACTGCACGTCGATCGACACGGTGCGCTTCTGTCCGTCGCGAATCACCTGAGCGGTGTGTTCATCAGCACTATTGATCGAGATGCGCGCGGCATTTCCATCGCGCACGGCGTGCCCATCGACCGACAGGAGAACGTCACCGGCGCGAAGGCCGGTCCACCGCTCGTTCGCATCGAGAATGAGGAACCCACGCTCGCTCCCTTGGCCAAGGTTCTCCGCGAGATCGTTGTTCACACGCGCGAGACGAAGGCCGTTCAGCGAGAACGTCGGATCCTCACCATCCCACACAGCAACGCTGCTGCCGGTGTTCACAGCCGGAACCGCCCACACGGCGTCGCCGGACGATCCGACGACACGCGCTTCAGGCGCGGCTGCGACGCTCGGAGTCGCGTACCCGTAGCCGTAACCGCCACCCTGCCCCTCGGCGGACGCGATACGAGATCCTGCGCGTGCCGGTGCAGGCTTCGGCGCCGGCGCAGTTGTCGGCGCGGCGTCGTCGTCATACGCGCGGCGATCCACATCCACATTGAGGCGCTCCAGCCGCTGCATCAGCTCGCGCGTCATATCACGCGCATGCTGCGCCGCGTTTTCCGCCTGGTTTTCGATCTCGATGCGAGCACGCGGATCGACACGCATCCGGATCCCATCGTAAAGGTTGCCGTCCATCTCGATGATGCGATTGCGGCCCCCTGGAAGCGGTGCGACCGAAGGAATCGAGATCGATGGAAGCCCGGGCCACACGTCGCCAAAGCCTATGCCGCCGTCGCCGATGATCATGACGCCACCGCGATCGCGCGGCAGGTCGGCGGCGCGCACCGGCTTCACCCGGATCGTCTTCGTCTGACCGCCGGATAGCACACGCAACTCCACATCTTCCCCGAGCGTGACCTTGCCGAGCTCCCGACGGTAGCGATTCATCCGCGCGCTGCTCATGTAGCCATCGCCGGCGTCTTCCGACGCGACGCGTAGACTCACGCCGTTGATCGCGGACACGCGATCGCCTTCGACGATGCCGGCTTTTTCTGCCGGGCCATCCGTTGTGACACGGACGACGAGCATGCCGAGCGTGTCGCGGCGACTGCCCGTCGCGCTCAGACTCATGCCGATGGCTGGGCGCTCATCCAGCTCGCGCCGAACAGAGCGTGTGCGGCTCGGTAGATCCTCGACGGCGACCGTCTTGACCTTGACGGTCTTCGTCTGCCCGCCGGCCCAGACGCGCAGCTCGACTTCATCACCGGCCTTGATCTTCTCGAGCTCGCGGATGAGGCGTCGTTGCGCAATGCCATCCATGTCGCCCTCGCCCGCATCGGCGGGCGAGAGCTTGAGGCTCACGCCCTTGATGGAGACGATGCGGTTGCCTTCCTCGATGCCTGCCTTGTCCGCCGGCCCGCCGGCCGTGACGCTCTGCACGAGCAAGCCGAGTGTGTCGCGCATGCCGCCGGAGCTCGTCGAGATACCGATGGCGGCGCGGTCGCGGTCGTCATAACGACCGTTGTCGTACGAGTACACGCGAACCGAGCCGTCGTCGCTGCGCGAGCGCGATCCGGCGGACGCCTGTCCCTGAAGCACGCCGGCTGACAGCGCAAGCGCACCGACGAAGTAGAGTGACCGTCGCATAGAACCTCGTGAAGTAGTGTGCCTTCTATGCGGTCTGACACGCGGCGGCAGGCCGACGGTTTCCGCCGGATTTTATTTCCGCGCTCGGGGCCGCATGAACGCGGCGGTGCGCGGCTCCCCGACGTGCCGGGAGCCGGTCATATTTTCAGCCATGACGACAGCTACGACGCCGGACGTTCACACGTTCGAGCATCACTGGCAGGACGAGGCCGACGCTGCATTTCTCTACCGCGCGCTGGCGGGCGTCGAGCCGGATTTGAAGAAGCGGGATGTCTACACGCGCCTCGCCGCGGTCGAGGATCGCCACGTCGAGATCTGGGCGGGGCTCCTGAAGGACCTCGGCCACGCTCCACCGCCGTTCCGCCCGACGGCGCGTGCGCGCCTCCTAGCGTGGCTCGGACGTCGCTTCGGCCCGGGCTTTCTCCTCCCACATCTGTTGCGCGAAGAAGGGCGCGAGGTGAAGGGCTACCTCGACCTGCATCGGCAGACGCCAAGTGGCGCGCCCGGCGGGGGCGAGGCTCTCCTGCTCGCGCGCGAATCGGCCGAGCACGCGAGCGAGCTGGCGGGAATCAGCGGGAAGAGCGCAGAGCCGTGGCACCGCACGTCGTCCGGCGGATTTCTGCGGAACGTCGTGTACGGATTCAACGACGGCCTGACAGCGAACTTCGGGCTGGTGGCCGGTGTCATCGGCGCGACGGTAGCGTCGCAGCACCAGGCGGTCGTCGTCGCGGGAGTCGCTGGGCTCATTGCCGACGCGCTATCCATGGGCTCGAGCGGATACCTCGCCGCGAAGAGTGAGCAGGAGGTGTATGCGCACGAGATCGCCATGGAAAAAGACGAGATCGCGCTCATGCCCGAGGTGGAGCGCGATGAGCTCGCGCTGATCTACGAAGCCAAGGGCATGGAAGCGGAGTCGGCGATGGCGCTCGCCACTCAGGTGATGGCGGACCCGCAGCGCATGTTGGACGAGCAGGTGCAGGAGGAGCTAGGCATCTCGGATCCACACATGTCGCCGCTGCGGGAAGCGTGGGTCACGGGGCTCGCGACAGCGTTTGGCGCGGTGATCCCTGTGTTTCCGTTCTTCCTGCTTTCGGGAAAGCCGGCGATCGTGTTGTCCTTCGTGCTGTCGATGGCATCGCACTTCATGGTCGGCGGCGCGCGCTCGGTGTTCACCGGACGAGGGCTGTTCCGTTCCGGGCTCGACATGTTCGTCGTGGGCCTCGGCGTCGCCGTGGTCGGGTACTTCGTGGGCGGCTGGGTCGGGAACTTCTTCTAGACGCGGCTGGCCCCAGCACCTTCGATCACCTCGCGAATCACTGCCGCGAGCGCGTCGAGATCGTACGGTTTGTAGAACACCCTGCACCCGGTCTCCGAGCCGAGCGCGTGCGGCGCCACCTCCGCGCTGTAGCCGGTCATGAACACGACCGGCACATCGCTCCCGGCGGCGCGCACGGCCTCATACACAGCGCGCCCACCCTTCCTCGGCATGACAATGTCGAGGAGCAGCAGGTCGATCTCGTCGCGCCGGCTCGCGAACAACTCGATGGCTTCCTCGCCATTCTCGGCCGAGAGCACCGTGTAGCCAAGCCCCGTGAGGAGACGCTCCGTGAGTCGTCGCAGCGCGAGCTCGTCCTCGGCGATCAGGATCGTTTCGCGTCCTCCCGAGACTCCCAAATACTGGACATCGGGCGCCGCCGGGATCGCCGCGTTCACGGCCGGAAGATACACGGTGAATCGCGTGCCTTCGCCCGGCGCACTGGCGACCTCGATGAAGCCATCGTGCTGCCTAACGATTCCGTACACCACCGCCAGTCCGAGGCCCGTCCCCTCGCCCACCGGCTTCGTGGTGAAGAACGGCTCGAAGATCCGTTGCCGCACATCGGACTGGATGCCGCGGCCGGTGTCCGTGAATCGCACCCGGGCGTATCGACCGGCTGGCACCGCCGACGCCGCCGGTCCGTGCGGCTCGGCCAGGACGACCTGATCGATCTCGATCACCAGTCGCCCGCCGGCCGGCATCGCGTCCCGCGCGTTGACGGCGAGGTTGAGCGCCACCTGCTCGATCTGCGCCGGATCCGCGAGTACCGCGGGCACGTCAGGCGCGACCGTGAGCCTAACGTCGATGTGTTCGCCGATGATGCGACGCAGCATCTTCATGAAGTCGCCGAGCGTGGCCGGCAAGCTCACCGGACGACGATCGATCTGCTCCTGTCGGCTGAACACCAGCAGCTGCCGCGTCAGCGCGGCTGCGCGCTGCGATGCGCTGGCGATCTCCGACAGACACTCCTGAAGATCTCGACTGAGCGCCTTGTCGAACTGCGCGAGCTGCGCGTTGCCGAGGATCGCGGTGAGCAGGTTGTTGAAGTCGTGCGCGATCCCGCCGGCGAGCTGGCCGACCGCCTCCATTTTCTGCGACTGCCCGAGCTGCCACTCGAGTCGCTTTCGCTCGGTGACATCGCGCGCGATGCCCTGAACCGCAACGACCACCCCGTCGCGCTTCACGAGGCGCGTGTTGACCTCGAGCGTCACACGGCGGCCGCTCCTCGCGAGCACATCCAGCTCATACTCGGTCCGCGACACGTCGCCCGCAACCTTCCTGGCGACCATGCCTTGCGCGAGCTCGAGTTGCTCGGGAACGACGACGTCCTGTACGGTGATGAGCGGCACGTCATCCTGGGAGTAACCGAGCACGCGCTCGGCCGCCTTGTTGATCCCCGTGAAGGTGCCGGCAAGGTCGTGCGTGTAGATGATGTCGTTCGCGTTCTCGAACAGCTCGCGGTAACGCTCCTCGCTGAGGCGGAGCTCTTCGTCACGACGGACCCGATCGGTCACATCGAGCACGACCCCGACGAGCGACGTGATTCCGTTCTTCGCGTCGCGTACCACGCATCCTCGGCCGACCTTCCAGCGGATCGTCCCGTCAGGCAAGAGCACGCGAAAGTCAGTGCCGAGCAGGTCGCCGGTCTCCATCGTCCGGCGGATCGCCGCGCGCACCGCGCCAACATCCTCTGGGTGGAGCGACTTCAGAAATCGCTCGAGACCGACGCCCGGGTCGGGGAGTGGAGGACCGAGCTCGGATGTCCGTTCGCCCATCACCTCGAATCGGTCCAACGCCACATCCCAGTGCCATGTCCGGAGCTCCGCAGCCTCCATGGCCATGTGCAGCCGCTTGTCCGCGACCTGAAGCGCCTCGAGCGCGTGTCGTCGGTCTGCCGATTCACGCTCCATCTCTTCGTGCTTCGACTCGAGCTCGGCCGTCCGCTCACGGACCACCCGCCGCAGCCGAACGGTCCACAGATAGGTGACGACCGCTACGATCACCGCGACGGACGCGATGTGAACGGCCCAAGGGGTCGCCGCGGTATCCGGCTGGGCCACTTGGGCGATCGACGAAGTGACCGCCGAGCGAAGGGCTTGGATCAGAGTTGGAAGTTCACTCATGCCGGCAGGGTCGCGAACGGGGACGGCTCCCGGCGTTGCCAGGAAGTGCTGATTGACTGCGCCGCGGTGTGCTCCGTCACGTCGTTGCCAACGGTTCCACGGCTCGCGTTGTCGCACGGGAGTCGGGAGCCACGCCGTACGTCCCCGTGAGCGTCACCCAGGTCTCGCGCATCCCGTTCGTTTCTTCCGAGGTCATCATGATTCGCACTGGCTTGGTCATCCCTGCCGCGACCCTCGCCGCGGTGTTCCTCGCACCTCCGGTGTCCCGCCGGCATCAGGGTGGAGACCTCGGCCGCCGCATTACGAGCGCCCCGGACGGGCTGGTGAAGATGAGCTACGCGTCGCGCGACGGGATCTGCGGTGATGGGCGAACGTTCATTGCCGACGGCACGTCGGGCGGGCCCGGCTACGATGTGTGGTTCGCGGGCGGTATGTCGGTGTCGGGAGCGAACACGGACATCGCCTCGCGTTGCGCACGTGGACCTGTTCGTCTGTTGCTCGTCGTGCGCGATCACCGCGTGGTGGACGTACAGCCGTTCGTCGGCCCGCCGAGCTCCGCCACGGAACGGGCCGGCACCGAGCTGGGCACAGTACCGGTTGCGGACGTGTCCCGCTATCTGCTCGACCTCGCCCGACGCGGCGACGACCACTCGGCCAGCAATGCCATTCTCGCGGCGAGCCTGGCTGACAGCGTCCGGATCGCGGGCACCCTGGCGGCTATGGCCCAGAACAAGGCGCTCCGCTCGTCGGTGCGAGAGGGCGCGCTCAAGTGGGCAGGGCGTGTCGGCGTACGCGAGGGTGACCGCGCCGCGGCGCGCGTGGCTCGCACGATCGTAGAGGACCGCGACGATCAGGCCGATGTCCGCGAGCGTGCCGTACGGGTCATCGGCGAAGAGCCCGACGGTCCGGCCTATCTGAGAACACTCTACCGGCGTCTCGACGAACCGGCGCTACGCGAGCGCATCGTGCGCGTGGTGGCGGAGAGCGGAACGAAGGACGACATGGACTGGATTCGCGGCATCGCGCTCGACCGGGCCGAGCGAACGTCCATTCGCGAGCGGGCCGTACGCGAGCTCGGCGAGGACAGCAACAGTCGCGCGCTGCGCGAGTTGTATGACAAGCTCGAGGAACCGTCGCTCAAGGAGCGCGTGATCCGAGCGATGGCGGATATCGGTGATGCGGAGAGCCGGCGGTGGCTCCGCGACCTCGTCGGCAAGAGCACTGAGCCCGTCGACGTTCGGGAGCGCGCGATCAGGTCGCTGGCCGAGCAGGGCGACATCACCTACCTGCGATCCGCGTATGGTTCGCTGAACGACGACGCGTTGCGTGAGCGTGTTCTGCGCTCGGTCGCCGAGGCGGGTGGAACCGACGCGATGAGGTGGCTCGCCGGAATCGCTCGCGACTCGACAGAGAGCTCGTCGCTTCGCGATCGCGCAGTTCGCTCGCTCGCCGAAGCGGGTGCACCAACCCCGGAGCTGGTAGCGCTGTACGACGCGATCCCGGATCGAGGCGTGCGCGAACGGCTCGTGAGTGTGCTCGCCGAGCGTGGTGATCGAACGGCACGGGACAAGCTGCGCGCAATCGCTACGGATGATCCGGATGAGGGACTGCGGCAGCGCGCGGTGCGGAAGCTCACCGAGAGTCGTTAGGCAGTCTACGAATCTGCTTGCGCAAAGCACACGTGATAGACTTCCGCGCCGGGAGCGCGGCGTGATTCCCGCACTCGTCCACCGATCTGCCTGACGCTGCTCAGCAGCGACACTGCTTCGTCCGGCTGCGTCTGCGTGAGAAAGAGCAGCGCGCAAGGTCGCGACAGGCTGCGGACACGGATCGCTTCGGTCCGACTCCACGTCGACGGCCTGGCGGCTGAGACCGTGTCGTCGCGGACGGTGAGAATTCGTTCGGGCCCGGCATTGTACCACTCCCCGAGGAGCATGTCCGCCGCGAGCGCGCGTCCGCCGAACTTCGACGTCAACTCGGGTGAGCTCACCCGATTCGTGTAGAATCTCCAGGCGGCTTCCCCACCACCAGAGATCCAGACGGGAACACCGGTCGCGTGAGTCCGGTCCGCCTCACGTGCGAGGGCGCGGCTCTCCTGTCGCCCGACGTCAGACTCGAGCCGCATGACAGCTCCCCACGCCGCGAGCACGACGACGACAGCGGTGAGCGTTCCAGTGAGCCAACCGCGAACGCGCACCACGCGGCGGTGCGAAAACGCGAGTTGTGATGCCGCGATGATCAGCGCAGACAGCGGAGCGGCGAACAGAATGAGCCGCTCGGCGATCGGATAGCGCCGCACCGTCGCTGCCACCGCCAGTGATACGATCGGTACCGTCAGCAACAAGGCCTGTGGCGTCTTCCGCACGGCGAGGAGCACGACGACTCCGACGAGAACGGCGCTGACCAGCACGGTCGTCGCGCCTCGAAACGCCGCGTCGCCCAGGAACGTGTTGGTCAACGCCGCCCAGAGCAGCGCGGAAAACTTCGCCGCGAGTCCTGGTGGATCCGGCGTGAGAAAGTTGGCCGCCCAGTACCAGTGCATGTACTTCCCGATCGGCGTGTCCTCGCCCAGCAGCGGTCGGAACACTGTGGCGAGAAGCACACCGAACGTCCCGCCCCACAACACGGCAAGCGCAATGGCGCGCCGACCCCAGACGGGGTCCTTCGCCAGCAATGCGCTCGAGACCATGAACGCAATGACGCCGGCGAGCACGAACACCGATGGCGTGGACGAGACGATCGCCGCGAGCCCGACCAGCGCGAGTCTGCGCCACTCAGCGATACCCGACCGGCCCTGAGCCGCCGCGATGGTCTGGTCGAGAATCAGCAACGTGACGAGCGCGTCGCTCGCGTATGGTTTGACCTCGGCTGCGTAGCGCACGAGCGTCGGTGAGAGCGCGACCAGAGCGACAGCAAGCACCGCCACCGGTGCGGACAGAAGGCGGCGCGCCACTCGCCACATCATCGGCGCCGTCAGGATGCCGCAGACGAGTGGCACAACGCGAAGCGCCCACTCGTTGACACCGAACAGGAGCACCATGACCCGCTCGGCCCAGAGAAACAGGGGCGGCGCGGTTTGCAGAAAATCGAGGGGCGCTACCAGATCGACGAAGCCGCGCCGCGCGATGTTGAGCGCGAGCGCGGCTTCGTCGTACCAGAGCGATCGGTTCTGCGCGTACGCGGCAATGCGTGCCGCCGCGCCCACGACGCACAAGAGCCATGCGGCGATGCGCCAACGTCGGACTGCGTCCGGCTCGCCGCTGGCCAGCCTCACACGACGATGTTCAGCAGGCGACCAGGCACGAAGATGATTTTCTTCGGCGGGCCGGTGACGAACTTCGCGATTGCCGGAACGGCCATCGCCGCCTCGAGCGCTTCTTCCTTCGTGACATCAGGCCGCACGCGAATCGTTCCACGCATCTTGCCGTTGACCTGCACGGCGAGATCGATCATCTGCTCGCGCGCGACGTCAGCGTCGAACGCGGGCCAGCCGGCGTCGAACACGCTCTCCTTATGGCCGAACTGCTCCCACAGCTCCTCCGCCATGTGAGGCGCGAACGGTGCCACCAGCTGAATGAGCGGCTCCACCTCGTCGCGATGCGGTGTGCGCTCACCCTGCCGCAGCGTGTTGATGTACGTCATCATCGCAGCGATGGCGGTGTTGTAGGCGAGCCGCGAGACGTCGTCGCCGACCTTCGCGATCGTCTGGTGCAGCTTGCGCAGCACCTCGGGATCGGCGGCGCCCTCCGTGGTCGCCTCCGCCGCCGACGCCCACAGCCGGTCGAGGAAGCGCCTGACGCCGGAGATGGACTGATCGCGGAAGTCTCCACCTTCCTCGTACGGTCCGAGGAACATGAGATACGTACGGAACGTGTCCGCGCCCCACTGCTCGTAGTACTGATCGGGGTTGACGATGTTGCCCTTCGTCTTCGACATCTTCGCGCCCTCGCGAATGATGTGGCCGTGCGCGCGGAAGCGCGTGAACGGCTCCTCGAAGGACAGGAAGCCCATGTCGTGCAGCACCATCGTGATGAACCGCGCGTACATGAGGTGCAGCACGGCGTGCTCGTTGCCACCGATGTACGAGTTCACCGGCAGCCACTTGCGCGTTAGGCTCTCATCGAACGGCACGTCGTCGCGATCGGCGCTGGGATAGCGCAGGAAGTACCACGCGCTGTCGAGGAAGGTGTCGGACACGTCCGTCTCGCGACGCGCCTTGGCGTTGCACTTCGGGCACGGCACGACGTACCAGTCCTCGTGACGCGCGAGCGGCGAGATCCCGGAATCATCGGGACGGAAGTCCGGGATGTCGGGGAGCATGACCGGCAGGTCGCGCTCCGGCACCGGCTGCGGCCCGCATTTATCGCAGTAAATGACCGGGATGGGCGGACCCCAGTAACGCTGCCGCGAGATGCACCAGTCGTGCAGGCGGTAGTTCACGACCGCGCGGCCAGCACCCTTCGATGCCAGCCAGTCGGTGATCGCGCGCTTCGCCTCGGACACCGGCATGCCGTCGAACTGGCCGGAGTTGACGATCCGACCGCCACCGTTCTCGGTGAACGCCTCAGCCAGTGGCGTGTGCTCGCTGTCGCTCTCACCAGCCACGACCCTGACGATGGGCAGCGAGAAGATGTTCGCGAACTCGAAGTCGCGCTCGTCATGCCCTGGGACAGCCATGATGGCCCCGGTGCCGTACTCCATGAGCACGTAGTCGGCGATCCAGATCGGAATGGGCGCGCCGGTGGCGGGGTTCGTCGCGTGGCTTCCAGTGAAGACGCCGGTCTTCTCCTTGGTGACCTTTCGCGACACGAGGTCCTGCCGCTTGGTGCGCTCGCGATATGCCTCGACCTCGGCGCGCTGCTCCGGAGTCGTTAGGCTGGCGACGAGCGGGTGTTCAGGTGCGAGAACCAGGTAGGTGGCACCGAAGATGGTGTCAGGTCTGGTGGTGAAAACCGTGATGGCTCGGGAATCGGGAATCGGGAATGGGGAATCGGCACTGCCTCGGGACGCTTCGATTCCCGATTCCCGATTCCCTATTCCCGAGAAAACGATCTCG
>Ga0207691_10000582_pt1 | contig 36439 bp, 30 predicted proteins | sample KBSM13metaG_FD_184327 | JGI IMG/M metagenome (GOLD analysis project Ga0207691, IMG submission 184327) | Miscanthus rhizosphere microbial communities from Kellogg Biological Station, Michigan, USA - KBS M1-3 metaG (SPAdes) (version 2) | ecosystem: Host-associated > Plants > Roots > Rhizosphere >...
CGGACGCCGGTGCGGGGCCCACGGAGGGATCCGCACCGGCTCCGACTACTCAGGCCTTCTTGAAGAGGCCCAGTGCCCGCAGCAGGAAGATCAGCAGGGCCGCGCCTGCAACACCGACGATCAGCCGGACGACTAACCCTCCGCCGGCCAGACCGAGCATGCCGGCCAGCCAGAATCCGAGCGCTGATCCGACGATGCCGACCAGGATATTGGCGATCAGGCCCATCTGCATATCCGCCTTCATGAGGATGCTTGCGAGCCAGCCCACGATACCGCCGACTATCAATGCCCATAACCATTCCATGCGATTTCTCCCCTTGTTGTATGCAACCGCACCGATCGCCCCGAGTGGATGCGCAGGTGTGCCGGGACGTTAGCAGATCGAGCCGCGCAGGGGCATCGAAACGATAGCGCGCTCAGAACCGCCAAGTCGCGGTAGCCCGGAGGGTTCGAGGCTCGACGGGGTGAAAGTGAATGTCCTCGACCGGCGTGGCCTCGCCCGGCAGCCTAGATTCATAAAAATACGTAATATCGTTGCCATCGTCGTCGAACAGGTTGAAAACGGACACCGAACGTCGAGATTGGCTGTGAGATAAAGGCCAGCTTCGACGTTGACCAGCTGATCGACGCGGGTGTCGTGACTACGTCGCAGATGCAATTCCGGATCCCAATCGGCAAAGTAGCTTCGAGACCAGGGGCGGTGCTTCGAGTCGGGACCGGGGGCAGCGGACGTGGTCAGGATCACGCGGCGCGACTTTCTCGACGGCATCGCGCTCACAGTCGGCGCCGGTCTTGCCCCGCGGACCCTCATCGGCTCCGATGCGCCGCGTGGGGGATATCCGCCTGGACTGACCGGGCTACGCGGCCAGCACGATGGCTCGTTTGAAGCCGCGCACACGATGCCGTTCGAGGGTGAACGCTATCGAGTCGGCGGGCTGCCGGTAGAGGAGGAGTACGACTGCATCGTGGTCGGCGCCGGGATCAGCGGCCTGGCCGCCGCACATTACTACCGCGCGCGATTCGGGACCGATACGCGCATCCTCGTCCTCGACAACCACGACGAATTTGGCGGTCATGCGCGCCGCAACGAGTTCCGTGTCGGCGACCGGCTGCTGATCGGCTACGGCGGCAGTGAGGCGCTGCAATCGCCGGAGACGAATTTTTCGCCGACGGTGAATGCCCTCATGCGCGAGCTCGGCGTCGAGATCGAGCGCTTCCGCACATTCTTCGATCAGCAGCTGTATCCCGGGCTCGGTCTGTCGCGTGCCAGTTTTTTTGACCGCGAGCGATTCGGCACCGACCGGCTCGTCACCGGCGACCCCACCGACTGGGTGTCCGACGACATTCCGCGGGATCGGCGCAATGGGCGGCCGATCGAGGCCTTCATCAGCGATTTTCCAATCTCTCCCGCCTCGCGTAGCCAGCTCGTCGAGCTGTACACGAGCAAACGCGTCGACCTGGCGAGGCTTCCCGACGACGCGGCACGCGAGGACTATCTCTCGAAGATCTCCTATGCGGAGTTCCTGCGTCGCGACTGGGGCCTGTCCGACGAGGCGATCGCGTATTTCGATGGCCGGACTTGCGACTTCTTCGGGCTGCCGGCCCACCTGCTTCCGGCGCTGGACTGCGGGCTGTATGCCTATCCGGGATTTGCGGGCATCGCGATGCCGGCATCCGAGGAGGCCGCCGCCGAGCTGGGCGAGCCCTACATCTATCATTTTCCCGACGGGAACGCTTCGATCGCGCGGCTGCTGGTGCGGAAACTCGTGCCCGCGGCGATGCCGGGGCGGAGCGTGGACGACATCGCGCTCGCTGAGGCCCGCTACGAGGAGCTCGACCGGCCGGGCAATCCCGTGCGGATCCGCCTCATGAGCACGGCGGTCCGCGTCGTAAACGGCGATGGAGTGGTCGAGGTGGGCGTCATCGCAAACGGGTCGCTGCACCGCCTGCGGGCACGCCATGTCGTGCTCGCCTGCTTCAATATGCTGGTCCCATACGCGCTGGGCGGATTGCCGGCCGCGCAGGCGGCCGCACTCCGGCAGAACGTCAAGATGCCGCTCGTCTACTCGAACGTGCTGGTGCGCGACTGGCGGGCATGGCAGCGCCTGGGCGTGCACGAGATCTATGGGGTCTCGAGCTTCCATTCACGGGTCAAGCTCGACTACCCGGTCAGCATGGGAGCCTATCGATGTAGCCGGGACCCGGGGGAGCCGATCGTGCTGCACCTCGTGCACGTGCCCGTCGTCCCCGGCATCGACGACCCGCGGGCGGCGTTGCGCGCGGCGCGCAGACTGCTGCTCACGCGGCGTTTCGAGGACTACGAGACGGCCATCCGCACGGACCTGTCACGGATGCTCGGGCCCGGCGGATTCGACGCCGCGCGCGACATGCTCGCCATCACGGTCAATCGCTGGTCGCACGGCTACTCCTGGGGTCCCAATACGCTGGTCGACGACTGGGACGAGCACGAGGCGGTCATCGAGACCGCGCGCCGGCCGGTGGGGCGAGTGACCATCGCCAACTCGGACTCGGGCTGGTCGGCGTATGCGCACGTAGCGATCGACGAGGCCAGGCGAGCGGTGGGCGAGCTGCCGGCGGGTTGACGGGTCCCGGCGCCCTCGTCGGGTTGCGACTCGTCCGAGCAGCAGAAAACCGTCCAAACCTGTATGATCCTGCCGACCGCCAGGCTGGGACGCCCGGCCCCGCGGTGGCCCACGCGGGGTCCGCACCAGGCCGGACGCTCGCGACCGTTCGGTCTGTCATTAGGCGGCCGAACCGCCAAAAATCGGTCCTGGACCCCGGATTAGAGACGCGGACCATACGCGTACCGCGCAGGAGAAAAGCTTGCAGACGACATTCGAGAGCCTCGGTCTCGGGGCGGAGCTCGTGCACAGCCTTGCCGAACAGGGATTCACCGAACCCACGGCACTACAGGGGGAGACGATTCAGACCGTCCTGGCGGGGCGAAATCTCCTGGCGCTCGCAGGGGATGGCGCGGGGCGGACGCTCGCGTACGGGTTGCCCGTGCTGCAGCGCCTGCGCGACAACGCGGTCCCGGACGCGGGGACCGCGCCACGCGCGCTCTTCCTGATGCCAACCCGGGAGCTCGCTGCGCGCGCCGAAGACACCTTGCGCGGCTACGCACAGCAACTCGAGCTGAGCGGTGTGCTGATCCAGGGCGGCGTCGACTACGCGGCCCAGGTCGAGATCCTCCAGCACGGCGTCGATGTCGTCGTCGCGACCACCGGACGGCTGCTCGATCATGTCGCGAAGGGCACGATCGATCTCAGCCGCGTCCAGCTTTTCGCGATCGATGCCTCTGATCGCCTGACCGACATCCGCTTCCAGCGCGACATCCGCCGTCTCATCGAGGCATTGCCTGCCGAGCGGCAGACGCTGCTCTTCGCCACGACGGTGTCGGACGAGATCCGCGCCTTTGCCGCGGAGCTCCTTCAGGATCCCGTGATCGTGGAGCTCGCCACCGTCGGCACGGCGCCGGCGCCACGGCAGACTCGCAGCGACGCGCCACCGCGACCGCGTAACGCCGGATTCGCACCGAACCAGGGTCAGGGCCGCAACGGCAATACCCAACCCGGCAATACGCGGAGCGACGAATACGAACGCCGGGTCCCGGACCGCGACCGGCAACCGGCGTCCCACGAGAGCAGCCTGTTCCCGTCGAGCGGCCCGGTGTTCGGCTATGGCGGTGACGGCGGCCGCAACCGCCGTCCGCGATCCGGTCCGCGCCGCCGCGACGAGGGCTGATCCGCTCGGCGAGCCGCTCACACCAGCGCGGTGAGCACCGCCGCCGCAATTGCGACAAGCTGCAGCCCCACTGCGGCTGAGATGCCGAGCCTGCGCTGCATCACTGCGCCCGCGAGCCACAACACGCTCGTTACCGCGAGCGCCCACGCGACGACCACCCGCATCGGGAGTCGATCCGCGAACCACAGAAGGGGCAGCGTCGCCGCGATCGAGAGCGCGAGCGCGATGGTCGCGAACCAGCGCATCGCCGGATCCGTCGGCGGGTCATAGCACCGCACGATATCCAGATCGAATCGCGCTGCAGCCCAGATCGCTGGATCCGCATCGGGCGGGCACCAGCCCGGCGGCTTGAGCCAAACCTTGAGCTTGTCCCGCCAGCGCGGCGTTCGCCAGGCCTTGCGCGCGAGGTCCACGTAGATTTCGACGTTGGCCCAGATCGGATCCCAGGAATCGAGTGGCGCGCGTGTCCCGTACACGCAGCGCTCACCCTCGGGCGCAAAGCTGCCGAACAACCGGTCCCAGACGATCAGGATTCCGCCGTAGTTGCGATCGACGCACCGGTCGTTGATCGCGTGATGCACGCGATGATTCGAAGGAGTCGCAAGGATGCGGTCGAGCCAGCCCAGCCGGCCGACGTGCTCGGTGTGGATCCAGTACTGATAGAGCAGGTCGATCAGGGCCGCAACCGCGAAGACCTGCGGCGGGAAGCCGATCACCGCCATCGGCAGGTAGAAGAGCCAACCGAGCAATGCGCCGCTGCTGGTCTGCCGCAGCGCCGTCGAGAGATTGAACTCCTGGCTCTGGTGATGGACGACGTGTGACGCCCAGAAGACCGCGCTCTCGTGACCGACCCGGTGATGCCAGTAGTAGCAGAAGTCGTACACGACGATGCCCGTCACCCATGCCCACCAGGCATCGGGCGGCAGTTTCCAGATCGCGAGCTGCGCCCATACGAACGCATAGAGACCGACTCGCAGGAGCTGCGTGAAGAGGTTCGAGAGCTGGCTCAGGACACCGAGACTCAGGCTGTTCACTGCGTCATTCAGGCGGTAGGTGTTGCGGCCACGAAGGCGGCCCCAGGCGTACTCGAGCCCGATCAGGGCGAAGAAGAACGGGGTCGCGATGGCGATTGCACGGCCCATGGTGTCTACGGCTGCTCGCGTTCCCAGCCGCGCGCGCGTTGCACGGCCCGCGACCAGCGCGCCATGTGCGCGGCTGCGGCATCGCGGGTGATCGCGGGTTCGAACTGCCGGTCGGCGCGCCAGCTCGCGGCAAGCTCGGCCGTCGATCGCCACAGGCCAGCTGAGAGACCGGCGAGATTCGCCGCGCCCTGCGCGGTGGTCTCGATGTTCGACGGACGTACCACCGGTATCCCGAGCAGGTCAGCCTGGAACTGGAGCAGGAGATCGTTGCGCGCCGCGCCGCCGTCGACACGAAGCTCGCGGACCGGTGATCGTGCGTCCGCCTGCATCGCGGACAGCAGCTCCGCGCTCTGGAACGCGATCGACTCCAGCGCAGCGCGGGCGATGTGGGCGCGGGTGGTGCCGCGCGACAATCCCAGGATGGCGCCGCGGGCGTACGGGTCCCAGTGCGGGCTGCCGAGGCCGGTAAAGGCGGGCACGAGGCACACACCGCCGGAGTCGGGCACGCTTGCGGCCAGCGATTCGACCTCGGAGGAAGACTTGATGAGCGCGAGCCCATCGCGGAGCCACTGCACTACCGCGCCGCCGGTGAACACCGAGCCCTCGAGCGCGTAGCAGCGTTCGCTCGTGTGCCACGCGACCGTCGTGAGCAGCCGGTGCGACGAGAACTGGGGCTTGGACCCGGTGTTCATAAGCAGGAAGCAGCCGGTGCCGTAGGTGTTCTTGGCCATCCCCGGCTCGAAGCATGCCTGGCCGAAGAGCGCCGCCTGCTGGTCGCCGGCGATGCCACCGATCGGGATCTCGCATCCGGCGATTCGCGCGGACAATGCATCGCGCGGCAGGCAGGACGCCACCACACGTGGCAGCACCGCCGCCGGCACGCGAAACAGCTCGAGCAGCCACGGATCCCAGTTGCCGGTCTCGATGTTGAGCAGCAACGTGCGGCTCGCGTTGGTGACGTCGCTGACGTGTGCGGCGCCAGCGGTGAGATTCCAGACGAGCCAGCTGTCGATCGTTCCGAAGGCGAGATCGCCCCGCTCCGCGCGCCCGCGCAGGCTCGCATCGCTGTCGAGCAGCCACGCAAGCTTGGTCGCCGAGAAATAGGGATCGAGCACCAGGCCCGTGCGACGCGTGACCTCGGCCTCGTAGCCGGCGGTCTTGAGCACGGCACAGGCGTCGGCGGTGCGTCGATCCTGCCAGACGAGGGCGGGTGCGACTGGTCGGCCGGTCGCTCTATCCCAAAGGACGGTGGTCTCGCGCTGATTGGTGATCCCGATTGCCGCAACGTCCGCGGCCGTAAGCCGCGCACGCGCGAGCACCTCGGCAATCGTCGCGGCCTGTGTCGCCCAGATCTCCTGCGCGTCGTGCTCGACCCAGCCGGAGCGCGGGAAAATCTGGGTGAACTCGCGCTGCGCGACGGCGACGACGTCTCCCCGCGCGTCGAACAGCATCGAGCGCGAGCTGGTCGTGCCCTGGTCCAGGGCGAGCACGTGCGTCGTCACTGGCGCCGTCCCCCGTGCATTCCTCTACGCCCGCGCGGTCGCCGCGGCGGCGGGATGTTCGGCGAGCCAACACGCCAGCTCGTCGGGCGCCTCCGCGGGCAGATGCAGGCCGAGCTTGCTGCGACGAAACAGGATGTCCTCTGCCGTGACGGCCCACTCCTCGCGACGCAGGTACTCGACCTCCTTCACGTGCAGCCCGGGCAGCACCTCCGCGCCGAGGTCGGGCATCGAGCTCGCCGTGCCCAGCAACCGCTCTGTGCAGGTCCCGTACGCGCGCGAGTAGCGGCGCAACAGTCCGTTGTCGAGCCAGGGTCGCCGGCGCGCGAGCTCCGTGCGGAACGCCTGGAAATCGCCCCGCGGCACGTCGCCCCCGGGCAGAGTGGCCGAGCGTGTCCAGGAACGGGCGCGATGACCGAGCAGCACACCTAAGCGATCGACTGCCTCCTCGGCGAGCCTTCGGTAAGTCGTGATCTTGCCACCATAGACCGACAGCAGCGGCGGCGAATCGCATTCGAGCTCGAGCGAGTAGTCGCGCGTCACGCTTGCCGCGTCGGCCGACTCGTCGTCGAGCAAGGGACGCACGCCGGAGTAGGTCCAGAGCACGTCGCGGTCGCTCAGGTCGCGCGCGAAATAGCGGTTCGCCATCGCCACGAGATAGGCGCGCTCGTTGTCGTCGATTGCCGGCTGGCCCGGGTCGCCGTGGTAATCGACGTCGGTCGTCCCGATCAGCGTGAACTCATTCTCGTAAGGGATCGCAAAGACGATCCGGCGGTCGGGGTTCTGGAAAATGTAGGCATAGGGATGGTCGTACAGCCGCCGCACCACGATGTGGCTGCCCTTGACCAGCCGCAGGCCGCGTGCGGTCAGTGTATCGGCGATCTCGTCGATGAACCGCGTCACCCAGGGACCCGTGGCATTCACGACGGCGCGTGCAAGCAGGGATTCGCTCGAGCCGTTTTCGGCAAGAAGCGTGGCACGCCAGCGCGTGCTCTCGCGCTTGAGTGTGGTGCAGCGGGTCCGGGTGAGAACGCGGGCGCCACGCTCGCGCGCCGCGATCGCGTTGAGAACGACCAGCCGCGAATCGTCCACCCAGGCGTCCGCATAGACGAAGCCGCGGCGGAACCGGCCTTCGAGCGCCGCCCCCGCCGGATGATGACGCAGGTCGATGCTCTTCGACGCAGGCAGCCGACGGCGCCGCGCGAGGTGGTCATAGAGAAAAAGCCCGGCGCGGATCAGCCACGCGGGTCGCAGGTGTGAATCGTGCGGCAGCACAAACAGGAGCGGCCGGATGACGTGCGGTGCCGCCGCGAGCAGCACTTCGCGTTCCTTGAGCGCCTTGCGCACCAGGTCGAAGTCGAAGTGCTCGAGATACCGGAGACCGCCGTGCACGAGCTTGGTGCTTGCGGAGGACGTGTGCGACGCGAGGTCGTGCTGCTCGCACAACACGACCGACAGTCCGCGACCCGCCGCATCGCGCGCGATCCCCGCGCCGTTGATGCCACCACCGACGACGAGGAGGTCGCAGTCGCTCACCGGTACAGCAGGAACTGATCGCGCTCGGCCAGCCACGCGCGTTCGTCGGGCTCGGCCAGTGCATCGAGGTCGGCGACCGTGGCGGCGGAATCGTCGACCCATTCGCGCAGCAGTGAGCTGCCGTTGATCAGATCGATGGCCAGCCGGTCGCGCTCGTATTCGTAGTGGAAGTCGCGCCACAAGCCGTAGTCCGGCCGCAGCCGGCGCAGGGCCTTGAACGCGAGCGCCTGCAGCCGCCACGGCCGGAACGCCGCGTGGTCGTAGAGCGGATCCTCGGCGTGAATGTGCAGGCCCGCGCAGAGCCGGCCCGCGTGCTTGTGAAACGTCGGCTCGAACCAACAGGTGCGCAGTCCGCATCCGGCGGTCCAGGCCGGAGCGAGGCTGCGCATCTCGGCCACGAGCGCCCCGGACTCCAGATCGGGTGCGCCAAAGCCCTCGAGCGGCCGGGTCGTGCCGCGGCCCTCGGAGAGCGTCGTGCCCTCCAGCATCACGGTGCCGGGGTAGCAGCGCGCCATCGCAAGCCCTGGCGCATTCGGACTCGGGTTGATCCACGTGCGCTCGCCGAGCGGCCAGCCAAACCCAGGCGCGGCGTCTGGGCGCCAGCCCTCCATCTCGATCACGTGGTAGTCGACATCGAGCCCGAGCCGCGCGATGAACCACGCGCCCAGCTCGCCCAAGGTCATGCCGTGACGCATCGGCAGCGGGCCCGCGCCGACGAAGCTTTCCCAGCCATCACGGAGCCGCAGACCCTCGACCGGTCGTCCGATGGGATTCGGTCGGTCGAGCACCCAGACCGCGCGCCCGTGTCGTGCCGCTTCCTCGAGCACGTAACGCAGCGTCGTGATGAAGGTGTAGATACGGCAACCCAGGTCCTGCAGGTCGACGAGCAGCACATCGAACCCGTCCATCATGGCCGGTGTCGGCCGTCGCACCTCGCCGTAGAGACTGTGCACCGGAATCCCGAGCGCGGGATCGACGAACTCCGGCGATTCGACCATGTTGTCCTGCTTGTCCCCGCGCAGCCCGTGCTGAGGACCGAAGGCTGCCGTGAGCCCCAGGTCGCCGAGTGCAGAAATCGCATCTAGTGCGTGCGTCAGGTCGGCGGTGACCGAAGCCGGGTGGGCGAGCAGCGCGATCCGGCGGCCCGCGAGCGGCCTGCGCAAGTCGGGCTCGGCGAGCAGCCGATCGAGACCGAAGCGCATCATTCGCCTCCTGCCTCGGGTTCGAAGGCGCCAGCCACGTGTGGGTGCTCGAGCGGCAGCACGAAGCCGTCGCGATGATGAAAATCCGGACGTTCGGCGGGGTGTGTCAGCGCCCAGTACGACAGCCGGCCATCGGTTTCCTCGACCACTGCCGACAACGCGAGCCGAGGGGACGATGCCCCTGGCAGCGCGAGCAGGATTTCCGGGCCTACGATCGCATCGAGCGCGAGCCGGTCCTCGGACACGCTCACGGCGATCGACGGGTCGCGCTGCAGCGAGATCGGCGACATGCCCTCGCGATAGGCGGAGAAGCCGTACGCGGCCCATTCCTCGGACGGCGAGAAGTTGAGCTCGCAATAAGCGCGGGCATCTCGCCGCGCAACGAAGGCTTCGAAGCAGGTGTGCTGCCAGAGGCGCTCGGCGCGCCTGGCTGCGCCGCGCGCCGGCAAGGCGATGCGATCGATGTCGCCATCGAGAAAGTAGCGTAACCGGAGCGCACCGTCGTGCTGTATTCCGACGCTGACGTCGATCCGCCGGACGACGGACGTCGGCGTCGCCGGGTGGCACACGATCTCGACCGTCCTTGGAGGCTGGTGCGACATTGCGCGGGCATGGTCCCTACGGGAGCTGCTCCAGCGCACGCTCCGCAGCCTGGAGCAGCGGTTCCGGTCCCACGGGCGCTCCGGTTGCTTTCTTCATCCAGAGATCCGGAGTCAGCCGTCCCTGACTCGTCATTCGCTCGAACTCGCCGCCCAGGTTCCCGGAGCGCGCGATCTGCTGCTCGACCTGCCGCGCGATCATCGCGCCCACCGGATAGTCCGGCAGGTACAGCATCGAATCGATCATGTGCGAGTAGATCCCGAGCAGCACGACGTCGCGACGCCCGAAGACCGGCGCGTAGAAGCGATTCCAGACCTCGCGCGCGATCCCGAGCGTCGCGTCGCGCAGCTCTGCAGGCGTCGCATCGGTGTGAGCGTACATCCAGCGCCACACGCGCATGTCCACGAGCGCCACACCGCCGATTTCATAGGCACCCCAGAAGTCGTCGAGCACGGTCAGCGCCTCGCTGGTCGCATCCGGCTTCGCGAGGCCGAGCAGTTCGAGGTCACGCGCCTGGAAGACGAAGGCGAGCGCCTCGGTAAACGCCGTGTTCGGCACCCCCTCGAGCGCGTTGTACGGGACCTGGTTGAGGGAGAAGGTCTGCTCGACGTTATGCCCGAGCTCGTGGACGGCGATGTTGTAGCCCTTGTAGTCCATGCCGTCGGCGCCAACGCGGGTGCGCAGATGCGCCTTGTCCCCGCGGCGCTGCGCGCCCCAGGCGTGACCGGCACCGCGCGACGGGTCTACCTCGATGTTCGACGCCAGGTAGCCCGCGCGCTCCTGGCTGAATCCGAGCTTTACCAGGATGGCGGGAATGTCCGCCGCGTACGCGCCGGCCGTCGGGTACTTCTTCTTGGTGATCGCGTCGAGCTCTGCCTCGGTGTACTTCCCGCGCGGCAGGAAGCCGCTGTACCAGATGTCGAATGGCTCGAGCGGACGCTCGAGACGGCGCTCGATGAGCTTCGCCACGCGTGCCACCAGCGGCGAGCCTACGATCTGCTCGAGCATGGCCTCGACGCGTGCCTCCGGCAGCTCGCGGTCGAAATCGAAGCGGCGTGCGATCAGGCTTGGCGCGGCCGGTGAATACGGATCCTCGAGCCGAGCCGCACGATAGGTCCCGAGCAGCTTTGCGTATCGGGTGTCGGGTTCGCGCTCGTCGGTGATCTTCAGGCTGGCGGCGGCCGGACGATCCGAATCCTGCACGGCCGACGCGGTCACCTGGTTCGAGTAGGGCTGCCAGTCGACATGCGGGTTGTCCACGACCACGGCCGGGATCGTCTGGTCGACAATCCGTTCCATCACCTGCGCGATCATGCGCTGACGCGCCAGTCCGTCCTTCTCCGCGTACTGTGCCTTGAGCTCGTCACGCAGGTTCCAGTGCGTGATGAGCCGCTTGCCGGCCGGGAACAACCGTCGTCCGTCGGCGTCGAGCAGGTGGTGCATCCAGACGTTGTAGCCGGAGATGTACGAGTCGGCATCGGCGAGTGCGGTCGCGATCTGCTGGCTCACGTCGGCCGGAACCCGGCGCGCGTACCGGTCGGCCATGCGCACCTCCGCCCACTGCTCCGGCGTCCAGCCGGGCCCGTCCCGCAGCTTCTCATCGAGTGTCGTGAGCGGGAAATTGAGCAGCACGACAAACGCGATCTTGTTGGCGAACAGATCGTCATTCACGTGCGCAGCCGGATCGTAGGCGGCGAACAACTCGTCGAAGGGCAGGATCGGGCCCGCCTCGACGTCCGCCTGCCAGTGGAACGCCCGGTTCATCTCGTTGAACGACCCGTCGATCTGCTCGTGCAATCTGTCCATCCGATCGCGGAGCGTCTTGCGCGTGAGATCGTCCGCGGCAAAGTTGCGACGTGCGAATTCCTCGAAGCTCGCCGCATCGCCGTCCTCCGGGCGCCAGAGGCTCGCGACCTGCGCGAGACCACGCGCGATCCGGGGACGTCGCCCTTCGCCGTGCGCCGCGACGAGCTCGCTGGTGATCCTGTCCACGGACGGTGACAGGCTCGAATCTCCCTGGCCGGCCGCAGCGGCCGACACCGGCGAGGCTAGGATCACGAGGGCGGCTAGGAGCGACGCGAGAGCCGCTTCCGGTCGGTTTCGATACATGTAAGTGCTTGTGCGGGCATCGCGTTCTTGGATCCCGCGAATGATACCGGGTGACACCGGGTCCCGGGCAGGGGCGAGCCTGTCTGGCGTCGCTCGCGTAGCATCGCGATCTGGCGGCCAGCGGGCCGCGCATCACCCGGAGCGACACGTGGCGGATACTGCTTTCGACCTGTTCGTCGTCGGTGCGGGATCGGCCGGCGTGCGCGCGGCCCGAATGTCCGCCGGGTTCGGCGCCCGTGTCGCTATCGCCGAAGCCTACCGGCCGGGCGGCACCTGCGTGATCCGGGGCTGCGTCCCGAAAAAACTGCTCGTCTATGCCGCCCACTATCGCGATGACTTCGAGGACGCCCGTGCGTATGGCTGGACGGCGCAACCCGAATTCTCGTGGCCGACGCTGATCGCGAACAAGAATCGCGAGATCGCGCAGCTCGAGGACTTCTACCGCACGCTGCTCAAGACCTCCGGTGTCCGCCTGCTCGAAGGCCGCGCCCGCGTCCTCGATGCGCACACGGTCGAGGTTGCGGGCCGGACCTACACGGCGGCGCACATCCTGGTCGCCACCGGCGGCTGGCCCACGCTGCCCGCGATCCCGGGAATCGAGCACTGCATCACCTCGAACGAGGCCCTGGAGCTGTCGGACCTGCCGCGACGGGTGCTGGTGGTCGGGGGCGGTTACGTAGCTGCGGAATTCACCGGAATCTTCCACGGCGTCGGCTCGAAGGTGATCCTCGCGTACCGTGGCGAGCAGATACTCCGCGGATTCGACCTGGACGTCCGTCAGCACCTGCATCAGGAGCTGCTCCGCAAGGGCATCGATGTCAAGCTCGGCTGCGACGTCGCCGGCATCGAGCGGCGCCCGGATGGGGCGCTCGAGGCTCGCCTGGTCGCGGCCGGGGCGACCGCCACGGTCGTCGTGGACGCCGTCATGTATGCGACGGGGCGGCACGCAAACACCGCGGGACTCGGCCTCGAATCGGCCGGCGTCAAGCTGCGACCGGACGGCGCCGTCATCGTCGACGAGTACTCACGCTCCACCACGGAGAACATCTTCGCCGTGGGCGATGTGACGCAGAGGATCGCGCTCACGCCAGTCGCCATCCGCGAAGGCGCGGCCGTGGCCACTACGCTGTACGGAGGCGTTGCGACGCCTGCCGATCACGTCAACGTGCCGCACGCGGTGTTCAGCTTGCCGCCTGTCGGTGTCGTTGGCCTCGGCGAGGCGCAGGCGCGCGACCTGTTCGCGAACGTCAAGATCTACAAGACGACCTTTCGGCCGCTGAAGTACACGTTATCCGGACGCAATGAGCGCACGCTGATGAAGCTCGTCGTCGATGCGGACAGCCAGCGCGTGGTGGGCGCGCATATGGTGGGGCCCGATGCGCCGGAGATCATCCAGGCGATCGCGATCGCCGTTAAGGCGGGTCTCACCAAGCGGGACTTCGACGTGACGGTCGCCGTACACCCGACCGCAGCCGAGGAATTCGTGACGCTGCGCTGACCCGCTGACGCCCGGTTAGTCCCTGCCGCTCGCCGACGCTCGGCCCGGGTGTCTCGCCGGGCCGGTAACCACGATCCGGGACATTGCATGAGCTCAGAAGGGTGCCCCGAACACTCTGGCGGCGCACACCGGATGCTCAGTGGTATCGCGGAACCGTCGCGGAGTTATGACTACCGAGTGGGCCGCGACGTCTACCTGGGGTTACTCAAGCGTGCTCGCGGCCCACGAGACACCCGGTCCAAACGCCGGCTCGGCGATACGACGGTGGGATCATTAGCCGGCGGGTGGACGCGGTGGTATCCCAGCCGCGAAGCACGCCTCCGTCCCCGCAGCTGGACGTCGCGGGCACTTTAAGCGAAGGGTTGCCCCAACGATTCCGCGATGCCGCCGACCGTTCGGGGCACTCCGACTGGACGTGCGGGGCACCCATCTTCAGCCCTGCAACGACCCTCAATCGTGGTCAGCGGCTGCGGATACACCGCGGCCGCGCGCCGGCGAGCAGCACCGACCGGGCCGCGCGCCGGCGAGCAGTTACCAAGCCGGTGCAGCTTGCTCAGATCGGCCGGATCAGCGTCGGGTCCGGTCGCGCCATCCAGCCAAGCACCGCGTCGGCGAAGCGCCCGCATTCGCCGATCGCACCGTTCCACGCGCGCTCGCGCCCAGCGTGGTCTGCGCCGTAACGGTAGAAGTCACGCCGATCCGGCAGCTTGCGGTTGGGCAGGCGCTCGATCAGCGAGCTTGACGGCGCGATCAGCAGCACGTTATCGAGCCAGGGATGTCTGCGCGACGTCCGTCGCCAGGGGAGATGCTTGTCGAGCCACCCCGGTGTCACGCGGCTGTCGAAGTGCGGGTAGAGCACGATCGAGCCGCGTCCCGCGGCGGTTCGCGCCGCAACCAGCCGCGGGTAGGGCAGCAGCAGGTGATAGTCGACGAGCGCACCGTCCCAGTATCGGCCATGCGGCGCACCACCAATGTCGCGCACCGGTGCACAGACGAGCGGAATCGTGCCGGAGGCGAGCAGCGCTTCGTGCTGGTTGCCCGCGTCGATCGGCACGCGCACCAGCCCGAACTCATCGAAGGGCTCGGTGAGAAACGAGGGGTCGCCCGCCTGGAAGACCACGCGTTCCAGGAACGCCGCGAGGCGGCGCCGGGAAAGCGAGTTGCTCAACATGGCGCGCCCGAAGGCGAGCCTGGACTCCGTATGCGCGAGCGGACCGCGGGCACGGGCTGTGACGATGGTGAGGGCGGCGCCCTTGCGGACCGCAAGATCGCGGTCATCGAGTACTGCCGCCGCGAGCCGCCCGCAGGCCCGGCTCACTTCCAGCGGCGTCGGCTTCGCGGGATAGCGCTGCTCGTGGACGTAGACGTGCTGCAGACGCTCGAGCGCGGCAAGCGGCTCGGGTTGTGCGAGCGCCGCCATGCGCCATGCGCCGATCGATGCGCCGACCAGCTCGATCCGGTCCGCATGTTTCAGCCATTCGATGTGCAGCAGGCGATCGAGTGGGAGCAGCGCCAGGCCCTTCGGTCCGCCGGCCGCCGCCGGGATGCAGGCAATGTCCTGCGGCGACAGCCCGTGCCGCTCGATGTGGGCGATCGCGGCCGGGCCGCCGCGAAGAGCGAAAGCTGATCGCCTATCCATCGTCGGATTGCGAACAGCAGGTCCGGGTCAGGACGTCGCAGAACCGGCTGGCTGGCGGCCATTCAGGATCGATGGCGCGCCGTGCGCGGACGCAAGTTTGTCCATCGCGTGCCGCAAGGCCTTCCAGCGGCGGCCATGCAACTTCGCGTATCGTTTCCGCACACGCCGGCGGGCATCCGCTGCGACACCGGCATTCCGTTCCACGAAAACGCCGATCCAGAACGACGTCTGCGGAGGCAGACGTTTGGCGCGCGAGTGGACCATCGCGCGGAACCGGTCCGCCGTGACGTGCGCATCCTGGTTCGAACCCAGGCTTTTCTGCAGGCGGCGTATCGCCTGCAGCAGCCTGTGTGCTTCGTTTCCGTACAAGCCGTCGAACGCCTCGATCGTATAGCGCAACCGCTTTGCGCGGCGCCGCAGCGCATGATGCGCCGATGCGCTGCCGTCCGTGCGCAACGCCCGTGCAGCGCGGCGCACTTTCTTGAAGCTCCCACGGATCAACTTCGGCGCCACGACCGCGGCCACCGGATTGTCCGCACGGACGGGCACCTGGCCCGGCCTGGCCAGCGCGACGCGCAGACGATGAATAAGGCGCCGTGTCGAGGGCCGATCGAGCATGTCGAGCATGCGTGTGTGCGCCACGCGCCGCTCGCTCATGAGCCGCTCGCGCAGCGGCGCCAGCTGTTCGGCGTCCTTGTCGTGCAGCTCGCCCACCAGGCCGGTGAGCCCGCTGAGCTGGACGTCCAGGTCGCGGACGGCGCCCAGCGCGCGGATCAGGCTCTTCCATGCAGGACGCTGGCGGATCAGCGTCTTCGCCATATAGGGCTCAAATACCCGCAGTGTCGTTTCGATCCGACGCGCGGCGACGCGCAGCTCGTGCAACTCCTCCGGATCCTCACCCAGCCTGGCGGCCGGCTCGTGCGCAAGCCAGGTCGCAAGGTGCCGCCGCAGGTTTGCCCGGCCGACCTCGCCGGTACTGAGGGAAGGGTTGATCGTGACTGAACCAAGGTCCGGCGCGACCGGCTCCGCGAGACCGGCGACCTTCAGCCCCACTTCGTACTTGCTGTCCGCGGCAGGGCTGAGCGCGCATTCACTCTGCAACTGATCGACCAGCGTCTCGAGCGATGCGGGTGTGCCGGTGATCGCCTCGACCTCGACACGCGCCAGTCGCGTCCTGGAGCCACCATCGGGGCTGGCGACGATTGTGTCATCGAGCGCGATCTCGGCGGCCTGCTGATCCCCCTGCTCGAGGGCGGCAAAACGTTCCCGGTGCGTGCGCACGCGGAACAGGGCCTTGAGGGGCTCCAGCCCGGCGACCGCTTGCACCCGCGTGCTGACCGGTCCGTTGCCAGCAGCGAGCGCCTCGAAATCCGCGCGTGGCAGCGGTTCGTTGATCTCGCGCCGGCTCCGCAGGGAGTCGTACGCGGAGGCGAGGTCCTTCAGCGTCGCCTCTGCGCGCCCGGGAACGTCGCGAAGTCGGAGCGCGAACCCGGCCCGCCGCAGACGCCAATCCTCAGTGTCCAGATAGGTGTCATCGATGGTGTGGGTCGGTCGCGGCTCGATCGTAAGGCCGTCGACGGAACCGTGGTCACTGAGCCATCTCCGGACGAGGCCCAGATCCGGTGCCGACAGCTGCCATTCGATCTCCCGCCGACCCTCGTCGTTGGCCGCGCCGCTGCCGTCCGGCTTTGCTTCGCCCGTCATGGGCCGAAGTCTACTGCCCCGGGAGCCAGACGCGAACGATCATCCCGCCGCCCGCGCAATTACCGACATCGGGGGCGCCCGCGTCGACACTAACCCGGCGCGCTGGGTATCCAAACCGTCACGACCGCGCCGCCGCCCTCGCGGTTCGCGATGCTGAGCCACCCGCCGTGGGCGTCCACGATCTCGCGGCAGAGCGTGAGGCCGAGGCCGGTGCCATTGGGCTTGGTCGAGTAGAACGGCAACGGAGCATCGCGCAACACCTCATCGGAGAGGCCGCTGCCGCGGTCCTTCACCTCGAGCGTGCAACCGCCGTTGCGCTCGGCGACGCCGAGCGTCACTTCGTCCTCCGGCGATCCTGACTCGACCGCATTCTTGATGAGGTTGATGAGCACCTGCTCGATCTGCGGCGCGTCGAACCAGGCCGCTGACGCGGGCACCGGCTCGAGTACCCGAAACCTGAAAGTGTCCATGAGCCTGGCGAGCAACGGCCTCCACGTGACGGCGGCCGGCCTCGGCCGCGGCAGCTTGGCGAAGCGCGCGTAGCCGTCGATAAAGGTCGCGAGATGCGAAGCGCGCTCCTCGATCGTCGAGAAGACGTGCGCCAACCGCTCGGCGTCCGGCGCGCCAGCCAGCGCCTGGCCGGAGTGCGCAAGCGAGGTGATCGGCGCGAGCGAGTTATTGAGCTCGTGCGCGATCACGCGAATCACCTTCTTCCAGATCGCGACTTCCTGCGCCGCCATCTCGCGGGTGAGCTGTTTGAACAGAAGTAGCCGGTGCGGTTGGCCGTTCAACGTGAACCGGCGACTGCTGAGGTGAAAAATTTCCGCCTCGCCTGCCTGGTCCACCGTGAAGAGCGAGTCGGTGCCGGCGTCGACGGCGTCGCGCAGGGGCTGTGGCGCCCGCGCGAGGACAGTCGAAAATTTCAATCCCTCGAGCTTGCGGCCTGCGCCGAAGAGCTGGCGGGCTGCGATGTTGCCGAACACGATCGCGTCGTTGGCGTTTGTCAGCACTAGCGCGAGCGGCGTCGTCTGCACGATCGTGTCGAGCAAGAGCTCGCGCTGATAGAGGTCGAGCCGCTCCCGGCGCAGGTTATCGCCGAGCGAGTTGTACTCGGCCGTGAGGTCGCCGATCTCGTCCGGCCCGGTCGGTGTCACGCTGACGCTGAAGTCACGGTCGCGCAGGCTGCCGATGCCATCGGTCACGGCGCGTATGCTATGGCTCCAGCGGTCGAAGAGCCGGTTGGTCAGCCAGATAGCGACCGGCAGTGTGACGAGGAGGGCCGTGACACCGGCGAGCACCGGCGAATCGAGCCAGCGATCGAACGCGAGCGTTACCGCTGCGACCGCGGCCGCCGTGGCAACCACGACCAGGGCGACACGGCCGGCCATCGACCGGCTGGCGCGCGGCTTGCGAGCCATAGTGCTCCCTAGCCGTTAGCGGATGTTCGGCCCGGGTCGACGGGAGACTTGAGACCAAGCTTCTCCATGCGCCGATAGAGTGCCTGACGCGACAGGCCAAGGTCACGTGCGGCGCGCGCGACGACTCCGTCGGCGAGCAGGAGCGCCTGTTCGATCGTTGCGCGGTCGATGTCCGAGCCGTCGGCCGGCTCGGGTGCAGTCGGAAGAGCGAGCGCCCTGGCCGTCACGAGGTTGGCGGTGGAAAGCAGGCAGGCCCGGTGAATCGCGTTCCGGAGCTCCCGCACGTTCCCTGGCCAGTTGTAGCGCATGAGCGCGCGTATCGCATCCTGCCCGAGCGTAAAGCCGGCATCGAGGAAGAGTCTCGCGAGCGGCAGGATGTCCTCCTGGCGCGCCGAGAGCGGCGGCACCTCGAGCTCGATGACGTTGAGGCGGTAGAAAAGATCCTCGCGGAACCGGGCCTCGCGGATGAGTTGCGGCAGGCTCGCGTTGGTCGCGGCGATCACGCGGGCGCGCGTGCGGCGGGTCACGTTCGAGCCGAGCCGCTCGAACTCGCCGGTCTGGAGTACGCGGAGCAGCTTCGCCTGACCCAGCGCGGAAAGATTGCCGAGCTCGTCGAGGAAGATCGTTCCGCCGTCCGCGGCATCGAAGCGACCCGTGCGCGTCTTGGCGCCGGTGAATGCTCCGGCCTCGGTGCCGAAGAGCTCCGCCTCCATCAGCGTGTCTGGCAACGCACCGAGGTTCACCTTCACGTAGGGGCCCGACTTCACCGTCGAGTTGGCCTGCACGATGTCGGCGATGACTTCCTTGCCAGCGCCGTTCGGTCCGCTGATCAGAACGGGGACGTCGGCATGCGCGACTCGTGCCGCAGTCGAGGCGAGCGCGTGCATCGCCTCGCTCTCGTACACGAGTCCTTTCAGCTCGAATCGCGCTGCGAGCTCGGCTCGCGCTGCGGCGCGGCGGCGGCGGATCGCGCGATTCTCGGCGCGAGCCGCCTGCAGATCGAGGAGGTTTCGCACGGTCGTAAGCAGCCGCGCGTTGTCCCAGGGCTTCGCGACGTAATCGGAAGCGCCGGCTTTCACGAGCTCGACGGCCGTCTCGAGATGGGTCCACGCCGTCAGCAGTATCACGGGCAGGTCCGGATGCTGAGCGCGGATCTGGTGGAAGAGCGCGATGCCTTCCTCGCCCGAGGTCGCCTCGCGCCGAAAGTTCATGTCCTGGATCACGAGATCCACGGACTCGCCCGCCAGCACCCCGATCCCGGCCGCCGCCGAGCCCGCACCGAGCACGCGCGCGCCATGCATGGACAGCAGGACGTCGAGCGCCGTACGCACGGCCTCGCTGTCGTCGATCACGAGTACCGTGCGCTCTCCCAAGCTGTCCTGAAGTCCCTGGTCCTGCCTGTCCTTCATGGGCTTGGATGCGGTCGGCGGTGAAACGGTTTGCATTACCTCCCGCAGTCTAGACGGTCCGGCTCGCCACGGCGGGCGAGATCGCAGAGGCCCGGCGTGCGGGCTGCCAGGCCGCGAATAGCCCGATGAGCCAGATCGCGAACGCCCCGCCGACCAGGTAATAGAGGTCGAGCCGCGGTAGCTCGTACTTGACCGAGATCCAGTAGCCCACGGCCAGCGCGGCGCCGCAGCCCACAACGACTCCCGCGGTCGTGACCATCCAGTTCTCGACCAGGAAGTGTCGAACGATATCGAGGCGCCGCGCACCGACCGCGCGGCGCGTGCCGATCTGGCGCACCCGCGTGCTGACGTTGAAGGTCGCAAGGCCGAAGATCCCGAGCGCGGTGATCGCGAGCAGCGCAGTCGTCACGCTCACGAGGAAGATCGCCATGTTGCGGTCGTTCAGGTAGGACTGGCGCTCGAAATAGGTGAGTGGGCGCACCCAGCGCAGCAGCCGGCCCGGATTCGAGGTCCCGAGGCGGTCCTCGATCGTCCGCATGATCGCATCGCGCCGGCCCGGCTCGGTGCGGACCAGGTACGCGCCGTTCGGCCCGCTCTTGATGCGCGGAAACAGCATTACGTGCTCCACCTTGTCCCAGCCGACCCAGGAGCCGTGCATGTTTTCGATGATGCCGACGATCGTTATCGGCGTGTTGAGACCATCGTAGAACGTCTTGCCGAGCGCGTTGCGATCCTTCGGAAACAGCGCCTTGGCGAGCGCCTTGGTGACGATCGCCTGCGGTGCCGATTCCCAGTCCTTCTCTTTATCTGCGGGAATGATTTCGTGCGCCTCGAACGCGCGGCCCGAGGAAAGCGTGATGCCGAGCGCCGCCACGCCCTGCTCGTCGACAGAGAACGTGTTGGCCTCCACGACGGTTTCCGGGTTCATCTCGCCGGGCTCGGCCTGGTAGCCGCTCGAGCTCCCACCACCCGAGAGTGGAATGTTGCTGATGAGGCTCGCCGCCTTTACTCCGGGCAGGCCGCGAATCGTGGCGAGGTCTTCCCGCCAGCTTGCGTCGTAGTCGAAGTCCTTGGCGAAGCCGGCGCTCGCGACGACGATCATGTTTTCCACGTCCATGCCGTTCGGCCGGTTGATCTTGTCCACGCGCTGCTTGACGACGTAGACGGCATTCACCAGCACCGCCAGGCCGATCGCGATCTGGAATGCGACCAGGAGCGCGCCGGTGCGATTGCGCCAGAGGGCCGAGGCGATGGGTCGCAGGTTCCAGGCAGTCATGTCATTGCGCCTTCAGGTAGATGGCCGGGGGAATGCGGCCGATGCGCCAGGCCGGGTACAGACCGGCGGCGATGGTCGCGAAGAATGCGAGAGCGAGTGCCGTAACGACGCTCGTGAGGTCCACGTGCGCGAGCGCCTGCGTGCCGCCCGCGTCCGTGGGGTCGATCGCGTACAGGGCGCGGAGGCCCATGAGGAGAAGGCCCCCGATCGCGAGCCCGAGTACGGCTCCGATTGACGAGATGACCCCGACCTCGACGAGATGCTGGAAGAACACCTGCCGGCGGCTCGCTCCGAGCGCGCGACGCACGCCAGTGATCGCCGCGTTGTTCAGGAACTTCGCGAGCAGCAGGCCCACGGTGTTCAGCAGGCAGACTGCGAGGAAAGCGAAGGCGAGACCGACGAGCACGCGGTCGTCGTTCTCGACGACCTCGTTGTCGATCAGCCACTGGTCCACTTTCGTCAGGCGGTTGTTGAGCGGGCGCTGGAAACGCCCGGCTTGTTTCTGTCTCGAGGCGTAGTTGTCGATAAAGGCCTGGAAGCGCTGCTGCGAGGCCGCGTCCGGCAGCTCGACCCACATCTGGAGCCAGATGGTCTCGGAAGCGAGGAACTCCTGGTAAGTCTCAATATCCTCCGGCTTCCAGCCCTGCGTATTGCCGGCGCTGTCGAGCTCGAGCGGGACGGACCAGCCGAACGGGATGTAGACGTCCTCCGGCTCCTCGAGCGCGCCGTTGTTGACATCGTAGAAAGTTGGGAGCGGCAGCCAGTGATCGAGCACACCGACGACCCTGAACTCCCGATCATCCCAGTGAATCCGGCGGCCGACGCTGTTCTCGCCTCTGAAGAACTTGTCGTTCATCTTCTTCGACAGCACGAGCACTGGCTCCGGGCCCTTGTCCGCGGCGTCGGTCCAGCCGCCGCCGTATTGGAAGGGCACGTCGAACATCGTGAAGAAATCTTTGGTCGTGACGCGCGTGAGCGCGCGTTCGGGCTTGACAGTCTGGCCATCGAGCGCCAGCACGCCGATCGCCTTGTGCATGATGAGCTTGCGCTTCGGGATATCGGACTCCATCAGCGCCGTCGCGTCGCGGTAGGTGAGCTGCCAGGGGGCGAGCTCGGGCTTGTCCTCGTTGTAGGGTTCCTTCGGATCCCAAGCGTCGAGTGTCACGGCGTAGAGCACGTCGTTCTTCCACCAGATCGGGTTACCGGACATTGCGCGGTACATAGTGAGCGTCATGACGCAGACCGCGATACCGAGCGCGACCGCGCCGATCATGAGCGCCGTAAGACCCGGATTCCGGCGGAGGTTCCGGAACGCGAGGTGCAGGTAGTAGCCGAACATGTGAGTCCCCTCAGGCCGGCGACATCGCGACCGCCGCGGGTGCGACATCCATGGCCGGCACGTCGTCGCGCGGCTCGTAGGGCTTGAAGTCCGAGATCTGGCCGTCGACGATGTGGACGTTGCGGTGTGCGCGGTGCGCGAGCTCCGGGTCGTGGGTCACCATGATCACCGTCGTCCCCATTTCGTTGATCTGTTCGAGCAGGTCCATGACCTGGCGCGCCATCAGCGAATCCACGTTGCCGGTCGGCTCGTCCGCGAGCAGGAAGCGCGGATCGCCGGCGAGCGCACGGGCGATCGACGCGCGCTGCTGCTGGCCGCCCGAAAGCTGGGAGGGCATGTGATGCATCCGCGATGACAGTCCGACGACGTCGAGCGCATTGCGGATGCGCTGCTCGCGGTCTTTCTTGCCGAGGCGGCGGTAGCGGAGCGGCACGTCGACGTTGTCGAAGATGTCGAGGTCCGGGATCAGGTTGAAGCTCTGGAAGATGAAGCCGATCTTCTCGTTCCTCAGCTTCGAGCGCTGCTCGTCCGAGAGGCGGCTCACGTCCTCCCCGTCGAGCCGGTACGTGCCGGTGTCGAACGTCTCGAGGAGCCCGGCGAGGTTCATGAACGTCGTCTTGCCGGAGCCCGAGGGCCCTGTCACCGCGACGAACTCCCCGTCGCCCACTTTCAGCGAGAAGTCGCGTAGCGCGTGCGTCTCGATGAGGTCCGTGCGATAGATCTTGCTTATACCGTGCATTTCGAGCATCGCTTCTCGCTCCAATGTCGCTGAAGGGTTCCGGCGGTCAGCCGCCGATGTGGAATTCGGCAACGTCGTTCATGTCGCCTGCGCCGGAAATGATCACCTGGTCGCCCGGCTCGAGGCCGTTCAACACCTCGATCTCGCTGACGGAGGCCGCGCCCAGCTCGACTGGCGTCAGGACGGCCCGGTCACCATCCACGACGTATACAGCGCGCGTGCCGGTCGCGATGTCCGCGCTCCGCTCGAACTTCCGCGCCTTGGCGCGCTGTTCGATGACGATCCGCACCGAGCCGCGCTGGCTCTGGCGGAGTCCGGCCGGCTGTTCGCCCGCGAATTTCACGCGGCCCGTCACCTGGCCGGAGCGGACCTCGGGTGAAATGGCGGTGACGAGTCCCGTGTGCTCCCGGCCGTCGAGCGAGATCTCCGCCCCCATGCCGGGCTTGATGTCGCGCGCGTAGACGTCGGCGATCTGAAACTCTACCTCGAAGGCCGACAGATCGACGACCGTCAGGAGCGGCGCATTCTCCGGGACGCTCGCCTTCTCCGCCGCGGCGAGGTTCGCGACCATGCCGTTGACCGGCGAGGCGACCGTGAGCTCGTCGATGCGGCGCTTCAGGTTCGCAACGACGTAACCCTGGCGCTCGCGCTCGAGCCGCTTGGCCTGCAGGTCGAGGTCGAGGCTCTCCTGCTCGAGGCCTGCGGTCTCGTGTGCGTGCTCGTAGGCGAGCTTTGCGGATTCGCGCTCATCCTGGGCGCGACGGAGATCCCGCTCGGCGATTGCCCCCTTGTCCCAGGCCCATTGCGCGCGTTGGAGCTCGCGCTCCGCAGCGCGGATCTGCACGTCCGCGAGGTCCGCCTCCTCTTTGGTGCGCAGGTTCTGGCGCCGGATCTCGATGCTCTGTCGGCGAAGCGCCGTGTCGAGGCTCTCGAGCGTCGCACGCTCGCGCTGGTATTCGTTTTCGAGAGTCGGGCTCGCGAGGGTCGCGAGCACCTGGCCTTCCTTGACGCTGTCGCCCGCGCGCACCTGATAGCTGATGTTGCCGGGTGCGACAGCGAAGAGTGTGGGGCTCACGGCCGCGACCACCGTGCCTTGCGCCGAGACGTCGCGCACAAAGGGCCCTTCGGTCACCGTCGCGATGCGCAGCCGCTCGCGCGACAGCACATGCTCGGTTGCGCTCCAGCCGCGGATCAGGAAAGCGAACGCGAGGATGACGACGAGCCCAGCCACCGCCGCGCCGAGCCAGACGAGGCGCCGGCGATCCGGCTTCGCCTCGACCGCGACGTCCTGGCCTTCGGTGCCCCGAATGGACAGGTCGCTGGCGGGCGGATTCTCCCGTTCGCCAGCCGACATCAACGGTTTCAGGTTGCTTACTTTCATGACCGCGCCAGCAATACTGCAACCGCCGTGCCAGATGCGGTCCGAAACTCGTAATGGATTGAATGTCATGGATTTTGCGTCGTGACCGCGGAGGGCCACGCGCGCCGGCAGGGTGTCCGCGGACACCGGCCGGACAGGGCTCCGGACAGGCTCGCCGCGCCTGCGGGGAACCGGCAGGCGGAAGGTAGAAAGCCGCCGGAGGCAGCGTGGCGACTCGTGACGTCCAGCCCGGTCCGGGAAAACCGAGCCGCAGAGGATGACGCAATCGAGCCTGCTGCCCCCGGCGTGCCAATCTCAGCTGAGTGGATTCTCGAGCTCGCTCTGACGGTGCAGGGCGGTGAGTGCCGCGTTGTCGATGCTGTTGATCGCAGTCTCGAGCGCATCCTGCGCGCAGGCGCGATGGGCGAACACACGCTGTACTTCGCGGACGCCCGAGACGTCGCCGCCGCAGACGATGCGGGCGGCCACCTTGAGGCGTCCGTACAGGTTATGCATCGCCGCCGCGTCGTGCAGGTCGGCCGGCGAATAGCTCACAGTCATGGTCTGGCGGTCCTCGTCGACCTTGACCCCGCCTGCCTCGGCGGAAATAGCAATTGTTGAACCGAGCAGGCCCAAGAGCAGGCTGCGGCTGAGACCGATGACGCGTGGGGAAATTGCAGTATTCATGTTCCGTCTCCTGATCCCTGATGTGTAGCGCGTGCGTTCTCGGTTCACACGTGAGCATTAGATGCCGGAGTGGGCATCTCGGCTGCTCGCTTCGGCGTGCCACGAAGTCGGCTCGCCGCGAGACGGCGCCTCTGACAGAATTCGTCAAACGGACGAAGGGAACTCCCGTGACAACGACGTACGGCATGATCGGGCTGGGCCGCATGGGCGGAAACATGAGCCGACGGATTGCCAGGGCCGGGCTCGAGGTGATCGCGTGGGACAGGGCGGCGGGTGCGCGCAGCGCGCTCACTGCGGAAGCAGGGATCCGGACGGTCGAGACGCTCGAGGAACTTGCGACCGGGCTGCCGACACCGCGGGTAGTGTGGATGATGCTGCCGGCGGGTGAGCCGACGGAGCAGGTGTTCGAGCGCCTGCAGACGCTGCTCTCGTCCGGCGATGTGATCGTAGATGGCGCCAACGCGTGGTATCGGGACAGCCAGCGCCGCGCCGCGCACGCCGTCGCCGCCGGCCTGCAGCTCGTGGACGCTGGCGTGTCGGGTGGTGTATGGGGGCTCACCAACGGCTACGGTCTCATGGTGGGCGGCAGCGCCGACGCCGTTGCGCGGATCGAACCCATGCTCAAGGCGCTCGCCCCCGCGCCCGACCGGGGGTGGCTGCACTGCGGGGCAAGCGGCGCGGGACACTTCGCAAAGATGGTGCACAACGGCATCGAGTACGGGCTGATGCAGGCTTATGCAGAAGGTCTTGCGCTGCTACGCGCCAAGAAGGATCTCAACCTCGATGTAGCGGCGATTGCCGAATCCTGGCGTCACGGCACCGTCATCCGCTCGTGGCTACTCGACCTGACCGCCGAGTTCCTGGCGGAGGATGCGAAACTCGAGTCGATAGCCCCGCGTGTCGCCGATTCCGGGGAAGGACGCTGGGCAGCGATCGAGTCGGTGGAGCTAGGCGTCCCGACACCGGTGATGACTCTCGCGCTGATGCAGCGGTTCGCGAGCCAGGATCGCGGCGACTACGCCAATCGGGTTCTTGCGCGCCTGCGGCAGTCCTTCGGCGGGCACGCGGTCACGAAGAGCTGACGGGCGTCGCCAGCCCGCGCGGAGCGGCTGCGGGATCCGCCACCACCAGCGTTCCCCGGCGCTCGACACGATTCGCGGGTATTGCCGCGGTGCCCTCAATCAAGTCCCGCAGCGGAGCAGCCTTGTCGACGCCGGTGACGAGCCACAGGCGCTGACGCGCGCGCGACAACGCGGCGAGAGTCAGCGTCATGCGCCGGGTACCGTGATACTCGCCCGATACCGCGACGTCGCGCTCGATCGCGTCGAGAACCGGATCACCGGTCACGAGCGACGCGGTGTGACCGTCGATGCCGAGACCAAGCTGCACGATGTCGAAGCGCAGCGGCGCCGCAAGGATAGCTTCGAGGATGCCCTGATAACTCCTGGCCGCGGCGGCGAGATCCGCCGCGCCGACCGGCATGTCGAGCAGGTTGTCGCGCGGCAACGGTCCCTCGCGTACGAGCAGCGTCTCGAGTCGCTTGAGGTTGCGCCGTTCATCGTCGGCGGGTACCACCCGTTCGTCGACCTGCGCGACGTGGATGTCGCCCCACCCGAGGACACAGGTGCGCAGCTTTTCGATCATCCGCCACGGCGTGCCGCCACCGGACAGCGCAATGAGCGCGACCTTGCGTTCGTCGAGGGCGGCCTCGCAGGCGTTTGCGATCTCGAGCGCGGCGCGAGCTGCGGCCGCCTCGGCATCGCCCTCGACGATCAAGCGCATGGGCCATCGTCCTGTGGCTGATGCCAGCCACCCACGGATTCCGCCAGGCGATCGGCGGACGCGGGACCCCAGCTGCCCGGGTCATACGGCTCGGCCTGCGGTCCAGTTGCGAGCATCCGGTCGACGATCGACCACGCGACTTCGACCGAGTCCTGGCGCGCGAAGAGGGCAGCGTCACCACGCAGTGCATCGCCCAGCAGCCGCTCGTATGGCGTCATCTCGTCGGCCTGCGAGTTGCACGCGAACAGCTCGATCTCGCGCCCGCTCATGGTCTCGCCGGCTGCCTTGATTCGTGCGCCGATCGCGATCGCCACCCTGTCGGGACCCAGCCGGAATCGAAGGTAGTTGCCGCGGAGCGGTAGCGTCTCCTCGAACAATCGCTGCGGCGGTTGCCGGAACGTGGCCATGACCTCGGTAGCGGTGACGGGCATCCGCTTGCCGGTGCGTACCAGGAACGGAACGTCCGCCCATCGCCAGGAATCGATGTCCAGACGCAGCGCGGCGAAGGTCTCCATGTCCGAGTTCGGTTGCACGCCGTCTTCGGCGCGATACCCACGGTACTGGCCGCGGACCACGTCGCGGCGGTCCGCGGGCCGGACCGCGCGCAGCACCTTGGTCTTCTCGTCGCGCAGCGACGCCGGTTCCATGTCGACTGGCGGTTCCATGGCGAGGATGGCGAGGACCTGCAGCAGGTGGTTCTGCACGACGTCGCGGATCGCGCCCAGCTCCTCGTACAGGCGGCCGCGGCCTTCGACGCCGAAGCTCTCCGCCATCGTGATCTGGATGTTGTCGATGTAGTTGCGGTTCCAGACCGGCTCGACGAAGGAGTTCGCAAACCGGAAGTAGAGCAGGTTCTGCACCGGCTCCTTGCCGAGGAAATGATCGATCCGGAAGATCGAATCCTCCGCGAACACCGCCCGCAGCGCGCGGTTCAGCGTCTGCGCACTCGACAGGTCGCGCCCAAGGGGCTTCTCGACCACGACACGTGCACCCGCAGCGCAGCCGGATTCGCCGAGCTTCGCGGCCACCGTCGTGAAGAGGCTCGGCGGAATGGCGAGGTAGAACACGGGGCGTCGAGCGCCGCCGAGTGCCTCGCGCAGCGCCGCGAATGTCCCCGCATCGCGATAGTCGCCATCCACGATCACGAGTTTTTGCTCGAGCCGCTGCACCGCCTCGGGGTCGGTCGGCATCGTGCTCAGCCAGGCTGTCACGTATGCGACCAATCACTGCGTCGCGGGTCGCGCCTCGGGCGACGCCGACGACCCTGGGCGGCAGACGTCCGCGGCGCTCCAGGTTCTCGAGGGCGGGGACAATCTTCTTGAACGCGAGGTCCCCGCTGATGCCGAAGATCACCAGCGCATCGGCGTATTCCTGGGGGAGCGTCATGCGCCAGAGTATAGACAGCCGGCAAGGGCACCTGGCCGGATCTCAAGGCCTGGGCGACCTGCCGTCCGAGATGCAGGAAAAGCGGAGCGCACGCCCACTGTTAGCATACGGGCATGATCCCGCTCTGGTTCAAGGTCGCCTATACAGTGTTCGTGGTCATCATTGTCACGATCTGGCTCAGGCACTACGGCTGGCGCAACCTTCTCTGGTTCTCCGACATTGCGCTGATCGGCGCGGTGCCCGCGTTCTGGCTGGAGGATGCCCGTATTGCGAGCGTGCTGGCGGTCGCGGTGCTGCTGCCGGAGATGCTCTGGAACGTCGACCTCGCAGGGCGCCTGCTGCTCGGGCGGCGTATCAGCGGGCTGACCGACTACATGTTCGAGCAGGATCGCCCGCTCGTCCTGCGGCGGCTTTCGCTCTTTCACGTACCGTTGCCGCTCGTTCTGCTGTGGCTGCTCGCAGCCCACGGCTACGCGGAGCGCGTCGCGTTGCCGGGAGCGGTAGTGCTCGCGGCCCTGGTGCTGCCGGTCAGCCGCGCGGTCAGCACACCCGAGAAGAACATCAACTGGAGCTGGGGTCTCGGGCCCGTCGCGAGCCGTCTGCCCGCCGTGGCGTATGTCGCCCTGTTGTTCCTGGGGTTCGTGATCCTCGTCTTCGTGCCGACCCACGCGATCCTCCGCAACACCTTTCCATGACCGGGGCTTGCATTCGCCCGCCAGGTCCCTGCTAAAATTCCGCGAGCATCGAGAACGGGGCACGGGCCCCGGCCAACCTGCCTTCCCGGGCAAGGTGGCGAGCGCCAAGCGGCGCGATGCGGCCGAACGGCAACGAAACGGGTGCAGCGATGAGTTCGACAGCGTTGGATCTGCGTCGCAATTATGCCGGCGCGTTACCGAAGTCTCGCCGCGAGACGGGCGCAAATCTGCCGAGCGGTCAGACGGCCGCGGTGTCCGCGCGGCTGCTCGACTACTGGCGGGTCACGCTTCCGCTGCCGGTCGCCGCGCGCCGGCGCGCGCTGGATGCCGTGTGTGCTGCCGCGCGGCGCGACGCCGCCATGGCGGCAGACATCCTGCCATTCGCACTGGGCGACTGCGACGAGGAAATCGTCTATCGCGCCACGCTCGCGCACGTAGGAGCGTTCCCACGCCAGGCGGGGCTCGCTTCGACGGCCGACGCGATCGAATGGGTGCACCGCCGGCTTGCGCTCAACTGTGCTGCCGTATTCGCGGCGCTGCTGTCGCTCGGCGACGATCACGTCCTCGAGCGCCTGCTGCCGCTGAGATCCACGCTCGACGCGGACCAAGTCGCGGCGATCCGGCGGCGGCTGGGCGCCCAATGCCCGGAACCGGCTCGGACATTCCTCCGGGGGTGGATCGATTTGCTGGATCAGTCCTGCGCCCGCAGATGACCCGCGAGAAACGTCTCCATTTCACGGAGGCCTGGGTCTCGAGAAAACAGCGGCCGATTGCGTTCATGGGTTGCCTGCGACAGAGGCCGTCGGTTGCAAACGTCCGAGCCAGGCCTCTACGTCACGCGCCTTGCGATTATCGAGCCACTCGAACACCAGGGTGTGCCATGCGACGCGCTGCACATAGGCACGCGTCTCGTTGAACGGAATGTTCTCTACCCAGACGTCGTTGTCCATTGCCGTCGCGGGCAGCCAGCGCTCCACGGCGCCCGGGCCCGCGTTGTAGGCCGCGGTCGCGAGGAGTGGCTGACCGTCGAATCGGTCGAGCAGGCTCTTCAACTCTGCGGCGCCTACGGCCACGTTAATCGATGGCTGGAACAGGTCGGCGCGAGCAGGCTCCTTGAGACCCCAGCGCCGCGCCGCCCGCCGCGCGGTCGCTGGTAGCAGCTGCATCAGGCCCAGCGCTCCTGCGCTGGAGTCTGCGTCCGCGCGATACAGGCTTTCCTGACGCATCACCGCGTAGATAAGCTCGCCGGGGAGGTCCGTGAGCCGGGCCGCCGCACGCACCTCCTTGTCGTACGGCCGCGGATAAAGCAGCGGATAGTCGTTGAAAAGCGTCTGCTGCGCGGCCGCGGCGATCGACTGGTGGTGCCAACCCCAGCGATCGGCGAGACCGATCGCCTGGATCCGCTCCTCCCGCGCAAGGAGCTCATACGCGATCCGCCATTCGGTCGCAGCCTCGGACGGGAGATCGCAGAGCAGCAGCTCGCGGGCTCGCACCAGGCCTGGCTCGCGCGCCAGCTCGTCGATCGCATGCTGGTCGAGCCTGATCTCCTGCAGCGTGGGGGTGAAGCGCTGTCCGGTTCGCGCGGCCGACAGCACGGCGTACCAGTTGTCGGTAGGCACGACGGCCGCGTATCCAGCGCGCGCCACGTCGCTGTCGCCGACGGCCTCGCGGGCGCGAGCGGCCCAGTAGCGCCAGCGGTTCTGGCTCCGGAGCGACTCGGGCATCGCCTCGATCGCCTGCGTCGCGCGACCCCAGTCGCCGGCCCAGAGCGCCGCCCGCGCGTGCCACTCGTGCGCCACGTCGTCGAAGTCAACTGCGTCGACGCGGGAAAAGAATTCGAGTGCGCCCGGCGTGCGGCTCCACGCCAGCCCCAGGGCCGTCACGAGCGCATACGGGCTTGCGGCGCGCTCGTCCAGGTCGCGCACATCGACCAGCGCCGAATACCGGGCGGCGGCGCCCTCGGGATCGCTGCGCGCCAGGCGTGTCCACCCGGCGAGCAGCGCCGCCGGCTCGACTTCGCGTTCCGGGTGAGCCATCAGCTCATCGACCGACCACTGTGGACGCTCGATCAACCCCGCCCACTGCAGCAGCGGGGCCGCGGTACGCACGGGCAGCGATTTCGCGAGATAGCGCGCGAGCTGTGGCTCGCCCTCCGCGAGCGCCATGCGTGCTCGTCGCTCCACCAGTTCCGCCGTCAGACGCTTGCGCGATCTCAGCCAGTCGAATACAGCTTCACAGGCATCGGGAAGGCTGCGCGGCGTCAACCACTGCTCGACGATCGCCTCCTCGAGACCCTGGTCGCGATCGAGCGCGGCCCGGGCAGCGAGGGCATGGCAGCGAAGCGTGACGTTGGTGTCCGCGTCATCCTCATAATGCTCGAGGTAGGTCTCCCACTGCCGGCGCGCACCGAGATCCGCGAGCCATGCGCCTCGCAGGCTGCGCGTGTATGGCGCCGCGCCGTGCTCGTCCAGGTAGCCGGCGATCGCTGCGTCTGCGCCGAGATTCTTCGCGAGTCTCGCGACCTGGAGGTAGGGGTAGAGGGGATAGGCGCGGAGCGCGTCATCGTCGGTCGCCGTCGGAGCAGGACTGCCCGCCTGCGCCGCCGCATAGGCCACCCGGAATCGGGTGCGAACGGCCGCGTACTCGTCGGCGTTCGCGCTCGAGGGCGCCGCGAGCGCGACGACCATCAATGTGCAGATCCATCTGGACATTGGCCCGAGTGTACCTGCGCTGCGGGCAGTGACTTCCAGGATGCTGTCTCCGGGCAGCTCATTGCCGGTCGCGGTTGCCGTGATGCGAGGGGTATGTGTGCTAGCTGGGCCTGGCCGCCAGCGTTCCGCTGAGCCCGCGCATTAGCGTGCCGCGATGAGCTCGATTTCGACGAGCGCACCCCTGAGCGGCAGACCGGCGACCTGCACGGTGGTGCGGGCCGGCAGGTTCTTCTGGGTGGCCGTGCCGAAGTGCTTGCCATAAGCGGCCATCAGCCCGTCGAAGTCCATGACGCCACCCTTGCGGGGATCGCCGACCATGAAGACGTTCATCTTGACCACGTTGGCCATCGTCATGCCAAGGGCCTGCAGCTCGCGCTCGAGCTTGGTCAGCACGCTGGCCGCCTGCGTGGCGGTGTCGCCGTAACGCTCGGTGGTGCCGGGCGCAGCGTCCGGATCGGCGACATCCGGCACCGTGCCGCTCAGGAATACCAGTGTGCGGCCGCCGGGAACCTCCACGCTGCTCGAGATCGGAAAATCGGCCAGGGCCCGTCGCTTGATCTCATCGGCAGGGACCGGTTCGGGTGCCATCACCCCCAGCAGGGCGACCAGGGCGATGCTGCACCTAATCATGCGGGTCTCCAGGCGGCGCCGGACTAGTTGGTAACGGAACTTCCCGGATCGCCAAGCATCGGAACTCTATGCCGCATTTCCGGTGCCGGGAAGAATGCTCTTAGACTGATGCCCATGCCTGCCCGATCCGAAGCTCCGAAGAAGCGCAGCTCCGGCCCGATTCCGATCACCCGGGAGCGAGCGCTCATGGATCTCGCCCGCTCGAATGCGGAGCGCGACCACGACAAGCCGCGACGACCCGTGTGGGTGACGGTGACGGGTGTGCTCCTCGCGATCTCGGTCGTAGCGATCGCGGGGCGCGGCTTCGACGCGTTTCTTGGTGCATTCCAGCGGTTGCTCGAGCGCATCGCGCAGGAAGAGGCGGAAGCGGAAATCCGCAAGCCGCAACCGATCTTCGTGGTACCGGAGGAGCAGCCCGCCGCCCCGCCCGGCAGCGACGAAACGCCGCCCGACGAATGATCGGTCAGGTCCGCACGGGCCCCGGCGAGCCGTCTTCGATCGTGAACGACGCAAAAACATGCGAGCGCGACTCCGGTTCGAACACCGTGTCCATCGCCACCATGTCGATCTGCGCCCGCTCGCGGTGCAGGTCGAGACGCAGATAGCCGCGGTACTCGCTGGTCCCGGCCAGCAGGCTGGGGTTCTCCTTGAGGCGATCCTCGATCATCTTCGCGGGCAGCCCCTGCGAGCTGACCGAAGTCGTGACGAATTCCGCGGCAACGACCGGCGACGCCGGATCGGCTGCGTCGCGATTCAGTCGCGCGGCCAGGAAGGAATGGATGTCGCCCGAGAGGCAGACGGGGTTGCGCACGCGCGTCGCCTGTAGAGTCGCAAACAGACGCGCGCGCGCCGCCGGGTAGCCGCTCCAGCCATCGGTCCAGTAGGTCTCGCCCGGCCCGGATTGCTCGTCGATGTTGGCCATGACCGTGCCCTGTGCGAGCAGGTTCCAGCGAGCCTTGCTCTCGGCGAGACGCGCCGCGAGCCAGGCTTCCTGTCGCGCGCCAAGCTTCGAGCGTTCCGGTGCGGTCCGCTCGGCGCAGTCGCTGACGCGGTTCGAGCCGCGACGGCCGGGCTTCGGACAGGCCTGCGGGCTGCGGTACTGCCGGTCGTCGAGCATCAGGACGTTCGCGAGACTGCTGAAGACGCGCTGCGTATGTAAGCGCAGATGCGGTCCGTAGGGCAGGGCGCGCCGCGGCAGCGGCTGGTGCTCGTAGTACGCGCGGTAGGCGGCGGCTCGGCGCGCGAGGAACCACTCGGGCTCATCGTCCTCCTCCGAGACGTCGGCTGCGTAGTCGTTCTCAACCTCGTGATCGTCCCAGGTCAGGAGCCACGGGCACGCCGCGTGCGCTGCCTGCAGCAACGGATCACCCTTGTAGAGGGCGTAGCGTGCCCGATAGTCATCGAGCGAATGGCACTCGGGCGCCCCGTGGTGGCGGATGCGACGCTCACCCCAGGACAACTCATAGATGTAGTCGCCCAGGTGCACGATCAGGTCAGGCTCGTCGGCGACCATCGCCTGGTATGCCGTGTAGTAGCCGTGCTCGTACTGCTGGCACGAAGCGACGGCGAGCCTGAGCCGCTCGGGCGCAGCATCACCCGCCGCCGCCGTCGCCGTGCGTCCCACGGGGCTGCGCGCACCACCGGCAATGAAGCGGTACCAGTACGGGCGCCCGGCCTCGAGCCCGCCGGGCTCGACGTGGACGCTGTGAGCCCAGTCGGGCGTAGCGTATTCGACACCCGAGCGGACGATGCTGCGGAACTGCGCGTCGGACGCGATCTCCCATTCGACGGGAACGACTTCGGGCGCCATCCCGCCGTCTGGCGCCAGCGGCGTCGGGGCGAGCCGCGTCCAGAGCACGACGTCGTCCGGCGTCGGGTAGCCGGACGCCACACCCAGCGTAAAGGGGTCGTCGGCAAAGCGGATCGTGCGTGCCGCTCGCAGCGAGCCTGTTGGCAGCAGAGAGGCGCCGCCAAACGCGATGAGCTGCTGCAACAGTCGCCGCCGTCTGTGGTTTGGGGCACCCAGTTTGCTCACGCAGGCGTCGTCCCACCTTCGGCCATATTCCCGAGTCTACAGGCCGATTGCTGCAACGAGTCGTCGCGAGGTCGCCGCTACGCGTCGCACGGGGTCTCGAGCCCAAATTCCTGACGCGTTGGTAGACTTGGCCACACTGCGGGCAGCGCCAGGCCCGCCGAGGGTCGGATCATGAGGCATGAATCAATACTGGAAACTGTTGGCCGCACGCCCGCGGTGCGGATCCGACGACTCGCGCCGACGGGCGCAAAGCTCTTCGTCAAGCTCGAAGCCTTCAACCCGATGGGCTCGGTCAAGGACCGGCTCGCGCTCGGAATCATCGAGGATGCGGAGCAAAGCGGCGCGCTGCGTCCCGGCCAGACCGTGATCGAGGCGACCAGCGGTAACACCGGTATCGGGCTCGCGATGGTCTGCGCGGCCAAGGGTTACCCCCTGGTCGTAACCATGGCGGAGAACTTCAGCATCGAGCGCCGCAAGCTCATGCGGTTTCTCGGCGCGCGGGTCGTGCTGACACCGGCGGCGCTGAAGGGCAGCGGTATGCTGGCCAAGGCATGCGAGCTCGCCGAGACGCACGGCTGGTTTCTCTGCCGCCAGTTCGAGAACGAAGCTAACGCCCTCGTGCATTCGCGGACAACGGCACGCGAGATCCTCGCGGACTTCGCCGGCGAGCGCCTGGATGCATTCGTCACCGGATGCGGCACCGGCGGCACGCTGAAGGGCGTCGCCCGCGTGTTGCGTGAGGAGCGTCCAGCCACGCGTATCGTCGTCTGTGAGCCGGACAATTCTCCCGTGCTCGGCAGCGGGATCGCACAGACGCGGCTCGCAGATGGCACGCCGGCGGCGAGTCATCCGTTGTTCCGCCCGCATCTCATGCAGGGCTGGTCGCCGGATTTCATCCCGAAGCTGACCGAGGACGCTATCGCGCTCGGCCTGGTAGACGAAGTGCGGCCGGTGCGCGGTGCCGATGCGCTGCGCCTCGCACGCGCGCTTGCGACGGAAGAGGGCATCCTGGCCGGCATCTCGAGCGGCGCAACGCTCGCCGGTGCCATCGAAGTGGCCCGCGACCTGCCGCCCGATGCCGTCGTTCTCTGCATGCTTCCCGATACTGGCGAGCGCTATCTGTCGACGCCGCTGTTCGCGGACATCACTGCCGAGATGACGGACGAGGAGCTTGCGCTTTCGCGATCGACACCCGGACAGCGCTTCGATACCCCGCCGCCGGTCACCGCGGCACAACCCGCAGCCGCCGTCGCGGCCACACCCGAGGCGGAGAGCTTCGTACGCGAAGCGATCGCCGATCCGTCGAGCCCCGTTGTGATGTTCGCGCTCGAATGGTGCGAGTTCTGTTGGTCGGTGCGGCGGATGCTGGCGCATTTCGGTGTCGCGTGCCGCTCGATCGACCTCGACGCCGTTGAATTCCAGGCCGGCGATCGCGGCGGCGCGATCCGCGCCGCGCTCACCGCGCTCACGGGCGCGAATACGTTGCCGCAGGTGTTTATCGGCGGCGAACTGGTAGGCGGCTCCACCGACCTGATCGAGGCGTGGCGCACAGGACGGGCGCAGACGCTTCTCGGGCGGCATGGCGTCACCTTCAACCGCGATGCGGCCGAGGACCCGCGGAGTTTTCTGCCCGGGTGGCTGCAGCCGCGCACTGCCGCGTAGCAGTCGCGCGCCGGGTCAGCTGCCGATGCGGAGGATCTCGGATTCGCCGTCGCCGAACGGCACGATATCGCCCACCTGGCCGCCGAGCAGCGACTGCGCGAGCGGCGAGACGTATGAGATCCGTCCCTCGGCGGGTGAGGCTTCGTCTTCGCCCACGATTCTGAAGATGCGTGGCTCGCCCCGGGCAGGTGCGAGCGTGACCGTGGAGCCGAATCGAACCTTGTCCGAGTCCGCCGGTACTGGCACCAGCTCGGCGCTGCTCCTGCGCTCGCTCCAGTAACGCAGATCGCGGCGGTGGCGGGCGATCTCGGCGCGATCCGCGGAACCGCGGGCCGCGGCAAGACCACCGCGCGATCGCCGCAGCTCCTCGTCGATCTGCGCGAGACCGGTTGGGGTGACGAGGTTGCGATGCGGGCTGACGACGCGATCGGGAATGTCGTCCGCGCCCTGGTCCTCGTCCTGGTCCTTGACGAACGCCCGGCTCACCGCTCGTTCTCCAGTCGCCGGAACTTCGGTCGATGGATACCACGACTCAGCAGGCCGAGCACGCACATCGACCGCTTGCAGCCTACGATGTCCTCGGGCATGCGTGCGATCGTGGGCGGCGCGGTCGCCG